>Ga0075474_10000413_pt1 | contig 16004 bp, 14 predicted proteins | sample DEB08_DNA_2_FD_71485 | JGI IMG/M metagenome (GOLD analysis project Ga0075474, IMG submission 71485) | Aqueous microbial communities from the Delaware River and Bay under freshwater to marine salinity gradient to study organic matter... | ecosystem: Environmental > Aquatic > Marine > Coastal ...
CGCGAGTTTCAACTCACGGAAAAATGGAACGCCAAGAAACAAGCTGAGAAATTTGGCGACCTTGTCAATGAACTCAATCGACACGGACAGCAAGGTTGGGAACTCATCGGCGTTCACTCCTTTGACCTCGTCGGCGGAATAACTGGTGCCAACAAGGGAAAGATGAACTTCACCGTTTGGAAACGGGAACTGAACGACTGATCCTTGGAGGATGCAAGTGGTCAACGACACCTTCTTCGGAGTGGAGCTAAGGGGAATTGAACCCCTGACCTCTTCCATGCCATGGAAGCGCTCTACCAACTGAGCTATAGCCCCGAAGCATTGACACGCTAGCGACGGGTCATCCCTGTCGACAACCGCTATTGCGCATCATCAAACCCGGTCGGGATGACCGGCACGTCTTTATACAGACGCTCGATGTCGTAGAACTCTCGGATCTCTTGCAAGAACACATGAACGACGACATCTCCGTAGTCGAGCAACACCCATTGCTGCTCTCGCACACCCTCGGTTCGTGTTGGGCTGCGTCCAATCGAATCACGGCATTGCACCTCAATCTCATCGACAAGAGTGCGCACTAACCGTCGGTTTGAGGCGCTGATCACCACGAAGTACTCGGTAACGCCAAGCACGTCCCCAACGTGGAGGATCTTGATATTGCTGCCCTTCAGAGCGTCAGCAACGCGCGCCGTTTCAAGTGCCAGCGCACGCGACTCATCAACTTCAGCGGCCACTCACGACTCCAACGCGTTCAACATCAGTCATATGTTCCACCGTATCGCCGTCATTGACCAGCAGTGCTCGCTGACCATGCAGTGAGGTCTCTGGCGATTTCTCGATCAAGGTCGACCAAGAACGATGTTCCGAGTGTGATGACGATGTCAACCCCATCCACTTCATAATCACCCTGTCGAGCAACGACTTCGCCCAACAGCTCACTGAACGCGCCAGCTGCGTCTGCCACGGCATTGTCATCACCTATCCAAACTTCGGTGACCTCGGGTGCTTCTTCGACGTCAGCGTTCGGCCCAGTCGACACCGACACCACGTTGAGTCCAACATCGGAAAGCCGGCGCACTGCGATTACTGCGACATCACTCACTACGTAACCCGTCTGAGAAAGATCGTCATCGCTGAACGGCACGAGCACACGCACAACCGCAGATGAATACGGTGCCGTCACCCGGCTTGGCGCAAGATGTCCTGCCACCAGCAAGGTCTCTGCCCAGTCGTAATAAGCCAGCGTTCGATCGCTGCCCTCAACCTCATACAGATTGTGAGTGCGTGTCTCGACGACTCCCGCAAACAGTGAGGAAACAACTTCGTCAATACTGGCAAACGCCACCGCATCGGGTGCACCCGCTGGTGCGACTGCACCTGCCGCTAACGCCGACAAGCCTCGCCACACCTCACTGTGAAGGTCAGCACCAAACTCAAACGGAGCGCTTCCTCCCATCGACAACAATTCGGTCGCTTCTTGAGCCGTGACGGACGAGCGCCCCTGCAACCACTCGACCCCACTGTTCACCACCACCGACTGGGGAAGGTCAAGCGTCACCGTGCCGTCAACCCCGAGCAGCGCACTTAACTCGGTTGGCGTCACCACTTCAATGAAGTCAACGGTAAGCCCGGTGATCGATTCAGCATCAAGTGTGAACAATGAAGAGTCACCTGCGTCAAATGCATCTCGCAGCGGGATGATCGACTCAGCCCGACCGGCCGAGATGTCAGCCGCCGCTTCAAACGGGACAACCGCTCCCCCAAGCCCCGATGGGTGCAGCACCATCAGCGCCGCAGACTGCAATGTTCCTTCATCGTCAACAACTCCGATGAAGGCGGTGGTTGTCTCGGGCAATGCGACCGCAGCAACAACATCCCCATTGCCAGCCTCTGACCCGATTGTCGACGACGCCAACGTTCGAGCACCGATGACTCCGAGCACCACAACAATGGCCAATGACAACCCGACGGCGATACCCGCACGTTGGGTGTACAACCGTCGCAATTCCGCAGATGCGGTCAACCCGCGCCCCCTCGATACATCGAGCGTGCGGCGATCTCGTCAAGCACCGGCGCAGTCACTAACAAATCGAGCGGCCGCCCATCGCGTGCTCGCTCCCGAAGATCAGTGCTCGACACGTCAAGATGCGGAACCTCCACCCGATGCCACTGCCCAACTGTCGGGGCGGGCAACTCAGAGACCACACCTGGCCGATCGACAACAACCAACGTTGATAGCTCAGCCACCCGTTCATGACGCTCCCAGGTCAGCAACCCATTCGCTGCATCAGCACCAAGGATCACAAAAAGTTCAACGTTGGAGTCTTCTTCGAGGAGCCGCTCAAGGGTGTTCGCTGTGTACGAGGCACCACCGAGGTCGATTTCAATCGAACTCGCTGACAGCCCAGGGATATCGCGAACCGCCGCTTCAACAAGCGCAAACCGATTGGCAGACGACGAGATCTCTCGAGTCCCTCGCTTTTGCCAAGGATCATTCGCCACCATCAACAAGACCTCGTCGAGCGACAGCTCGTACATCACATTGATGGCAACGACCAGATGACCAACATGAGGAGGGTCGAACGTCCCACCAAACACGCCAACGCGGCGTGGTTGTTTCGTAATTTGAGACATCACCCTTGAGCCTAGAAGCCCCTTACCAGCATTTTGCGCTCTTCACTTCGAATGGGACTTGACAGGTGTGTTACAGTTGTACTTCGGCTTAAGAGTGCATGTCGCTTCTAACGCCCTCCTCATACCCCCTAACTTCATTCGCTCTTGACCCGAGATGTCACCTGACGTGATATTCCACGGCCCTGAGAGGGTGAATCCAGCCCGATTTCAAGGAATTTCCTGTCATTGGTCTGGGAATTTCTACGAAACTTAGCGAGTTGGAATAACAACATGAATGATTCAATCGGTCTCTACCTAAACGACATCGGCAAGGTGCCATTGCTCACCGCTGAAGACGAGCGCGAACTCTCACGCCTCATCGAAGAGGGCCGTGAGGCGCAAGAGAAACTCGATGCAGGCAAGCGCAGCGCCGATCTCAAGGCAAAGGTTGCAAAGGCAGCCCATGCAAAAGATCGCTTCATCCGCTCGAACCTTCGCCTCGTCGTATCGATCGCCCGCCGCTACCCGCTTCCTCAGGGCATGGATCTCCTCGACCTCATCCAAGAAGGCAACCTCGGCCTCGAACACGCCGTTGACAAGTTCGACTGGCGCCGCGGCTTCAAGTTCTCGACCTACGCAACCTTCTGGATCCGCCAAGCAATCGGTCGTGCACTTGACCAGAAGGCAAGCCTCATCCGCATCCCCGGAGACCGCTCAGCAAGCCTTCGTGCAGCACTCCGCCAGGCCTCAGGCGACGGAGAAACACTCGACCAGTCAAATGCAGAGTTGCACCGCCTCACCACCCCGGTCAGCCTCGACAAGACCGTCGGTGACGACGGTGATGCAACCCTCGGCGACCTGATGGCCAATGGCGATCCCACCCCAGAAGATGCCGTGATGGTCGGTGTTGAAAGCGACCTCCTCGGCGAACTCCTCGGAACCCTCGAGCCACGTGCTCGTTACGCCGTCGAAGCCCGTTTTGGACTCCTCGACGGCGAGCGCAAGAGCTTCCGTGAAGTTGGCGAAAGCCTTGGAGTCACCGCAGAAGCCGCTCGTCGTCTCGTCAGCCGTGCAGTTGCTGGCCTTCGTGACGACGCAGGCGACATTCTTAGCGTCTGAGTATCTGGCGCTCTGCGCCAACCCATTTCTGAACGAAGCGGTCGGTCACACCGGCCGCTTCTTCGCGTCCGGGCTCAACTCAACACGACACCGGTAGCATTTTTTATATGCCTCAGCAATGGAGTCCCTCCTCTTGGAAAGACCATCCAATTAAGCAACAACCAGCTTGGCCAGATGAGGCTGCATATGACCGCGCGCTGAAAAACATCGCTTCGATGCCGCCGCTCGTGTTCGCTGGCGAGGCCCGGTCACTCCAAGCCAACCTGGCAAAGGTTGCTGCAGGAAACGCCTTCTTGCTGCAGGCTGGCGACTGCGCCGAAAGTTTCGAAGAGTTCTCGGCCGACATTATTCGCGAAAAACTGCGGGTCATTTTGCAGATGGCAGTCGTGCTCACCTACTCAATGGGAGTTCCCGTCGTCAAAGTTGGTCGTATTGCAGGGCAATTCGCAAAGCCACGCTCTTCTGATACCGAAATGGTCGGTGACCTCGAGTTGCCGTCATTCCGCGGGCACATCGTGAACGACCAAACCGCAACCGAAGCAGCACGTCAACCAAACCCCGATCGCCTCGTTCAGGCCTACCACCAGTCGGCCTCGACGCTCAACCTGGTTCGAGCGTTCACAAAGGGCGGGTTTGCCGCACTCGATCGTGTTCACGCGTGGAACCAAGAGTTCGTCGCTTCCAGCGAAGAGGGTCGCCGATACGACAATATTGCAACCGAAATCGACCGGGCGCTTCGATTCATGAGCGCCATCGGAATGGACACAGACTCCAACAGCAATCTTCGTGAAGTCGATGTGTGGACAAGCCACGAGGCACTCCTGCTCGGTTACGAAGAGGCTCTCACCCGGCGCGATTCCACAAGCGGCAACTGGTACGACTGTTCAGCACACATGTTGTGGATTGGCGAACGCACTCGCGAACTTGACGGCGCGCACATCGAATTCCTTCGTGGCGTGAGCAACCCAATCGGCTGCAAAGTCGGGCCGTCGATGACCGGAGATGAAGTGATCGCACTCTGCGAGGCACTCAACCCTGCGATGATCCCTGGGCGCCTCACACTCATCACTCGTATGGGTGCCGACATCATCGAAGAGCGCCTTCGCCCCTTGTTGAGGGCGGTCAAAGAATCAGGCCACCCAGTCGTATGGGCCTGCGACCCAATGCACGGAAACACATTCACCTCAGAAAACGGTCGAAAAACCCGTCACTTCGATGCTGTCATCGCAGAAATTGAAGGTTTCGTCCGAGCCCACCGTGCAGAAGGAACGTGGCCCGGCGGAATCCACGTCGAACTCACCGGCGACGATGTCACCGAATGCCTCGGAGGTGTCGATGCCATTGTCGATAGCGACCTCGACAGTCGTTATGAAACGATTTGTGACCCTCGGTTGAACGCCCGCCAGGGACTCGAACTTGCCTTCCGAACAGCTGAATCCATCAGAGATTCACTTCCCACAGCGAACTCCTGATCATCATGAGCGCCTTGGACCGAGTCACCAGGTGGCCGGTACCTAATGGCGCTGCGGCCATCGTCACGGCCAACAACGGAGCACACCCAGCCGTATTCGCTTCTATTGGCGAGTCGTCACGTCAATTTCGTCTCGCGTCACTCAGCAAAACCATCACCGGTCTGACTGCGCTCATCGCTGCGGAGGAGGGCTCGGTATCTCTCGACGAACCAATTGACCTTCGAGCATCGTCGGTAACCATCCACGACGGAACGACGTTGCGACACCTTCTTGCGCATGCCAGCGGGCTTCCCTTTGATGGAGCGACACCAATCGCAGGTCTCGGCCGCAGGCGCATCTATTCGAATACCGGCATCGAACTCGCTGCCGAACTCATTACTGCGACAACTGGTATTCCCTTTGACGAATACCTTCGTGAAGCGATCTTCGAACCGCTCGGCATGTCAGCGACAGAGTTGCGTGGATCCCCAGCGTTTGCAATGTGGTCAACCCTTGATGACATGACACTGCTGCTCGGCGAACTCATCCAGCCACGACTCATCAGCCCGGCAACACACAACGACTTCATAGCCGAGCAATTTGTTGGCATTTCAGGAACGATTCCCGGGCTCGGCCGATTTGACCCCTGCCCTTGGGGTTTGGGGGCTGAACTGCGCGGAACTAAACATCCACATTGGACCGGGTTACGCAACTCCCCTTCAACATTTGGGCACTTCGGTGGAGCCGGAACAATGATGTGGGTCGACCCAACGATCAGATCAGGTCTCGTTGCGCTCACCGATCGCCAGTTTGACGAATGGGGAGATGAAGCCATCGCTCTTTGGTCGGAACTCTCTGACGCCGCAATCGATGACCTGCAGCATGCAGAGGCACTGTCGTGACAACGATCGGCCCGATCATCTTCCGAGCGGGAGACCGAATTTGCTGGAAGGCAATAGGTGACGACGGGCTGCCCATTCGCCGTTACGGATTTATCAACGGGCGACCAAACGGAAACGGCCGCGTTGTCGTGATGTTCGACGGCGAACTGAAAGGTGAAACCGTCGTCGCCATAGGTGAACTCGAACCCGTCAACATCATGACGGTGGATCTTGTCATCGACGACGTCGAACTTCTCAACGACCCAACACTTCGTCAAGCGCTCGTCGGCCTGTGGTCATCTGAAGCAGAACTCGCCGGCCTCGTGGTCGAAAATGTGGTTCAACTCGGTACTGGCGTTCGCGACGTCACCGGGCTCGGATACGCCCTTGCTGAACTCCAGTCTGCCGGTGAGCTCTATGTGCTGAGAGCGGTGATCGATTCGACCTATGTCACCGTGCGGGCCGACGTTCCACGCCGCTTTGAACGACCACGCCGCTGACCCGAAGGCCAGCGGCGCAGCAACAAACCGTGTAACAGTTATGAGCGATCAGGAAAGACGCTCAACGACCATTGCCATTCCCTGGCCACCACCGACACACATCGTCTCAAGTCCGTACTGCTTGTCGGTCGCCTGCAGGCCATGGATGAGCGTCGTCATGATGCGTGCACCGGTCATACCAAATGGGTGACCAACTGCGATCGCACCACCGTGCACGTTCAGTTTCTCGTAAGGAATGCCAAGGTGCTTCGCAGATGGAACCACCTGTGCTGCAAATGCTTCGTTGATCTCAACAAGATCAATATCGTCCATTGTCATTCCTGCACGGCCAAGCGCTTGGCGGCTTGCCTCAATCGGGCCAAGGCCCATGATCTCAGGGTTCAGACCAGACACACCAGATGACACAATGCGAGCGAGAGGCGTCAGGCCGAGCTCTGCTGCCTTGCGGTCACTCATCACCATCACAGCAGCTGCGCCGTCGTTGAGTGGGCATGAATTACCTGCAGTGATTTCACCATCGGGGCGGAAAACTGGCTTCAGGCCGGCAAGCCCCTCAGCGGTCGTACCTGCACGAGGACCATCATCTGCGGATACAACAGTGCCGTCAGGGAGCGTGACCGGGATGATCTCATCGGCCCAGAAACCATTCTCGACATTTGCAACTGCACGCTGCTGCGACAGTGCCGCGAACTCGTCCATTTCTTGGCGGCTGACGTTCTCAACCTCGCGAACGTTCTCAGCGGTCTGACCCATTGCGATGTACATGTCGGGAAGGCCCGATGGTGCGGTCCAGCCGCCCTGTCCGCCACCGGCACGTGAGGCTGTGCGCTCCCCTGCCGACGAAAAGATGCTGTTAGGGGCGGTATCGCTCGCACCCGAGGCGTATCTGCTCACCGTCTCAACACCGGCTGCAATAAAGCAGTCGCCCTCGCCAGCCTTGATCGCATGAGCGGCCATCCGGATCGTCTGCAACGATGAGGAGCAATAGCGGTTGACGGTTACGCCAGGAACATCGCCGAGGCCGGCAAGCACTGCCGTGATTCGAGCGATATTGAATCCTGCTTCACCTGCAGGCTGTCCACAACCCATGATGAGGTCTTCAACATCAGATCCGGAGACACTTGGAACTTTGGCCATCAGCGCCTTCACAATCTGAGCTGACAGATCATCAGGGCGAATCGATACGAGCGAGCCTTTCGCGGCACGGCCGATCGGGCTACGGGCGGTTGCAACAATCACTGCTTCAGTCATGACGACACCTTAGTGACCAATCCACCCTCCGGCCATACCCGCAGGGCCGCGAGCTGTGAGCACAAACTCTCGCCCGTCAGCGTGTATCCACGACCGTGAACGCCTCGGCGAACCTGTTCACACCAAACCCGGCAACCTGAGCAGTTTCAGAATTCCATTCACGAACCCGCTCCACCATTCCAGATGGGTCGCGGTGCTGGCTTTCGTGACACAGCAAGGCCGCAATTTTGCGATCGATCTGAGAGGTGATGTCGACGAACTCGTCAGGTTCAGGATGCCCCATCACCCAAATCTCATCAACCGACCATGGCTCCAGTCCGTCTGCGAGCAAATCGGTGAAGGCGTACGGATTGCGTGCATCTGGGTACACGGCCGCAATCGCCGACTGCGCAACCGCAAGATGGTCTGGATGGCTGGCATAAATTCGACGCAGATTTAACGCTGGCGACTGAGTAAGCACCACTTGCGGACGCCATTCACGAATGACACGAGAAAGGTCATGACGAAGTCCAAGGCCTGACTCAACGGCTCCATCCATCCAGCCGAGGAAAACGAGATCAGTCACACCAACTGCTCGAGCAGCATTCGTTTGCTCCTCTCGACGGATTGACGCCATCTTCGGACGGGGAATCGAATCGTCAAACCCACCGGCCTGGCCGTCGGTCACGATGCAATACGTCACCTTGGCACCGCGGTCAGTCAGATTGGCAATTGTTCCTGCTCCGCCAAAATCAACATCATCAGGGTGGGCAGTAATCACCAACGCACGGTCAATCTCGTCAACGCTCAGCACGACCCACACCCTAGAACCGATCTACGCTCCGCCCATGGACGAGCTCACCTTCCAACCGCCCACGGGACTTCCCGATATCTCAACAATGGAATTCTGGACAGCGCCGAGAAGTGAGCGCTCAGAGGCCTTTCGCATTCTGCGCGACACCCCCGGGCTACCGAAATACCCGGAACGGTTTCTTGAGGGATCACCATTCCCACCCGGACCGGGCTACCACGCTGTCACCCGCCATGAAGATGTGTGGGCAGCAAGTCGAAACCCAGAGTTGTTCTGTTCTGGTCTTGGCTCAAATATCACCGACCTCCCTCAAGAACTAAACGAGTTTTACGGGTCGATGATCAACATGGACGACCCAAAGCACTTTCGGTTGCGTTCGATCGTGTCAAAAGGGTTCACGCCGAAACATGTCACCGACCTTGAAGACATCATCAGGGCGAAAGCAAAAGAAATCATCAACAGGATGGTCACCAACAACCCGTCGGGCACCGCAGATTTTGTTGAACAATTTGCCGGGCCGCTACCGCTCGAGATCATCTGCTCGATGATGGGCATCCCTGAATCTGATTACGCATCCATCTTTGAATGGACAAACACGATTCTTGGAGCAAGTGACCCTGAATTCGGGGGCACCTACGAACGCCTGATGGAAGTCTCGCTCGAAATTTTTGCCTACGCACAAGAACTCGGCGAACGCAGCAGAGCAACCCCAGGTGATGACATCACGTCTGCACTCATGGCTGCTGAAGTTGATGGTGACCGACTTAGCCCACAAGAGTTTGGATCGTTCTTCATTCTTCTCGTCGTTGCCGGAAACGAAACAACACGTAACGCTCTCACCCACGGGCTGTACGCGCTCACGCACAACCCCGGTCAGCGCGATCTCTGGTTTAGCAACTTCGAGAGCCACGCAAAGACCGCTATCGAGGAAATCGTTCGATACTCAACGCCGGTCATTCACTTCAGAAGGACAGTGACCGCAGATACTGAACTTGGCGGACAGCAACTCGCAGCCGGCGACAAAGTGGTGCTGTTCTACTCAAGCGCAAATCGGGATGAACGTGTCTTCGATGAGGCCGACAATTTTGTTGTGACTCGGCCAACCCAACCGACGCAAGTTGGCTTCGGGGCCGGAGGACCCCACTTCTGTCTCGGGGCAAATCTCGCCCGCCGAGAACTCACGATTGCGTTCGAAGAACTGCATCAAGCACTGCCAAACCTTCGCAGCACGGGCGAACCCGACTACCTTCAGAGCAACTTCATCAACGGAATCAAGCGACTTCCCTGCGCATGGAATTAAACGACATAACACACTCCCCTTCGAACCCGACACGAGTTCGCTGGGTGGATGCCCTCACCACAGCCGGATGGTGCTTATGGCTCGCCTACCTCGGAATTGTCGCCATTGAGCTTCGCCGGGCCTTCGCGATCACTACCTCCAGTTTTGAAGACGGTGTGTGGGGACAACGCGTCGAGACTGTCTCATTTGTTGCGATTCCGCAGAACAGCATCGTCCTCGTTGTAGCTGCGCTCTGTGTGGCCCTTGCCAGCATGTTGTGGTCAGGCATCCACCCTGACGACAAACCTCCGCGCCAGTCGCTTCAGCGACTTGCCACCATGGTTGGAGGTGTCGCAATTGTGGTGATTGGAGTTGCCCTACTAGGAATTGGCGGTATCCCGTTTCGATACGCAGACCCACTCGCCGATCTTGGAGCGTTAGTTGGTCGAATCGCAGGGGTTGCAGTCGCAGCCGCCTGCCTGCGACTCACCCGACTCGCAGCCGAATAGTCAGCAACTACTTAGGTACCAAGATCGCCAGCAATGAAGTGGCGGCGACACAACAGCTCGTATCGAACAACGTCACCAAACATCTTCTGTGCACCCGGAGCGACCGTGTCACCTACAACCACGGTTTCACCCTCATAGACGATGAAGTCGTTGACGACTCGAGCGTTGTGGGTTGCCCGGCTTCCACACCAACACCGCGCTTCAACTTGCAGTGGTACTCGCTCATCAGCCACTTCGAGCATTCGTTTTGTACCGTCAAACAGCAATCCGCGGAAATCAGTGATGAGCCCGAAGGCGTAGACATCGACTTCCATCTCGTCAACAATTTTCGCAAGTTGGTCGATCTGCTCGATGGTGTAGAACTGCACTTCGTCACATACGAGGTAATGCAGCGGCCATTGCTGTAAGGCCAACTCGTGAATATCGAGCTCAGGAGACACGTGAACAGCGGGGGCCGACACTCCGAGCCTGCTTGACACTTGCTGACCCTCACGATCAAGACATGTGAGCAGCAACCCGTACAACTCCCGCGTGGCCAAGTTGTGATGAATCTGCAAGGCCAGGGTGCTCTTCCCTGAACCCATCGTTCCAAAGCTAAAGCGGAGCGTGCCCATCGGTTGGAACCCTAGTCTGCGGGTGACACATTCTGGCCACGGTAACCCCTCGCTAAAGGCGCAGGTACTCGCTCAGCCGGCACACGTCCACTGCTGCCATCGGCAGGACAACAACAGCACTCTTATGAGTACAAACTCAGGTCGCCGCAACTGCTTCGTGACGCTGACGAAGCCTCGACGCCGCGCCAATCAACCACAGGCTCCCTGCCGCAGTCACAATTGCAACTCCAGCAAGGATCGGAACATACGACCCAACCGACTTTTTGAGGGAACTCACGACAAGCGGCATCATCATCCCGGCGTACGCAACGGCATAGAACGACCCGTTCAATGCTCCCCTGTCCTCGGGGCGGCAAATGATGTCAACGAACCGAAGTCCCGATGTCATTGCAAGACCAGAGGCCGAGCCCATGAAAACTGCAGCAACAAGAACCAGCCCCCACTTATCGGTCGCGAATGCGATCGATCCCAGTGTCGTTCCTGTGGCTCCGCAGGCGAGGGCAATCGGAGCACCTCGGTAGGGGCCAACACGACCGACCAGTGACTGCGCCGGAAGAATCGACCACGTCGCAATGAAGCCGAGCGCTCCAGAGATCAACACGGCAATTCCTGGCATCGCCGGCTTTAAGAGAACCGGGAACAAACCAAAGACCAGCGATGGCATTCCGAACACACCAAGCGCCGTTGGTGCAACAACTGTCACAAAATCTTTCACCGACTCACGAGGCATTCCAAGGTTCGGTCTGATCCGACGTGAACTGTCACGAGCAACCGTCTCTGGTGCCCCAAGTAATAACGCCGCACCTGCTGCGATGAGCACGATATGAGCAACATATGGAATCACCAGCGGTGCTGGGCCCCATTGCCCAATCACACCAGACACCATCGGACCGGCACCGAAGCCGATGTACATCACAGCTCCCAGTTGACGCGAGGTCAACAGTGGGTTGTCACTACCAACCTCTTGCATCCACGCACTCGCAACAACAAACACCACCCCGGACACCACACCGAGCAGAAAACGGCCGATGTACAACATGACCACCGTGTCGCCTCCAAAGAGCATCACCAGGCTTGCGACACCCGACAGCAGCACCCCAGGCATGATGACGACACGACGACCAAGCACATCTGATGCTGGTCCCGAAAAGACGAGTGCCGGAGCAAGTCCGATCGGATAGATCGCAAACAACGCAGTCAGCGTCCATGTACTGAGGCCAAGTCGATCCTCGTAAATAAGGAACAGTGGCGTCGCAACATTTGTGCCAAATCCCACAGCGAATAGGGCGAATAAAATCCGTACTTTTGCGGAGGGCACACTGCGAACCTAGACCCGACGCCACCTGACTACTGCACTGGAGTAGTTTTGGGTGGTCGACACAGTCAACAGTGAACAGATTCTCACATGACGATGACCTCACCCATCCCTCGAGCCCTACTCGGCGCGCTGCTCATTGCGTCCAGCGCGACTGCCGCCGCAGGCGCAGCCGCTGCCCCCGCCGACACAACCCTCACTGTTGCTGTTCCGGCGCCACCAGCCATCGACTACACAAACGACGATCCGTGGCAACTTCCTACACGACCGCCAATCTGCACTGAGGCCCAACTCGAGATGGGTGATGTGAGGTCGTGTGTGGTGCGCACATACGGCACCGCAACAGACAACGGTTGGCCAATGCCCCCGGCGCCCGGTTCGGGCTCTGCCAGCGATTGGCTCTGGAATGGCTACGACTATCGAGGGTCCCCGGCGCTCAACGACTGGGAGTCTGAACAGATCACTTCAAATGAGCAACGTATTGGCGACGTCTACGCAGGCGACTTCTCATCGCACATAGGAATTGCCGCTCTCTTCGAGGGATTCCTCGCTGAGATTGTCGATCGCGGGTACGAGGTGCGCGACGCCATCGGCTATGGATTTCGCTGCACCAACGCATCAGGCGGGTGGAATTGCCCAAGCGGGAATGTCCGAGATTTGTCATTTCATGCGTGGGGACTCGCCTTTGACATGAACTCTGACGCAAATCCCATCGCGACCTATCGCCATCCGTCTGGCGGCAACGCCTGCGAGGTCGCCATGGCAACCGACATGCCGCGGTGGGTGATTCAAACTGCCGAAAAGTGGGGTCTGTACTGGGGTGGCTACGGGTGGGGGGATGGTTGCTCGACGCCGGCGTCATCGGCCTATCGAGATCCACCACATTTCGAATTTCGAGGAACGCCGGAAATGGCTGATCAAATTCTCAGATTCAACCTACGCAACGACCCCGACCTTGGCTGTTACGACGTCGTTGATCTCGACGGCAACGAACGAATGATCTGCAATAGAGAGTTCGCTGTTGAACCAAACTGGCGGGTAGCAATCGATCCGGGGGCGCCAGCAACAGCAACCGCAGCGGTCGTCAACCTCACCGCCACTACGGTTACGCAAAGCGGCTTCTTCAGTCTCGAATCGTGCGCTCGTCGCGCAACCACTTACCCGGAGACCTCGAACATCAATTTTGTCGCCGGACAAGATGTGGCAAATCTCGCAATTATTCCGCTCGATAACGACGGCCGTTTCTGCTTGTTCCACTCGACGCGGGCGCACGGAATTGTTGATGTCATCGCATTTCTTGCGCCTGTCGAGGAAGGCTCCGGACTACGCGTCGTACCTCAGAAACCTCAACGCATCGTCGATACTCGATCGCGAGTCGCATGCGATACCGCGGGGACATGCGGGGCCAAGCCAATTGAACATCGGCGGTCACTCATTATTTCTGACGCTCCAGCAGATCCGTATCTTGCAAACCTCACTGTGACGAGGTCGGGCGCACCAGGGTTCATCAGTGCCGGCGGTTGCGAGTCTGTCACTCGTGGCAACCGCATCCCCGAATGGTCAAATCTCAACTATCGGCTAAATGAAGATCGAGCCAACCTTGCGATCATTCGCCCCGATGACGTACTCACTTCCTGTGCCTATTCCTGGGGAGGTACCGACTTCATTGTCGATATTCTCGGGACTCTCACCACCGCAGATGAAGGACTCGGCTTGGCACTAGTTGAGCCTCAGCGGATTCTTGACACCCGCAGATGCACCGGACGACCATGCACATTCGGTGTCGACCGTAGTGAGGTGCTGCACATCCCGGTCAATACCGATGCTCCTGTTGTTGCTGTCAACATCACTGCAACTGATGCACTGGAATGGGGATTTGTCACCGTCGACAGGTGCTCAACCCTCGATGCGCTCACCGGTTCGCCGATGACGTCAACGGTGAACATTGACAAAGGTGCCACCGCCGCCAACCTCACATTTGCCGAGGTAGAAGATGGCGAAATCTGCATCTGGTCGTACGGCCGGACACATCTCATCGTCGACTTTCAAGCAGAGCTCCTTCCAGATGCGGAACTGGGCATCAAACTCGACGACCCGGTTCGCGTCTATGACGGAAGAAAAGGTGGAAGCCGCCGCGTCAGTCAGTGAGAGCGCCGGTTCGCTTGCGATAAAACTCGTCGAGACGGCGAGCGCTGTCATCTCCAAAGAGAAGTCGTGCAACCTCGGCGAGATCCTCTGACCCAACAAAGTCCTCATCAGGAACGACAAGATCAATTTTTGAGCGCCGTCGCATGAAATCATCGAGATTGACGATCATCTCATGCTCAGCAGCGTTATGAAGTTCAACGCGCAAGTAATCGGCAGATGACATGACATCTGTTGCCATCGACGGGTCATCGCGAATCTGTTCAAGCATGTCGAATGCCCGACGGCCGTAGCGGCGCCACAATCTCACCGAGAGCGGTTCAGTGTCTGGCTTTGACCTCATGTCGTCAAGGCGCATGAGGTGAGCTTGACGGAAAAACTCTGCTCGGCTTGCCGCATCGGGCTCACCGAACCAGTTTTGATCATCGGCTTCCAGTGCAACACCAAGAGATTCAATTTCGGCCGCAACCTCGGCACCAACGTTGAGACAGTCGGTGAGCTTGCCACCAAACACGGTGACGACTGCCTGCTGCTCATCGCGCTCGACCTCATGGCGGCGACTTAATGAGGTCCATTCCTTCGAACGCCAATCATCGGCACCTTCGCCTTCAACCTTGACAACCAGGGGTCGTACACCACTGCGCTCAGCAATGATGTCACTCACGTCGAGAGGCTTTGGAAGGTTCATTCGGGCGTTGATCTGCGCGAGTAGGAATGAGCGATCGTCATCGTTCACTGCCGTGAACGGCTCGTCAACTCGAGTATCAGTGGTACCGATTACAGATCGACGACCCATTGGAATGACATAGAACAAGCGTTGGCTGTCATCGAAGAACGCAAGAACTCGGTCGTGGTCAGTTGTCGTCAAACGGGGTACGACGAGGTGAATTCCTTTGGAGTACACAATGCGATGCTGGGTTGAGGTTCCCCATGACTCGTTGAGGCCGTCGACGAAAGGACCCGCAGCATTCACCAACGTTTGGGCTGATGCTGACATCTCGCGTCCCGAGTCAACGTCACGGAGTTGCACATACCAACGGCCTTCTCGACGCTCCGCTGAGACGAGTTCGACATAGTTAGCGGTGACGGCTCCGGCCTCGAAGGCCGAGCGGATAAATGAAAATACGAAGCGAGAGTCATTGTCGATGAGGTACGCATCCTGGTACTGAATCGCACCTCGTGCTGTTGAGGTCGAAATCGCAGGTTCCGCTTGCTCCAACCGGCGACGAGAGAACACCTTTGGAGGTTTTGTCCCAAAACGCCCAATTGCCCAATACGCAGTTGCGCCAATCCCTGCGAACCACGGTCGATATGGAGCTGTCTGATCGAGGGTGGCGAGAAAACCGATCTCTCGAACGTTGTCTGGGTAAGCCCTCATCAACGTATTACGAGAACGACAGAGCCCGTAGACAAGACCCAGCTCATAATTTTCTAGATATTTAAAGCCACCCCAGACCAAGTTCGATGACTCTTGCGAGGTAAAGGCACCGAAGTCACCACGGTCAACAAGGGCTACCGATGCCCCTCGACCAGCCAG
>Ga0075474_10000422_pt1 | contig 15881 bp, 12 predicted proteins | sample DEB08_DNA_2_FD_71485 | JGI IMG/M metagenome (GOLD analysis project Ga0075474, IMG submission 71485) | Aqueous microbial communities from the Delaware River and Bay under freshwater to marine salinity gradient to study organic matter... | ecosystem: Environmental > Aquatic > Marine > Coastal ...
CAAGTTTTGCGCTTTTCATTCTAATTTTTTCTACTCCAATTTTTTTTGGAACTGAAAATCAATCTATGATCAAGCGAGCAAGCGCTGCAACAATAAATACAAGCACTATCGATTGTGGGGCCGCAGCTTCTGGCACGTCCAGCGTTTCAGTCCCGTCTGCAGTCGCCAGTGGTGACACGCTTGTAATTAATTACACGGGATGCAATGGCTTTGACTTGAGTTGGACGAATTTTTCAAGCTCTTTCGGGAGTAGTCCTTTTCGTGAAAATGGAAATAATCCAGAGTCAAGATCGCTGACTAATTACACGGGTTCCTCAACTGTAGGAACTGTTCTTGCTACATTAAGTAGAACAAGCGGCACTGCAAAAACAATAAATGTCTTACAGATAGGCGTTACTTGGACATCTAAATCTCCGGGAGATGGAGTCGTTGGTGCAACTTTCACTAATTATGATTTCGTAGCTGCGGGTGGAACTGAGAGCTATTCGGTAACCTCTGGTTCTCTTCCACCAGGATTGTCGCTAGCTACAAATGGAAGACTATCTGGCACGCCAACTACTTTAGGTGACTATTCATTCGTAGTCTCAAAAGCAGGAGTTGCAGAGACATCAGGAACTATTAGTATCTCGATAACTGGCCCTGAAGTTACAAAAGTAACAATTTGTCACCGCACAAGCGCTACGACTAATCCTTATCGACTCATTACGGTTTCTGTGAATTCTATTGTTAGTTCAAACGGTCATGGATCTCATAACACAACAAGAACTAACCAAGTAAATCCACAAACTAATGCTTCTGGCGGATCAGGTATTTTTAATCCGTCCTTCAGTTATCCATCAAATAAAAAATGGTGGGGAGACATAATTCCTCCCTTTTCCTACGATGACGGCGGAACTACTGAGAATTATGAGGGACTAAATTGGGGCGCCGGAGCTACAACACCTGTTGCATCGGGAGGCACATCAACTTGGCTTGAGCCTTCAGAGTTTGCAACAGCTGCAAATAACTCCACTGACAGTGATTGGAAAACCGCCCTTGGCTACTGCATGGACCTAGGTTCAAGTGGAGCAGAGGATTCAAGAGCTGCTGCGGTTAATAGTCCAGATAAATTCTTTAAAGTGATGTCTGAAAATGGCGCAGATCCAGATGAGATACGAGCAGATTTAGCCGAACAGAGCGTTATCTCTAATCCAGCATCTTCTGATACCCCAGAAACGGTTCCAGACACCACAACCTTGCAAAACACTTACGAGACAACTAATGCCACTGTAAAAACCGATAATGCTTCGAGTACAACGCAAACTCAATCCAACTTAAATGGAACTCTAAACACGATAAGCGGGGGGCCGCAATGGGCAAATTATTACTTTTCGTATTCGACAAGTAGAACTGGCACATTTACAGATACAACAACAACCAATACTTCTGGCCGTACTCAACAATCAAAGACAGAAGTTTTGTCAGGTTTAACTTGTGGTACCACTTATTACTATCGAATCATTGGTACAAATGACGCGACACCTGCGGTCACTTACCAAGGTTTACTTAAGTCATTTAGAACATCAAACTGTTCATCTGGCGGCGGCGGTGGAACTGGCGGCGGTGGACCTAATGTTCAAACAACCACGACTCCCACTCCTAGCGCAACAAGAACACCTCGGGTTAGAAACAATCCAGTAAGACCTGCACCAAATCCTTCGCCCGCATTTGTTCCAGTAGAGACTCCAAGACCAACACCAACTGCAACTCCTACGCCAACTCCTTCACCGCAAGCAAGTCCAACTCCGAATATTCCATTTGTGTTTAACTTGCCACCGGGAGCAAATGATCCAACAAGTCAAAACTTCATTACTGATCCAGAAGATCCAAGAAGTCCGAATAATCCAAATAATCCGAACAACCCAAATAATCGTCGCGATCCGGTTGATCCACAAAGCCCACTAAATCCAAATAATCCAAACAATAGAAATAATCCTCAAAGCCCCAATAATCAAAATAGTTTGGATAATCCTTTGAATCCAGAAAGTCCTAAGAATCCAAATAATCCAAACAATCCGCTAAACCCAAGTAATCCAAACTCACCAAACCCAAGAGGGTTAGTCCTTGAAGCAATTGTGAAGTTGCCTGATGCTCCACCGAATACTGTTGATATTGATGGTGAAGTTAAGAGATCTGCTGACGTCGTTCAGTTAGCACAAAGAGCGCTAACTGGAGATCAAGAAGCTATTAATGTTTTGACTCGTGGAATTAGAACTCTTGGAGAACTTGCAAGAGAAAGAGTTAAAGGTTTCTTGCCAGGAACTGGTGCTTATATAGAGGTAACTGGATCAAGAGCTGGCGCACAATTTATTGTGGCACCGGGTGAAGTAGCGGACCCTATTGCGATTTCACAAGCACTACAAGAATCAACTTCAAGAAATCAAGCTGATTTTTCTGCTGTAACACAAGCTGTTCCAGGTGAAAGCCCAGACAAGTTGGTATTTATCCCAGTTGAGATTCATGAAGAAATGAACCAAACATTCAGAGAGTCAAAGTTAGACAACCCTGCCACTTTGGATCAATTAGATATTCCAGATGATGCTCGTTGGTTGAACATCCAAGCGCAAGTTGAAACTTATAAACCAGGTTCAAAAGTCTTTTTAACAGTAACTTCATCGCCAATCGTGTTTGGAGAAGCGACCGTTAATAAAGACGGAACTGCAGAAATTACTGGTGATTTGCCGCTGAATGTGCTGGAAGCAGGAGCTCACACAATTCGCGTTGTGGGAATTCGAATTATTGACGGATTAAGCGCGGATAGCAATGGTGAGATTCAAATATCTGAGGCGGCTATGGAGGAGATTCAAAGATTTGATGATGGAACAAAAGCCACCATTAAATGGTTTGGTCCAAATTCATCAGGCGGGGTTAACTCGGCGTATCGTGAAGTCCCTCTCGAGCAAATAATCCCTTGGTGGACTTTGTGGTTTGTCTCAGTTGGTGCATTCCTGATGTTGTTCTTAAAGAGATTCCGCAAGATAGGAACTAAACAAAAGAAAATACAAAGTTTGGTTTGGCTTTTGATTGCAACAGCACCCGCTATGTATTTTGGCTGGACACAGATTGTTTATGTTGTGATGGGTGTCTCTGCCTTGATTGCGATTTTGGGCGGCGCTTTAGTGTGGTTTGTACCTGAGAAAAAAGCTAAAAGCGAAGAAGAAGTCAGTCAAGCTTCTTAATATTTGCACCCAAGCTTTGTAGATTTTCAACAAAGTTGGCATAACCGCGTTCAATGTGATGAATTTCGTGAACCGTGGTTTCACCTTCTGCTACTAATCCGGCTAAAACTAAGGACGCCCCAGCTCTCACATCGGTCGCTTCAACTGGTGCGCCGGAAAGTTGTGTTTTGCCACGAACCAAGCAGTGGTGACCATTAATTTTTACATCAGCTCCCAGGCGAGCTAATTCATTAACAAAGCGAAAGCGAGCTTCAAATAAATTCTCTGTCACCATGGCAGTACCTTCGGCGATTGCATTAATTGCAATAAATTGTGGTTGCATATCAGTTGGAAAGCCGGGATACGGCAAAGTCACGATGTCTACAGCTTTTGGTCGTTGGCTCATTGAAACCTCTAAACCATGACTTAAAGCTTTAACCTCTGCGCCAGTTGCTTCTAATTTTGAAATAACTAAATCCATATGTTGGGCTTTTGCATTTTTAATCAAGATTTGACCTTGAGTTATTACTGCAGCAGCAGCCCAGGTGCCGGCAACAATTCGATCAGTTACCACCTGATGGGTGGTGGGCTGAAGCGAAGTTACGCCGATTATTTCAAGAGTAGAAGAACCAACACCGTTAATGCGCGCACCCATTTTATTTAACATTTCACAAAGATCAACAATTTCTGGCTCTCTTGCCACATTGTCAACAATGGTGGTTCCTTTGGCAAGGACTGCTGCCATAACTACGTTTTCAGTTGCTCCAACGCTTGGAAAATCCAACGAAATTTGTGCGGCAGCTAATCCATGCGGGGCCGTAACAATTAAATAGCCATGTTCATTTTTAACTTCACAGCCTAATTTTTCAAGTCCACTTAAATGAATATCAAGCCCGCGAGAGCCAATTGCATCCCCACCTGGAAGCGCAATATCTGCTTCACCGCATCTAGCAACTAATGGGCCAAGCACCGCAATTGAAGCTCTCATCTGTCTTACTAAGTCATAATCTGCTTGGCGTCCAATTTTTTCGGGAACATTTATCGTGAGAGATTTTGAATTTTTATCATGTTCAACTTTGCATCCCAAGCGCACCAAGAGTTGCGCCATAATTTCAACATCTAAGATCTCTGGAACATTTTCCAGGTGACTGGTGCCAGGTGCTAGCAAGCTTGCTGCCATCAACTTCAAAACACTGTTTTTGGCGCCTGGAACTTCCACCTCGCCACGCAAGGGGTTTGATTGCGAAACTTGATAAACCGGCATAGGGTCAAGGGTACTCTTTCAACAGGTAGTAATTGAATTTTGCGCCTAGGCTAGGAAAATGGTTAATTTAACAAGGATTTACACCCGCACAGGGGATGATGGCACTACTGCTTTAGGCGATATGTCTCGTGCATTAAAAACTGACTTGCGCTTAGAAGCTTATGCCGATGTTGATGAAGCCAATAGCGCAATAGGCGTGGCAATTGCCATGGGAAATTTAGAACCTGAAGTTAATGAATTACTAATTCGCGTACAAAACGACTTATTTGATGTAGGAGCTGATTTAGCAACTCCCGTAACTGATAAACCTGATTATCCACAATTAAGAGTGCAGGCCAATTACGTTAAATTCTTAGAAGAAAAGTGTGACCATTACAACTCACAACTTGAGCCTTTAAGGTCCTTTATTTTGCCTGGAGGAACACCGGGCGCAGCACTACTTCATGTAGCTAGAACTATCGTTAGAAGAGCTGAGCGGTCAACTTGGACAGCGTTGTCAGAGCACAAAATTGTTATGACAGAAATTCCAGCAAAATATTTAAACAGACTTTCAGATTTGCTTTTTATTTTGGCTCGTTATGCAAATAGAGAACAAGGCGATGTTTTATGGGTGCCAGGTAAGAATCGTTAATTTTTAGCTAAAATTTGCCGGGCGATGTTTTCATCTTCTGGCCAAACTAAAATTCTTGGCCCATCTATGGTGAAGGTTAAAGTAGCTTTAATGTTTGAATCTTGCAGTTTTCTTTTTAAAATTTCACCCGCTGCGTAGTTATCAGGGAAAGCTATGGGTACTAAAACCCCATAATCATTTGGGTCTGAAGGTTTGCTGGGTCTTTCAATTAGTGAGACCTTTTTATTGCTGTGAGCCCAGCGCAAGATGAATATCATCAATCCCAGACCCAAGAAGGCAATGATTGGGCCAAAGACGAAAGACAAGCTGCCCCAGGAGTACACCGGCACCTCCTAAAATAGAGATACTATGCCAAGACGTAATCGTCCTCCTAAAAAATCTAATCAGCAAGCCGAGGAATTTGCTCCTGAAAATAGAGTATTTGGAATTGAAATTGCCGAAGAGTGGTCTGATGGTAACTGGATCGTGCGAAAGATTACTGGAAGTGCCGCTACCAAAAATTATCGCTGCCCAGGTTGCGACCACGAAATTAAACCCGCAACACCGCACACTTTGAGTTATTTGGAAGGTTATTTAGACGAAAGGCGCCATTGGCACACCGCGTGCTGGGAGCGCGATCGAAAACACCACAAAAAATTAGAGGATTAATTTTGAACAAAATAGTCTCAAACTCAGTATTACCTGCAATTAGAGAAAACCTAGAACTTTCAACTGACGATGGGCAAACCTTAGTTGGCGAAATTGCTTGGCCTGAAAATAAAAACCCCGCGGCAACTTTGGTGTTGGTCCATCCCTTGCCAACTCATGGTGGATCCAGTGATAGCCATGTCTATCGAAAGATCAGTTGGCGTTTGCCTGCTTTGAGTAATTTTGCAATCTTAAGATTTAATACCCGTGGAACAACGAGTAGCTTGGGCACATCCAGCGGGGATTTTGATTCATCTAACAAAGAAGGGTTGGATCTAAAAGCTGCAGTACTTAAAGCAAAAGAATTAACGGGGCAAGAGCCTTGGTTAGTCGGTTGGTCTTTTGGCACAGATGTAATTTTGAGAAATGCAAGAGATTTAAATGTTTCTGGAGTCATTTTGCTATCTCCACCTTTAAGGTTCACCAAGGAAGATGAATTAGCTAGGTGGAGAGACTTTGCTAAACCGATATGGGCGCTGGTGCCGGAATTTGATGATTTTTTAACTCCAGATCAGGCAAAGCTTAGATTTTCGAGTGTTCCGAATTTAAGAATTGTAAATGCAATAGGCGCCAAACATCTTTGGATTGGGGAAAGCCAAGTGAGATTTGTTTTAAATCATATAGTGAAAATTATTACTGGCAATGAAAACCCTTTGCCAGAAGAATTTTCTGGACCAATGACACGACACAACGATTTAAATCGCGATTAGTAAACTGGAGTCATGGCTAATAATTTTTCACTTCGTGGCGCAGTAGATTTAGGGGCACTTAGTCAAGCTAAGCAAGCCCAGGCGCAAGCAGACCAAGCCTTGCAGAACGCTCCCGCAGGTTTAGTAATAGATGTTACTGAAGCAGATTTTCAAAATAAGGTTTTAGACAAATCTCAAAACACAGTTGTGATTGTCGATCTTTGGGCCACTTGGTGCGGTCCTTGCAAACAACTTTCCCCACTATTAGAGAAGTTAGCCGCAGAATATGGTGGCAAATTTATTTTGGCAAAAGTAGATGTGGATGCCAATCCGCAACTTTCGCAAATGTTTCAAGTGCAGTCGATTCCAAGTGTCTTTGCCATTATTAAAGGTCAAGCAGTACCACTGTTTCAAGGAGCAGTACCAGAAGCTCAACTTCGCCAAGTTTTAGATCAGGTTATGAAGTTAGCCGAAGAGCAGGGATTAACCCCAGCAAATCAAGAGGCAGCGCCGGCAAGTGAACAAACTGAAGACCCTCGCTCAGAGCAGGTTTTTCAGGCATTAAATGATGGCAAATTTGATGAAGCGATAGTTTTAATTGAAGAATTAATAAAAGAAAGTCCGCAAGATGAAACTTTGCAAGCCATGCTTAAGCAAGCACAGTTAGTGAAACGAATTAGCGGATACCAAGTAAATGAAATTATGCAAAAAGCGAGCAATGCTGATGATGTCTCGGCGCAAATTGCTGCAAGTGATATTGAATTAGCTGGCGGAAAGTTGCAAGAGTGTTTCTCTCGTCTAATAAATTTCATTCGCACTCACTCTGGCGATGAGCGCGAGCAAGCAAAAACCCACCTCTTGGAATTGTTCGCAATAGTTGGCGACCAAGAGCCATTAGTTCCTAAAGCACGCAGAGATTTAGCCAGCGCGCTGTTTTAAACGCCTTGCTTTAGACTGAAATCACATGGCTTATTTAGATCACGCTGCTACCACTCCGATGCTGCCTGAAGCAGTAGCGGCAATGACGGCTGAAATGGTAAAAGTAGGAAACCCTTCTTCTTTACATGGCTCAGGAAGAAAAGCCAGAAGAGTAGTTGAAGAAGCCAGAGAAACTATTGCTGCAGCATTATCCGCTAAGCCAATGGACGTGGTTTTTACATCGGGTGGCACAGAAGCTAACAATTTAGCAATTAAAGGTTTGTATTGGGCTAGAAAAAAAGCGGATGCTAATCGCACCAGAGTTTTAATTTCAGCAATTGAACATCATGCAGTGTTAGACCCAGTTATGTGGTTAGGCGAGCACGAAAAAGCACAAATTGAAATTTTACCCGTTGGGCGAGACGGTATTTTGCAGGTTGAAACTTTACGCCAAGCAATTGAATCTGACCCAGAATCTGTGGCATTAGTAAGTGTCATGTGGGCCAACAATGAAGTTGGCACTATTCAGCCAATTGAAGAACTCGCAGAAATAGCAGCTGAATTTGATATTCCTTTTCATAGTGATGCCGTACAAGCAATGGCGTATTTGCCTATTGATTTATCCAAGGTAAAAGTAACAGCTCTAACCATCACTGCCCATAAAGTCGGTGGCCCGCAAGGAGTTGGTGCACTTGTCATTAAAAGTGATGAAAAATTAGAGCAAGTGTCCCATGGTGGTGGTCAAGAAAGAGATGTTAGAAGCGGAACTTTAGATGCGCCGGCTATCGCCGGGTTTGCTAGTGCCATTTCAATACTAGTTTCGCAAAGAGAGCGCCGGGCAAATCGAATTAAAAATTTGCGAGATGAATTAATCAAGCGACTTAAAGAAGTAGTACCAGATTGTGTAATTAATGGAGATTTAGAAAAGCGCCTGCCAGGTAATGTTCATGCATCGTTTCCAGGATGCGAAGGTGATGCGCTCTTAATGTTGCTTGATGCACAAGGAGTTGAGTGTTCCACAGGATCTGCCTGTAGCGCGGGAATCCCACAACCATCTCACGTTTTATTGGCCATGGGACGAGACGAAAAAATTGCAAAAAGTTCGCTTAGGTTTTCACTTGGACACACTTCTACTAGCGAAGACATTGATGAATTGATTGTTGCCTTGCCGCAAATAATCGACAGGGCTAAACGCGCCAGCGCTCGAGCCAAAATCTCCAAATGAAAAATAGAAAGTCTGTAGTAGTTGCCATGAGCGGAGGAGTTGACTCCTCTGTGGCAGCAGCGCGCTTAGTAGATGAAGGCTACAAAGTTACAGGAGTCCACTTAGCGCTTTCTAAAGAAAAAACCGTATCTGGCACAAAAGGTTGCTGCACGCTGGATGATGCAAGAGATGCCAGAAGAGTTGCTGATCGCTTAGGAATTCCGTTTTATGTGTGGGATCTTTCGGAAAGATTTCAAGAAGACGTAATGCAAAATTTCTTAGATGAATATGCCGCGGGAAGAACCCCAAACCCATGCATGAGATGTAATGAAAAAATTAAATTTCAGGCAGTTTTAGAACGATCATTAGAGCTGGGCTTTGATGCAGTAGCAACCGGACATTGGGCAAAAATTGTAGATAGCCCAAATGGACCCTTGCTTTATCGCTCTGAAGATGAGGCAAAGGATCAGTCTTATGTTTTAAGTGTGTTAAATCAGGAGCAGTTATCCAAAACCTTGTTGCCTTTGGCCGGCAGCACAAAGCCAGAGCTGCGCAAGGAAGCTGAGGCTAGAGGATTAGTAACCGCATTTAAACCAGATAGTCATGATATTTGTTTTATCCCGGATGGAGATACGGCAAAATTTTTACATAAACACTTGGGCAATAAAAAAGGCAACATTGTCGACGTCGAGACAAATGAAGTTTTAGGTGAGCACGATGGAATCTTTGAATTCACTGTAGGTCAACGCAAAGGTTTAGGGCTAACCGTTCCCAGAAAAGATGGGGCAGCAAGATATGTAGTTTCAACAGATGTAAAAACCAATACCGTGATGGTGGGGTTGCCGGCATTTTTAAGAGTTGATGTTGTTGGTGGCACTAATTTAATTTGGTGCGGTCCAGTAAAAGAATCTCCATTCGATTGTGGTGCGCAAGTTAGAGCACATTCAGACCGAATTCAAGCAACAGCATTTCATAAAGATGGTAACTTGACCGTAGAATTTAAGGAACCATTGCAAGCATTGGCTCCTGGTCAAACCATTGCGCTTTATGAGCAAGATCGAGTAATTTGCAGTGCTACTGTGGTTTCCACTAATCGAGCCTAAAGAGAAATTTTGGAAAGCAAGTTAACCTCACAAGCAAAATCACGCTGGGTTGAATTGGTTGAAATCATTGAAGATGCCAGGCGCCGTTACTACTTACTTGATAAGCCAACTATTAGCGATGCTGAATACGACGAGGCATATCGGGAGCTTGAAAAGTTAGAAGCGGAATTCCCAGAATTAATTTCGGCAGATTCCCCAACGCAATCAGTTGGGGGAGCTGCTAGCGAATTATTTGAACCGGTAGAACATTTGGAGCGGATGTTTTCGCTTGATGACGTGTTTGATGATGAAGAATTGACAGCTTGGCTTGAGCGAGTTTTAAAAGTTACTAATAACTTCCCTGAGATGTTGTGCGAATTAAAAGTTGATGGATTAGCGGTTAATTTGCTCTACGAGGCCGGCGTCTTGCGGCGCGTTGCTACTCGTGGCGATGGATTTGTTGGCGAAGACGTTACTTATAACACACAATTTGTTTCGAGTTTGCCCAGAAAATTGAATGGCAAATTCCCGGAGGTACTTGAAGTTCGAGGCGAAATATTTTTTGAGCTAAATGACTTTTTTGCGCTCAACGATCAAGCAATGCATATAGGAAGAAGCCCGTTTGCTAATCCACGAAATGCTGCAGCGGGAACTTTGCGGCAAAGAATTGACAAGAGAGAAGCTGAGTTATTCCAAGTAAAAAGTGAAGGAAAAAATCAAGCCCGTATTGAAAAACTCACTCAAGAGTTTGACTTGGCTGCGGGAGCTTTGAGAAAACTGCAATTGGTGGTTCATGGAATTGGCCGCCATGAAGGGGTAAAAATAGCTACGCAAGCTGATTCCTATCGACTCTTTAAAGAGTATGGATTGCCAACTTCTAAAGATTTTGCGGTAGTAAAAACTTACGATGAAGTAAAAAAGTACATAAAAAAATATGGAGCTAAGCGTCATGAATTGACCCATGAAATTGATGGGGTAGTAGTAAAAGTAAATGATATTCAAATACAAAAGAATTTAGGAGCTACTAGTAGAACTCCTCGTTGGGCGGTTGCCTACAAATATCCGCCTGAAGTAGTTCGAACTAAATTGCTAGATATTCAGGTAAATGTAGGAAGAACTGGGCGAGTCACACCCTTTGCCGTTATGGAGCCAGTGCGAGTTGCAGGATCAACAGTTTCAAATGCCACTTTGCACAACTTGAGTGAAATTGAACGTAAAGGCGTGCTTATTGGCGACATGGTTTATTTGCGAAAAGCGGGGGATGTAATTCCAGAAATCATGGGGCCAGTTGTAGAAGTTAGAGATGGCAGTGAGAAAAAATTCAAAATGCCAAAAAAGTGCCCTGCTTGCGGAGCAGCGATCAGTCAAGAAAAAGCCGGTGATGTTGATTTACGTTGCCCTAATGCCGAAACTTGCCCGGCACAAATGCGAGAGCGACTTTTTCATGTTGGCTCAAGAGGCGCGCTAGATATTGAAGGTTTAGGTTATAAGTCTGCTCAGGCTTTATTGGATTCAAAAATTTTAAAAAATGAGAGTGAACTTTTTGATTTAACTCAAGAAGACTTAATGAAATCGGATTATTTTACGCGGGCTGGTGGCAAAAACGAGCCAGAGAGAGTACTTGGCAAAAATGGTGAAGAGTTGCTAGCGCAACTAGAAGTAGCTAAGCAAAGACCACTTTGGCGAATTTTAGTTGCCTTATCAATTCGCCATGTAGGGCCAACTGCTGCGCAAGCTTTAGCTCGCGAATTTAGAGCATTAGAAGAAATTGAAAAAGCTTCATTACCCACCTTGGCTCAAATTGATGGGGTAGGAGAAGTGATTGCAGAATCAATTCAAGAATGGTTTAAAGAAAAGTGGCACCAAAACATCATCAAAGCTTGGAAGCGTGCCGGAGTACAAATGACAGAAGCTGAAAGCCAAGGCCCCCAGCCATTAGCCGGCAGGCAAATAGTGATAACCGGATCTGTCGCAGGATATTCAAGAGATGGCGCAAAAGAAGTCTTGGCAAACTTAGGAGCCAAGGTTTCTAGCTCGGTTAGTAAAACTACAGATTTAGTGGTTTATGGCAGAACTGATGGGTCAAAGTATTCAAAAGCAATTAGTTTGGGTATTCCAAGATTAGGGGCAGAAAATTTTGCCGTGTTAGTAGAACAAGGCTTGGAGCAAGCGCTCGAATTAGCTGAAAATTAGCAATCATTAGAATGAGCAGGTGTCAAAAATTACCCCTGAAGCACTCAAGCACTTAGCTAAACTAGCGCGTTTAGAGTTAACCGAAGCCGAGTTAGCCACTTATGCCACTCAATTAGACGTAATTTTAGATTCGGTAGACAAGATCCGAGAAGTTGCCGCACAAGATGTTAAGCCAATGAGCCATGCGGTAGGCCTAACTAATGTCTTTAGAGAAGATGCAGTCAAGCCTTCTTTGAACCGAGAAGAAGTTTTAGCGCAAGCACCAGCTCAAGAAGATAACAGATTTCGCGTACCAAGAATTTTGAATGAGGAATAGAAATTGAGTGAAGATTTAGTATTTCTTACTGGTTCAGAGATTGCCCAAAAGATAAAAAATAAAGAAGTTAGCGCAATTGAGGTAGCTAAAGCTCATTTTGATCGAATCGAAAAATTAGATAGTAAGATTAAAAGTTTTCTCTATTTAGATAAAGAAGCAGCTCTGACCCAAGCAAAAAAAGTAGATGAGAAGGTAGCCAAGGGTGAAACTTTAAAACCTTTAGCAGGAGTTCCCTTAGCACTTAAAGATGTCCTGACCCAAAAAGGTGTTCCTACCACTGCTGGTTCAAAAATATTAGAAAATTGGCGCCCGCCATATGACAGCACCGTGGTAAAGAAACTAATTGAAAATGATGTGGTGATTTTAGGCAAAACCAATATGGATGAATTTGCGATGGGTTCATCTACCGAAAACAGTGCTTACCAAACAACCAAGAATCCTTGGGATTTAACAAGAATTCCAGGTGGCTCCTCAGGTGGCTCTTCGGCTGCGGTAGCAAGTTTTTTTGCACCACTTTCAATTGGTACTGATACCGGAGGATCAATTAGGCAGCCAGCTGCTGTTTGTGCATTGGTTGGAGCTAAACCAACTTATGGAACAGTTTCTCGCTATGGATTGATTGCCTTTGCTTCTTCTTTGGATCAAGCTGGCCCTATTACCCGAACAGTCTTGGATGCGGCATTGCTAAATGAAGCAATGGCTGGATTTGATGTAAATGATTCGACCAGCATTAATCAACAACTTGAATCTTTAGTTCAAGCTGCAAAAAATAAAAACATCAAAGACATGAAGATTGGAATTATCAAAGAACTCGGCGGGGAAGGCTGGCAACCGGGAGTATTGAAGCAATTTGAGCAAGCGGTCGAAGTTTTGAAATCTCTTGGAGCTGAGCTGGTAGAAGTTTCTTTGCCTCACTCTGTTTACGCACTAGCTGTTTACTACCTAATTGCACCAAGTGAAGCAAGTTCCAATCTTGCCCGTTTTGATGGAATGCGTTATGGCCTCAGGGTAGGCGATGATGGCGAAAAAGATGTTGAAGCGGTAATGAAGTTAACCCGGGCTCAAGGGTTTGGTCCTGAGGTTAAGCGAAGAATTATTTTAGGAACTTATGCACTTTCCACCGGTTATTACGATGCTTATTACGGCCAAGCTCAAAAGGTACGGGGACTAATTGCCGAAGATTTACGACTAGCTTTTGAAAAAGTAGATGTCTTAATTTCACCAACTTCGCCAACAACCGCTTGGAAGATCGGTGAGAGAGTAGATAATCCTCTAGCCATGTATTTGGCGGATCTCGCGACTTTGCCGGCAAGTTTGGCGGGAGTGCCAGCAATCAGCGTTCCGATTGGGTTAGCAAGCGAAGATCGGATGCCAGTCGGTCTGCAAGTTATTGCTCCGGCAATGCAGGATCATAAAAATTATCAAGTTGCTGCTGCCCTAGAAGCTGCGCAAAACGGTTTATTGATTAATCAGGTGCCAGATTTAGTGAGTTTGTCATGAAATTGACCCAAGCGATAGAACAGTTCGAGCCAGTAATTGGTTTAGAAACTCACGTAGAACTTTCAACAAAGTCAAAAATGTTTTGTGGATGTGCAACAGAATTTGGTGCAGAACCAAACACTCAAGTTTGCCCGACTTGCTTAGGCTTACCTGGATCATTGCCAGTGCCAAATCAAACTGCCATTGAATCGACGATGCGCATTGGCTTAGCGCTTAATTGTGAAATTACTGAGCTTTCACGTTTTGCCAGAAAAAATTATTTTTACCCTGATATGCCAAAAGACTTTCAGACCAGTCAATATGACGAGCCATTTTGCGTAAATGGCTATTTAGATGTAATGATTCCTACTGATGAAGGCGAAAAGTCTTTCAGAGTTGAAATTGAAAGAGTTCACTTAGAAGAAGACACCGGCAAGCTAACGCACGCAGGTGGAGCATCCGGCAGAATTCATGGCGCAGATTATTCATTAGTTGATTACAACCGAGCAGGTATTCCGTTAGTTGAGATTGTCACCAAGCCAGTAACTGGCACTGGGAAATACGCTCCACAAGTTGCCAGAGCCTATGTAACAGAGTTAAGAGATTTACTTCGTAACCTAGGTGTGTCTGACGTTCGCATGGAAGAGGGTTCACTTCGTTGCGATGTGAATTTATCTTTGCATCCAAAGGGTTCAGCGGAGTGGGGAAAGCGCACCGAAACTAAGAATGTTAACTCTTTGCGCTCAGTGGAGAAGGCAGTATTTAGCGAAATTGAACGTCAAGCAGATGTTTTAGCCGGCGGCGAGGAAGTAACCCAAGAGACTAGACACTTTCATGAAGATTCTGGAACTTCATCCAGCGGCAGAAGTAAAGAGCAAGCAGAGGATTATCGCTACTTCCCAGAACCAGATTTAGTGCCCGTGATTGCTGATGAGACTTGGGTTTCGAAGTTAAAGACAGATTTACCAGAAGCACCTTCAGTACAAAGAAAACGTTTGGCAAAAGAGTGGAATTTTAGTGACGAAGAAATGCGCGATGTAGTGAGTTTGGGAGCAATTGATTTAATTGCCCAAACCGTTAGCGCTGGGGCAAGCCCGCAAGCCGCTCGCAAGTGGTGGCTTGGGGAATTAGCTAGAAGAGCTACTGAAATAAAAAAAGAATTATCAGACCTTTCAATTGACCCAAAACACATCAGTGAACTAGATAATTTGGTAACTAGCGGCAAATTAACTGACAAGTTAGCGCGCCAAGTATTAGAGGGATTACTTAACAAAGAAGGAACGCCAAGTGAGATCGTTGAAAAACGTAATTTGGTGGTAATGAGTGATGATTCTTCACTACTTCCGATAATTCAGTCAGCAATCAAAGCTAATCCTGACGTGGTGGCAAAAGTTAAAGAAGGAAAACTTCAAGCTTTAGGGCCGCTGTTAGGTGCGGTAATGAAAGAAACTAAAGGTAAGGCAGATGCCGCAAAGGTGAGATCTCTAGTATTAAAAGAGTTAGGGGTTGAAGGATAACAATCATGGATATGAAACCAAGAAGTAAAGAAGTTACCGAAGGAATCGAACGCGCTCCTGCTAGAAGCATGTTACGTGCGATTGGCATGCAAGATGAAGACTTTAGTAAGCCGCAGATAGGTGTCGCTAACTCTTGGAATGAAATTACTCCCTGCAACATGTCACTAAGAAGGCTAGCTGACCACGTAAAGCAAGGCGTTCGAGATGCGGGTGGATATCCAATGGAATTTGGAACCATCACTGTATCTGATGGAATTTCTATGGGCCATGAAGGAATGCGTGCTTCTTTGGTTAGTCGAGAAATAATTGCCGATTCAGTTGAAGCTGTAATGCATGCAGAGCGATTAGATGGTTCGGTAACTCTTGCTGGCTGCGATAAATCACTACCTGGAATGTTGATGGCTGCAGCACGTTTAGATTTAGCAAGCGTCTTTGTTTATAACGGCACCATCATGCCTGGAAGACTCAATGAACAAGATTTAACTTTGCAAGATGTTTTTGAAGCCGTTGGCGCCTGCGCGCTTGGAAAAATCACTGAAAAAGAATTAGCTGATATTGAACGCAATGCTTGCCCAGGGGAAGGCGCTTGCGGTGGCATGTTTACTGCTAACACCATGAGTTCTATTGCTGAGGCAATTGGAATGGCGCTACCAGGTAGCGCTTCCGCCCCCGCAATTGATAGAACTCGTGAACAAGATGCTTAT
>Ga0075474_10000426_pt1 | contig 15828 bp, 15 predicted proteins | sample DEB08_DNA_2_FD_71485 | JGI IMG/M metagenome (GOLD analysis project Ga0075474, IMG submission 71485) | Aqueous microbial communities from the Delaware River and Bay under freshwater to marine salinity gradient to study organic matter... | ecosystem: Environmental > Aquatic > Marine > Coastal ...
GCCAACTCCATGCGCTCGAACCGGACATCGGATACCGGATAGACCATCACGACGTGCTGGTGAAACCACCGATGGTGGCGGTCACCGAACTCGAACCTGGTGATGCGTTCATGGTGGGTGGTGTTTCGGTCACGACCGCCGCCACCGAACACGCACCGGTCCGTCCCACCATTGGTTTCCGACTCGAACATGACGGGCGAACTGCGGCGCTGGTCGGCGACACCATCCCCTGCGACGGGGTTGACGAACTCGCACGTGACGCCGACGTGTATGTACAAACGGCGATCCGCCGAGACATTGTCGAGATGATCCCCAACGAAATGATGCAGGACATCCTCGACTACCACTCGGGAGTTGTGGAGGCCGCCCAGACCGCGGCCCGGGTCGGGGCGAAACGCCTGGCGTTGACCCACATGGTGCCAGCCCCCACCGCCGAGCAGTACCCGGAATGGGTGGCCCTCGCCGCCGAGCACTACGCCGGCGAGGTCATCATTGGTGATGACCTGACCACGATCACGATCTAAGGAACACTGCACCATGACCAATTTTCCGGGACGAATTGGGAGAACGCTGGCCGACTCTGAGCCGCATTTCACCCAAGCTCCGCACCCAGGTGAGGACGCACCAAACGTGGTGGTGGTGCTGCTTGATGACACTGGCTACGCCCAGTTCGGGTGTTACGGGTCCGACATTGACACCCCCCACGTGGATGCGTTGGCGGCCGAAGGTGTGCAGTTCACCAACTTTCACGTCACCCCGCTGTGTTCGCCGACCCGAGCGGCGCTGCTGACCGGCCGGTCGCAGCACGCGGTCGGCATGCGGGGGGTTTCGAACTGGCGGACCGGTTTCCCGCATCAGTTGGGTCACATCACCAACTCGGCGGCGACGATCGCTGAAGTGCTTCAAGCCGAGGGGTACGCCACGTTCTGCACCGGCAAATGGCATCTGGCCCCCACCGATACCATCTCGGCTGCCGGGCCGTTCGACCAGTGGCCACTCGCTCGTGGGTTCGATCGTTACTACGGCTTTCTGGAAGGTGAGACCGATCAGTTTCATCCCGAACTGGTGCGAGACAACACGTTGATCGACCCTCCGGCTACCCCCGAAGAGGGGTACCACATCTCTGAAGACCTCGTCGATCAGTTGCTTCAGATGATCAACGACAGCAAAGGGGTTCGTCCCGACCGCCCGTTCTTTGCCTATCTGCCCTTTGGCGCGGCCCACGCTCCCCATCAGGCGCCCGCGGCGTATCTCGACAAGTACCGGGGTCGCTACGACCAAGGTTGGGATGTGATCCGTGAACGCTGGTTCCAGCGTCAACTTGAGTTGGGGGTTATCCCTGCGGGTACTGAACTCGCACCCCGCAACCCTGGTGTCACAGCCTGGGATGAACTGCCGGAGAACCAGCGCCTGCTAGCCGCCCGGCTCCAAGAGGCATTCGCGGCGTTTCTCGACCACACCGACGACCAGATCGGTCGACTCATTGAAGGTCTGCGCAACCTTGACCAGCTCGACAACACCATCCTGATCGTGCTGGCCGACAACGGTGCGTCACAAGAAGGCGGCCCGTTCGGGGTCATGCACGAGATGAAGTTCTTCAACGGGATCCTCGAAACCCCCGACGAAGCAATCGCTCGAATCGACGACATCGGTGGCCCGCACAGCCACACCAACTATCCGTGGGGTTGGGCGCAGTGCGGCAACTCGCCGTTCCGTTGGTACAAGCAAAACACCCACGAAGGCGGGGTTCACGTCCCGATGATCCTGCACTGGCCCGACGGGCTCGGTCCGGATCAGGCCGGGACCAAACGTGCCCAGTTCGTCAACGTGTCCGATATCGCCCCGACGATCTATCAACTGCTGGGGGTTAGCGCCCCTGAGATTTACCGGGGGATTGACCAGCTTCCGGTCACCGGAACGTCGTTCGTCTCGGTCCTTCAGGATGCGGCCGCTCCGGCTGTCAACACCTGTCAGTATTTCGAGAACGGTGGAAGCCGGGCGTTAATCGCCGAACGCGATGGGGTCTGGTGGAAAGCAGTAACCCGCCACCTCCAAGGAGACGACTTCGAGACCGAACCTTGGGAACTGTTCGACCTCGGAGCGGATCCGTCGGAATGCCACAACCTTGCCGAGCAGCAACCCGAGCGGCTCGCCGAGATGATTGACCTCTGGTGGCAGGAAGCCGAACGTCACGGGGTGCTTCCCCTCGACGATCGAACGATCGAACTGTTCACCCCGCACCGCAACGACCGTTCACCTCATCGTCACGACCGGATCTACACCTACCGGCCACCCATGTCACCGATCGGGGCGCAGGCCTCGGCAACGGTGACCGGTTTCGCGTTCGACCTCACCGCTCGAGTGTCGGCCACCGCCGGCGACGAAGGGGTGTTGTGGGCGACAGGAAATGAGAACTCCGGGTGTTCGGTGTTTGTCCAGAACGGCCGTCTGGTGGTCGACTACAACGCGTTCAACGATCACACCATTGTCGAGTCAACCATGGCGGTACCTGACGGCGAAGTGACCTTGCAGGTGCGACTTCAACGCAACAGTCGGACGACCGGATGGGCCGAGGTGTCCATCAACGGACAGGCGTGCGGCCGGGAGGTGATCCCGTTCTACATGCGGATGGTTTCCTCGGTGGGGTCCAGCGTTGGCGAAGACCACGGTTCTGCCGTGTCGGAACGGTATGCGGCACCGTTCGCCTACACCGGAACGCTCCACGAAGTTGTGATCAGCGTTCCGGAACGATCCAGCGTTGAAGAAACCACCGCCCGGGCTGCGACCGAAATGTCGCGGCAATGAACCCGCCGCAGCCGTACCTGATCTCGGGAGGGGTCGGTTCGCCGTACACCCGAAAGTTGTGGGCGGTGCTCCGCTACCGGCGGATCCCGCATCAGTTTCTGAACGCACCGATGCCGGGCGTGTCTGGTCGCGCAGAACTGCCACCACCACCGCTTCCGCTCCTGCCGTGCCTCTATGTCCCTGAGGACACGGGCGGCTACCGGGCGCTGAGCGATTCCAGTCCGATCATCCGCGAACTTGAACACCAGTGGGATGGTCGCAACGTTGTGCCGGCGGACCCGGTGCTAGACATGCTCGTCTCGCTGGTGGAGGACTATGCCGACGAGTGGGTCACCAAGCAGATGTTTCACTACCGGTGGGGGACACCGGAGGGAATTGCCTATGCCAATCAGGCGCTTCCGTTGTGGCGGCTCGGGGCTACCGATGAGGCGGTTGCGGTGTTTGGTGAGACGTTCGGGCAGCGACAAATAGATCGTCTCTCGGGGGTGGTGGCTGGATCGCTGGAGGTCACCGGCCCGCTGATCGAGGCCAGCTATCGGCGGTTGCTGACCATATTGCGCGATCGCTTCAGCGAGCAACGTTTCCTTTTTGGTGCCCGACCCTCGGCTGCTGACTTCGCGTTGTTTGGCCAATTGACTCAGCTTGTGCAGGTCGAGTTGCCGTCGCTGCTCATCGCTCGCGAGATCGCCCCCCGAGTCTCGGCTTGGGTTGATGTGCTTGAGGACCTTTCCGGGTGGGAATGGAAGGGCGAGGGATGGTGCAGCCGCGACGAACTCGGCCCAACTTTTCGTGCTCTGCTCGAAGAAATCGGTCGAACCTACGCGCCGTTCATGGTGGCCAACGCGGAGGCTTTCGACCAAGGTGCCGAACAGATGCGCTGCCTGATCGACGGTCAGGAGTATTGGCAGCGACCGTTTGCCTATCAGCGCAAATGTCTGACGTGGTTGGGGGAGCAATACCGCGAGCTGGCACCAGACGATCGGGTGTTTGTTGACCGCCAACTGGCCGGCACCGGCTGCGAGCAGCTGTTTGCTTGACCGCCGACGCCGACACCGTCTCGGACGCCGACACCGTCTCGGACTGAACCGGGTCGGGTGAGCAGGGTTCGGTCACTGTCGGTTGTTGGCCCACGCTCTACGCTCGGAGCCGTGGAACCCGTCGAGCGCCTGGTCGCCTTCCAAGAAATCCGGCAGTTGGCCTCGGCTTATGCGTACCTGACCGATGCGAAAGATGTGGATGGGATCGTCGAACTGTACGTGCCCGACGTTCGCATCAGCTCGACGCTCAGCGGCCGGCCAGAACTCCATCGGCTGGTGAGCGAAGCGCTGCACGCGGTAGGGGTGACGTTTCTCAACGTCGGCACCCACCACATCACACTCGACGAACCCGATCATGCCCACGGGGTGGTGTACTGCAAGGCCGAAGTGCAAGACGGTGGGGTGGGCAGCGATCGTTGGGTCACCCAGGCCATCCAGTACCACGACCGCTACGAGCGACGCGATGGCCGCTGGTATTTCGCGGCTAACCGGCGCCACTATCTGGTTTACGGGCAGGACGTGGAACCGAACCCGCTGCAACAAGATGAGGCTCGCTGGCCGGAGCGCCAAGTTGGCCGAGGAACCCACCCGCAGGCGTTGGAGAGCTGGCAGGCGTTCACCCAGCAGTAACCACCCGCTGTCCGGCGTTTCGGGTTCGGCATTTCAGGCCCGGCATTCACCCTCCGGCGTTTCGGGTTCGCAACGTAGGGGGACGGATCGCTCTACGTTGGTGCCGATCTGTTGACTAAGGTCATCCCGTTCGGGCTGTTAAGGCGGCCGGTGGTCGTCGGGTGAAGGGAAACGTCGTGGCTGAAGGATCGATCGAGATCTACGAGAGCGAGGATCGGCGGTTCCCGCCGTCGCCTGCCTTCGTGGCGCAGGCCAACACCGGCGATCGTTCGCTCTACGACGAAGCCGAGGCAGATTACGAAGCGTTCTGGGCGAGGCAGGCCCGAGAACTGCTGACCTGGGACCGTGATTTCGACACGGTGCTCGAATGGGAACTGCCGTTCGCCAAATGGTTTGTGGGGGGACAGCTCAACCTGTCCTACAACTGTCTCGACCGTCATGTGGAGGCAGGGAACGGCGACAAGGTGGCATTCCACTGGGAAGGCGAACCGGGCGACACGCTCACGGTGACCTACGCCGATCTGCTGACCGAAGTGCAGAAGTTCGCCAACGTCCTGAAAGGTCTTGGTCTCGAAAAAGGCGATCGGGTGGCCATCTACATGCCGATGGTCATCGAATTGCCGATCGCCATGCTGGCCTGCACCCGTATTGGGGTAGCCCATTCGGTGATCTTCGGAGGTTTTTCTCCCGACGCGATCACCGACCGCTGTGAAGACGCCGACGCCAAACTGGTCATTACCGCCGACGCCGGATATCGGCGGGGTGAACCATCGGCGCTGAAACCCAACGTGGACGCGGCTCTCGCAGCGGGAGCCGCCAGCGTGCAATCGGTGGTGGTGGTCAACCGCTGCGACACCAACCCCGACATGGTCCCCGGCCGAGACCACTGGTGGCATGACCTGATGGCCGACGCCGACCCGGTGTGCGTGGCCGAACCCATGGACTCCGAGCAGCTTCTGTACCTGCTGTACACATCGGGGACTACCGCTAAACCCAAAGGGATCATGCACACCACCGGGGGCTACCTGACCCAGGTGGCGTTCACCCACAAATACGTCTTTGATCTCAAGCCCGACACCGACGTGTACTGGTGTGCGGCCGACATCGGATGGGTGACCGGCCACAGCTACATCGTCTACGGACCGCTGGCCAACGGCTGCACCTCGGTGATGTACGAAGGCACCCCGGACACGCCGCGTCTGGCCGATCGTCACGGCGACGATCGAGGGGCCTGGCCCAAAGATCGGCTCTGGGACATCATCGAACGCTACGCAGTGACCCAGCTCTACACCGCGCCGACCGCGATCCGGACCTTCATGCGTTGGGGTCCTGAATGGCCAGATGCCCGCAACCTGACCAGCTTGCGGGTGCTGGGGACGGTCGGTGAGCCGATCAACCCGGAAGCATGGATGTGGTACCACCAGCACATCGGTGGCGAACAGTGCCCGATCGTCGATACCTGGTGGCAGACCGAAACCGGCGGCCACATGATTACCCCGCTTCCGGGAGTGACCACCACCAAACCAGGCTCGGCGACTCAACCGATCCCGGGGGCGTTTGCTGAAGTTGTTGACGACGCCGGGCAGCCGGTCACCGAAGGCGGTGGCTATCTGACGTTGACCCGGCCCTGGCCGGGGATGCTGCGCGGGATCTGGGGCGATCCTGATCGCTACCGGGAGACGTACTGGTCGACCTACGAAGGTCGGTACTTCGCCGGGGACGGGGCCCGACTCGACGCCGATGGGTACCTCTGGTTGCTGGGGCGGGTTGACGATGTCATGAACGTGTCCGGACATCGCATCTCCACCGCCGAAGTGGAATCGGCTCTGGTCGATCATCCGGCCGTGGCCGAAGCGGCCGTGGTCGGCGCCACCGACGAAGTCACCGGTCAGGCCATCGTCGGTTACGTGATCTTGATTGGTTCGGTCGACCCCAGCCGGGAACTCGGCGAGGAGATCCGTCAGCACGTCGCCAAGAAACTCGGTCCAACGGCGCGACCCAAGACCGTGTTTTTGGTGCCGGACCTTCCCAAGACGAGATCAGGAAAGATCATGCGTCGGTTGCTTCGCGATGTGGCCGACGGCCATGCGCTGGGTGACACCACAACGCTTGCCGACCCGGGTGTGGTGGCGGCGATCCGTGACGGCGCGGCGGGTGGAGACGAGGACTAGCCGCCACCGTGACCAACTCAGACAACTGGATTTCGACGACCGGGCGAGCGCTGGGGGGCCCAACCGCGGTGCTTGACCTTGACGGGGTGATTTCCGACGCCAGCCACCGCCAACATTTCCTCGCCAGCGAACACCCCACCTCGAAAGACTTTTCCGATTTCTTTCATGCCTGCGTCAACGACCCAGTCCTGCCCGCGGGCCGTGCACTCGCCGAGGCGCTGGCAGAACAACTGTGCGTGGTGATCCTTACCGCACGGATTTATGCCATACGCGATCAGACCGTTGACTGGTTGGCGCGTCATTCGATCCGGCACGATTGGCTGATTCTGCGAGCGGCAAACGATCACGGTCCCAGCTCGGAATGGAAACAATCCCAACTCAATCGCCTGACCAGCGAAGGCGCCGACATTCAACTGGCCGCCGATGACGATCCACGCAACGTCTCGATGATGCGCGGTCTGGAACTTCCCGCGTTGTACATCGCATCCGGGTACTACGACCGCCGAGACGCCAAGGACGCCGAATACCGCTGATCGGGGATCGTCAGTTTCGAGCGCCGGCTCAGCGAGGAACGGTTGGGTCAGTCCCGGAAGTTGACGTATTGCAGCGGGATTCCGAAATCGTTTTCTTTGAGCGCGGCGATAACCCCTTGAAGATCGTCACGTTTCTTGCCGCTGACCCGCAGCTGATCGCCTTGGGTTGAGGACTGGATCCCTTTGAGGCCGAGGGCCTTGATGAACTTGTTGAGATCCTTCGCCTTGTCGGTGCTGATACCGGCTTGCAGCTTGGCGATCTGGCGGACCGCACCCCCCGACGCTGGTTCAATCGTGCCGTAATCAAGGACTTTCATGGACAGTTTGCGTTTGGCGAACTTCTCCTCGATCACCACTCGGAGCGCATTGAGGCGGTCCTCTGAACCGGACTGCATCCGGATCTGGTCGTCGCCGAGCTCTACCGAGCTTCCGGTGTCCTTGAAATCGAACCGCTGGGCAACCTCACGGGCAGCCTGATCCACGGCGTTTCGGACTTCTTGCATGTCAACTTCAGAGACCACATCGAACGTCGGCATGGCAAGACCGTAGCCGCCCGCCGAAGGTTTCGACAGACCAGACCAGCGCGACGTTTGAGCCCAAAGGGGCTGTCTGGTCGCACTTTCGGACGGGGGCGCTATCGTTGATCGCCGTCCAAGGGTCGGTGCCCGAGTGGCCAAAGGGAGCGGGCTGTAAACCCGTCGGCTTCGCCTACGAAGGTTCGAATCCTTCCCGGCCCACCAACGGACCAAGTGGCTCGACGCTCAAGCGTCGGGCCACTTGCCGTTTTCGCCCGACAGCGGATTGCTGGCAGGCGCCGGGGCTAGTCCGGGGTGTCGAGCATCCGTTGCATGATGGTGATGTCCAGCCAAGTACCGAACTTGCGGCCAACTTCTCGTTGAACGCCGGTCAACGTAAAACCGCAGGCTTGATGGAGCGCTACCGAAACTCCGTCGGTGCCGGAGATGTGGGCGACCATGGTGTGAAACCCTCGGTTCTTGGCCATCTCGATGAGTTCGTTGAGCAACGCCCGCCCCACGCCGGAACCTCGAGCCGTTCGGTCAACGTAGATGCTGTTTTCGACCGTGGTGTTGTAGGCGGGGCGGTCTCGGAACGGTGACAGCGATGCGAAGCCGACTACCTGCCCGTCGAGTTCTGCCACGATGACCCCCAACGCCCCCTGACGTTGTTGGATCCATTCCTGCTGTTGTTGCAGGGTTCGGGGCACCAAATCGAAGGTCGCGGTGGTGTGCTCCACTTCATGGTTGTAGATGGCGCGCAGCGCTTGAGCATCGGCGATGGTGGCGTTACGGATACGCATCAGACCCTCCGGGTTTCTCGGGCGAAGGATACGTGGTTGGATGGAGCCATGGTTCGCAATGTTCTCGGAGGCGCGTTGGCGGAGTGTGGGAACGACCCGGTGACCGGGTTTTTCCGGGACGGCTGCTGCAACACCTCCGAGGAAGATGCCGGGTCGCACACGGTCTGTGCCACGGTCACCGCCGACTTTCTCGCCTATTCGGCGTCGGTCGGCAACGATCTCTCCACGCCGCGCCCCGAGTACGGCTTCGTCGGGTTGATCCCTGGTGACGGCTGGTGTGTCTGCGCGGCTCGATGGTTGCAGGCGGCTGAGGCGGGCTATGCCTGCCCGGTTCGTCTTGCCGCAACCCACGAACGGGCGCTGGACGTCGTTCCGCTCGCATTGTTGCGGACCCATGCCAGCGACTCCGACAACTGAACGGGAGACTGGTGACGATGACCACCCTTGAGGTCACTCCAAGTGGCAGTTCCTGTGGGGCGACCGTCGGTGGTGTTGATCTCTCCAGCCCACTCGATTCGGCAACGGTGGCAGCCATTCGGGACGCCTGGCTCACCCACCATGTGTTGGCGTTCCCCGATCAGGTGTTGAGCGCGGAAGCGTTAGAACAGTTCACCTTGCACTTCGGTCCTTTCGGCGACGATCCCTTTTTTGAATCGATCGACGGGCATCGGCACATTGCCGCCATCCATCGCAGCGCCGATGAGACCAGTTCGTTGTTCGCCGAGTCGTGGCATGCCGATTGGAGCTTCCAGTCGCAACCTCCCGATGGCACCTGCCTGCTCAGCCGGGTGGTGCCGCCCAGCGGAGGCGACACGTTGTTCGCCGATCAAATTTCGGCGCTGTCCCGGCTGCCGGAAGGCCTGCGCGATCAGCTTGTTGGTTTGGTGGCGGTGCACTCGGCCCGGTCCGGGTACGCACCCGATGGTTTGTACGGACAAGACGACACGGGGCGTTCGATGCGGATCGTCGCCGACGAATCGGCGTATGCAACCCAGACCCATCCGCTGATCACCACCCATCCCGAGACCGGTGAAGCGACGTTGTACGGCACGATCGGATACATCATCGGCATCGAGGGGATGGAGCGTGACGCCGCCACCGAACTTCTGCTCGAGTTGTACCGCTGGCAAACCGCCGACGAGGTGGTGTACCGACACCGTTGGGAACCCGACATGCTGGTGATGTGGGACAACCGTTGCGTGCTGCATCGAGCCACCGGGGGATACGACGGCCACGAACGGCTGCTTCATCGCACCACCATCGGGTACAACCCTCAGGTCCGCTGAGCCGGTCGTCGGGAAGCGTTCGCACTGGTCAGCTTCCCATCGTGGCGCGAGCGGGCCTAGATTGTGGTCGTTGAGCCGAGGAGGACCCATGGAGCCGACAGAAACCAGCGAACCGACCATCGTTGATCACGACGATCTGGTTGACGACGAACTTCTGGTCGAAGAGATCTCCATCGACGGCATGTGCGGTGTCTACTGAAACGGTCGGCTCGTCGTCGCCGGCCGAGCAGACCGTGACGCCTTTCGATCCGGAACGCCGCTATCACCTCCACCCGAGGGTGGCCTTGCGTCCCGAGCCGTTCGGGGCTCTGGCGTATCACTACGAAAATCGGCGCCTGAATTTTTTGCGAGCCCCTGAACTGGTGGCGTTGGTGGAGTCGCTCGACCAGCACCCCAGCGTGTCGGCGGCGTTTGCCGCGTCAGGGATCGACCCCCGCCGGTGGGGCAGCTTCCGTCGGGCGTTGACTGCGCTGGTGGCGTCAGATTTTCTGGTAGCGGCATGACCGACCTGATCATCAACGAGCCGCGGCCCGACGATCTGGTGCTTTCCCAAGCCAAGCAGAGCGGTCTGGCCACCCAAATGAAGCAGGGGCTCGACGCGCCGATCTGTTTGACCTGGGAATTGACCTACGCCTGCAACCTGCAATGTGTTCACTGCCTGTCGTCGAGCGGACGCCGCGACCCTGATGAACTCACGACCGCCGAATGCGAAGCGCTCATCGATGAACTCGCTCGGATGCAGGTGTTCTACATCAACGTTGGAGGCGGCGAACCGACCATCCGGAACGACTTCTGGCACCTGCTCCGGTACGCCGTCGATCACGGGGTGGGGGTGAAGTTCTCCACCAACGGTTCGCGCATCGACGCCCAGGTGGCCGCCGAACTCGCCGCAATGGATTACGTCGACGTCCAGATCTCGATCGACGGAGCCGACGCCGACACCAACGATCGCATCCGGGGCGAAGGCTCCTATGCCACCGCGATCACCGCCATGGAGCACCTTGCCGAAGCAGGTTTTGGCGAGTTCAAGATCTCGGTGGTGATGACCCGTCACAACATTGAGCAGGTCGAGACGTTCAAAGCCATGGCTGACCGGTACGGGGCGCAACTGCGACTCACCCGATTCCGGCCGTCCGGTCGGGGCGCGGACAGCTGGCATGAGCTACACCCCACTGATCCTCAACAACGAGCGCTGTATTACTGGCTGCTGGATCACCCCGAAGTACTCACCGGCGACTCGTTCTTTCATCTCTCGGCGCTAGGCGAGGCGTTGCCCGGTCTCAACATGTGTGGGGCGGGCCGAGTGGTCTGCCTGATCGACCCGGTCGGCGACGTCTACGCCTGTCCGTTCGTGCTGCACGACGAGTTCCGGGCCGGTTCGGTGCGAGACACCGGCGGTTTCGCTCACGTATGGCAGGAAAGCGAGCGGTTCGCGGAACTTCGCGAACCGCAATCGGCGGGAGCCTGTGCCTCGTGTGGGCATTTCGATGCTTGCCAAGGGGGCTGCATGGCGGCCAAGTTCTTCACCGGTATCCCGCTCGATGGGCCCGATCCAGAATGCGTGTTGGGTCACGGTGAACCGCTGGTTCAGGCCGCGACCGAACGCCCTCAAGGCTCCGATCACAGCTTCCGAACCTCGGTGCAGCTAACCAGCAAACCTCGCTCGGCGGGCTGACCTGAGGTTGGTTGTCGATCAGCGGCGAAGCTGCATCAGCAGCCGCAGCACGTACCAGAACAGCATCATCACGGAACTGAACAAGGCCAGCGCCGCGGCGACGTAGGCCTGTTGCGGGTAGCGCCGAATGATGGTCTGGGTCTGGTAGAGGATGGAGACGCCAGCCAGCACGATCATGGCTACCGAGAACCAGACGCCGAGTTCGAGACCGAACAGCACACCCCCGAGGATCAACACCACAGCGGCGATCCCGCCGAACATGATCATGGGCCGCAGGAACGACAGATCTTTGCGGGTCACGACCGCAACCGCAGTGAGGCCACCGAAACCGACGGCGGTCAACAACGCGGCGGCGGCGACGGTGGTGCCCCCACCTTCCACCGTGAACACCAAGTGAAGGAACGGGGCGAAAATCAGCGCTTCCAGCACGGCCATACCGAACAGGGCGGCGTATTGGCGTTGCGGGTTCAGCAGATCGGCGGCGGCGTTGCCCACCATCCACTGGCCGACCATGAACAGGCCGAGGATCAGCAGCCATCGGCCACCGCCTCCTCCGGCCACGAAGTTGTAGAGGCCTTCGGCGATCCCGGTGGTGAAAAACAGGGTTTCTACACCGAGGAACACGGCCACCGCGCCGAGCAGGTGCTGGTACACACGGATGATGAACTCACCGCGTGTGTTCTCGTCAAGTTCGACCACTGGTCGTAGGTCAAGATCGCTGTAGGACATCGGGAACCCTCCACCTCGTTAGCTTCCCCCAGCCTAGACCCGAACCGTCCTCTGGTCGTCGTCCGGTATCCTGCGAGGCGTCAACGTGGAGGGTGTCATGGCGAACCAGTGGTTCGAAACGGTTGCGGTCGCGCAGGAACGGGCGAAACGGCGGATCCCGTCGTCGGTGTACGGAGCTTTGATTGCCGGGGCCGAAGCCGGGATCTCAATGAACGACAACACCACTGCGTTCGATCAGCTCGGGTTTCGGCCGATCACCGCGGGGCAACCGGCCGAACGTCGGATGGAAACAACGATCATGGGGCAACCGGCGTCGATGCCGGTGATGATTTCGCCAACCGGTGTGCAGGCCGTGCACCCTGACGGTGAAGTGGCGGTGGCCCGGGCCGCTGCGGCCCGCGGCATCCCGATGGCTCTGAGCTCGTTTGGTAGCAAACCGGTCGAAGATGTCTGCGCGGTCAACTCCCAAACGTTCTTCCAGATTTACTGGGCTGGCGATCGGGACTCGATGGTGGCCCGAATGGAACGAGCGAAAGCAGCCGGAGCGGTGGGGATGATCCTCACCCTTGACTGGTCGTTTTCTCACGGACGCGACTGGGGCAGCCCTCACATCCCGCAGTCAATGGCCATCAAAGAGCTTCTCCCGCACATCGGCGAAGTGCTGGCCCGACCCCGCTGGTTGGCGACCTGGTTGCGGCGAGGAACGATCCCGATGCTGGGCGTACCGAACTTCGTGACCGATAACAGCAAACCGCCGCCGTTCTTTGAGGCGTACGGCACCTGGATGATGACCCCGCCCCCTACCTGGGAAGATGTGGCTTGGCTTCGGGCCCAATGGGATGGGCCGTTTCTGGTCAAAGGGATTGCTCGGGCCGATGAGGCTCGCCGAGCCGTCGATGCCGGTGTGACTGCCATCTCGGTTTCTAACCACGGCGGGAACAACGTCGACTCGGCACCGGCATCGGTGCGAACCCTCCCGGAGATCGCTGACGCGGTGGGGGGCGATGTGCAGGTGCTGCTCGACGGAGGGATCCGTCGAGGGTCCGATGTGGTCAAAGCGTTGGCGCTTGGTGCTGACGCGGTCTTGATCGGACGGGCGTACCTTTGGGGTTTGGCGGCTAACGGTCAGGCGGGGGTGGAGAACGTGCTGGACGTGATCCGGGCTGGGATGGATGCCACCATGCGCGGGATCGGGGTCGGAGCCATTGGTGACCTGACCCGAGCCGACGTGGTGATACCTGACGGTTTCTGCCCGCCGCGGATCAGCTAAGGCGGTTCGTTGTGTCGACGCTCGGACCGCTGGTCAGCGGCGAGGTCGGTGATGGACGAGTGCTGGTGCTCCCGCTGGGATCCATCGAACAGCACGGACCGCATCTACCGCTCAATACCGACACGGTGATCGCTGAAGCGGTCGCCCAGCGGGCCGCGGCGCAGGTCCCGGCCGCGTTGGTCGCCCCCGCGTTGGCGATCGGAGCTTCGGGTGAACACGCCGGGTTCGCTGGGACGTTGTCGATCGGCCGTGATGTGCTGGCCGAGGCAATCATCGAGATCGTTCGCACCGCTGGTCCCGAGTTTGTGCGGGTGGTGCTGGTCAACGGCCACGGTGGCAACGCCGACGCGGTAGCTCGCGCAGTGCAGCGCTGCGGCGCGGAAGGTCGAAACCTTACGGCCTGGCATCCCCGAGTCGATGGGGGCGATGCCCACGCCGGAATGACCGAAACGTCGGTGATGTTGGCCCTGGCCCCCGACCGGGTTCGACTCTCGGCGCTGGCCGCTGGCAACACCACTCCGCTGCGAGAACTTGCCGAACAACTTCGGGGAGGCGGGGTCAAAGCGGTTAGCGACAACGGTGTGCTTGGCGACCCTCACGGCGCTTCGGCCGATCACGGTGAAACAATCGTTCGCCGATGGGTCGAAGAACTGGTCGAACTTCTGAAAGCATGAACGGTATGGACTCACCTGTCGCTCTCGTAACCGGAGGCGCCCGAGGGATTGGCGCAGCAACGGTTCGCGCCCTGCTGGCTGAAGGTTGGGCGGTCGGGGTGGCTGATCGGACCACTGCTCATCCTGGCGTGCCCTATGCGATGGCCAGCCCCGAAGATCTGGCCGAGGTGGTGGCCGATGGTGGGCCCCGAGCCCGAGGGTTCGCGGCCGATGCCTCCGACCCTGAAGCCATGGCTGGTGCAGTGGCCGAAACCGTCAGCGCGTTCGGTCGTCTCGACGCGGTGGTCTGCGCGGCGGGTGTTGTTGCTGGGGGACGGCCAGCGTGGGAGGTAGACGATGAGGAATGGGCGGCGGTGCTTTCTACCGATCTGACCGGCGTGTTCGTCACCGTTCGGGCGGCGATGCCCACACTAGTGAGTTCTCCGAACGGGAGGGTCGTGACGGTCGCCTCCGCCGCGGGTGCGCTCGGACTTCGCCACATGGCGCCCTACTCGGCGGCCAAACATGGGGTGATTGGTTTCACTCGGGCGTTGGCGGCCGATCTCGCCGGGACGACGGTCACCGCTAATGCGGTGTCGCCCGGATCGACCGACACGGCCGCGTTGGCAGAATCGGCGCGGATCTACGGGTTGACCTCCGTGGATGATTTCGTATCGCATCAGACACCGCTGGGAAGGCTGATCAACCCCAGTGAGGTGGCGGCGACGATCGCCTGGCTCTGCTCGCCGGCGTCATCGGCGATCACCGGTGCAGTGATCGCGGTTGACGGCGGGATGACCGCTACCCCGTAGCAACCGAACCGGCACTGGGTTTAATCAGCACTGGGTTCAGTCGGCAGTGAGTTCAGCCAGCAGGCCCTTGAACAAGAAGGCGTCATCGGGTTCTTCGGGCCATTCGTGGGTACCGAAGTGCACGTTGCGGGCGTGCAAGCGGCTCATGATGATGGCGTGCCGAGTGGCCGAATAGGCCAGTTCAAAGCGAAGGTCTCCGACGTCAACCCCCGTCATTTCACCGTAGGTTTCGCGGGCTTGGGCGGGTTGCAGCATGTCGGGCAGCGTGTCCATCCCACCGAGTCCCAGCAGGTATTCGAAGAAGCGATGCATGAAACACATCCAGCCAACGTCAAGGGCCGGTGGTGCGATCGCTGCCATCTCCCAGTCGAGGACCGCCACCGGTGCGACCCCGTGTGGTTCGTACATGATGTTGCCGATGCGGCTATCGCCCCAGGAGATCGCCGATGGTTGCTCGTCAGGCCAGTTGGCTTCGATCCATGCGAACGCTCGCTCAATGGCTGGGAACGAACGGCCGGCTCCGTCGCACATCCATCGGTAGTAGAGCTGCTGATCTGCAAAATGGCGACGAAGTGGAGTGTCACCAAGCGACGAATCAAACTCCAGAAAATCGGCTGAACCATCAGCAATGTCGATCGAATGAACTCCGGCGAGTACCGAGAGGCTGTTGGTGACGAGTTGGGCTCGGGCGTCGGGAGTCAGATCTCGAACCCAGCCGTCGATCGAATACGGGGGAAGGTCCGACGGGACCCGTCCCTTCACCCGATGCATGATGAAAAACGGGACGCCGAGGCTGGTCGGATCGGTTTCGAGCCACAACAACTCCGGTACCGGAACCGAACTCCGGCGACCGACCAACTCGATGAGGTCGTACTGGCGCTTGAGGTCGTAGGTCATGAACGCCGGTAC
>Ga0075474_10000431_pt1 | contig 15734 bp, 24 predicted proteins | sample DEB08_DNA_2_FD_71485 | JGI IMG/M metagenome (GOLD analysis project Ga0075474, IMG submission 71485) | Aqueous microbial communities from the Delaware River and Bay under freshwater to marine salinity gradient to study organic matter... | ecosystem: Environmental > Aquatic > Marine > Coastal ...
TAAACAATTCAATTATAATGTTGCGTTCTGCAGATAATCCAGATTCAATAAGGGGTGTGGGTTTAGATTATGTGGTGTTAGATGAAGCCGCTGATATACCTAAATTAGAAGAAACATGGCAAGCAGTAATACGTCCCACATTATCCGATCGAGAAGGATCTGCTCTTATTATATCTTCACCAAAAGGCAAAGGCTATCTGTATTCATTGTATAATGATGCAAAACATCTAGATGATTGGAACAGTTGGCAATACACCACAGAACAAGGTGGACTGGTAAGTGAGGCAGAATTAGCACAAGCACGTAAAGACCTCGATGAGCGAACCTATCGTCAAGAGTATCAAGCAGAATTTGTTGACTATTCAGGTGTTATATATTATGCATTCGGTGATCATTGTATCAAAGAAATGCAATTCGGTAGACCAGATATGACACGTGTACCATTACACATAGGAATTGATTTTAACGTAGATCCGGGATGTGCTGTTATTGGATTCCAACATTCAAAAGGCTTACACATATATGATGAAATAGAAATATGGGGCACTGACACACAAGAAATAACCAGTGAGATACAACGCAGATATCCAAATAGAACAATGTTTGCATATCCGGATGCCTCCGGAGCGGCTCGCAAATCATCAGCAGGAGGAATAACAGATCACATCATATTGAAAAATGCAGGTATGCAATTACGTGTTGGTGCACAAAATCCCAGCGTAAAAGACCGTATTGCCAGTGTAAATTCAGCATGTAAAAGCGTCGATGGTGAAACAAAGTTAACAATAGACCCAAATTGCAAAAAAGTAATCAAAGGATTACGCAATCACACATACAAAGAAGGCACACGTCAACCAGAAAAAGATGGTGCAACAGACTATTCACACTTTAATGACGCATTAGGCTATCTAGTCAATAATCTTTATCCAGTTCGTGTAGACAAGATAAATAGTTATGGAAGGCTAGTACGTAGGTTATAAGAGTTAGAATATGAGCAACGTTCAGTATATCATAAAAGTAATAGAACCAGATAAAGAATACTTAAAAACCTTTACCAGCGATTTATTGTGTGAATCAAAACGATTAGCACAAGAATACTTGTGGAGTTGTCCAGAAGGAACCAAATACATCTATGTTGCTACAAGGTTAAAGGAGAATTAATGACATTTGCAGATTGGTTTGACGTTCCCCAGACTGGCAATAGGATTGATTTACTTACATGTAAGGGTCGCGAAGAAATAACCATGAAAACCATAAATTGGTGGGAGAGTCAAGGATGGGAAGTAGTGCTGTGGGACAATACTGGTTATTTGCCGGCTATTGGTAGAAATAATATAATTAAAAGTTACAAAGAGTCAGATAGAGATATTTTGATAATGGCAGATGATGATATCACACTATATACGCATCGTTATCTTACAGCAGATTGGTTAAAGGCACCTATTAGAAATGGTGTTTATACACTGAATTCAAATCACAAGATGGGCATACTGAAATACAACAGCACAGGTTGGGATGATGGAAATCATCATTGGCGCGAAACACCAGAAATCAGTCAACTGTATGTAATAGATACAAAAGACATACCTTATCAAGATGAATATTTGCCAGCATTGGAAGATTTGTATTGGGCTAAAGAATGTAATCTTTTAGGAATTAAAACACAGATTCTACATACAGTGTTCCTACGTGAGCAGAGCCAAGATAAAGGTAGCCTATTGTTCTGTAATAGGCAACATCGCAAAGAAGTATATGCTGAAGCAAAAAAAATAAAGGAGAATATATGAAATTACCAGAATATTTAAACAAAGAAAGCACACATGTAACACTAGGTGTTAACACAATGAGTCTGTTAGGACTCAGTCTATTATGGGGTCATATGTTAGAAATGATTTCACTGTGGTTTTTACCATTAACAGTGTTGTCTTTGTTAGCAGGATTCGGCAGTGAAATTAGGAAACGCAATGCCAACTGATTCTTTTGACAAAAAAGCAACAGAAAAGTTCGATAAAAGCACTATTAGGCAAGCAGAGAAATTAATCGATAGTAGCAGTGAATTAAAAGCGGCTAGAAGTCTAAAAGATGGCATGAAACCATTTTATGGACAAACACATGGTGGTAAAGGATCGGCACCTAGAATAAACACATTCACTGATGAATATCAAGACAAATTTGATAGAATATTTAAACAAGGTAAGTATGCCAAAGACAAAAACAAAGACGATTAAAGTTGGATTTGTCAAAGCCACTTACAAATGGTTAACAGGTGCATATCCACAATTAGAACATGTAGAAGACTTTGAAATAAGAACTGTATACAAAGCATTTACAGGTAATTCACAAGAACACATAATAGAAAATATCAAAAGTTGGTGTATGCAAATAGGTGCATTAGATTGTGTCAGCATAACCAGAGAAGAATTTGAGGAAGCACATGGATAATTTAATGGCAATAATTCAAGATGTTGAACCAGCAAACAATTTGAACAGATTCGATGATGTTGAATTAAACATCAAAGAAGTAAGAAAAGAATTTGTTGGTAAACCAGAATTATGCCACCAATTGGTAAAACACATTAACTATTTGCGTAGATCAATCGATGTTGTAGAAAATTGGAATCGCTTTGAATATTTGATAGAACACTTTTTACCAGAAATATTAAAACATTTTGATGTAAGATGGTTATTGAGTATATGTGATACTTATGTGGACCATGGTGATGAATACAGCAGTGCTATAGCAATGAACATTGTGAACATAGTAAATGGCACAAACATTCAAAGTACTATTATGTATACATTACCAGAACCTGTTATGTTAAAAGAAAAAATGACCACAGATGTAAAATATCCAACATGGGGTGGCATGATAACATGTGATATCATAACAGGAGATACCATACACAACATGATGACTCGCAATGACAAAATTATAAAAGGTCATCGCATTCTTAACAAAATATGGTGTGAAATAAAAAACAGAGGCAGACAAGAACACATGATACCCGTCAATCATATTTGTCAAGCACATGTTAATCCAGAATGGAGAACATATTTCAAATGATATTACGCAGTGATATAATCAAATTAGCCAATTGTGATGTAATAGGTATTGAATTAGGTGTAGCAGAAGGATTCTTCAGTTATGAAGCATTAGATAATCAACCCATAAAGCATTGGTACAGTGTTGACATGTGGGCCGGTGATAGAGGACATAATGAATTTCAATATAAAAATGCCTGTAATAAATTAGCACCATTTAAACACAAAAACACAATTATAAAAAACAAATTTGCAAATGTGGTAAATGATTTTGAAGATGAATATTTCGATTTTATTTACATCGATGGTTATGCTCACACAGGTCAAGAAAATGGAGAAACATTAAGAGACTGGTGGCCTAAATTAAAACAAGGTGGTGTATTTGCCGGAGATGATTATCATTCAGATTGGCCATTAACCAAAAAGGTTGTTGATGATTTCTGTGCTACACATAAATTACAATTACAAACACACGAATTTACAAACAAGAATCACTGGAGTAGATATCCCAGTTGGTATGTGATAAAATGAAGAATAAAAAGATAATATTTGGACAAAATCCTCCTTCAACAAAAGAATGGGATGAAGCCAGAGCAGAAACAATGTACAATGATTTTATGCGAGGTTATTTAGAACTAAGCAAAGAAGAAAAAGCAATAGAAAGATTAAGTGATGGTATACTGTATCAACGTTATTGCAAAGCACAAAAATATGGTATGCATTTATACAATCATATGACTAATGGAGGAAGATATCAACCTAATGAAAGCGGTGCATAAATACAAAAATTCAAAAAACAAAGAACACATGCGTAGAATGATACAAAGCATGGGTTACAAATTTACCATATGGGATATGCCACATGTGTTAGCACTTATGGAACGTGCAGGCATAACTATATACACAGAAAAACCCAGTGAATTGAGGTCTGATGTCGACACAATTACACTGTAACAAAGCCCTACACATGACGACATATATGTATTCTAACTCCGATAAGTTGTGTGTAGGCACCCGATTTTGATAAATATATATTCATAACGTTATGAAAACATCCGGAGATACTTTTGGCCAGTAAATTCAATTACGAAAATTTTATATCTACAGTTCACCCATTATATCAAAAATACTATGATTCCTGGACTTTGGCAGTAAATTCATTTTATGGAGGAGTTCCATATCGCGATGGTCAATATCTAAAAGCATATGATAATGATTACTCAACACCAAGTGAAACAATCAATACGTATGATGTAGATGATTATGGTAATCAAACAAAAGTATATAAAAGTTCTGTAACCAGAGTAAACAGTAGATCAGAAGCAGAAACAGGCTTACAATATGCAAGTAACTTTTATCAAGAGAAGTTACAGAATGTTCCAGTATTTCCTTATACTAGGTTATACTGTTCAGAATGGAACGCAATATTGTTTAGAACACCCCCAAGCAGAGTATTACCAGATACACCAGAAGTGCAAGACTTTATTATGAACACAGATGGAGAAGGCAACTCCATTAATGAATTTATGAGCATGGTAGATACATTTACTTCAGTGTTTGGAGTAGTATGGGTAAGTTGTATCAAAACATCCGGATCAGATTATGCAAAATGGAGAATGCACAAACCAACAGATGTATACAATTGGTCATATTCATATAATGCAAATGGTGACTTAACTTTAAATAGAATATTGATTAGAATAGCACAAGAACCAACATATGAAATATTCCATTATATAACAAATGATGAAATACACACAATTTTTATGCCTTTAGGTGAAGATGTCGATGATATGGACATTGAATTACCAATGGGCGCAGAATTCCTCGAGGATGAAGAAGGAAAGGGTTTTTACAGAATTGTCCAACCTAATGAGTTAGGGACAGCCAATATAGTAAGACCCGTATATCAAAGCACTAAAATTCAAAATGGTGTGGGCCACACACCTACCTTTGATATCGCACAAATTCAACGTAGTGTTTACTCGGATATGGGAGAAATTTACTCTGCCGTGTCATATGGGGCACATCCAGTCACTATTGTTGATGAAGAAACACTAAACAGAAATGACAACAGTGTTGGTGCTGAGCCAGGCAGTGTTATTATTACACAAGCCGCACTCAACGGGCAACCTAATTATGTGTTTGAATTTGCAACTCCACCATTAGACAGTATTCAAGAATTAAGAGAATTAATCAATCAAAAGATTGAAAAAATGAACCAAACAGCAATGATTAGAAGTGACGAATTAATCAAAGCAAGTCGAAGTGGTGTTCAAATAGAAATGTATGATTCGAAGTTAGAAGCATTCATACGTAAAAAAGCAACAGCAATGGAACAAGCAGAATATAACTTATGGAAAATATGGTTTGCATGGTTAGATCAAGATATTCCAGAAGATCTAGCAATAAGTTATAACAGACTATACAGTCAAAAAGGTGTAGAGAATGAAATCAAAGAAATGAATACACTATTAGACGCATATGATAGATATGCCGCATCATTTCTAGAAGAAATAGAAACATATGAACCAGAAACATTCGAAACACAAATAGAAGCAGAAAATTATGCTAGACAATTAGGAGGCACAGGTGGCTTCCACACTCACACCAGAGAAGATGGTGTAACAATTTACATGCCATTCAATACACATGAAGAATATGAAATGCGTATGGAAATGGCAAAAGGGGCAAATGTAGAAGAATTGCCTCAATTTAGAAAGAACTTAAAAGAAAAAATCCAAAAACGTTTGAATCAACTTATTGATTCAACGTATAGTGATAACAGTATTTAGGTAGGGGCACAAGTAAACCCCGAAGTAATACGTTTACTTCTACGATAAAAGGAGAAAAAAATGGATAATGCATCCACAGACACGGCAGAGCATACCGAACAAAATAGTGCTCCGGTAACAGATTCCGCGAATCCTGTTGATAATGTTGAGCAATCAACAGCAACAGATACAAAATCTGATAACATTACAACACCTAGTGTTGAAATCAAAGATGGAAAGACATATATCAATGGTATACGTCAATACAGCAGAGATGATGTAAACAAAATTTCTGCCAATGCCAGATACGAAGTTGAAAAGAGTATTCTTCAAGACTTAAATGTTGACAGCATTGACCAAGTGAAAAAGGTTGTATCTACACTTCAAGAGGTTAATCCTCAAGAAGGACAAAGTCTAAATGTTGATTCACTCAGAGATGCAGTGAAAAAACGTGAAGCAACAGTAGAAGAACTAAAAGCACAGGTTCACTCTTTGAAAACAGATTTACTACTCAAAGACCATATGAGTAAATTACAATCTGCAATGCCTACAACTTGGACGCAAGAACAGAGAGCAGGCGTAGTAGATTTAATGAAAGCCAGAAACATGCTGGCAGTAGAAGGTGATACTTTTGCTATACGTAATGGGGATGATTTCCTTACTACAGATGGTGAAACACCAGACTACAATGCCGCAGTTGAAGTTGTTGGTAAATCATTAGGTCTTTCTTTTGGTAAAAAAGGTGTTGATTTACAGTATGGTGAAACCTCAGGCACAAATGATGTTTCTAGAAATAGACCATTAGATGATGCAAGAGTCAATAACGATACTGAATACAGAAATGCGTATTTACAACTACGCAAGTATCAGCCCTCATTGTCAAGAGATGCTGTAACCGATGCAATGGTTAAAAAGCAAATGACAAAGATGGGTTATAAGTAAACATTGTCATAAATAGGAGAAAACAATGGCAGCAGGAACAACAAGTTCAAGTGTTCAACAGTTATATGCTGACATCATAGCGGATCTCGTCCCATATTACATGGATGCAGTTCTACTACCTAATCAGCAAATAATTAGGAACTCATTACAGGTTTCCGGGAATTCCGGCGACCAAGTTAGATTCCCATTAACTAACTCTTATACAGACGCCGCAACAGTTACTGAAGGTGCTTCAATCAAAGCAGCCGCACAAAGTAACTTTGTACCTACAGCCGCTAATGTAACATTTAGCAAAAGAGGTGTTGCGACAGACGTATCAGAAGAATCATTAGAAGATGGTGGACTAGATTTAGTTAGAAACGCAGTTCTAACAAGACTCTCAGGTGGTTTAGCACAAGCAACAGACGTTGCTGGTCTAGGCGTATGTAAAACAGGTTTTACAGGTGATGACGGAGCCAATGTATCAAATGCGACACACAACTTTAACTTCATTATTTCACCAGAAGCACTTGCTTTTGCATCAAAAAGAGAACCAGTAGTCAAAATGTGGTATAACCCAGACTCAGACGTTCACGAAATGAGAGGAACAGTTAGAAACGGTTTCACAGTATTAAGAAGTACTTTCGGAAGAAGAATTTCTTGTAACGGAACAATCGGTTCTGGTGATGCAAACGTAGTAGCGATTGCAAAATCAGTAGCAAACCTTAGAGCCGCAAATGCACCTACAGGTTTAGATGGCACATATATTGGTCTAATTGACCCATCATTTGAGTACGCCATCAACAACCAGATCGCACTAGCGGGTGGAACAACTATTGCTTCACTAAGTGATCTAGGTAACAATGCGTTAAGAGACGCAACGATTGCTCTAATTGCAGGAACTACATTATTTAGAAGTAACAATCTTCCAAATAGTGCTTAATTGAGGATTGATTTATGGCATTTATAACAGATGGTGGAGGTGATGTAATTTCATTTGCCGAATACACAGATGTAGTGCAAAAGGACCAACGTCTACTTGAAACAAACGTTCTTAAAGTACCTGCTGAGTCAGGCTTTGCAGACGTTACTGAATTCATAGAAGACATGTTGGAAAAAAGCACTAATCGTATTCTGTTAAAATTAAAAGCCTCAACTTGGTGGCAAGGATATAATGCGTATGTGGGTAATCCAATAACTAACCTTAATGCTTTACCCAACATTAACCCTAATCTTATTGATCCGGGGAATGCAAATGGAAGACGCACAACATTCACAGAATTATGTGTGTACCATTGCATGGCGCAGTATATACTTCCACTAATTGCGGATTTTGGTAATGAAGAAAGCGATGAAACATCAAAAATAACATACTATGATGCTAAGTTCAATGATTTATTCAATGAACTAATCAGCATTGCAGACTGGTATGATTATGATAATGATGGAACTATTCAAGCAGACGAAAAAGCCATTACTTATGCCAGAACAAGACGTACAAGATCTAAAAGAACAATAGTGCAGGTTAGATAATGAGTAAGAGAACAGATTTAATCAGTCAAATTACTACAAATTTAGCGGCACATACAACGTTCTCAGTAAGTTCGGAATTGCCATTCGAATCGGGTGGCATTCCGCTTTATGATAAGAACTTGAACGTGGTGTATGTAGATGAGCAACAAATAGCAGTAGAAGAACTGTATGACACTCTTGATCAACAAGGTGTTAACACAACTACTACCACAATTAATGCTTATCTATCAGTAGATGCTAAAAATCAAATTAATGATATAGACACCGTTGTTGCTAATCTGCTCATAGCCCGTAACGTGGTTACTGGTACTATTGAAAATACTAGCAATTATGAAACGGACATAGCGGAGGATGTGATAACATATACCTTCGAGTATAACTTTACAACTGTATAGGAGAAAAAATGGCAGGAGTAATTAATGTAACAAGCGGTAATCAAGCAATCCTCACATTAGGTAATACAGCACCTTTGGCTGTACCAGGAGCGGCAGGTAGTCTTGCAGTTCCTCTAGTACAAGACCTAACATTAACAACATCACCAGGCACAGTTAGATATTCAACATTGGATTCAACAGCCTCAAGTGCGTTTACAACAGTAGTTGAAAATGAAATTTCATTCAACATGTTGTTAGACGACGATGTGTTCTTTGGTCTAGCAAACGCAACTAATGAAGTTGCAAATGTTGGACTATGGTCAACTTCAAACAGCAAAACAGAAGTATTCTTCTCAGTTGCTTTTGAAGGGTCAGATAGTGCTGACTATTATTTGCACGGTAAAGGCTTTATCGGCGGATTGGCACCTAGTGCTTCAATCGATCAAGCAGTCTGGATTTCACCAGGTACTATCGTAGTAAATGGAGATTTGACTAAAGCAACCGTTTAATCAAATTTAACACCCTCACACTTGTGGGGGTGTTACTTTAGGAGAAACAATGGAAAAACAAGTTCATAAAATAGCACATAGAAATATTGTAGATGGCAAATGGATCAAAGATTCATATACTGTCACAGTAGATGGCAAAGAACATGATTTTAGGGATTTGGCAAAACAATTTGGTATTGATCTACCAAACCAACCAAACGCCCCAATCAAACCAAAAAAACAAAAACAGATAAATATAGATGAAGAGGAAAAAGGTTATGGAGATATGGAACAAGCATTCGATACAGGAAGTGTTGAAGAGCATGGAGATGGAGATAGCGAAAGCACAGAATGAAATAAGATGTGCTAGAGCAGATGTTGAAAAAGCATCGAGTAGATTGGCATTTACATTAAGTGCCGTTCACAATTTAAAAGACAGATTAGATAAGGATCAATAGGAGAAAGATATGAAGTTAAAAGAATTAGCAACAAAACCGCAATTAATCAAAATTGTATTAGATGATGAAGAAATCATTTCAGAATACAAAGAACCATTAGAATTTTACGTATATGATAAACAGCCATTAGGTGAATTTATCAAATTCTCAGTAACTACCCAAGAAGATCAAAATTATGGAGAAATGTTAGATTTCTGCAGTGCCATGATATTGGATGAAGATGGTAATAAAGTTATGGAAGATGGTTCTTTATTACCTAATAAAATTTTAGTTAAATGCATTAATGAAGTTGTTAAACAATTGGGAAAGTAACAGGAAGTACTGTTAATGAAAAAGCACCTGAAACACAGGTTGCATTGATGTTAGATGCATTAGGTGAACGATATGGCTGTTTACCTAGTGAAGTATTAGACAAAGGCAGTACTTTTGATTTACAAATATATGACATAGCAGTATCATATAGAAATTGGTTAGAGAAAAAAGCCAAAACAAAAGATCCAAATGATTTATATGAAAAACATGATTTGGAAAAAATGATGCGAGAATTTAAAGAAAGTAGAGGTAAAAACAAAAGTGGCTAACAGCGGAATGAAAATAAATCAAAACGATTTAAAAGCATTACAAAAAGACATTGAAAATGCTATAGAAGCCTCTATGAATGAAACATACAAATATTATAGAAATGAAACACCTATTAGAGGTGGTAATGCACGTAATAAAACAAAGTTAACAAAGTCTAGTACTAGACAAAAAATAAGTTCTAATTACGATTATGCAGGTAGATTAGATAGTGGTTGGAGTAAACAAGCACCAAAAGGATTCACAAAACCTTCTTTTGAATTCTTAGAAGATTCAATAACAAAAAGGTTTAAAAGAATATAGGAGTAAACATGGCAGATATTAGAGCGTCATTACAATTAGATACAAAACAAGCAGAAAAAAGCGTCGATAAATTATCTAGTGCTCTTAAGGCTCTGGCAAGTGTTGCCGCTCTTAAAGCAACAGTAGATCTAGCCAACGTTTTTCAAAATTTAAACAACAGATTACTTGCTGTTACAAAAAGTAATCGAGAATATTTACAAGCACAAAAAGATGTAGAAGCAATAGCAAAATCAACTAGAAGTTCATTAGCGGCTACAGGTGATTTATATGCTTCTTTAACTATTGCATCTGAAGATTTAGCATTATCACAACAAGAAGTAGCAGATATTACCGAAGTATTCAGTAAAACCTTAAAAATATCAGGTGCTGAAACAGGTGCAGCCGCTGGTGCTATGATACAATTCGGCCAAGCGTTAGCAAGTGGTGTATTACGTGGTGATGAATTTAACAGTATTAACGAAACAAACAGTAAGTTCATGGGAGAATTTGCAGATATACTAGGTGTAACACGTGGTGAATTGCGTAAATTAGCAGAACAAGGACTTTTAACAGCAGATATATTAGCAGATGCGTCTTTATTAATGGGTGATAGTATTAATGAAGACTTTGGTAAAACATTACCCACTATAGCAGAATCATTTGAACTAATAAGAACAGAATTTATTTTATTATTAAACAATATTGAACAAAAAACCGGTGTTTTCCAATCACTAGGAGCATTACTTAAATTTGCCGCTGAAAACGTAGAAAATTTATTCTATTTCTTTGGTTTAGCATTCAGTATTAAAATTACACAAGGTATTATAGCGGCAACTAAAGCCATAAGTGCTTTGGTAGTTGCATTAAGAACAGCCACAACAGCAAGTGCGGCTTTATTAGCATTAAGTGGTGTAGGAATTCCACAATTAATTACAGGATTAAGTATTGCCTCAGCAGTAACATTAGGTTTAAATACATTATTTGAAGCACAAACAAATACAGCATTAGAAGATGCTGAAGCAATGACTGAACTTGCTGACAGTATCAAATTAGTCGCCGACGCACAAGCAGACGCGGCTAATTTTGTAGGGCCTCCATTACCTCCGGAAATGCAGGCTAAACGTGATGAAGAAGAAAAGAAAAGATTACGTGAAAAATTAAAATTAGAACAAGAAAGAGCAAGACTAAAAAGAGAAGAAGAGCGTAAAGCAAATGAATTAAGTAGAATTATTGCACGAGATTTAGAAAAAGCAAAAGAAATAGTAATTCAAAATACTGCCGATTTACAAAATACCAGAGAACAATTAGAATTAGAAAATTCATTGTTTGGTTTAAGTGAAGATGAAAAAGAATTAAAACAAGCGATATTCGACATTGAAAAACAAAGACGTGATGCTTTAGCAGATATACAGTCTTTACAATTAGACAAAGATCCTCAAAAGAATTTAGAATTACAAATACAAAAAATTGCTGAAATCAATGGTTTATATGATGAACAAATTGAAAAAATCAGAGAAATCATTACATCGAACCAAGAAGCCGCTGATGATTTCTTAAACAGAGTTAAAGAAGGGTTAGAAGCCGCTGGAATAGGTGACTTTGTTACAACACTAGCCGATGGTTTAGTTCAAGCAGTTGCTATGTTTGAAGATAGCCTAGCAGATGCTATTGTACAAGGTAAAGCAGATTTCAGTGCTCTAGGAGACTTTATAAGACAAACATTAGCAAAAGCACTAGTGCAAAAGTTCATAACAGGTCCTATTATGGGATTATTTGGACTAGCAAAAGGTGGACCAGCAAAAGCGGGCCAACCATACATAATCGGAGAAGAAGGCCCCGAAATATTTGTACCCAAACAAAGTGGAGTAGTGTTACCAAATAGTGCATTACAGGGTATGAACGCAGGAGGCCCTGGCATAATGGGAGGTGGTGTCACGAATATTACCAATATATCAGCAATTGATACGGTCTCTTTTCAGCAGAGAATTGCACAGGATCCCGAGTTCATATACAACGTAAGCAGAGCAGGTGCTCGTAGGACACCAGCATAGGAGTAGATATGTCGTTACAAACAATTATAGACAACGCAACATTCATAGAAATAGATAGACGTGAACTAATGGGTAGCACATTATCTAGAAGTGGTCATTACAAAACAGCAGATAGAAACATAAATGTATATTCTTTCACAGTTGGTATGCACAATGGATTAACTTACAGCACGAATAGAGGTGTATTAGAAGATATCTATACAACAGGTGGTACCAATGAAGCAAACATTTCATTAAACAACAACAGTGGTATGAATTATATCACATCCTATCAAGGTGATGCTAACGCAACACAATTAGGTGCATTGACACTTAACAGCATAAGCGGTTCTACTCTGTATGTAGACACAACAGGAGCAACAGGTCATAGTGGTACATTGTTTAAGAAAGGTGATTTTATTCAACCATTAGGCAATACATCAACATATAGATATCCATATCAAGTAACAGCCGATATTGCTTTTACTAGTGGTAATTTAGCAGTAAGTGTGCATAGACCAGTATTAACACAATCAGGTGTAGCATTAAACACAGGTGGGTTTAGAGTAGGTAATGAAGTAAGATGGATAACCAAAATAACCAACCTTCCCAAGTTCACCATTGCACCACATGATAGAATAGAATTTTCAGCAGATTTTGAATTGATTGAGGTAATCACTTAATGGCAACCACAATAGCACCAGTACAACAAGATCATATATCCAGTTGTATTCTTATTGATTTGACATTAGATGGCACAACATATTATATTTCAAGTGCATACAAACCAGTTACATATAATACCAACACTTATACTGAATTAGGTTCTTTTTTACAAATAAGTGAATTTCCAGAAGATATAAGAACAACTAATGGTGATATATCAATTACATTGAGTGGTATACCAAGTGAACAAAATTATTTAAGTCTAATATTGACAACAAAGATTAAGGGCGGAAGTGTAAATGTATACAGAGGCTTTTACAATACTACTACACATGAATTAGATACCAGTGAAGTATACAAAAGGTTTAGCGGTATTATAACTAACTTTGCTATACAAGAAGACTTTACAGCAGGTAAAACATTACAAAACACTGTTACTGTAACATGTGCAAGTATAAACACACTGTTAGAAAACAGAATAACTGGACAAAGAACAAACCCTGATGATAGAGTAAGACTTTATCCTAACGATCAAGTGTTTGCAAGAGTACCAGAACTTTATAACATATCATTTGACTTTGGTAAAGAATACAAAGCCACTGGTGGTGGTTATGGAGGCGGTGGAGGCCGTGGCGGTGGCGGTGGCGGTGGCGGCCGTGATAGAACAGATAAAAGGCAAATGGCATAATGAAAGTTAGATCAGCACAATTTAAAGATTATGATGACATTCGCAGATTAATGATTGATTTTGCAAATTCAAATCCTGTTGAAGATTTACATAATCCTAAATATGATTTTGTTCATGTAAACAAAGTTATTGATCATATACTTAAAACAGGTTTAGCCATTGTTGCAGAAGAACATGGTAGAGTCATGGGCATGTTGTTGGCAACTATACAAGGTGATTTATGGTTACCACATGTGAAAAGAATGACTGAAGTTGCTTGGTGGGTTGAAGAACAATTCAGAGGCACTACAGCAGGTGCAAGATTACTTAATCATTATATCACTATAGGATTAGAATTAAAAGACAAAGGTATTATAAGTTCTTTTACACTAACAACACTAGCATCGACACCTGATCTTAAATTAGAACAAAGAGGTTGGGAACCAGTAGATTACAATTGGTTATATAGAGGTTAATTATGGCAGTATTTACAGCAATAGCAACAGCAATAGTAGGAGCAATAGGCATAACCGGCGTATTGGCAACTATTGCCACATCAGTTATTGCAGGTGGATTAGCATATGGAACAGCAAGAGCATTAGGAGTATTCAAAGCACCAGAATTAGATCAAGGTAGAGATCCAGGTGTATCAATACAGTTACCACCAGCCACAGACAACAAAATACCAATACTTTATGGACAAGCATTTACCAGTGGACCTATATTTGATGCCGCAATAAGCAATCAAAACAAAACAATGACTTATTGTATTGCACTATCAGAACAAACACAAACAGGAACATTTACTTGTGATCAAGTGTTTATGAACGATGTTGAATTGATATTCACAGGTAATACAGTAACCAGTCACAAAGATCCAAACCAATCCTCAGACACCAGTTATGCAGGTAACGTTAGGTTAAATGTATATGCTGGTGGTAGTGGTAGTGGAGACGTTATATTCCCAACATCAGGAACAGGTAGCACAACAGCCGCTACAAGCATAGTGCCACATTGGGGAGCAAATCACACAGCAAACGCATTGGTATTTGCAGTGTTACAAATAGATTATGATGCTGAAAATGGTTTAACAGGTTTACCACAAATGACATTCAAGATGAATAACACACTGAACAATCCTGGTGATGTGTTATATGATTATCTAACATCAACTAGATATGGTGCTAAATTATCCAATGCTGAAATAGATGTAAACAGTATTACAGGCACAAGTAATGTAGAAATGAAAGGTTATTGTGATGAATTAGTTGCTTACACAAACAAAGCAAATGTCAGCACAACAAATAAAAGATATCAAATAAATGGTATGTTAAGCACATTTGATAGTTGTTCGACAAACATAGATAAAATATGTCAAGCAAGTGCAACATTCTTTACGTTCAATGTAAAAGAAGGTAAATTTGCCGCAATACCTAACAGAGCAATATCAACAGCAGAAAAAGCCAATTGTTTGGTATACAATGATGACAACATAGTAAGCAAAATAGACATAAGTTCAACAGAATTATATGCATTATATAATGGTGTTGAAATTGAATTTATGGATCAAAACCGTAAAGACCAAACAAACACAGTGTTAGTCGAAACACCAGCAGGTGATAGAAACGCAAACGAACCAGACAATGTGTTGAAATACAAAATAGACATGATCAATGATAATGTAAGAGCAGAAAGATTAGCAAACATTGATCTCAATCAAAGTAGAGTAGGCACTGTTATACAATTTGATGCTGACTATTCGGGTATCCAAACAGATGTAGGTGATGTTATAAAAGTAACAAACAACCTATACGGTTGGACTGACAAATTGTTCAGAGTAATGCGTGTTACAGAAATATCAAGCGATACAGGTATAGTAACAGCAAGAATAAGTGCTATAGAATATTCAGATGATTATTA
>Ga0075474_10000434_pt1 | contig 15676 bp, 20 predicted proteins | sample DEB08_DNA_2_FD_71485 | JGI IMG/M metagenome (GOLD analysis project Ga0075474, IMG submission 71485) | Aqueous microbial communities from the Delaware River and Bay under freshwater to marine salinity gradient to study organic matter... | ecosystem: Environmental > Aquatic > Marine > Coastal ...
ACGGCACGTTGATCGGTGACGTCTTCGGCGGTTACCGAAGTCGGGCCTTTCGCGAGTGCCGCCGCTACCCGGGACGTGTTCGAGGCGTTCGGCATCACATCAAAGTGTTGGTCACTGACCCACCAGACGATGATGTCGTCAAGTACGGAACCGTCGTGGGCATCGAGCAGATGGGTGTACTGGGCGCGACCAGCCGAAATCCGGTTCAAGTCGTTGGTGAACGCCCACTGCAACGCGTCAAACGCTCCTGGCCCCAAAACCCGCAACGTACCGAGGTGGGAAACATCGAACATGACCGCTGAACGGCGACAAGCGAGATGTTCGGCCAACGTGCCCGCACCGTAGTTGAGCGGCATCTCCCAACCCCCAAACGGCACCATTTTGGCCTGGAGCGCCACGTGGGCGTCATGGAGAGGCGAACGGCGAAGTTCAGGCGGCATCGGCGATGCCGTATTTGGCTCCCAGCGTTTCAACATCGCGGCGGTACAGCAGTTTGATGCGCACATCCGGGTGCTTCTCGTGGAGTTTGCGGACTTTTCGGTTCTTCCTGGTGACAAGCGGCTGCCGCAGCGTCGTCACTTCCAGGTAGGCGTTGTAGTCGGGCAAAAAGAAGTCGGGGGTGAACGCTTCGGTGGTCTGGCCGCGTTCGTTGGCGTCCAGAACGAACGTGGTCGGTTCGTACTCCCAGCTAATCCCGTAGGCGTCGAGAAGCTCGGCAAGATCAGCTTCGGAGGAGTGGGCGAACCCGGGCATCAAGACTTAGGCCCGGTTGCCTGCGACTCGCCGAACCGGTGCTGCGGTTTCGGGATACAGCGCCACGATCTGGTTGTCGACCTGTTCTTTGACCCCGGCCAGAGGCAGCACGTTGAGCACGCCCTGGCCGCTCTGCAGAAGGTCGATCAGTTCTTTACCGGTGTTGACCACCACCGAGTTAGTACCGTCGATCACCAGGTTGGCTGAGGCGACATCTTCACCCAGATGGGTACGCAGGTACGAAAACACCTTGCGGACCTGCTCCAAGCGGATCCCTGCGTCGAGCAGGCTCTTGATGACTTTCAGTTCGAGCAGGTCGCGGTAGCTGTACTGGCGGCGACTCCCGCTGCCGTTGGCGTCAGCCATCGACGGTTTGATGAGATCGGTACGAGCCCAGTAGTCAAGCTGTCGGTAAGTGATCCCGACGATCTCTGCTGTCCGCTTACCGCTAAAACCAGTTTCGGTCATGTGTTGGCTCCTCAGTCAACCGACATCAACGAAATTACCACGATGTGATCCGTGATGCTACGGGCACACGCGCGCCGGATCAACGACCCAAACCAAGATTTCGCGCGCAGCGCGCGAATACTGCTACCCGTCGCGCGAACCAGCGTGGGCTAATCGCCGAAATCGTCGGGGGAAATCGTGTCGAGGAACTCCTTGAATTCCTCGACCACTTCTTCTGGTTCGGCATCGTCGGAGTTGTCTCCATCTCGAACGCCGGCGTCGTTGAGCACCTGATCCGAAACATAAATCGGGGCACCAACCCGAACCGCGATCGCCACCGCGTCCGACGGACGGCAGGAAGCCACCAGCGGTTCACCATCGCGAACCATGCGAAGTTCGGCGTAAAACGTCTTGTCATGCAACTCGGTGATGACGACCCGTTCTACATCAGCCGCGAACATTTCCAGCAGGTCACGAATCAGATCGTGGGTCATGGGCCGCGGGGTTTCGACCCCGTCTAGCGCCAGCGCGATCGCGGTGGCTTCCGGCGCGCCGATGAAGATCGGGACGGTCTTGCCGGCGCCACCTCGTTCGCGAAGCACGATCATCGGGGCGTTGGCGGGCATTTCGACGTGCACTCCGAGCAGATCCATTTCGTGCATGGTGGCCACCCTAGGCCCCGTAGAGGCTCAGATAGGCATCAGGGTCGTTCGCTAACGTTGCGGGATCGGCAGTGGCCAGCACCTGCAGATTGCGGTAGCGCCCGTCGAAATCGAGTCCGTACCCGATCACGAAGTGGTCTTCGACTTCCAGGCCAACAAAGTCGAGGTCAACGGGTACGATCCGCCGGGCCGGTCGATCGACCAGCGTGCAAAGCGAAACCGATTTTGGATTTCGTCGACCCAGTTCGGAGAGCAAAAACGCCGCGGTGAGTCCGGTGTCGACGATGTCTTCCACGATCACCACGTCTCGACCTTCAACACTGGTAGCCGCGTCCATGACCAGACGAACCCGACCGGTCCCCGGGGCATACGGACTAAGCGCAACGAAATCGACCGTGGTGCGGATCGACATCGCCCGGACCAGATCGGCAAGAAACGGCACGCTGCCTCGAAGCACGGCGACCAGCACCAGGCCGTCGTCGTAGCGAGCCGACAACTCGTCGGCGAGACGCTTCACGACCTGCTGGATCCCGTCCTGATCAAGGAGCACGGCCGGTGCGCTCACGGGTTCAGCCATCGAGCGGAACTCCGAGTTCACGGTGAAGGATGGCTCGCCGGATGCGGTCTCCGTGGTCGGCAAGGTCTCGCAGATCGGCCCGGGCACTGTCCCCCGCCGCGCCTCCCTTGCGTAGCTGTGCGCTTTTGAGCTGAGCCAGGATTCCGGCTTCCCGGTCGGCTGCTACCCGGTACATGCGAAGATGCCGAACCTCAAGCCCGGCCGAGGTCAGCGACGCAGCGGCTTTCGCGATCAGCAGCGAATCTTCGCCGTACACCGAACCGTTGTCGGTACGCAGACCTTCGATCAGCCCCAGACGGTCAAGTTGGTTGATGAAATGAATACTTTCTCCAACCGCACCAGCCAACTCCCCCGCGGTCATACTCGCCGATGATCCGACCGCCGAAGCACTCTTGCTTGGCGAACGTCGAGGTTTCGGAGCTTTCGCTGGAGTCTCCGGGGTCGAAGGAACCGCAGGCTCGTCGTCGGTGTCTTCAGGTTCGGCGTGATCGAACAGCGAAGGAACAGGGAGTGGCCCTTGCATCGATCGTTCTTCGAGTTCGTCCCGAGGGTCGAAACCGGGTTCGTCGAGTCGCCCCCGCAATTGTTCCAACGACCATTGATGTTCCCGTTGCTGTTGAAGGATCCAACGCAAACGGTCTACGTCGGCGTCGTCAAAGGACCGGTAACCGGTCGGGGTCCGAGTCGGGCTGACCAGACCTTCATCTTCCAACGTTCGGATCTTGCTGATCGTCACATCCGGATGCTCGCCGCTGAGCAGCGAGATCACTTCACCGATGGCGTACTCACGGATTGCGGCCACGCAGAACCTTTCAGGCCGCGCCGGTGCCGTGGACAAACACCAGACGGTATTTTCCGATCTGGACTTCATCGCCGTCGGATAGTTCACGCTCGTCAACCCGTTGCCGGTTGACGTACGTACCGTTGAGCGATCCCGCGTCAACCACCCAGTAGCGGGCGCCGTCGCGGCGGATCTCGGCGTGCCGGCGCGACACCGTGATGTCATCAAAGAAGATGGTGGATTTGGGGTGGCGGCCCATCGTCACCAGATCTTCGTCCAAGGCGTAACGGGCGCCCGTTTTGGCGCCTTGGACCACGACAAAGAGGCCTTGATGGCGGCCAAACTCGGAAACGTCAATGCCGGTGAGGTCAGTGCCTTCCACATCGATGGCTGGCGTTTCGCCGGTGGCGTCACCTACCAGCGAAGCTCCACACGACGAACAGAAACCTAGAAGCCCTTGATTTGCGTGGCCGCAACTCGGACAAGTCAGATCACTCATCGGTCACCCAGCAATGAAACTTTGGTAATCCGCCGCGTTCATCAGGACATCAAGTTCCGCCGGATCTGCCAGCGTGATCGAACAGATCCAACCCTCACCGTAGGGGTCGCGGTTCAACCGGTCGGGCTCAGCGGCCAGATCGGCGTTCGTGTCGGCCACCGTCCCGCTCACGGGTGCGTACAGCTCCGAAACCGACTTGGTGGACTCGACTTCACCAAAGGTTTGACCGGCCGCCATCGTCGCGCCTACCGCCGGGGTTTCGACGTACACCACGTCGCCAAGTGCGTCCTGGGCGTAATCAGTGATACCGACCCAAACGACATCGCCCTCGACCCGCACCCACTCATGATCCTTGGAATACCGGAGACCTTCAGGAACGTTCATGCCCCGAAACTATCCCAAGACGCGCCACGGTGGTACCCACAGAGGTCAGTATCGGCCCCAGTTAGCCACTTTGAGCTTGGCGAGCAGCTCGGCCAGCCCGCAACGCCTCACGGGCCAACGGAATGTAACCCGCCGCTGACAGGTAGCTGTAAACCAGCGAAGGCCCGGCAAACGCCCACCCGGCAACCAAAAACCCGGGTGCCAGCGCGTGGTCGCTTGCTCCACCCAACAAACACGGAAACGCAAAGTAAAGGCCAAACGTCGCGCATTTACCCCACCAGGTGACCTCGATGCGTCGAGCACCAGCCGCCCCAAGCGCCAGTCCGGCCAGCGCGACCAACCCTTCGCGAGCCAGAGTCAACACCACCAACCACCAGGGCACCGCACCGTCGACGCCGACCGCCAGAATCCCGATGATCAAAACCGCCCGGTCGGTGACCGGATCAAGGAGTTTGCCGAGTTCGCTGACCACGTTGAACCGACGGGCCCACCAACCATCCACCCAATCGGTGGCCCCTACCGCGCCCCACAACCAACCGGCAGCCCATCGATCACCTTGATCGAACAGCAGCCAGAGAAAGAGCGGAATGCAGGCCAGTCGCACCAGCGAAATCAGGTTGGGGACGGTAACGATTCGATCTTCGAAAATTCCCAGCGGCGTCGACGGCTCTCCACCGGTGTTGGAGTTGCCCGAATCTTGCCTGCGTTCACCCCGAATGTCCTCGGCCATGCCGCACAGCCTACGATCTGAGCGTGTCCACCATCTTCACTCGCATCATCAATGGTGAAATCCCGGCTCGGTTCGTCTGGACCGACGAGCTTTGTGTGGCGTTTCTCGACGTTCGCCCGCTCGCTCCTGGCCATGTTTTATTGGTCCCACGGCTCGAAATCGACCAGTGGACCGACCTGCCTACCGACGTTGCCACCCACCTGATGAGCGTCGCTCAACACATCGGAATCGCCCAGAAAGATCTGTTGGCGCCGGAACGCATCGGCCTGATGATCGCCGGGTTTGAAGTACCGCACGTGCACATTCACGTGGTGCCCATCAACACCATGCGATCGCTCGATTTCGCCAACGCCGACCCCAACCCCGACCAGGACGAACTCGATCGCCTCCACCAGCAGCTTGGTGCGGCACTCCAGCACGACCCGAGTTGAACCAGGGCCGAAACTGAATCTCTAAAACAGTGCGTTGTCCCCGGTTGTGAGCGCGTCAGGGTTGACTGGTTCGCGGAGCCAAGCATGGTTGTTGCTCGCCGAGTTGACTGCGGTATCGATCGGGTGGTGAAGGATCAGGTCGTTGGCTGCCGGAACGAGCAACGTTTGTAGGTAGCCCGTGTCGTGTTCGCCGTTGTCGAGCCAGCGACCCCAGGCCGACCGGCCAAGCACTACCGGCATCCGGTCATGGATCGGTGCCAGTGTCTGATTCGGTGCGCAGGTCAGGATCGTGCAGGTTTCGATCGGGCCTTCGGTGCCACCGTTCCAGACTTCCCAAAGCCCTGCGAGTGCCAAAGGTTCACCGTCGCCACGAAACAGGTAATGGGGTTGTTTGCGGCCGGTCTCTTGGGACACCTGCCATTCGTAAAACCCGTCAACGGGAACCAGACAGCGTTGGGTTTTGAATGGTTTCGAGAAGCTACGTTTTTCGGTCACCGTCTCAGCTCTGGCGTTGATCATTCGCGACCCGATGCGAAGGTCTTCTGCCCACGCCGGCACGAGGCCCCAACGGAGATACTCAATCCGACGTTGACCCGCGGACTCTCGAATGGCCAGAACCTGCTGAGTCGGGGCCGTGTTGTAGTTCGGCACCCACGCCTTTTCCTGCTCGACCGGCCACTCCTCGGCGTCAAAATATCGGGCCAGACGAAACGGTTCGGTTGCTGCGACAAAACGGCCGCACATGAGGTCAGCTCCCGGAGGAACGGTCAACGAGTTGACAGCTACCGGTGCGACCTGACCCCAGGTCGACGACCAGCTGATCACCGGCAGATCCGCCGAAGGTCGGCACCACGATTTCGGCGGTCGGATCCACCGCAATCGTTCCTCTCAACGTCGCCACCTCATAGTCCGGTCTACCGTCGGCGATCAGCTGAATACGTACCCCATCGGCAAATCCGGAGCCCCCTTCTGGAAGCTCAACCTCACCCGACTCGACCGTCAACTCGAGGATCAGCGCCGACGGGCCTGCACAAGTCACCGACGCTTCACGTCCGATCCCGTCGCTACACCCCGCGGTCCGGATCGTGTCCAGCGGTCTCAGATCCGAGGTCACCACGCTCACTCGGAAACAGGTTCCGTCTATAAACCCATCCGGCCCAACCAACGCTAATTGGCCCCGGTTATTGAACGAAAACAGCGACGCGGTGACCGCACCTGGGGCAACCGTAAAGAAATCAACCGGTTCGGTTACCACCCGCTCATCTACCGGTTCGGGACCGGCGCGAACCACTACCTGATCCGACAACGACACGGTCAGCTCGGCGATGGCCACGGGGGGGCCACCGACCACCGCAATGGGGCTATCGGTTCCTAGAACCGGTGAAAACTGAAGCGCGGCGTTGGATCGGCCTGGCCCCGGACCGAACGCTCGCCAAGCCAACGTTGCCCCGACCACTACGACCAGCAGCGACACCACGGCCACCGACAAGTTGATCAGCTGTTGACGGCGACCCGCGGCCAACGCGTCTTCGACCTGGCGGGCGTCAAGGCGTTCTTGCAGGGTTAACGGCCCGAAGGCTTCCGAACTGGCCCCACCCGCGATTAGGTCCCGCCACTCGGCAACCCGTCCCGACGACATGCGGGACAGGTACGACTCGAACGCGTCAGCCGCTTCGGTATCGAACAACAACAACAACGCATTGGCCCGAACGTGTTCGAGCGGATCACTGAAGAACGTGACGTCACGATCGCCCGAGAGAGCGGCAAAAAACTGGTGGGTGGCCTGATCAGCTTCGGCCTCGTTCAGTTCTGGGCCCGGATCGAGCCTCGGCAACGCGACGCCTCGAACACCGACCCGTAAGAACCCTTGCGTGGAAGGTTCAGCCGATGGTTGAACCCCGTCGGCTTGGCGCGTCAACTCATTGGGGCTGCTGACAACATCTTCACCGAGGGCGAGATCGTCAGGTGGAAGTTCATCTGAAGTGCTAATGGGCGCAGGTTAGGCCCTGACGAACGCTTGCGGGTGGCAGGCATGCCTACCACCGCCAGACTGATCCGGTGACAGATCTTCAGCTGGTTCTCGCCTCCCAATCGCCCCGCCGCCGAAACCTTCTCGAGCGGCTCTCGATACGGCCGTCGATCGAACCCGCCGATGTCGACGAAACACCGGAACCAGAGGAGCGGCCAGAGGCATACGTCGAACGTTTAGCCAGGACCAAAGCCTCTGCTTCGCTCGGGCCGGGTCGGGTAGTGATCGCCGCTGACACGGTGGTGGTTAGAGACGGTGTCATTCTCGGCAAGCCACGCGACCGTGCCGACGCCATCGACATTCTGCGGTCGCTGAGCGGGCGAAGCCATCAGGTGCTCTCCGGCGTTGCGGTCGCAGTGACCGACCCCGACGGCTCCAGCCGGGTTGCAACCGGAATCGAATCGTCGGTGGTGCAAGTCGAACCGTTGAGCGAGGACCGGATCGACTGGTACCTGTCCACCGGCGAAGCCGACGACAAGGCCGGGGCGTACGGCCTGCAGGGAGCGGCGGGCCTTTTCGCCGACCGGGTCGAAGGGAGCGTCAACAACGTGATCGGGCTTCCGTTGACCCTTCTCGACCGCCTCTTTGGGGAACTCGGACTTGACCTGCTCAGCTTCGCTGACCCATCGGCGTAGCCTGTTCGAATGTCCGCCACGGAATTACCGGCCCGTCCCGGCGAGTTTCAGCCGCTGCACATCGGCCCAATCGAGGTGTGGCCGCCGGTGGTGTTAGCGCCGATGGCTGGTGTCACCAACGCTCCGTTCCGGACCCTTTGCCGCCGCTACGGTGCCGGTCTTTACGTCAATCAGATGATCACGGCTCGAGCGTTGGTCGAAGGACATCGCAAAAGCCTCGAGCTGGCAGCGTTCGCTCCCGACGAAACCCCTCGGTCGATCCAGCTGTACGGCACCGAACCGTATTCGATCGCCGAAGCAACCAGAATGCTGATCGATACCCAGGCGGTGGATCACATCGATATGAACTTCGGTTGCCCGATGAAGAAAGTGACCCGGCATGGCGGTGGAGCCGCTCTACCGTGGAAACGAGATCACTACCGCACCATCGTGCGCGCCGCGGTCAACGCCGCCGGCGACGTGCCAGTGACCGTGAAGTTCCGGGTTGGTATCGACAATTCCGCCATCACGTTTCTTGACGCGGGTCGCATCGCCGAAGACGAAGGCTGCAAAGCGGTTGCGCTTCATGCCCGCACCGCCAACCAGTTGTACAGCGGCAACGCCGACTGGCGCCGGATCGCCGAACTCAAAGAGGCGGTTCGCAGCATCCCGGTGCTCGGCAACGGAGACATCTGGGAAGCAGACGACGCGCTCACCATGATGCGGACCACCGGGGCTGACGGTGTGGTCATCGGCCGTGGCTGCCTTGGCCGTCCCTGGCTCTTTGCCGACCTTGCCGACACTTTTAACGGTCGCCCGCTGGCCCCCCGACCCAACCTAGGAACGGTCCTCGACGGCATGGTTGAACACGCCGAGTTGCTGTGCCAATGGATGGGTGAGATGCGGGGGATTCGCGATTTTCGGAAACACACCGGTTGGTATCTGAAAGGGTTCTCAACCGGGAATGAGATCCGACGCCAGCTCAACCGGGTCGGCTCGCTCGACGAAATGCGAACGTTGATCGCCGGACTCGACCGTTCCGTAGCGTTCCCCGACGGGGGGATGCGGATGGTGCGAGGCCATCACGGCTCACCCAAAGAGGTACATCTGCCGGACGGCTGGCTCGACACTCGCGACGGCGAGGTGGCCATGCCAGCCGGAGCTGAAGCTCTCGTTTCCGGCGGCTAGAAGTCGATGCCTTTCATGGCGGCGATCCCCTGCTCATAGGCGTGCTTGCGGTTCTCCATGACCGTGACCGTGTCAGCCAGATCAATCAGCCAGTCCGGAGCGTCGCGCCCGGTGAGCACCAGCGACACTCGCTCCGGTCGGTTCGTGATGGTGGTCGCCACGTCGTCAGCGTCGATCCAGCCCCAATTGAGTGGATAGGTGATTTCGTCGAACACCACGAGGCGATAATCCCCGCTGTTGACCAACGCCTGACCTTGCAGCCATGCCTCGCGTGCGACCGCTTCGTCCTTTTCAAGGTCGTCACTGTCCCAGGTGAAACCCTCACCCAGCGACCAGAAATCGATACCGAGTTGTTCAGCCATGAGCTGTTCACCAGTCACCCAGTTTTCGCTCTTAAGGAATTGGATCACCGCGACCGGCCAGCCTCGGGCTCGGGCTCGAAGGGCCACACCGAACGCCGCCGACGACTTGCCTTTGCCGTCACCGGTGTTGACCAGCACCAGGCTGGCCGGGGGTCGTAGACCGTCTGGTCTCGGATCGTCCTCAGGTGGGGTGTCGGCGGCAGTCATGTCAACGTCCAAACGTCGTAGCGGGCACGATGATCGGGCCCGCCTCGTCATCGATGATACGAACATCGGCTCCGAAATAGCGGGCAATGTTGGTAACGGTGAGGACATCAGCGGCCGGCCCCTCGGCTTGAACCCCACCGTCGGCGAGCAACAGCATCCGATCCCCGTAGCGGGCGGCGAGCGTCAAGTCATGCAGTGTGGCCAGCACCGTCAAACCATCCGAAACGCGGAGTGCGTCAACCAATTCCAGCACCTGCTGTTGATGACCGAGGTCTAACGCGGTCGTTGGTTCATCGAGGATCAACACGCGTGCCTGTTGCGCGAGGGCACGGGCCAGCACCACCCGCTGCCGTTCTCCACCCGACAACGAATCGACGGTTCGGTCCATGAACTCGCCAAGCTTGAGTCGTTCAAAGAGATCCGCCACGACCTGCTGATCCACGGCTCGTTCCTTGCCAAACACACCACGGTGTGCGCTGCGGCCCAACAGCACGTAAGCCCCGACGGTGATGCCGGTGGGGATCACCGGAGTTTGCGGAACGTACGCCACCCGAGAAGCCCATTCCAACGCCCGCTCCCGGCGAGCCCCGAAAACGTGTACCTCCCCCTGGAACTCGATCGTGCCCAGAACCGCCCGCAGCAGCGAGGTTTTCCCGGCACCGTTCGGGCCGACAATGTTGACCCATTCGCCGTCGGCAACGTCAAGATCGACATCGGAAAATACTTGGTGACCAGCAAACGACACACCGAGATTTCGCAACGACACCGCGTTGAGCTGGCTCATCACCACACCTCACGACGGCTAGATCGCAACACCAGCACGAAGAACGGTGCACCAAGAACGGCGGTCACGACCCCGATCGGAAGTTCCGCTGGATCAACCACGGTTCGGGCCGCGAGATCGGCGAGCACCATAAACGCGCCCCCGAGCAGCACCGACAACGGCACCACGAGACGGTAACTGACACCGACGAGTAGCCGGATCGTGTGCGGAACAATGATCCCGACGAAACCAATGAGCCCACTCACCGAGACTGCAGCCGCGGCGCCCAACGAGGCGACCACCACCACGATCAACCGCACCTTTCGCGGTTCCAAACCGAGCGATTCTGCTTCCTCGTCACCAACTGCCAACAGGTCAAGGGCGTTGCGGTACCGCATCAGCACCACCACGGTGAGCAGAAAGTACGGCAGGAGCAGAACCGGTTCAGACCAGCCTGAGGTGGCGACCCGACCAAGGATCCACGAGTACACCTCCCGGAATGCATCAGAGTTGGCCTGCAACACGAACGTCTGCACCGCGGTGAGGAAACTCGCGACCGCAACCCCGGCCAGAATCAGCGAGGCAGCCGAACGGCCACCGGCTGACCCCGCGGCGTAAGACAACACGACCGCGATCAGCGCACCAGCGAAAGCCGCCAACGGAACCGGATCAATGAACCCGGCACCGTCACCGAGGTTGCTGGTGATGGCAACCGTCGCACCCAAACCGGCCCCCGCCGCGACACCGAGCAGGTACGGGTCAGCGAGTGGGTTCCGAAACGCTCCCTGATAGGCCGCGCCACCCACCGAAAGCGTTCCGCCCACCAAGAACCCCAGCACTACACGCGGCAAACGTATCTCACGCACTATCGCCGTGGCGGTCCCCGACAATCCAGATTCGATGTGCACTCCGGGGATCATGTCGAGCAGTTCTCGGGCCACATCGAGGATCGGTAACGACACCGGACCGAACGCCAGCCCGGCCAGCACTGCGATCAGCGAAAACCCCACCGCGAGCAGAAGTGCACGCCGTGAAAGGTTCGCTGATGCAGGCAGGCCAGGGGCCGGTTCGGTCACTTCGGTTACGACCCGGCGATGCTGGCTGCGATCACCTCAACAAAGTCCGCGACCCGCGGACCCCACCGAGAAGCAATGTCATCGTTGACTTCAGCCACCTGGTTGCTTTGCACGGCGCTGAGTTCGCTCCATCCGGGGCGTTCGCCGACCAGCACTGCGGTCTGGCCGCAGCAAACCGTGTCGGCCAACACGATCACATCCGGGTTGGCGCCCAGCAGGTATTCGTCGCTCAGCTGCGGATACCCGAACGCGGCGCCGTCGCGGTCGGCGGGGTCAGCCACGTTGACCATGCCGAACAGCCCGTACAACTGTCCAATGAACGTTGAACTGGTCACGGTGTACAGCGAGTCGTCAAGTTCGTGGAAGTAGCTGAGCCCTTCGGAACCGCTAACCGACGAAACTGCCGCCTCGATTCGTTGCCGCATCGACTCGACCAGTTCGGCGGCTGCGTCGCTGCGTCCAGTTACCGAACCAAGTTGCAGGATCTGTTCGTACACACCGTCGAGCGTGTCCGGTGCGTCAGTCAACGCCACCTCGACCCCGGCTGCTTCGAGGTTGGCTTGCAGATCGCCGTTGGAACCCATCACCACCAGATCGGGTTCGTAACCAAGGATCGCTTCGACGTTGGGTTCCCATCCGGAAAGGTCAGTAACGGGAGCTTCAGCCGGGAAGTAGGAGAACTCGTCGACCGCGACCACTAACGACCCAGCCCCGATAGCAAACAGGGTTTCGGTAGCGCTGGGGCTGATCGACACAATCCGTACCCCCTCCGAGGCGTCCTGGTTGGTGTCGTTGCCTGAGCATCCAACGAACAGCACCGTCATCGCGGTGAGACCGGCCAATAGTTTCTTCAAGGTTCCTCCAGTTGTGCGGTTCTGGCTCGGCACGAACGGCGGAATCCCCCGTACGAGCCGCCCCAATCCCCGAGGGCGGTATCGCTTGTTGTTATCTGTCGACCGGACTCGTCTCTCGCTTCGAAAAGCTCAAGCGTTACCGTTGCGGGACAGCTCCGGGATCAAACCGGAATTCGCAAGATGACAACTGGCCAGAGACTAGCCGCGGACTGCGTCAAGTCGGGCGACAGCCTCATCGACGATCCGCTGGATCAGATCGGCGCAACTCGGCAGGTCGTCGACCACACCGACGCATTGTCCGGTAGGGAGGATGCCGACCTCAAGGTTGCCGTCCACCATGGAGGCTTTGGTGAGCATCGGTGCGTTGGCTGCCATCGCCAATTGCGACCAGCTCAGGTCCTGGTTTTTCTTCATGGCGAGACCTTCACGTAGCAGCGCCGAAAACGACGTGCCGGTGAGTTTGCGAAACCGCAGAGCGTTGAGGGCGGCGGTTGGGAGGCTGAGAAGCCCCCGCCGTTCGAGCCGGTCAACAAGTTCGGTGCGGATAACTCGCTGAGGTGCACCGTCGATGGCTTGAGAGACCACCGTTCCCGTGACCGGAGTAGCGAGATAGGCCTGTTTGATCGAGTCGGGTACCGGACTGTCGGAGGTCAACAAGAACCGGGTGCCCATCGCGATTCCGTCGGCACCCCAGGCCAGAGCCGCCGCTAACCCGCGGCCGTCGTGGAAGCCGCCTGCCGCGATGACCGGAATGTCCACCGCGTCGAGCACCTGTGGGAGAAGTAGCGAGGTAGGAACGGTGCCGGTGTGCCCTCCCCCTTCGGCGCCCTGACACAAGACGACATCAACGCCCCATTCGGCAACTTTTTCTGCGTGGCGGCGGGCACCCACCGTCGGCATCACCACCAGACCAGCTTCTTTGAGTTTGGCCACCATGTCGGGGCGGGGGGCTTGGGCAAAGCTGGCGACCCTCACTTCGGCCCGAATCAAGTGATCGACCCGCGCTTCGATATCGAGCGCGTCGGTGCGAAGGTTCACCCCGAACGGCTGGTCGGTGAGGGCGTGCACCTCGTCGATGGCAGCCACCATCTCGTCAAAGGTCATGGTGGCCGACGCAAGGATGCCTAGCCCTCCGCCGTTCGCGGTTCCAGCAACCAGCGAAGGGCCCGCAACCCAGCCCATCCCGGTTTGCACGATCGGATAGCGGACACCGAAGCATTCGGTGGCCCGGGTTTGGAGGCGAGGATCGACAACGTCAGCCATATCCGTCACCCTAGGCCCTAGTGTGCGGATGAAACGGAACCGGGTTTCTGGTTTTCCGTTGGCTACGAACATCGCAGGGAAGGAGGTGGTCACCTCATGGCTCGACGTCTTACCGAATACAGCCACGGCGCTGGTTGAGGCTGCAAGCTCGCCCCGGGCGAACTGGCGCAGGTCGTGCGCCGTCTCACTCCACCATCCGACCCGGACCTGCTCGTTGGCGCAGCCAGCGGCGACGATGCCGCGGTCTACCGACTTTCAGACGAACGCGCCCTTGTGGTCACCGCAGATTTCATCACCCCTGTCGTTGACGACGCTCGCCAATGGGGTCAAGTCGCGGCGGCTAACGCGGTTTCCGACGTGTACGCCATGGGTGGCCGGCCGCTCCTCGCGCTGAACCTGGTGTGTTGGAACACCGAGGAACTTTCCAACGATCTACTCGGGGACGTCTTGGCAGGCGGACAGGACGTCGCCGATGCTTGCGGTTTCGTGATCGCCGGTGGGCACACCGTGGACGACCCCGAACCCAAGTACGGGTTGGCGGTAGTGGGAGAAGTCCATCCGGATCGGATCCTCACCAATGCGGGGCTGCGACCGCAGCAGGCCCTGGTACTCACCAAGGCATTGGGGGTGGGAATCCTCACCACCGCACAGAAACGCGACGTGGCGCAGGTGGAGTGGATGGACGCGGCGATTGCGTCAATGGTGCGCACCAACCGCCGTGCCTCCGAGGTGGCGGTGGCGGCAGGGGTGACGGGCGCAACCGACGTGACCGGGTTCGGGTTGTTGGGCCACGGCTCTCGGATGGCCCAAGAGTCACAGGTTGATCTGGTCATCAACGTTGACGCGGTGCCGTTGCTTGACGGGACTAGGGAACTTGCCGCCGATGGCGTGGTCCCAGGCGGAAGCGGCCGCAACCGGGCTTGGGTCGAACCGCTGCTTGATGTTGCCGACGGTGTGGCCGACCTTGATGTCACCATCCTCGCCGACGCGCAAACCAGCGGTGGTCTGCTGTTTGGTATCGACCCGGACCGGGCGGAGTCGGTGATTGCAGATCTCCGCCGTGATGGCCATCAGGCTGCGGTCATTGGAAACACCACAACCGGTTCCGGCCGGATCTCACTGATCCGAACCTGATCGCCGGTTCCGCGAGCAGCCGGGAAAACCCGACCGTCGGTGCCTACTGCTGACAGTCGACGCAGCAACCGCGGTAGACGATCTCGGCGGTGCTGATCGACATCCCATGACGGTCGTGCTCGCCGAGCACGGGAGCGGTTTCGCCATGAGCCACATCAAATACCTGACCACAGCCTTCACACACGAGGTGATGGTGAGCGGGTTGCACGTTTGGGTCGTAACGCTTGCTTCGACCATCGAGCTGGAGTTCTCGGACCTCACCGAGATCGCTGAACTGCTGCAGCGTCGAATACACCGTCGCCCGTGAAACCTCAGGCAGGATCGCTTCGGCCCGTTCCAGAACTTCATCAGCGGTCAGGTGCATGTTCTCACCGGTGAGTACCTCTGCGACAACGCGCCGCTGTGCGGTAAGCCGGTAACCCCGTGATTTGAGGCGTTCGAGCAAGGTGGGATACATGCCTACAAGTGTATGGCTAAATCCAACCTTTGACAACAACCAAACTTTTTCTCTGTACGAGTTTGGACTTTATCCAAGTTTCGCTAGAGTCATCGGAGGCTTCACCGCCCGGTGGAGCTCCGAAACCCCAATCATCAAACTGAACGAGGAACCACCATGGAACTCAATGGCAGCCAGACCCACGGAAACCTGAAGGCAGCGTTCGCTGGCGAATCTCAGGCCAACCGTCGCTACCTGTACTTCGCGAAGATCGCCGACGTCGAGGGCTACCCCGAGGTCGCCGGCAACTTCCGCGAGACCGCTGAAGGCGAGACCGGCCACGCTCACGGCCACCTCGACTACCTGCGTCCGGTTGGCGACCCCGCCACCGACTCCCCGATGGGCGACACCGCCGCCAACCTGAAGTCGGCGATCGCTGGCGAAACCCACGAGTACACCGAGATGTACCCGGGCATGGCCAAGACC
>Ga0075474_10000442_pt1 | contig 15593 bp, 9 predicted proteins | sample DEB08_DNA_2_FD_71485 | JGI IMG/M metagenome (GOLD analysis project Ga0075474, IMG submission 71485) | Aqueous microbial communities from the Delaware River and Bay under freshwater to marine salinity gradient to study organic matter... | ecosystem: Environmental > Aquatic > Marine > Coastal ...
GCAATCGCAGTTGCGGTGGCTTTGGCAACAAATGGAACCGTACGACTTGCCCTTGGGTTAGCTTCCAATACATAAAGCTGTCCCTGGTGAAGTGCAAATTGCACATTCATCAATCCCCGAACACCAATACCCTCGGCTAGCTTTCTAGTGCTTTCGGCAATATTTTTGATGTCATCATCACTCAAAGAAACGGGAGGAATCACACAAGCAGAATCCCCAGAATGAACCCCAGCTTCTTCGATATGTTCCATGATTCCTGCGATATAAATATCAGTGCCATCAAAAAGCGCATCAACATCTATTTCCAAAGCGTCATCTAGAAACCTATCTACCAAAACTGGATGCTCAGGGGCAATGGCCGTTGCTTTTTGAATGTACTCTTCAAGCAAGTTTTCATCGTAAACAATTTCCATGCCACGTCCACCCAAGACATAACTAGGGCGAACTAATACTGGATAGCCAATTTCTTCAGCTATAACCTTTGCTTCTTGGTAACTTCTAGCGGTAGCGTGCTTGGGGGCAATTAACTTTGCTTTAGCCAAAACCTCTCCAAATGCACCTCTGTCTTCCGCGGCGTGTATTGCTTCTGGAGCGGTTCCCAATATCTCTACGCCCTCGGCTTTTAATCCTTGCGCCAAACCGAGTGGAGTTTGTCCACCAAGTTGAACTATTACTCCAAGGAGTTCACCTGAATTACTTTCAGCATGTATGACTTCAAGAACATCCTCAAGCGTGAGCGGCTCAAAAAATAAACGATCCGAAGTGTCATAGTCCGTTGAAACAGTTTCTGGATTGCAATTAATCATTATGGTTTCAAAGCCAGCTTCAGATAAGGTTTGGGCAGCATGCACGCATGAGTAATCAAACTCAATACCTTGCCCAATTCGATTTGGGCCAGATCCAAGAATAATAATTTTTTTCTTATCAGAAGGAGCAAGTTCAGTTTCTTGATCCCAAGATGAATAGTGATAAGGCGTATAAGCCTTGAATTCTGCCGCACAAGTATCTACTGTTTTATATACCGGTCTTAAATTTTGCTTGTAGCGAAACTCTCTAACTTCCGCTTCACTTAAACCAAGAATATCTGCGATTTGCTTGTCGCTAAATCCATGACGCTTGGCCGTTTTTATTAAATCTTCAGATAACTCCCCTTGGAGTTTAATTTCTTTAGCTACTTCATTTATAAGCTGAATTTGATCTAGGAACCATGGATCAATTTTGGTACTTTCATAAAGCTCTTCTACGCTTGCTCCCAAAAATAGTGCGCGTTGTACCGTTTTAATTCTTCCATCAGTGGGAATGCTTGCTTTCCTTATTAATTGATTTAGTTCTACTTGCTCAGGTTCGAAACTGAAAATAGTTTCTTTCTTCTCCAAGCTTCTCAGTGCTTTTTGCAAACTCTCAGTAAAGTTTCGCCCAATTGCCATCGCCTCGCCAACGCTTTTCATGTGGGTGGTTAAAACCGGATCAGCTTTTGGGAATTTTTCAAAAGCAAATCTTGGAACTTTAACCACAATATAATCCAGGGTTGGCTCAAAAGATGCAGGAGTTTTTTTAGTGATGTCGTTAGCAATTTCATCCAAGCTGTATCCCAAAGCCAAGCGAGCTGCAATTTTTGCGATTGGAAATCCTGTGGCTTTGGAAGCTAGCGCGCTTGATCTAGAAACTCTAGGATTCATTTCAATCACAATCATTCGACCATCGTGTGGATCAATTGCAAATTGAATATTGCAACCACCCGTATCGACACCAACTTCTCTAATTACCTTTATAGCCATATCACGCATCTTTTGGTATTCACGATCAGTCAAAGTGAGTGCCGGCGCGACGGTAATTGAATCTCCGGTATGAACCCCCATGGGGTCAATATTTTCAATTGAGCAAATAACAACAACGTTGTCATTTTTATCACGCATTAATTCCAGTTCATATTCTTTCCAACCCAAGATGCTTTCTTCGAGCAAAACCTCACTAGTTGGTGAAGCAGATAACCCTGCTGTGGCAATCTTTATTAACTCAGCTTCATCATTAGCAAAACCCGAACCCGCTCCACCCATGGTAAAGGAGGGTCTCACCACTAAGGGAAAACCTAAAACTTTCGCAGAACTTAATACCTCATCCAAGGTGTGACAGATTGCGCTCCGAGCTACTTCTCCACCTATTTTTTGCACTAATGTTTTAAATATTTCTCTATTTTCGCCTGATTCGATGGCGGAAACATTGGCGCCGATAAGTTCGACTTCATATTTTTCAAGAACTCCATTTTTGTGCAATGCCATTGCGGTGTTGAGCGCAGTTTGTCCACCCAAAGTTGGCAGCAGCGCATCTGGTCTTTCTTTGGCAATAATTTTTTCGACTATTTCTGGATTAATTGGCTCTACATAAGTCGCATCTGCAAACTGCGGATCTGTCATGATCGTAGCTGGATTTGAATTTACTAAAATTACTCTCAAGCCTTCTTGCTTAAGTACTTTGCAAGCCTGGGTGCCGGAATAATCAAATTCACACGCCTGTCCAATCACAATCGGGCCCGAGCCGATAATTAGTACAGATTTAATCTCGTCACGTTTAGGCATTTGCATTTTCTTTCATTAAATCAACAAACCGATCAAACAAGTAGTCAGCGTCATGTGGCCCAGCAGCTGCCTCTGGATGGTACTGAACGCTAAAGGCTTTTGCTTCTTTTACTTGCAACCCCTCGACCACATCATCATTTAGAGACCGATGGGTAACTTCACCTAAGCCAAATTCTGTTTCAAAAGTAGCTGAATCGCTTTTCACCGCAAAGCCGTGATTGTGAGTTGTGATTTCCACCTTGCCCGAATCAAGATCCATAACAGGTTGGTTTTGCCCTCGATGGCCGAAAACTAATTTATATGTGTCTAAACCTAAAGCTCTACCTAAAATTTGATTTCCAAAACAAATTCCAAACAGTGGTCGATGTGATTTCAAAACTTCTTTAGTAACTCCAACTAGATGCGTTGCCGTAGCAGGATCACCTGGACCATTTGATAAAAACACGCCGTCCTTGCCAACTTTTAAGACCTCAGAGGCCTCGCTGCTAGCTGGCAAAACATGGGTTTCAACCCCCCGCTTGGCTAAGTGTTTGAGAATATTTCTTTTCATACCCAGATCCAGAGCTGCAACTTGAAATTTTTTTTCACCTTCCGCCGGATAAACAAAAGCAGTTTTAGTACTAACGTCTTCAGTTAAGTTTGCACCTTTCATTTGGGAAGATCCCTTAACTAATTCCACGAGCTCTTCATCTGATTTACTTACCCTCTCGCCTGAAAAGATCCCCGCTCGCATCGCACCAATATCGCGCAAATGTCTGGTTATTGCACGAGTATCAACTTGAGAAATACCAACTATGTTTTGCGCGATCAATTCTGTTTCTAAAGTTCGCTTACTCCTCCAATTAGAATCGATTCGAGAAGGGTCGCGAACTACGTAACCCGCCACCCAAATTTTGCTAGATTCATTGTCTTCATCATTAAATCCAGTATTACCAATATGCGGTGCGGTCTGAATAACTATTTGTTTGTAGTAAGAGGGGTCAGTCAATGTTTCTTGGTAGCCGGTCATTCCAGTAGCAAAAACTGCTTCTCCAAAAGCGCTACCCTTAGCGCCAAAATGTTCTCCAACAAAAACTCTACCGTCTTCTAGCACTAATTTTGCAAGATCGCGCTTTTGAAAGAAATTACTCATTTAGTTGCTTTCTCTCTAAAGGTGACTTTTCCCTTATGAACAGTAAGAATGGGTTTAGAAATTAGCTTCATTCCGTGATAAGGGTTGTTGCGACTCAAAGAAAAACTATTTCGCGCATCTACTTGATATTCAATATTTGGGTCAACCAAGCAAAGATTGGCTATTGATCCTGGCTCAATAGCTTGGCCTTGATCTTGATGTCCAGCAATTTCCGCTGGTTTTTTGCTCATCACTCGAGCTACGTCTCGCCAAGTGAATTTTCCGCCATGGACCATCACCGTGGCCACAACTGAAAGCGCGTTTTCTAGACCCAGCATTCCGAAAGCAGCACTAGCCCATTCAGTTTCTTTATCTTCTAGTGGGTGAGGCGCGTGATCGGTTGCTACTACATCTATAACGCCACTAGCTAAAGCCTCACGTAACGCCAAGACGTCATCTTTATGTCTGAGTGGTGGATTCACCTTGAAAACTGGATTGTAGTCTTTTACGAAATCTTCATCTAACAATAAGTGGTGCGGCGTCACTTCCGCTGTAACATTTATTTGTTTATCTTTAGCTCTCGCTAATAACTCCACAGTTCCTTTTGTTGAGGCGTGACAGATATGCAAACGAGAATCAACCAACTCACATAGCAAAATATCTCGTGCAACTATTGCTTCTTCAGCGACATTGGGCCATCCAGTTAGTCCTAGTGTTGCAGAAAGTGCTGACTCGTTCATTTGCCCATTAGCACTTAGTCGACTCTCTTGAGCGTGTTGAGCAACCACTCCATTGAACGCCTTAACGTATTCCAACGCACGGCGCATTATTACTGAATCTTCTACGCATTTGCCATCATCGCTGAATATTCGAACTTTCGCTTTAGAGTCTGCCATCGCTTTAAGTTCTGCTAACTGTGATCCCGCTAAAGAAACTGTCACTGCTCCAACTGGGTGCACAGACACTAAGCCGGTATCCTCACCTAACCGATAAACTTGCTCTACAACTCCCGCAGTATCGGCAACTGGGTTTGTGTTTGCCATCGAATGCACCGCCGTATATCCACCGCAAGCAGCAGCCCTCGCCCCAGAAAGTACAGTTTCGGCGTCTTCTCTACCTGGTTGTCGCAAATGCGTGTGCAGATCCACCAAACCCGGCAAGAGAACTTTGTCTTTAGCATCAATTACTTCTTCAGCATTACTAATCTTGCCCGTCGGTTTAACTTCAACTATTTTTTGATTTTCGATCAAGACATCTTGCGCTGTTTCACCTAAAACTTTTACATTTTTTATTAATAAAGTCATTCGGCTACCCCACTTAATAAATGATAAAGAACGCTCATTCGCACGCTTACTCCATTTGTGACTTGAGAAGTAATTAGCGATCTTGGGCTATCGGCTACTTCTGCTGTTATTTCCATGCCTCGGTTCATTGGGCCAGGATGCAACACAATTGAATTAGGCTTCATCGCCGATAGTCGTTTGGCATTAAGACCAAAATCTCTCGCATACTCTCGAGCGTTAGGAAAATATGCCGCATTCATTCTTTCTTGTTGTACTCGAAGCATCATCACAGCATCTAGTTCTGGCAACGCTTCATCAAGACTAAAAGATGATTGGCAATTCCAAGTGGTAACGCCTATCGGCAACAAGGTTGGCGGAGCGATTAAAACACACTCAGCATTGAGCAAATTCAGTAGCAAGACGTTACTTCTAGCTACTCGCGAATGCAAAATATCTCCAACTATTCCAACTTTGATCCCGGAAAGGTCTTTCTGTCCCGGCGCGAGAGTTTCTCTCAAGGTGTAGGCGTCGAGTAAAGCCTGCGTGGGATGTTCATGCGTTCCATCACCGGCATTAATTACTCTCGAATTTATCCAGCCGGAATTAGCCAATGTTTGAGCCGCTCCACTAGCCCAGTGTCTAATTACAACTGCATCTGCCCCAATTGCTTCGAGAGTTTGTGCGGTGTCTTTAAGGTTTTCTCCCTTGGAAACGCTAGACCCTTTAGCGCTAAAAGTAATTACATCGGCGCTCAATCTTTTCGCCGCAGCCTCAAAAGAAATTCTAGTCCTGGTTGAATCTTCAAAAAACAAATTTACGACTGTCCTGCCTAGCAAAGTAGGCAGTTTCTTAACTGACTTACCGCCTACCTCAGCCATCGATTTGGCAGTATCTAATATTGAAATTGCTTCATTCGCATTCAAATTATTTATGCTGTACAGATGCTTCAATCTGTCACCTCTACCTCATCCACGCCATCAATCTCTTTTAATCTGACTTTGATTGATTGAAGTTCAGAAGTTGGTAAGTTTTTGCCAACGTAATCAGGGCGAATCGGCAACTCTCTATGGCCACGATCTATCAATACCGCTAGCTGAACTTTTCTAGGACGTCCTATAGAGACAATTGCATCTAGCGCCGCTCTGATGGTTCTTCCGGAATATAGGACGTCATCTACTAAGACCACCACGGATTCATCAAAATTGATCTGAGGAATTTTAGTTTCCTGCGGAGTTCTGGCTGGCCTGAGTCGAACATCGTCGCGATACAAAGTTACGTCCAGCACCCCGTGCTTTACATCTTTGCCCTCGATTTCAGATATTTTTTTAGCGATGCGTTCTGCTAACGGAACACCACCACTAGGTATGCCAAGAACTAATAAATTCTTAGAACCCTTGTTGTTTTCTAAAATTTCATGAGAGATTCGAACAATGGCTCGACTGATGTCTGAGCTTTCTAAAACAAGGCGAGTTTTCACTCGACCTCCTTCTTCGCCTCACGGGACGAACTTAAAGGATGTCTATCTGTTAAACCCTAACATAGCGAAGGATCTAACTTTCTTTGGATCCAAAACCTACTTTATGTACCCTCATGCCATTTGTAGTTCCAGGTATTCCCGGTGGAACTCCTGCCACAATCACCACAAGTTCCCCTTCGCTCGCCAGCCCATGAGCGATTAGATCGCGATCAACCTGATCAACCATTTCGTCAGTGTGATGAACAACGCCAACTAAATACGGCGTAACACCCCAAAGTAACGATAACTGTCTTAACACTCTCGGCAATGGCGTATAGGTAAGAATTGGTATTTGGGATCTATGACGCGCCATTAATCTTGCGCTTCTTCCGGTTTCACTAAATGCAATCAAATATTTAGCTCCAATAAATTCTCCCACCTGAATTGCGGATGCAGTTAAGGCCCTGGCAACCGATACGCGATTTTGTGGTTGAAGTTTGATTAATTTATCAAGGGCTTCTCGTTCAACGTGTTCGATTACCTTTGCCATAGTTGCAACAACCAAGGCCGGATTTTCACCGACACTGGTTTCCCCCGAAAGCATTAGTGCGTCTGCCCCATCGAGAATTGCATTGGCCACATCGCTTGCTTCTGCGCGAGTAGGTCTGGAGGCGCTAATCATGGATTCGAGCATTTGAGTTGCTACCAAAACTGGCTTGCCGGCATTTCGAGCCCGCGTTATCGCATCTTTTTGAACTAGCGGAACCATTTCTAGCGGCAATTCGACACCTAGATCTCCACGAGCAATCATGATGCCATCAAAGCGATCCAAAATTTCGTCTAGATTGTCAACCGCTTGGGGTTTTTCAATCTTGGCAATGGTTGGGATCCAATAATTTTTCTCATCCATGATTTCATGAACCCGGTCAATATCGGCTGCATTTCTTACAAAAGAAAGTGCAATCCAGTCAACTTCATTGTCTAAGGCCCAGCGCAAGTCAAGTTCGTCTTTTTCACTTAATGCTGGAACGCTTACCATGACTCCAGGTAAATTCAATCCTTTATTATCGGAAATCGTTCCACCTTCTATTACTTCGCAATCTAAAGTATCTGAGGTTTTATTTTTAACTCTCAATTTGATGCGTCCGTCGTCAATTAGTAATTCATCGCCAACGGATACGTCAGCTACGATTCCGCTGTAACTTGTCGAGACGCTGGTTGCCGAGCCATCTATCTTTTTCGTGGTAATCGAGAAGTTTGCGCCTTCTTCTAAAATTTCACGACCGTTTTTAAATCGGCCAATTCGGATTTTTGGCCCTTGCAAGTCTGCTAAAACAGCAACGGGAATATGTAATTCATCAGAAACACTTCTAACTAAATCTAATCTTTGTTGGTGTTCAGCTACATCTCCGTGGCTCATATTTAGTCGCGCCACATTCATACCCGACTTAATAAGTTGAGTTACTACTTCTTTAGAGTCAGTTGCTGGCCCCAAAGTGGCAACTATTTTTGCGCGACGCACGTGGTTATTCTATTTCTCTTTTCAACGACTCAAGGAAAGTGGTCTGTCAAACACCCCTATTGGCGCAGGTAACTGTGACGTACCCATTAAAAATTCATCTACATATCTGGCGCAAGATCTACCCTCTGCTATTGCCCAAACTATTAGTGATTGTCCGCGACCAGCATCTCCGCACACAAAAATGCCCTCATGGTTGGTTTGAAAGACTTCATTTCTTGCAATATTGCTTCTCTCGTCTTGAGAAATACTTATTTCTTTGCTGATCCAGCTCAAATCCGGACCAGTGAAACCCATAGCTAAAAAAACAAAATCGGCGGGAATTACCCGTAGTGAATTTTCAACTGGTGTGAATTTTCCATTGACAAACTCAACTGTCTCAACTTCTAATCCAGTCAGCTTGCCCGCTTCACCTAAAAACCTTCGGGTATTTACCGAATATTCCCTCTCGCCACCTTCTTCATGGGCGCTAGATACTCTAAAAATATTTGGATACAACGGCCAAGGCTGATTAGAACTTCTCGAAACTGTTGGCTCAGGCATAATTTCAAGCTGAGTAATTTTTGCTGCACCCTGGCGATGTGCAGTTCCCAGACAATCAGCTCCGGTATCGCCTCCGCCGATAATTACAACTTGTTTACCAGCGACATCAATTGGAGAATTAGGAATCTCCCCTAGGGCAAAGCGATTTGCGTGAGGCAAATACTCCATTGCTTGATAAACGCCCTTTAAATTACTTCCTTCAATATTTAATCCGCGCCAATTAGTAGCACCAATGGCTAAAATCACCGCATCGTACCTAGTGTTTAGTTCTGCGAGTGTTACATCTATTCCTAGTTCTATCCCACAACGAAAACGAACACCTTCATCTTCAAGTTGAGCAATTCGAGCATCTAAGTGTCTTTTTTCCATCTTGAATTCTGGGATTCCATACCGTAACAATCCACCTGGACGTTGGGCTTTTTCATAAACTGCCACCGTATGACCGACTCGGGCTAACTGTTGAGCGGCAGCTAATCCAGCTGGACCTGATCCGACTATTGCAACAGTTTTGCCACTCAAGCGGTCCGGAGGTTGTGCTTTAATCCAACCTTCTTCAAATGCTCGATTTGCAATTTCAACTTCAACTTGCTTAATAGTGACCGCGTCGCTGTTAATTGCCACAACGCAAGCGCTCTCGCAGGGAGCAGGACACAATCGACCAGTAAATTCCGGAAAATTATTAGTAGCATGTAATCGATCGCTGGCGCTTTCCCAAGCATCTCGGTAAACCAAATCATTGAATTCTGGAATTAAATTACCTAGCGGACAACCGTTATGACAAAACGGTATTCCACAATCCATGCAACGACCGGCCTGTTTTTTTAAATCTGTTTTATCGAATGGTTCATAAACTTCTTTCCAGTCCATAATTCTTACCTCGACTGGTCGCCTTTTTGGCAGAAGTCTTTCCTCTTCTAAAAAACCTTTTGGATTACCCACGAGCCGCCTCCATAACTGCCTCAATCGGATCAGAACCAGAAATCTCTGCCGCCTTTAATGCATTTAACGCGCGCTTATAATCCTTCGGCATGATTTTTGAGAATTTACTTTTAATTTCTTCATTACTTAAAGAAATGATCCATTTTGCTACATCTGAATCAGTTTCTTCCCAATAGCGCTTTAGATTCACTTTTATAAACTCTAAATCTTCATCTTCAAGGGCCTCAATCTCTACCATTTCTTGATTGACTGCAAATTCATTGACCTCAAATAGATAAGCAATTCCACCGCTCATTCCCGCTGCAAAGTTACGTCCAGTTGGGCCAAGTACTATTACTCGCCCCCCGGTCATGTATTCACAGCCATGATCTCCTACTGAAGAGACAATTGCGAGTGCACCCGAATTTCTTACGCAAAATCTTTCGCCAACTTGTCCATTGATAAATATTTCACCAGCTGTTGCTCCATAGGCAATTACGTTTCCGGCAATGGTGTTGCTTTCTGCCTCAAGTTTACTTTCACGATTGGGTCTTATAACAATTTTGCCGCCTGAAAGTCCCTTAGCAACATAATCATTGGCATCACCCTCTAGACGCAGAGTTATTCCTTTCGGCAAGAAGGCACCAAAAGATTGTCCGGCGCTACCGATAAAAGTCAAATCAATGGTCCCCTCAGCTAGACCTTCGGGGTGCTTTCTAGTTACTTCGCTGCCCAGCATGGTGCCCACGGTTCTATTTGAATTTTTGATTTCAAACTGTGCACGCACGGCTTCTTTATTATTTAGCGCATTCTGACAAATTTGAATTAATTCATTATCCAAAGCTTTATCTAAGCCATGATCTTGTGAAGTTATACATCTACGCGAACTGTCTCCGCTGCTTGGATTAGCCAGGATCGCTGTTAAGTCTAAGCCTTGAGCTTTGTAGTGAGAGATAACTTTTTTACGATCTAATACTTCTACCTGGCCAATTGCTTCATCTAGCGATCTAAAACCTAGTTCTGCTAAATACTCGCGTACTTCTTGGGCGATGAATTTAAAAAAGTTAACCACATGTTCAGCTTGTCCAGTGAATTTTTCTCTTAAAACTGGATTTTGTGTCGCTACTCCAACTGGACAAGTGTCTAAGTGACAAACTCGCATCATCACGCAGCCCATCACTACTAAGGGGGCGGTAGCGAATCCATATTCCTCTGCACCCAAGAGTGCCGCGATTAATACGTCTCGTCCGGTCTTCAATTGGCCATCTGTTTGCACGACAATCCGGTCTCGCAAATTATTTAAAAGTAAGGTCTGTTGAGTTTCAGCTAGTCCTAATTCCCATGGAGCACCAGCATGTTTTAAGGAAGTCAAGGGGCTTGCTCCAGTTCCACCATCGTGACCAGAAATCAACACCACATCTGCGTGAGCTTTAGATACACCTGCAGCAACCGTTCCTACCCCAACTTCTGCAACCAACTTAACGTGAATTCTTGCCCGATTATTTGCATTCTTTAAATCGTGAATCAATTGAGCCAAATCCTCAATGGAATAAATATCATGATGCGGTGGTGGTGAAATTAGGCCAACACCGGGAGTTGAGTATCGGGTTTTGGCAATCCAGGGATAAACCTTGTGTCCGGGTAACTGACCACCTTCACCGGGCTTAGCGCCTTGTGCCATTTTGATTTGAATGTCATCAGCATTAACCAGATATTGACTAGTAACGCCAAATCTGCCAGATGCTACCTGTTTGATTGCACTTCTTTTTGAATCTTCTCCTTTAGCCGCGTAGTAACGCTCTGGATCCTCCCCGCCTTCTCCGGTATTGGATCTTGCCCCTAAGCGATTCATTGCGATCGCTAAAGTTTCATGAGCTTCTTTTGAGATTGATCCATAGCTCATGGCGCCAGTTGAAAATCTTTTGACTATATTTTCAATTGGTTCAACTTCATTAATATCTATAGGTTTGCGATCTCTAGAATTAAAATCCAACAAGCCTCTAATTGTCATCAACTTCTTAGCTTGCTCATCTACTTTTTTGGTGTACTGTCTAAAAATATCCATTTGACCCGTGCGAGTTGAGTGCTGAAGACGAAACACTGTCTCTGGATCAAATAAATGGGGTTCTCCCTCTCTACGGTATTGATATTCTCCGCCAATATTTAATTCACGATGTGCTTGAGTAACACCATTAGGTGGGTAGGCAACATCATGACGCGCCAGAACTTCTCTAGCAATTACTTCAAGGCCAATTCCGTTAATACGACTAGCTGTGCCTGTGAAATATTTATCAACTAATTCTTCAGATAATCCAATCGCCTCAAAAATTTGCGCGCCTCTGTATGACGCCACCGTTGAGACACCCATTTTGCTCATGACCTTTAAGACGCCTTTGCCTAAGGCTTTAACTAGATTCTTTACTGCTTTTTCTGGTGTCACCGAGACGAATCTTTGTTGTTTTGCCAATATTTCAACGGTTTCCATAGCTAGATATGGATTAATTGCCGCCGCCCCATAACCAATTAATAAAGCCACATGATGAACTTCACGGACATCTCCAGCTTCTACTATCAGTCCGATTTGAGTTCGTTTCTTAGTTTTAATTAAGTGGTGATGCACTGCAGAGGTTAGAAGTAAAGAAGGTATGGGCGCATAATCCATGTCACTGTCTCGATCAGAAAGGATCAACATAGTTTTACCTGCAGCTATATGACGGTCTACTTCATCGAAAATCTCTTGCAATCTTTTCTCTAAGGCTTGGTGGCCTCCATTTACATAATAAAGTCCTGAGATTTTAGTCGCAGCAAATTGCGGATGCTTTCCGTCTTTATTGATGTGTAACAGTTTTGCCAACTCATCGTTATCAATGACAGGAAATGGCAACATTACTTGTCTAGCATGTTCTTTGGTAGCTTTTAATAGATTTCCTTCAGGGCCAATAGCGCCTCCTAGGGAGGTAACTATTTCCTCTCGGATGGCATCTAATGGTGGATTTGTAACTTGAGCAAAAAGTTGCGTGAAATAATCAAACAATAACCTGGGCTTTTCACTCAAGACGGCAACTGGCGTATCAGATCCCATCGAGCCGATTGCTTCAGCTCCGCTTTGTGCCATAGGGGCCAAAATCAAGCGCAATTCTTCTTCTGTGTAACCAAAAGTTTGCTGCCTGCGCAACACAGAGGCTTTTGTGTGAGCGATATGTTCTCTTTCAGGAAGTTGCTCTAAGTGAATAATTCCTTCTTTTACCCACTCTTGATAAGGCTCGCTTGCGGCGAGCTCTTTTTTGATTTCATCATCTTCAATAATTCGACCCTGTGTGGTGTCAACTAAAAACATTTTTCCCGGCTGGAGGCGACCCTTTCTAATAACCTTTGAGGCCAATTCAGGTAAAACGCCACTCTCACTTGCTAGAACCACCAAACCATCATCGGTTACCCAAAATCTTCCTGGTCTTAAACCATTTCGATCCAAGACCGCTCCCACTAAATTTCCGTCGGTGAAAGTCACGCAAGCGGGTCCATCCCAAGCTTCCATGAAAGTAGAATGGAATTCATAAAATGCTCGCTTTGCTAAATCCATTTCAGGATTGTTTTCCCAAGCTTCTGGAATCATCATCAAAATTGCATGCGGGAGGCTTCTGCCGCCTAAATGCAAAAGTTCTAGTACCTCATCAAAAGAGCCAGAATCACTCATTGACTCAGTAACAATGGGAAAACATCTTGAAATTTCACCAGGAATCAAGTCAGTCTGAAGTTGACTCTCTCGAGTTTGCATCCAATTTTTATTGCCCTTGACGGTATTGATTTCACCATTGTGTGCAATAAATCGATAGGGGTGCGCTAAGGGCCAAGAGGGAAATGTATTGGTACTAAAACGGGCATGGACTAGTGCAATCTTGGACTTAATATTTTCATCAAGTAAATCAGGGAAAAAATGAGATAGTTGCCCCGTAGTCAGCATTCCTTTATAAACTATGGTTCTAGCTGAAAGAGATGAAAAATAAACTTCGCATTCGCGTTCTATTATTTTTCTGAAGGGGTATATTTTTCTATCTAAATTAATATCTTTTTCATTTTGCTCTGAAGCGACAAAAATCATTTCAAAGTGTGGCATAACCGCTTTTGCAGTCTTTCCAATTTCACTACTATCAATAGGCACTTGTCGGTAGCCTAAAATTACTAGATCTTCTACCGCAGCAACTTCGGCTATTTTTTTCTTTATTTCGTATATCTTTTTTTCATCTTTAGGTAAAAATAAAATTCCAGCTGCATAATGACCGCTAGCTGGCAAATTAAAATCTACATTTATTCTTAAAAATTCGTCTGGTATTTGCATTAAAATGCCCGCACCATCTCCGGTTTCAACTTCCGCGCCAGAAGCTCCACGGTGTTCTAGATTCTTTAGCGCAGTTAGACCTGCTTTAACAATTTCATGAGAAGGTAATTCCTTAAGGGTCGCAACCATGGCGACGCCACAGGCGTCTTTTTCTGATGAAGGATCGTAGAGACCCTGCCTACCGGGCAATCCAAAATTAAATGCCAAAACCGCTCCCAATAATAAACAACTAGGACAACGTTGGCCTAACTACAGGATAGTACTTGCTAAAGAATACCGCCCACGAGAGTTCCCAAAAACCACGTAACCAACGCGGCACCGGCTCCGATAAATAACTGTCGAAAAGCCGAGAAATACCAAGTCCTGATGGTGACCAAGGAAACTAGCGCACCCAGGCCAAAGAGTCCAATGAGAGAGATGATGATGGTTGGAATAATGCCCGAAGCCCCAAAAAAATAAGGTATCAACGGAATGAAGGCGCCTATTCCAAATGCTAAGAAGGATGCTATGCCGGCGACGGTTCCTTTTGGCAAATCGTTAACATCAACTCCAAATTCCAAACGAGAATGCAACGCAATTGCCTTTTCTTGATCTTGACTTATTTCTTTCGCCGCCTTAAGGGCAGTTTCTTCACTCATTCCTTGCTCTTGAAACATTTGTGCTAATTCATTGATTTCTCCATCAGGATCCTTTTTAAGTTCCTGCATCTCACGGTCAACTTCTGCAGCTGCTAGTTCAGACTGACTTTCAACAGAGGTGTATTCACCTGCTGCCATCGAAAAAGCACCAGCAAGTAAACCGGCAATGCCTGCTAAAATCACTGATTGACTTCCGCTCGCCCCTACGGCGGCGCTTCCTCCAGCAACACCAACCATCAAGGCTAAATTGGAAACCAAGCCATCCATTGCACCAAAAACTGCCGGGCGAAGCCATCCGCCTGAAATATCTCTATGACTCTCTTTAATTGAAGTTAACAATTTACTGATTCGCTTCTTTGATCTTCTCTGCAAGCAGACTGGAATCATTAAGTACCGAGGCATCTAATAGTTCATCGTTCAAGAATGCCCCCGGTGTTCCCGGAACGCCTCTTAATGTTGCGGCAAGCTGTGAGTTTCTTGCCCAGTCCCGATACTTTTCAGACTCGAAACAAGTTTGGAAACTATCAAAATCTTCACCCACTATTCCAACTTCTTGTGCTAGATCTAACAGCTGGCTATCGGTCCATCCACTTCCATCACTTGGTTGCAGAGTGAAAACACCTGCATGAAATTCCAAAGTTTTATCAACATCTACAGCACAGCCGAAAGCCATCGTCGCTCTCAAAGAAGCATTTTTTGCTGAAGGATTTCTGTCTAAAAAGATCATTGGGTGGAAATAAAGCTCGATTTCATCACGGTTTGCACTAGCTAAGACTTCAGAAAACCCGGTTGCCTCGAAATTTGCACAAGCCGGGCATTGAAAGTCTTCATAAAGTGCAAAAGTTGGCGCCCCTGGAGCAGTGTTCGCCGGAATTCCGTAATCCGTGGCAGCCGATGCTCCCTTCGGAAGTGGGGCGTCTGTGACAAATTCTTCTAGTGCAGCAACTGGAGTATTTTGTACTTCAGCTTCACCGCGTGCCCAAACCGCTAAACCTATGATTGCCGCCACAATCGCGAGTATCACAACTCCACCAATTATTTGAATATTGCGCGTTTTTTTTGCTTCTGCGTCCTGAATTAATTTTCTTTCTTGAGCTGCTTTGTCTCGAATATCATCGGCGCGGGCCATAGTTTCTCCTTTGGGGTCCTAATTCTAATTAAATGCTTAGTTTCGAGTAACACCTGCTCTAAGTTGCACAGTTAATTCCGCTAT
>Ga0075474_10000443_pt1 | contig 15584 bp, 14 predicted proteins | sample DEB08_DNA_2_FD_71485 | JGI IMG/M metagenome (GOLD analysis project Ga0075474, IMG submission 71485) | Aqueous microbial communities from the Delaware River and Bay under freshwater to marine salinity gradient to study organic matter... | ecosystem: Environmental > Aquatic > Marine > Coastal ...
TTACCAGACATGTCAGTTTGAACGCCACCCATCGAGTAATGAGCAGCAGGCACCACCGGTATTAGATCATTGATTGGGTCAATTGAATACTTACGAAGCGATGCCAAAATATTTGGAAACCGCTTTTTCCAAACTTCTTTGCCAAGCTTTCTGCCATCAAGCCAAACATGGCCTAAATTAGAATTTCTAATTTCTTCAACTACCGCATGGGCTACTACATCGCGAGGGGCTAAATCTTTCATTGGATGAATTGAGCTCATAAAGGGTTTTAAATTTTCGTTTAACAAAACAGCACCTTCACCTCGAACTGCTTCGCTAATTAAAGGCTGTGAACCACGACTTTTTTCACCGACCCATAGAACGGTTGGATGAAATTGCACGAACTCTAAATCTGCCACACTGGCGCCCGCTCTTAAAGCTAAAGCAACACCATCTCCAGTTGCGACTAACGGATTTGTAGTTTGTTCAAAAACTGCACTCAATCCTCCGGTTGCAATTACTACCGCGCGGCCAAGCGCCGCACCTACGCCGTCAATTAATCCTTGACCCATTACGTGCAAGGTAACGCCACATACTCTGTTGTTCTTATCTTTTAATAAGTCCAAAACCAATGCATGTTCAAATATTTGAATTTTTGGATCGGAAAGAACGCTTGCGACTAATGCGCGGGATATTTCAGCGCCGGTAGCATCCCCGCCCGCGTGAGCGATTCGATCTTGTCGATGTCCCCCTTCGCGCGTTAGGGCAACGTTTCCTTGCGAGTCTAAATCGAAAACTGTGCCTAAAGAAATTAAATTCTCTATTGCTGCTGGACCCTCTTCAACCAAAGTTTCTACTGAATTTTTGTTACAAAGACCTGCCCCGGCTTCTAAGGTGTCAACTAAGTGTTGTTTTGGGGAGTCTTTTGGGCCTAGCGCCGCAGCGATACCGCCTTGAGCCCAAGCAGTAGAACCAGTTGATAACAATTCTTTTGTAAGCAATAAAACAGACAAACCTTTTTTTCTAGCATTTATTGCCGAGCTCAATCCGGCAACTCCTGAACCAATTACTACGACATCCGCTTGTACCGTCCAGCCCGGAGTGGCGTGGTGGAGTTTTTCAATAACCTTGATCAATTTCGTTTTCCTAATGGAATAAAACTATTGTCAATCAATCTAGTTCTTCCTATCGTCACGGCAACTAATAGCCAGCCGTGATCATTATTGATACTCTCTAGCTGATCATTTAATAATTCAACATAATGAATTTTTATATCGGGGTGTTCTAGCGCATCTCGCACCTGCTGTCGAATTTCAACAAGGCGGCTACCTGCGATTGCAGCATCATATCCTTGAGCTAAGGCAATTGGAATTTTTTTTGCCAGTTCCCGCTCTTCGCTCGAAAGTCGAGAGTTTCTTGATGAAAGCGCTAAGCCATCTATTTCTCGTACGGTTGGACCTACAACCAAATTAATGGGAATTTTTTGACTTTTTAAAAATTCCCTAATAACTAAAATTTGTTGTAAATCCTTGTGACCAAAAACTGCATACTTTGGCATCACTAGTTCAAATAAACGATTAACTACGGTTAGAACACCGTCAAAATGCCCGGGGCGATCTTTTCCTTCTAAGACTTCACCTAAGTATCCAGAATCGATTAATTTAACTTCACGCTCTGGATAAATATCTTCATATTCAGGTGCCCATAAAATATTTGCGCCAGCACTAGTCGCAACCAAAAAATCTTCTTTTAAATCTTTGGGGTAATTTATGTAGTCATCTTCGCTGTTAAATTGTTTTGGATTTACAAAATCACTAACAACTACACAACCTTTTGACCCGACTGTAGCTCGAGCGAGCTTGATAAGTGAGACATGCCCTTCATGTAAAGCACCCATAGTGGGCACTAAAGCAACATTGTCTCCAAGATTATTTAGTGCATTTCTTAGTTGAAGATTACTTTTTACCAATACAGCCATTAGTAGAGTCTAATTCTCTTGATCACTTATCTAAGTCATCTTTGTTTGGTGCCTGTGGTACGCGGCAAATTCTCTCAAGCCATAATCCCAAAGCCAAAAGCCATAGTGTCAAGACTGTTGTGATTAGCGTGTTGGTTAATCGCTGGTTGTTTGCTGAGTTTGATAAAGCTGGAATAAAAAATAGGGCCACTCCGATGTAAAAACCTGAAAGTAAAGCCCCAGTTCTACTTGCCGCTAAAGCTAATGCGGTAGTGCGAGCTGCGGCCAAAGCGTTTACTGGCTGATATTTAAAACGATTTTTTAGTCTATTTCTAAAATTTACACCCCAAAAAAGTATGGTCATATTTAAAATAAAAATAGCTAAGGCCGTATTTAGATGAATAAAAATTAATCTACTGTTTAAATTCTCATAAATGCTCGGCCCGAAGATTCCTATTGCTGCACCAATTGAAAAAATCCAGATCAAACTTGAGATTTTTGTATTTTTCAAAATACCCCTAAAACTCTGCGTAAAATTCTAGTTCAAGAAATTCTTTCGATTTAACGATATCTTTCACCAATCCCTTTCTAGGCAATAGCGCCTTAGGATTAATTTCAAGCCAAGGCAGCAAAACAAACCCCCGCTCATGAGCAAGTGGGTGAGGCAGCGTTAACTCAACCGTTTCTATTTCTTCTCCGGCGTAATCGATCAGATCTAGATCAAGGGTTCTATCAGCCCATTTAATAGTTCGCACACGCTGATTATTTTTTTCTATTTCTTGAAGATTTCTCAATAAATCAATTGCGGAGTACTCGGTAGCTACCTCAACCACCGCATTAAGAAATGCCTGCTCCGCTACTCCTCCTTCGGGTGCAGTTTGATAAATTCTTGACGCTCTTAACACCGAAGTATTTTTTAAGTTTTTTAGTTCGTTGAATCCCGACTTCAAAAAAGTAAGACGATCACCCTGATTGGAGCCTAAGGCAATAACTGCGATCATTTGGTTTTCGTTATTTTGACTGCTATATCTGAGACTTTAACCTCTACCGGAGCTTGTGGTTTATGTAGTACCACGCTTACTTCTATTACTTTATCTTTCTTAATTAGCAGATCTGCGATGTCATTTGCTAATACTTCAATCAAATCTCTTCTTGTGTTTTCGATAATATCTTTTACAGACTTCGTAATCTCACCATAATCCAGCGCTTCTGCAATGTTATCGCTAGAAATTGCGGAACTCGCATCATAATTAATTTCTAGATCAACAATAAATTCTTGTCCATTAATTTTTTCATGCTCAAAAACTCCGTGATAGCCAAAGGCACTTAACCCTGAAATTTTAATTTGCATTTGGCTCATAATTTATCCCCACGAAGGCGATGAGCTGCAGCAATAGCGGAGTAAGTTTGCTTTGCCTCGTGAACTCTAACGGCCCAAACACCTTCATTTGCTAACTGGTACGAGATTGCCGCCGTAGCAGCATCTTTGAATTCAATATCAGAATTTGATTCTCTCGCTAATTCATTTAAGAATCTCTTTCGAGAGTGGCCAATTAACATTGGAAGCTTTAACTCATTGAATTTTTCTAAGTTTTGCAAGATAGTCCAATTATGTTCTGGCTTTTTCGCAAATCCCAAGCCTGGATCAATAATCAAATTCTCTTTTTTGACTCCTGCAGCTAAGGCTTTTTCAATTTGAGTGCTTAATTCTTCAATGACTTCTTTGACTACATCTTGATAATTTGCCAAATCATCCATATTTTTTGATTGCCCACGCCAGTGCATCAATATGTATTTGGCGTTTAATTGAGAAATTGTCATAAACATGTTTTGGTCGGCCTTGCCGCCACTTACATCATTTACATATTTAGCGCCAGTAGCTACTGCAGCTTTGGCAACTTCTGACCTCATGGTGTCAATACTTACAACAATATTTTGCTTAACTAGCTCACTTACTACCGGTATAACTCTGCTTAACTCTTCTTCGCTGGTAATTCTTTCTGCCCCGGGCCTTGTTGACTCACCGCCCACATCTATGACATCAGCGCCATCATTTATCAATTGTTTAGCTTGGGCCACCGCCTTTTCTAAGGTAAAAAATTTTCCACCATCAGAAAATGAGTCTGGAGTAACATTGAGTATCCCAAAAATTAAAGTTCTATCCAAAATTTTTTGCTCTAGATTCATGCCTGCTGTGCAATTAGAGTCATGGCTTCATGTCGTAGTGCTGGGTCTTGCAAGCTACCTCTAACAACAGATGTCGTGGTGCGCGCTTCAGATTTATTTACTCCGCGCATGCTCATACAAAAGTGTTCACAATCCATAACCACTATTACGCCACTCGGCTGCAAAATTCTCATCAAAGCATCAGCTATTTGCGAATTTAATCTCTCTTGTACCTGTGGTCGTTTGGCGTAAACATCAACCAATCGAGCCAGTTTAGATAATCCTGTAATTCGTCCAGAATCATTTGGTATGTATCCAACAGTCGCGCTACCCGCAAATGGCAACAAATGATGTTCACAAGTCGAAAAAACTTTTATATTCCTTACTAAAACTAATTCGTTATGATTTAAATCAAAAGTTGTTGCTAAAACATCTTCTGGTTTTTGAAATAATCCGGCATACATTTCTTTGTATGCTCTGGCAACCCGTGCCGGAGTCTCGCGAAGTCCATCACGATCAGGATCTTCACCAATACCAATTAGGACTTCTCGAACCGCGTTTTCAATTCTTTTTTGATCAAACGGCGCACGCTGAATTGGATCAATATCAGCTAATGGATCAGCAGTAGGGCTGATTCGAGTCTCTTCCATTTAACCTATTTTGGTTTAGCGGCTTTATTCCGGGATACGCTCGTAGGCTTTTTTTCGGTTTTCTCAAGTTTTACTGGAGGTTTGCTTGATGGTTTCCGCTTCGTGGAACCAGTCCAAGCAGGGCGAGCTGGCTGCCGCTTGAGTTTGGCAAAAATCTCGGATATCTCTTCTTTGTTTAAAGTTTCTTTTTCTAGAAGTGCTAAAACCAAGTTATCTAAAACTGCACGATTTGTTTCGAGTATTTTGAAAGCTTCTAGATGGGCATTTTCGATTAATTGTCTAATTTCTTCGTCAATTACTGCCGCTATAGCTTCAGAATAATCTTTTTGATGCATTAAATCTCTGCCCAAAAACACATCTTGCCCTGTTGAGCCATATTTAATTGCACCAAGTTTTTCATTCATTCCAAATTGAGTCACCATAGCTTTTGCAACTTGAGTTGCCTTTTCGATGTCATTGCTTGCTCCAGTTGTGGGGTCATGAAAAACTAACTCTTCTGCTGCTCGGCCACCTAACATGTAGGCGAGTTGATCTAACATTTGATTTCTGGTATTTGAATACTTGTCTTCTTCAGGTAAAACCATAGTGTAGCCAAGTGCTCGACCTCTAGGCATAATCGTTATCTTGTGCACTGGATCGGTATTAGGTAAAGCTGCAGCAACCAAGGCATGACCGCCCTCGTGATAAGCGGTAATAAGTTTTTCATTTTCGCTCATTAACCGAGTTTTCTTTTGTGGCCCAGCAACGACTCGATCAATTGCTTCATCCATTATTTTTCTGTCGATTATTTCTTTTTTCTCACGAGCTGTTAAAAGTGCTGCTTCATTTAAAACATTTGCCAAATCTGCACCGGTAAATCCTGGAGTTCTGCGAGCAACATCTAGCAAGTTAACGTCTTTAGAAATTGGTTTTCCTTTTGCATGAACTTGTAGAATTTGTTCTCGACCTTTTAGATCTGGCCTTTCCACTGCAATTTGCCTGTCAAAACGCCCAGGTCTTAATAGTGCGGGGTCTAGCACGTCAGGCCTATTGGTTGCAGCAATCAAAATAACTCCAACAGACACATCGAAGCCATCCATCTCAACCAATAATTGATTCAAAGTTTGTTCACGTTCATCGTGCCCGCCACCTAATCCAGCTCCGCGTTGGCGACCAACTGCATCAATTTCATCAACAAAAATTATTGCCGGGGCACTTTGTTTTGCCTGCTCAAATAAATCTCGAACTCGACTAGCACCAACACCTACAAACATTTCAACAAAATCTGATCCGGAAATTGAAAAGAAAGGTACACCCGCTTCACCCGCAACAGCTCTAGCTAAAAGTGTTTTTCCCGTTCCAGGTGGTCCATAAAGCAAAACACCTTTCGGGATCTTGGCTCCCACTGCTTGAAACTTTGCTGGCTCCGCCAAAAATTCCTTAATTTCTTCTAATTCCTCAACTGCTTCATCCGCGCCGGCAACATCAGAAAAAGTAGTTTTTGGCATATCTTTATTTAAAGCACGAGCTTTGGACTTACCAAACGCCATTATGCGATTGCCGCCACCCATTTGGGATAGGAAGAAGAAGAGTATTAAAACGATAATTGCAATTGGAATCAAAGAAACAAGCAAGTTAACAAATAAGTTATCTTGTGGAACAATGGCGTCGTAACCATCTCGTGTTAAAGCTCCTGAATCGACTTTGCTTTGTAATAATTTTTGAAGTTCAACGCCTTGCCCAGAAATAAAATCTGCTTGCACTTTGTCGCCATTTTTTAGAACTATTTCAATTCTTTGATCTCGGTCGATCAGAGTAACCGACGATGCTTCATTATTAGAAATCGCAGAAACAGCTTCAGCGGTAGTAATTTTTTTTGCTGCATTCGCTGATGAGACTAAATTACTACCGATAAGAATTAAAAAAATGGCAATAAAAATCCAAAAAATAGGCCCTCTAAATAGTTTTTTAAAATTCATAGTAAGGGCTTATTGCCGCCTTACCTCCTAATTAATAAAGTATAAAACTCAAACTCTAATGTTATTAGAGCGCTTAGTTTCCAGAATATACGTCCGGATGCAAGCTCGCTACTGATCGAAGATTTCGGTACTTCTCTGCATAGTCAAGCCCATAACCAACAACAAATTCATTAGGAATATCAAAACCAACATATTTTGGTTCCAAATCAACAGTAAGCGCGTCAGGTTTTCTCAATAGCGCCATGACTTCCACAGAGGATGGGCCACGAGAAATTAAGTTTTTCTGCAACCAAGACAAAGTCAATCCAGAATCAACGATATCTTCAACGATTAAGACGTTTCGATCTTTTATATCTTGATCCAAATCTTTAAGTATTCTCACAACTCCACTTGAGGTAGTTCCGTATCCATAAGACGAAACCGCCATCCAGTCCATTTCAACATGACGAGTCATTGCCCTTGCTAAATCTGCAACAACCATGATTGCGCCCTTGAGTACACCTACTAATAAAAGATCTTGACCTTGGTAATCAGAATCTATTTGTTTTGCAACCTCTTTTACGCGCGCTTGAATTTCAGCTTCAGAAAGCAATTCAGTTAACAAATCTTGCTTAATATCCTGCGCGTCCATCGGGTCCTCTCAATTTACTTTGCCTCAATCACGATCTGATTAATAACTCGTGCTGCCCTTAACTTACCCGGTAGCGCAACCTCTCCCTGACCATGCCAATTTTCTACTAGTTGATTAATAGCCTCAATATGAGAATTAGCTAGCGAAGCCGCTGGAGCTCCCGCATTAAGTGCCATAGACCGAATAATTCTGCTTCGTATTGCTTTGGGTTGCATTTCTAAAACTGAAACTTCTGCTCGCGTTTCAATATGATTCAAGGTCATTACATCTTGGCAAATTAAATCTAGCGCTTGGTTGTCATCTCTAATTTGTGTAGCAGTTCGATCGATTGCTTCAAAGGCGCGAACACCCAATACTTCGGCCAACACCGGCAACAAATTATTTCTAATTTTGCTTCGCAAAAACATGTCTGAGTAATTCATGGGGTCTTCCCAGGCTTTTATATTTATTAAATTTAAAGATTCTCTAACTGCGTTTCTTGGTATATGCAAGAATGGACGAACAAAAAATCCGTTCCTCTCCGACATTCCCTGTAAGGACCTCGCGCCACTACCCCGAGTTAAGCGCATCAGCACAGTTTCAACTTGATCCTCCAAGGTATGACCTAAATAAATTTGAGTCGCAGCTATTTCTTGGGCAAATTCTTTTAATGCTTGATATCTAACTTCGCGAGCCGCAGCTTCTATTCCGTCGGGCGATTTTGGTACCTCTACGCTTTTTATTACCACCTCTTGAATACCTAAGAGTTTTAACTTGGCTACCGCATCTTTTGCGACTTGATTTGATTCTGCAAACAATTGGTGATCAATAACTATGGCTGAAACAAAAATCTCATTTTTTTTTGCTACATACTGCACTGTCCAAGCAAGTGCTAGCGAATCAGCGCCACCAGAACAAGCCACCAGGACTTTATCTCCTGGTGAAACATCTTTTAAAAACTTTTCAACAGAATTTGTTAAGACGCTTGGAGGTAAAGCTTTTTGGGTATTCATCTTAATCTAAAAGACATTCACAGTTTGCAATCGAATTCATTAACTCGTCGACACTGTCTCTTGTTGAAGTCCGGGAGTTTGCCTGATTTGCCATTACTGCAAAAGTAACCATTCCCCCATCTTTGGTTTTTATAGTTCCAGATAAACCTATAACTTGATTTAATGTTCCGGTCTTAGCTCGAGTCACTCCTTTTGCAACATCTTTGCTTTCGCTTAAGCGCTTATACATAGTTCCCAAAGATCTAGCAGGAGGTAGCCCCGTCATAACAGGCCATAAGTCGGGCTTAAATGTTCCTGGTGGATTGGTTACCGAAATATTATTTTTAATCAAGGGTAAATCTATCGGTTCATTTTCCAAAAGAATCAATCGCGAAAGATCTGCGGCAACAAAAGCTGAGATGGCATTGGTGCGACTTAAGCCACTTGCGTCACTCAAAGCCAGTTCTTCGCTGTCTATTCCCCAACTTGAATTGACAGTTCTTATTAAATTCATAGTGGATCTAGTATCAGTCTCATCTTGTGCAACTTTCGCAGCTAGTCTTGCCAAAATCTCGGTGTCTTGATTGTTTGAAGTGTACAAAGTATCCTCGATCAACTGCGCAACAGATTTAGATTTCATTTGAGCAATTTCAGTAGCAAAATTTGGAGTGGACTTGCGCTCCGCTCTGGAAGTGACTCGGATTCCTGATGCACGTAAAAAATTTGCAAACTTTTCACCAGTAACCAAGCTAGGGTCCTTAGGTGCTTGTCTTGGCGCTTTTGGATCATCCAAATTCAATGCGGTAACCGGATGGGCTTCGCTGGAAGCAAGGTAGCCGGGTAACCAATCTTCTGGCACTTGTAAAGGTTCAAAAATAGAATCATCGATTGCAATTTTTACGCTTGTTAATCCGAAATCTTTTAAAGTAATCGCTGCTTGCTCTGCTAGTTGTTCTAAATTAACAGGACCATCGCCATTAGCTGCTCCAAATTGCGGATCACCTGCTCCAACCAAATAAACAGTACCTTCAGCCAACATAACTCGCGTAATAATTTGTGAATCTGGATCTAATAAAGAAGCCACCGTAACTGCTGTAAATAATTTTGTTACAGAAGCAGGTGTTTGCAATTTACGAGAGTTTTCTTCAAATAGAACTTCTCCATCGCTTGCGTCCATAACGACTAGAGTTGCGTCTTGCCTTAACCCAGGTGAGTTCTTCCAATTGCCAATTGCTCGCTGTAAGGCCTCTTCGTTAATTTTTTTGAGTTCAGTAGGTTCTAAAACCTCAGCCGCTAAATCAAAGTCCACATTTAATGTCGTAGCATTTACAGGCGCAAAATTCACAAAAAATACAAATACCACAATAAACAGGGATTTTTTTATCACCGTGTTACCTTACGCGCCTTCTTTTGTCTGTCTACACGAAACTCCATTGAGCTCGGGACTAGACTACTGGAGTTATTAAAGGAGTTTAGTGTCCGAACAAAATTCATCTAACGAAGAATCTACATATTTAGAACATTCTCAAATTCAGAAGGTATTAATCGGCCTGATGTTAGGCATGTTTTTAGCAGCCTTAGATCAGACCATTGTCGCCACTGCTATTAGAACCATCGGAGATGACTTGCAGGGGCTATCAATCCAAGCCTGGGCAACTACTGCTTACTTGATCACCTCAACAATAACTACACCCATTTACGGGAAACTCGGTGACATTTTTGGACGTAAAATACTTTTTACCTGGGCAATTTCAATTTTCATTTTAGGTTCCCTGCTCAGTTCTTTTGCAAACTCAATGTATGAATTAGCAATCTTTCGTGCAATACAAGGTTTAGGCGCCGGTGGGCTTTTTGTTTTGGCGCTAGCAATCATCGGAGATATCGTTCCCCCCAGAGAGCGTGCGCGCTATCAGGCGTACTTCATCGCAGTATTTGGCTCTGCAAGTGTTTTAGGCCCAATAATTGGTGGGTTTTTAGCAGGCCAAGACTCAATTCTGGGTCTAACCGGATGGAGATGGGTATTTTTTGTTAACGTTCCAATTGGATTTTTTGCCTTGTATGTAGTTAACAGAACCCTAAAGATACTTTCTGTAAATAAGCAACCACACCGCATTGATTGGTGGGGAGCAACCTTTATCACAATTACCTTGGTCCCTTTGTTGCTACTAGCCGAACAGGGCTCGCGTTGGGGCTGGACCTCCGCTCGTTCAATTTTTGTGTTACTCGTTGGTATCACTGGGCTAATTGCGTTTGTAATTGTTGAAATCAAAATGAAAGATGCAGCAATTATTCCAATGAGATTGTTTAAAGATAAAACTTTTTCATTTATTTCAATTGTTGCGACTTTAACTGGAATTGCAATGTTCGGTGGCTTGGTCACTGTACCTCTTTATTTGCAGATAGTGAAAGGTTCAACACCTACCGAAGCTGGCTTAGAGCTTTTACCGCTAACACTGGGAATTGCAGTTGGATCAGTAGTAGCGGGTAGAACAATTTCTAAAACTGGAAAATATAGAATTTTCCCAATTCTTGGAGCTGCGATATTAGCAATAAGTTTCATACTTGCGGCCACAGTAAATCCAGATACTGTTTATTTATTCATTGCACTTGTTTCACTTTTATTTGGTGCCGGCTTAGGCTTTGTGATGCAACCAACGCTAATTGCAGCTCAAAATGCTGTACCAAAAAATGATATGGGTGTAGCAACATCTAGCGTTACGCTCTTTCGTCAAATAGGTGCAACCATGGGAACCGCAGTGTTCTTATCAATACTATTTAGTCAAATAGGTGTTCAATCCAATCAAAGATTTGAAGCTGCTTTAGCTAATCCAGAATTTCAGGCTGCTTTAGCTAATCCAGCAAATGCGGAGACCTTACAGCAGTTAGAAAGCATTCAGACCGGAGCTTCTGCTTTTGATGACAGTAGTTGGATATCAAGCGCAAATGAAATTTTGGTACGGCCTTTACTTGATGGATTTACTGATTCACTGGCGATAATTTTTATAGTTGGAGCTGGCCTCATGATCTTAGGTCTTATAGCAGCATATTTTGTACCTAATAATAAAATAGAAAATGTTAGGAAAACCGAGCCTTAAAAGCTATTTTATAGTTGGATATTTGTCAGAAACTAAAGTTAAGGCATATCCAGTAACGCGATTACTGTATGCCAAATACCAATAGACAAATGGCGCAACCTTTTCTGGGTAATTTCCATTTATCAAAATATAAATCCAGGTATAAGCCCAAATTAAAATCAATGGAAAAGCTGCCAATGCTAAGAGAATAAAATGTGGAATTGCCAAAAACCATTTAACTAGTGGCAAACCGCGACTTAAGTTCTTTCCTTCAGCAATATCTGGGTATAACAAAAAAGTATGAGTCTCTTCTCGAAAACTTGGGTATTCGTCTCTCAAAAAGAAAAGATATGAAGAAACTTTGGTATTAAAAGTTTGCAAGGCAAAAGCAAAAATTATTAAAAATTTGGGGTAGTAACCTAAAAATAATAGTAAAAGAATTACTGGAAAGGTAACCAAATAAGGAGTAGTAAAACCACCTGACCAATTACCGCCCGAGAGCAAGGCCACCAGAATTACGGCAGGGATCACCAAGATGAATCTAAAAAAAGTGGTCAAACGATTTCTTGGGCCTAGATCAACCTCGATATTGGTTATAACCTGCGTAGGCGGGGTCCTAACTTGAGCATGTTCCATATCATGAATCCTTAATCGACTAACTGCACCATATCCAACTACCAAAGAGCCGAGCATTCTTGCATTGCTTATTGGTGAAGTGAGATTATTAAACCCCTGAAAAATCCAGATTTTGTGAGGCCAGATGAGTCAGTTGACTACAAATTACAGACCATGGTCAAAAGATGTCGCACTGGCAATTTTAGAAAGCAATGCGTCAAAATTAATTCTTCCAAATTTACAGTTAATTCAAAAAGAGTTTGGCTTTATCCCTCATGAGGCAATAGAACTCGTCTCAGAAATCTGCAATGTCTCTCGAGCTGAAGTTCATGGGGTAATTTCCTATTACACCGATTTAAGAGAAACTCCCCCAGCTAAAGTTTGTGTGAAATTATGTGTAGCCGAAGCTTGTCAGGCAAATGGAGTCAGAGAATTCACTAATGAAGCAGAGTCGGCTCTAGGAGTAAAAATTAATGAACATAAGCCCAATGGAGTTGAGTTAGAAGCGGTTTATTGCCTCGGTAATTGCGCCTTGGGTCCAACAGCGCTCATTAATGACGAACTTCACGGCAGGCTCAATAAAGACAGTCTAAAACAAATTGTAATGCGTAAATTGGATCTAAATGAGCAGTAAGAAAATATTTATACCCCAAGACTCTGCGAGCAAATCTGTAGGTGCAAATGAAGTTGCGGATGAGATTTTCTCATTCGCAAAAAATAACAATTTAGATGTTGACATAATAAGAACTGGTTCCCGAGGAATGCTTTGGTTAGAGCCTTTAGTCGAAGTTGAGACCGATAAAGGTCGAGTTGGCTTTGGGCCAGTTACCGTTCAAGGTGTTAAATCATTATTTGAAAGTGATTTTTTAAATAGTCAAAATCATCCACTTGCACTTGGATTAGTTGATGAAATACCTTGGTTACAAAAACAACAACGCTTAACTTTTAAGCGAGTTGGAGTAATTGATCCTTTAAGTTTGTCTGACTATCAAGAGCATGGTGGCCTTGCTGGGTTAAAAAAAGCGTTGTCGCTTAAACCAGAAGACATAACCAAAACTATTACTGAGTCTGGTCTACGTGGACGCGGTGGTGCAGGGTTTCCTGCGGGAATCAAATGGAACACAGTGCGTGAAGCAATTGCTGATCAAAAATATGTTTGCGCAAATGCAGATGAGGGTGATAGCGGAACCTTTGCTGATCGGATGCTGATGGAGGGCGATCCATTTTTGCTGATCGAAGGTATGACCATCGCGGCAGTTGCAGTTGGAGCAACCCAAGGATTTATTTATGTTAGAAGCGAATATCCAGATGCAATTAAAAGCTTAGAATCAGCTATTAAGGTTGCTCAAGATTATGGCTGGCTTGGTAAAAGAGTTCTAGATTCAAATCATGAATTTAACCTTGAAGTTATAGTTGGGGCAGGCTCTTATGTTTGTGGTGAAGAAACTGCAATGCTTGAAAGTCTTGAAGGTAAGCGCGGAATGGTTCGTGCTAAGCCACCACTCCCAGCAATAAATGGCCTATTTGGAAAGCCAACAGTAATAAATAATGTGTTGACTTTGGCATCTGCTCCAATTGTCTTAAGTGAAGGAGCTGACTTTTATAAATCATTTGGGGTTGGTCGCTCGCTCGGTACTCAAGTTTTTCAATTGGCAGGGAACGTTAAACAAGGTGGAATCGTAGAACTCAGCTTTGGAGTCACGTTAAGAGAATTGCTAGATGAGTTTGCGCTAGGAACCAATAGCAATCGCCCTATAAAAGCAGTACAAATTGGTGGGCCTTTGGGTGCTTATTTCCCACAAGAATTGTTTGACGTTAATTTGGATTATGAGTCAATGTTGCAACGAGGTGGCATGTTGGGCCATGGCGGAGTCGTAATTTTTGATGACTCTGTTGATATGAGCCAACAGGCAAGGTTTGCCATGGAGTTTTGTGCAGTTGAATCTTGCGGTAAATGCACTCCCTGTCGAATTGGTTCAACTCGTGGTGTTGAGGTTATAGATAAAATCATTGACAATGAGAACAAAAAAGAAAATTTGACTCTACTTATCGATTTGTGCGAGACCATGACCGATGGCTCTCTATGCGCAATGGGGGGCTTAACTCCGCTACCTGTTCGAAGTGCCTTAAAACATTTTGCCGCTGATTTTGGGTTAGAAAAGGAGATGGCCGATGTCACTACTTAAAGAGACTGACTTTGGAACCCCGGAGAGTAAATCAACCCAATCAGTAACCCTCACCATTGATGGCCAGGCGATCACCGTACCAGCCGGCACGTCAGTTATGCGAGCTGCAAAAATGCTGGAAACTTCAATCCCGAAGCTTTGCGCCACTGATTCATTAAATTCTTTTGGGTCATGCCGACTCTGTGTCGTAGAAATAGATGGCAGAAAGGGTACCCCTGCCTCTTGTACGACTCCAGTAGAAGACGGAATGGTTGTACGAACTCAAACCCAAAAGGTCGAAAAGATCCGTAAAAATGTTATGGAACTTTATATTTCAGATCACCCACTGGATTGTTTAACTTGCCCGGCTAATGGCGACTGCGAACTTCAAGACATGGCTGGAGTCGTTGGTTTAAGAGAAGTTCGCTATGGGTATGAAGGCAAAAATCATTTAAGTGCACCAACTGATTTTTCAAATCCTTATTTCAACTTTGATGAATCAAAGTGCATCGTTTGTTCTAGATGTGTTAGAGCTTGTGAAGAAGTTCAGGGCACTTTTGCATTAACTATCGAAGGAAGAGGTTTCAACTCTAAAGTCTCACCCGGCGGCACTGACTTTTTAAGTAGTGAGTGTGTTTCATGCGGAGCCTGTGTGCAGGCATGTCCTACTGCAACTTTAGAAGAAAAATCCGTGGTTGATTTAGGTATGCCTAATCGAACGGTTTTAACTACCTGCGCCTACTGCGGCGTTGGTTGCTCATTTAAAGCCGAACTTCGTGGAGATGAATTAGTTCGAATGGTTCCTTATAAAGATGGTGGAGCTAATGAGGGTCATTCTTGTGTTAAAGGAAGATTTGCTTGGGGTTACGCCTCACATCCTGATCGAGTACTTACTCCCAAAATTAGAAAATCAATTGATGAGCCTTGGCAAGATGTCTCTTGGGAAGAAGCAATTAATTATGCGGCGGGCAAGTTAAAAGAAATCCAAGCCAAATTTGGTCATCAAAGTATTGGCGGCATAACTTCTTCAAGGTGCACTAATGAAGAAGTTTATGTAGTTCAAAAAATGGTGAGAGCTGCTTTTGGTAATAACAATGTTGATACTTGTGCCCGTGTGTGCCATAGCCCAACTGGGTATGGCTTAAAGCAAACTTTCGGCACCTCTGCTGGAACCCAAGATTTCAAATCTGTTGAAAAGTCCGATGTGATTCTTTTAATTGGAGCCAATCCAACTGATGCGCATCCAGTATTTGCCTCAAGATTGAAAAAGCGCCTTCGTCAAGGTGCAAAAATCATCGTCGCTGACCCAAGAAAGATTGATTTAGTCAAGTCGGCTCACGTAGAAGCATCACACCACTTACCGCTCTTGCCGGGAACGAACGTTGCCATGATTAATGCACTCGCCCACACCGTGGCAA
>Ga0075474_10000454_pt1 | contig 15493 bp, 14 predicted proteins | sample DEB08_DNA_2_FD_71485 | JGI IMG/M metagenome (GOLD analysis project Ga0075474, IMG submission 71485) | Aqueous microbial communities from the Delaware River and Bay under freshwater to marine salinity gradient to study organic matter... | ecosystem: Environmental > Aquatic > Marine > Coastal ...
GTCTTGGCTTGTCACGCACGTCGGCCGACGCGCTCAACTATTCACCGACCCCCAAATCGTTGGTTACCGCCCCAGTTTCGGACTGGTGGCAGTGGATGGGTGACGATCTCGCTCAGATCAACGTGCATGAACACGCGCTGCTGTTCGGCGTGGTGGTGTCGTTCCTGGCGCTCTGGGCGCTTCCCAGCAGTGGGTTCCGCGGACGGCTGGCGCACCTCCACGCGGTGGTGGCAGTAGCGGGTGTGCTGCTCGTGGTGAAGGTGGGCCGCTGGTCGATTTTTGTGCTGATGGCCAAAGTCCTGCCCGGGCTGGATTCGGTTCGGACCCCGGGTCGGATCGCTTTGGTGCTGGCCTTCCCGGTAGCGATCGCCTGCGGGACCGGGTTGCGGCGGATACACATCCGTTTCCCAGCGTGGACCTGGTTGTTGGCGTTGGCCGTGTTGTTTCTTGAGCTCGGAAGTCAGCAGCTTCCGTCGTCACGGTCAGCCGGGTTTGTGACCGACGCCGGAGCGTACGAGGCGGAACTTCGAGTAGCCGTCGACGAGTTGGAGGCGGACGCGTTTTTGTTGCTGGACGTCGATGGTGTGCCGTGGTTCGCGACCGACACCGAAGCCATGCTCGCGGCCTACCAGACCGAAGTCCCGACCGTGAACGGCTACTCGGGTTGGCTTCCGTACGACCCTGGTGCGTTGATGACCTGCGCGGACGCCGAGACATGGCTCAACAACCAACCAGAACTCGCAGGAATCCGGGTCTATGTCGTCGGCGCCGACTGTCCGGTCATCACGCCCGAAAGCTCTTGAAACCTTTGACTTGGCGGAGACGGAGGGATTCGAACCCTCGAACGCCTTGCGACGTTACTTCCTTAGCAGGGAAGCGCCTTCAACCTGGCTCGGCCACGTCTCCGTGTACCCGTGGGGGTACGGAGGCTGAGGTTAGCCGTTGTGGCGGGCTTTGCGTCCTGCCACCGGCTTTGCGTCCTGCCACCGGTGATGACAACCAACGGCCGTTCAGATCGAAAGCCCGGCTACCTGTCCGTTGATCAGCCGGGCCAGTGACAGTGCGGCAAGCGCCGAGGTCTTTGGGTTCTCCGGCAGAGGATGGTTGGCGACTGTCACGTCCAACACCCCGAACGCCCCCCGAGCCGACAGTTCGTGCCGGTTTCTGGTTGACGCCGGGTCGGCGACGAGTCGAATCTGGGTGCGATCCGGGCCGACTCCGGCCAGGGCAGTGGTCATGGCGACGTTGGCGTTCTGCGGAAAGAGTCGAGCGGTGTCGGCGGCCGAACCGCTGAAGAACTCGGTGGCTTCGGTGATCTCGTTGAGATTGCAGAGGTCCACCGCTGGCGTTCCCTGCCACGCTGCGGGGGGTTTGACGATCCGATGGTTCACCTCGTCGAGCCCTAACAGTCGGGCCGCAGCCAGCGCCTCGACCCCGGCCAACGCCCCAGGATGCACATGCACCCGCAACCCGGCGTTGATCGCGGCCTGGCGCAGAACCGTGAGCTGTTCGGGATCGGCGAACGCCGAAACCGAAGACACCGCAACGTCAGCACCCGCGGCTAGCGCCGCTAACCCCCAGGGAACAACTGCGTCTCGCCCCGCGGCCTCAACCACCAAAGCGGGTGCCGTGCCAGCCAGTTCGTCCACCGACGAAAGCCATTGAGCGCCGGCCGGTAGTTCCGCAGCGGACCGTGGACGGCGGGTGGCGACGGCCACCACCTTGATGTCGTCGTGGAGCAGTTCGGCAGCAGCGCGGCTGATCGCCCCCCATCCGACGAAAGCCACTCTCACCGTTGCAGACCGCTTTGCTCGAATGCGTCGCGGATCGTGGCGCGTTCGTCGTCGGTGAGTTCCAACAGCGGTGCCCGCACTCGTCCACCTACCTGACCGAGCAGTTCCTGCCAGTACTTCTGTTGAGCGTGAGGCTTTTCGGCGGGACGGGTGTCGCGCAGCGCCGCGCGTACCGGTTCGAGGCTGGCGCTGATCCGTCGAGCGTCGTCGATTCGGCCCTCGAAAGCAGCCTGGGTGTAATCGAGCATCCGGCGGTCTTTGGCGCTTTGCAGCAGGAACGGCGGCGACGAGCAAAGGTAAAGACGCCAGTCCAACTCGATGATGTTGTCGAGCCATTCCTCTTCGGACGCGGTGCTAACCAGCAGCCGGTCGCTGGCCAGTTCGGTCAGTTCCCGGTAGGCCGGTCGGGGCACGCTGTATTTGATGGCCACCACCGTTTCGAGATCAGCCAGACGGTTGCAGAGCTGCGGTGACATCAAATAGCCGCTGTCGGGATGGCTCCACAGGGCGATGCCAATATCAACCGACTCGGCGATGGTCCGGTAGTAGCCGAGCAGCGTTTCGTCCTGCGCTTTGAAGAACGGCAGTTGTGGCGCGTGGACCACGATCCAGTCGGCGCCAACCGTCTGCGCGTGCCGGGCCAGATCAAGCACCACGTCAAGGTTCGGATCCGAACAGCTCATGATGGTCTGCGCCCGTCCCGCGGTGGCTTCGACCGCGAGTTCGAACGTCCGTTTTCGTTCCGCGACCGACATCGAAAACGCCTCGCCTTGTTTGCCGGCGATAAACAACCCGCGGATTGCCAGATCGTCGACCCAATGGTTGATGTTGTGCCGGAAGCCGTCTTCGTCGATGCGGAGCTGGTCGTCGAACGGGGTGAGCGCCGCGGCCCAAATCCCGGTCATGTGGGCTCGGGCGTGGGCTTTGGCGTCGCTGCGGGTGTAGTCCATGACAGTGTCCTTGGGGCTAGTTGATGGCGATCGAATGGGAAACGTTTTTGACCGTCATGTAGTGGTGGAGACCTTCGGATCCGCCTTCACGTCCGTACCCGCTGGATTTCACCCCGCCGAACGGCGTCTCCGGCAGCGACGCTTCGAGCGTGTTGATGGAAAGGTTCCCGGCTTCCACACCGTCCACCATCTGATCGATTTCGTCGGCCCGGTCCGAGAACCCGTAGGCGGCCAGCCCGAACGGCACGGCGTTAGCGGCCGCGATCGCTTCGGCGATGTCGTCAACCGGGTTAACAATGGCCAAGGGACCGAATGGTTCTTCCTGCATGACTTGGGCTTCGGCGGGCACGTTGGCCAAAACGGTCGGAGCAAAGAAATAGCCGGGGCGGTCCAGAGGTTCGCCGCCGGTGATCAGATCGGCTCCGGCATCGATGGCGTTGGTCACGAGTCGGTGCAGGGTCGGGACCCGGCGTTCGTTAGCCAACGGACCCATGTTGCTGGTCGGGTCAGTGCCGTCACCCACCACGGTCCGGCCAATTTCTGCCGCAAACGTTTCGAGGAACTCGTCGTACACCTGGCGGTGAACGAAGAACCGGGTCGGTGAGGTGCAGACCTGCCCCGCGTTGCGGGTTTTGCGGCGAGCAGAAACCACCGCAGCGGCGGCCACGTCGGTGTGGTTGCTCACGATCACCGGCGCATGCCCGCCGAGTTCCATCAACACCGGTGTCATGTGTTCGGATGCCATCGTGGTCAGATGCCGCCCCACCCAGGTCGAACCGGTGAAGGCCACCAGGCGGGTCGTGGGGCTGGGGATCAGATGCGAAGAGATCTCATCAGGAACGCCAAACACCAGATTGAGCACACCGGCGGGAAGACCGACTTCTTCGAAGGCTCGAGCCAGATGGATCGCACCGGCCGGGGTTTCTTCCGCGGCTTTGAGAATGATCGAACATCCGGCGGCCAATGCCCCCGCTACTTTGCGGGCTGGTTGGCTCAGCGGGAAGTTCCACGGAGAAAACGCGGCGACCGGACCGATGGGTTCGTGGTGCACGATGTAGCGAACCCCGGGCGCGCTGGGGATGACCCGACCGTAGGTTCGTACCGCTTCCCCCGCGTCCCATTCGAAGAATTCGGCGCCCCGGATCACTTCGAGTTTCGCTTCGTGAAGCGGTTTGCCCTGTTCGGCGGTGATGGCATCGGCGATCTCGTCCTGACGAGACCGAAGCACCCCGGCCGCGGCCCGAATGAGATCTGCCCGATCTCGAGGCGCGGTGCGACGCCAGACCGCAAACCCCTTCTGGGCTGCTTCGAGCGCGGCATCGAGTTCTGCCGCTCCAGCTACCGGCAAACGTCCGATCTCTGCTTCGGTGGCCGGGTTGATGACCGGCCGGGTGGTGTCGGTCGTTGACCATTGACCACCGATAAAGAGTCGCAGTTCGGGATAGGGGTGCATGAATGCTCCTAGAAGGCGGTTCGGATTGCCCACAGGTCGGGGAAACTCGGGGTGAACAGGGTGGTGGCGAGGTAGGAGGCACCGTCGGATCCGCCGGTTCCAGGTTTGGTGCCGATGGTTCGCCGGACCATCATCACGTGGCGGTACCGCCACTCTTGGACTCCTTCGTCAAGGTCGGTGAGTGTCTCGCAAAGATCAGCGAAACCTTCGTCGGCGTAGCAGGCAATGATGGCCTGCTGAAGCCCTTCGTGTTCGCGGATCGGTGTCGTCACGTCACGGGTGAGGGCGTCGTCAGGCACCGGGTAGCCGGCTCGGGCCAGCACCCCAACGAACGCATCCCACAGGGTCGGCGCTTCCAGTCGGGTTTGCAGCCGGATCGAGGCATCGCCACCAAACCAATCCACCTGCACCCGATCCTTGACCCCAAGCACAAACTCCAACTCGCGGAACTGCACGGATTGAAACCCGCTGGCGCTTTGCAGAAACGACCGAAACCCGGCGAACTCGGCTGGCGTCATCGTTTCAAGAATGTCGATCTGGCCGACCAGCGTCTTGAGAATCTTGAGTACCCGTTTGAGGTGGTGGCGGCCGCCATTGATCTCGTCACGGTCAAGCAGCGTGACGATGTAGTCGAGTTCGTGGAGGAGCTGTTTGAACCAGAGCTCGTACACCTGATGGACGATGATGAACAGCGTCTCATCGTGTTCGGGTTGGCCACTATCGGGGTCGATCGAGCGGCACTGTTGGAGATCCAGCAGCTCGTTGATCTTCAGATAGTTGCTGTAGGTCAGTGGTTCGGAGTTCATGTCAGGTGTGTTCCATGTGAGGGGGTGTCATGCCAGGGAGAGGGCGTTCGGGTCCATCAACGGATCTTCCGGTGGGAGGGCAGCGATGGCCTCCACGAGCATGTCGAGGTCGGCATCGGGATTGTTGAGGGCGGTGTCGAGCAACTCGTTGAGTTGGGCGGCCCGTGCTTGGGCTTCGGCGTACGGCATCGTTGAGAACATCACCATGTTGTACCGGGGCCTGATTCGCTCAGGGTGTCGTTGTTCGAGTTCGAGGGCCAGGTTTCGTTTGGCCAGATAGTTCGGATCGACCACCCCAGAACGCATTTCGAGGTAGTTGTCGAGCGCCATTTGTGCAATGGCGTCGGTGTTGGGTTTCCGTTCTGCCTCGAATTGGTGCAGCGCCGTTTCGACATCGCCGGGATGGGCTCGAAGCTGCCGATCCAACGCCCGTACCGACTCCATAGCGGCGTTCATTCCTTGCCCGTGGAACGGAACGATGGCGTGCGCGGCGTCGCCGACGAGCACGGCGCGGTCCTTGTGACTCCACCCGTCGGCCCACAGCGTGCCGAGCGCACCGGTGGGGTTGTCGGCGAACTGCTGACCGAGGTCGGGGATCAGCCTGGCCAGGTCGGGGAAGTGATCGCTGAAGTAGTCGCTGACCGTGTCGGGGGTGAGTTCGGCGAAGGTGGTGCGAGGGGCAAACAAGGTGACGGTGAAGTCACCCGCCGGGTTGGCCAAGGCGATCACCATCAGGTCGCCCCGGGGCCAGATGTGCAAGGCGTGGGGGTCGAGTTGGTGGCTCCCATCGGGCCGGGACGGCAGGGTGAGTTCTTTGTAGTCGTGGTCGAGCCATTCGGTTCGATGGCGACACGAACCAGCCTCGGCCAGCGCGGTGCGCACCACAGAACCGGCCCCGTCGGCGCCGACCAACAGATCAAAGTCGCTGGTGCCGCCGTCGGCGAAATGGATACGGCGCCCGTCGAGGTCCACGTCGGCGAGTTGTCGGTTGAACTCGAGTTGCACTCCGTCGGTCTGCTCGGCCAGGTCGAGCAGGATGGCGTTGAGTTCGCTGCGTGAAACGGAGTGAATGACTTCGTGAACGTGGTTTCCGTAGGGCTGCATGACTGGCTCGGATTCGTCGGGCGAGTGGATCATGCGGCCCCGCATCGGGATGGTGATGGCATCGACCTGTTCGAGCGCGCCGACGTCGATCAACGGGACGATCCCTCGGGTCGCGAGTGCCAAGTTGATGGATCGACCCCCCTCAACGCGGGATTGTCGAAGGTCGGCTCGTCGTTCGTAGACGACGGTCTCGTAGCCCTGACGGGCTAGGTAGATCGAAAGTAAAGCGCCGGCTGGACCGGCTCCGATGATGACGGCTCGGCTCATTGGGTGACCTCGTCGAGGATGTCGATGAACTGTTCGATGTCGGCGAACGTGTTGTAGAGAGGAACGGGGGCGGCCCGGATGACATCGGGTTCGCGCCAGTCGCAGTGCACGTTGGCGTTCTGAAGTTCGCGAAATACCCGCCGCCCGTCGCCGGCGGTGACTCGCAGCGCCACTTGGCAGCCGCGATCGGCCGCCGCGGTTGGGGTGATGCTGGTGATCCGCGACCCCAACCGTTGCGCCAGAAGGTGGTCAAGGAAAGCGATCTGTTTTTCGGATTTGGCTCGGAGGGGGACCATGCCGCCGGCGGCTTCGAACAAGTCCAGCGAGGCCCGCAGCACCGCCATGGGCAGCACCGGGGCGTTGGACACCTGCCAGGCTTCGACGGTGGGGATGGGTTCGAAGGTGGTGTCCATCTTGAAGCGGGTCGCGGTGGCGGTGCCCCACCATCCCAAGAACCGGGGAAGGTCTGGGTCGGCGACGTGGCGTTCGTGCACGTAGGCCGCACCGACCGATCCGGGGCCGCTGTTGAGGTACTTGTAGGTGCACCAGGCCGCGAAGTCGACTCCCCATTCGTGGAGTTCCAGCGGGATGTTGCCGACCGCGTGAGCGAGATCGAAACCGACAACCGCCCCCACAGCGTGTCCGGCGTCGGTGATGGCCCGCATCGGTAGGACCTGCCCGGTGAAGTACTGGACGCCGGGCAGGAGCACCATTGCCAGCGAGTCGCCGTGTTCGGCGATGGCGGCCAGAATGTCTTCTTCTCGGAGAGTTTCCTCACCGGGCCGAGGGCCGATGGTGATGAGCGATTGGGCAGGGTCGTAACCGCGCTGGCGGATTTGTGACTCGACTGCGAAATGGTCCGAAGGGAAGGCGTGGTCTTCGATCAGGATCTTGTGACGGTCAGCGCGGGGTTGGTAGAAGCTGACCATGAGCAGGTGAAGGTTGACGGTCAAGGCGTTCATGGCCACGACCTCAACCGGCCGGGCCCCGACCAGCGTCGCCAACTGGTCGGTGAGCAGTTCGTGGTAGTCGCGCCACGCCAAGTTTCCGGTGAAGTGGCCTTCAGCACCGAGCGTGGACCAACGGTCGAGCTCGGTGTTGAGGTAGCTGCGAGCGGTTCGTGGCAACGCCCCTAACGAATTGCCGACCAGATAGATGCCGGTGGGCAGCTCAAATTCTTGCCGGAAACCGGCAAGCGGGTCGTCGGCGTCGAGTTGGTCGGCGCGCAGCACGGTCACAGCCGGCCCTCCCGTCCCGGATGGAGGGTGTCGCAGTTCGGACAGGTGCGAGCCGCGGTGTCGGCGTGAAACGCGGCGAACAACGGTGGGAGGTCTTGGTCGATGGCCTGCACCTGAACTTCGACCCGATGCACGAGGCCAGCACATTCGGGGCAGGCCCATTCGAACGCGTCGAGCTCTCCTTGGTTTCGCTGATACTCAACGACCAAACCAACCGAGTCCGGGTCGGGCCGTTGGGGAGAATGGCGGAGGTTGGGGGGCAGCAGATACACCTCGCCTTCCCGGATCGGCATCTTGTAGGGGGCGGTGCCGTGTTCGGGCCAGATCCACAGGTCCATGTCTCCTCGGAGCTGATAGAAGAATTCTTCTCGAGGGTCGATGTGGAAATCGTTTCGCTGGTTGCCGCCACCGACAATCATCACGATCATGTCGGCCTGTCGCCACACCTGCTTGTTGGACACCGGAGGGGTCAGTTCGTCTCGGTGTGCGTCGATCCAGCCGTGAAGGTCGAACGGTCGGCGGTCGTGGGGGCTGCTCGGGTCGTACTCGGGCATCAGTTCCTCGTCTGAAGTTCGGCGCGGTGCTTGACCGTGTCGGTCAGGGTCCGCAGTTGGGCGGCTAGGTCATCGAGACCCGGGATATCGGCCAGCACCCGATGGGCAAGGTCGCGTGCTTCGTCGATGAGGGTTTGGGTGATCTGGAAGCCTTGTTCGGTAATGGTGACGATGCGTTGCCGCCGGTCGGTTTCGCTGTCGGTGCGAGTAACCAATCCTCGTTGTTCGAGGCGTCGCAGCGCGTGCGTGACGGTGGGTTGGGGACTGAGGGCCGCGTCGGCTACTTCGAGCACCGGGAGGGGACCGAATTCGTGGAGTACGGCCAGCACGCGCCATTCGGATCGGGCGATGCCGTGGTGGGTGAGCACGTCGTAGAACGAGGCCGAGATGGACTGATCGGCCCGGCGCAGAAGGTAGGGAAGGTAGGTGCTGAGAAAGGGTTGATCCGCGGCGGTCACCGCACCAGATTGCATTCATACGAATGGAATGTCAAGGCCGAGTTTGTGTCAGGACGCCAGGGTTGTGGAAGTTGTCGCTACGGCCCAGCGGCTAGGGTTTCGGGCTATGACCGAGCGAAGCAGGCGACTCCTCGTCGGGCTCTTCGGGGTCGTGTTGATCCTGGTGGCGTTCGGCCCCGCGCTGATCGGTGGTGGGAGTCTGGTCAGCCACGATCTGGTGGCCTCCCACGCCCCCTTCGACGCTCACGTTTTGCCGGGTTTTGATCCAGAAAACGGCCCCGGTGACCCGATCAACATTCATGCTCACTGGTCGCTGCTGCGGGACCGTTTGGTGAACGGCGAATTTTCTTGGTGGAACGAGACGTTGGCCGGCGGACAACCGTTCCTAAAAGGTGGGGTGCCGTTCGTCAACGTGCTCTACCTGCTCGTGCCCGCCTGGTATGCCCCCGGTCTGGTGGCGGCGGTTCGCGCTCTGATCGCGTTCTTGTTGACGGTTGGCTTGCTGCGGTCGTGGAACCGCAACCGTTGGGGAGCGGTAGCGGCCGGGTCGGCGTATGCCTTCTCAGGGTTCATGGTGGGCTGGTTGAACTGGCCGCATTCGACGGTGGCGGCGCTGGCCCCCGGGTTGCTGTGGGCGGTTGAGTTGGCGATCCGCGACCCACGCTGGCGCCGCAGTGTTCCGATCGCCGGTGTGGTGGCGTTGATGATCTGGTCAAACTTCCCGCAGGTCACGGCCTACCTCGTGATTGGGGCACTGATGTATGTGCTGGTGCGGCTGGGCAGCGAGCGTCACGACTGGCAGTTCCGGACAGTTCCGGCAAGCGACCGGGTCGAACCCGAATCGAAGCGCTCACTGTTCCGGTTGGGTGGAGTTGGTATTGCCGCGGGTGCGCTGGGGTTTGGGTTGGCAGCCCCGCACCTGATCGGGTTTGGCGAGTACTACTCCTGGGCCGATACCAGTCAGCGGACCTGGTCGCCGGATTCGTCGGCCGGTCCCGAGTACCTGTTGACCGCGTTTGGTTCCGGATTTTGGGGATCCGACGGGAACGCCCCGGCCTGGTTCGGCGCGGGAAACTGGAGCGAATTCAACATCGTTACCGGTGCCGCCGCGCTGCTGTTGGCGCTGTTGGGGATGGCGGCTGGATGGTCGAGCGATGACCGACGGGTTCGAGCCGCGGTCCGAGGGGTCGCGGCGTTCCTTGGCTTCGGTTTGCTGGTGGCCTACATCGGTGGCCCGGTCGGCGTGGCGTTGGGATCGCTGCTGCCGGGTGCCGCCGGGCTTATGACTCGTTCCAAGGTGCTGATTTCGTTGGCGGTGGCGTTGCTGGCCGGGTTCGGGGTTGATCAGCTCACCGGCCAAGACCGCGACACCGGCGACAGCCTGACCCGCAGCGGTTCGCTGCGACGGCCGGTGCGGGTCGCGGCCACGATCGCGGTGGTGTCGGTGCTGGCGCTGCTTCCTTCGCTTCGGCACTGGTATCACGAAGCGTCGGCTCGCGGTTTGCTGGCAGAAAGCGGGCAAGCGTTGCTGGTGCCAGCGGTGGCCGCGGGGGTGGTGCTGGCGGTGGTGGTGGCCCGGTTGCGCCGATGGTTGTCTCCGATGGGAGCGGGGCTGGTGCTGGTTTCGGTGATTGCGGCTGAACTGCTGGTGTTGTTGATGGCGGTTCCGACCACGGTCGACCCGGACGAACGGCTGCGAGCCACTCCCGCCCATGAGGTCGTTGTCGCCGAGCTGCCCGATGGGTTGCGGCTCGGTGGCGAAGGGTATGTGTTCTTCCCGAACACCACCGCGAGTTTCGGTATCGATGACATTCGTGGTCAGATGCTGAAATCCGACGGGTATCAGGCGCTGCTGCGCCAAGCCGGTGACTATGTACTTGACCCTCGTGGTGGCGGCACACCGACCTATCCGGCGATCCCGATCAACACACCAGCCGAGCTTCCGATCTGGGATGCGATGGGGGTGGGGATCTGGGCGCAGTATCCGATCAGCACGCCGCCCGGGGAGCGCATCGACCCGGGAGATCCGCAGTTGTTCGTTGATGCGGCTGACCCGCAGCAGTTCACCACGGTGGTGCCCGCCGGCGGAGTGAGAGCGGTGCTGTTCGATGTTGATTTCCGGGCGCCGACCGCGGTGTTGGTCGAGGTGCGGGTTGATGGTGAAACGGTGACCGATAAGCGGACCCGGACCCGGCTCGGACCTTTTGAGATGCCGGTCGCGGTGATGGGCGAGCAGTGGCCGGTCGGGTCCGAAGTGACAGTCAGCGTGGTGGCCGAGACCCCTGGCGCCATGCTGGTTGCCCGGGGTGCTGACGATTCGCTCAACGTTGGGTTTGTCACTGGCGGTGATGATCTGCGGCTGCTTCGAACCGGTGACGTGATCTTGACCGAGCGCACCTCGGCTACTCCGGTTCGTGTGTTTACCGCGGCGACGGTAGAACCCGACGCTGATCAGGCTGCGGCTTGGGTGATGGAACGCACTGGGCCGGTTGCGGTGACCCAGACCGCAACTGACTTGCCGACCCAACCGGTAGCCGACGCCGAGTTTGTGGTGAACGCTTCGTCGTTTGCCGGTGATCAGGTGTCGGCTTCGGTGTCGTCAACCGTGCCCGCGTTGGTCGTGTTTTCGGTGGTGGAGTATCCCGGGTGGCAGGCCACCGTCGACGGGGTTCCAGCGGAGATCGTGCGCAGCGACGCCGCGTTCATGGGGGTTGAGATCCCGGCCGGTGACCACACGGTGGAGTTGACGTTTCACCCTCGGCACCTCAGAACGGGTCTGGTGCTCGCGGGTGGATCGCTGCTGATGATGGCGTTTCTCTGGTGGGGGGCGAGGTTCTGGGCGACAATAACTCGACGATGGGAGACGTGATGCGACGAGTAGTGGTGTGGGGAACAGGCAACGTGGGCCGGCCAGCGATCCGGGCGGTCGCCGCCCATCAGGATCTGGAGTTGGTTGGCGTGATCGTTGCTAACCCGGACAAGGTCGGGGTGGACGCAGGGTTGCTGGCTGGCATCGATCCGGTTGGCGTGGCCGCCAGCGACGATGTGGCGCTCGCGGAAAGTGCCGACGTTGACGCCGTGGTGTACAGCGTCAATTCTGACTTTCGGCCGGTCGAATCGCAGGCCGAGGTCGAACACATCCTGCGGTCGGGAACCAACGTGGTCACGCCGTCGTTCTACCCGCTTTACCACCCACCGTCGGCGCCATCGAACCTGATGGACCCGCTTACCCAAGCCTGTCGTGAGGGTGGTACTTCACTGTTCGCGTCGGGGATTGACCCAGGGTGGATCTGCGACATCCTCCCGCTGTTTTTGGCCGGAGTTAGTGCCGACATCACCGAGATCCGAAGCCGTGAGATCTTCAACTATGCGCTCTATGACCAGCCCGACGCGGTCCGGAACCTGATCGGGTTTGGCGGCCCAATGGAAGCCACCCCACCGATGCTGTACGACTTCGCGCTGGAAATGGTGTGGGGTCCGGTGGTGAGGGTGGTGGCTGACGGTCTCGGTGTGACGGTGGACGAACTCCGGACCGTGGTCGAGAAACGCCCGCTGGACCGGACGGTGACGGTTGCTGGGATGGGTGACTTTGAGCAGGGCACGCTGGGGGCGTTTCGTTTCGAAGTCCAGGGAATCGTTGCCGGGGAACCGTTGATTGTCATGGAGCACATCACCCGGATCGACGATGACTGTGCCCCCGAGTGGCCGCTTCCTCACACCGGGCAAGGACTCCACGCAGTCACGATCACCGGCCGCCCCAATTTGACCGTTGAGGTGCACGGCACCGAACTGGGCGAACCGGGTGCGGCTGGCGGAGGGAACGCCACCGCGGCCAACCGGATTGTCAACGCCATTCCGTCGGTGTGTGACGCCGCCGCTGGGGTCGTGCATCCGCTCGATGTGTTGCCTGCGGTGGCCGGAACGGTAAGGAATCCTTGCGCTCGGTCAGACTAGATGCGAGCCTTGAGGGCTGAAGGGGGAAGTGTCGATGGTGGTTCAGCAGTGCCCACAGTGTTCGAAAACGGCTGAACACGGGGAAAACTTCTGTGCGGCCTGCGGATCGCCGCTCGCTGGTCCAGTCGCTGCGACACCGACCGCAACACCGGTTGAGACTCCGACCCGTTCGACAAATGGCATGGCCATTGCTTCGCTGGTGTTGGCCATCTCCTGCTGCGCGCCGCTGGCGGTCATCTTTGGCCATATCGCGAAGCGCCAGATTCGAGAACGAGGCGAAGATGGTGGCGGCCTCGCCACTGCAGGTTTGGTTATTGGTTACATCGGCCTGGCGATGCTGGCGCTGTATGTCCTTGGCATCACGGCTGTGGTGCTGCTGTCCGATGGATAGAGGTTGATGAGCATTTCGTTCGTGCAGGTTTAGAAAACAGAGCCTCGTTGGCTCAAGAACACCGAAAGGAAACAAAATGCATTGCACCAACTGTGGAGATGAGATCGGCGACGCCAAGTTCTGCGCGTCGTGCGGCACCGCTCAAGACGCAACCAGCCAACCGGCCCCTCCGCCTCCGGGAGCGGTTCCGGCGCCTGCGGGTGGAGAGGTCTCAGGTAAGCGGGTCACTGCCGGTGTGCTTGGGATCGTGCTCGGAGGGCTTGGAGTTCACAAGTTCTATCTCGGGTACACCACGGCCGGGATTCTCACCATTCTCATCACCATCGTTACCTGCGGTATCGCGGGTCCGATCATCGGCCTGATTGAGGGGATCTTGTATCTCACCAAGAGCGATCAGGAATTCGACGCCACCTATGTTCACGGCGAAAAGGCGTGGTTCTGATTGAAGCTGCGCTGGGGTTACCGGCTGCGCTGACGCTGGCCCCGGACCTTGACCAGACCGGGAACTTCTGCGTGTTCGCGATGGTTACCGGAAAGCCATGCCCTGCGTGTGGGGGCACCAGGGTGATGCTTGATCTCCTACGGCTCGACCCGATGGCCGCGCTGGAACACAACCTGCTGATCACGCTGGGGTTGGTGGCGGTTGCCCTAACCCTGTTGCTTCGGTGGCGTCGGGTTGTGGCGACCTTTGGTGCCCCAGACCGGATCGATCGAGCGTTGACCGCAGTCTCGGCCCCGTTAGCCCGCCGACCCGTTTTGGTTTCCGGCGTGTTCGCGCTGGCCTGGGCCTGGAACCTCGCCCGCTGGTGAGCTGAAGCCCTGCGAGCAAGGTTTTCGGCGGCTTCTACTTGGTGGCTTCGATCGTTGAAACGGTCCTGACCATGGTTTGTCGTTGGCTGGCTACTCGCTGAACTAACGGGCCTGGCACTCCTCGCCGTGGCCTCTGCAGTTATTGCAGTTATTGCCGGGCCGGGGGTCTACTGGCCGGACCCCGGTCTGACCATCGGGCTCGCTGCTAGCGAGATTCCGGTCTTGTTGTGGCTGAGACGAGTTCCAATTGCGTCAAGTGCTGCCGAAGGTGAGGGAGGGTGAGCTTCATGCCCCGACCTCTTAAGAAGTCGCCGTTGGTCTTGGAGCTGCTCGGGCCTGCGCCGGGCACAGTCACGCCCACCGTGTCGCCAAACAGGTCCCAAAACCAGCAAGTCCCCCGCGGTTGCAGGGGACTTGTCCAGCGCGCCCGGAGAGATTCGAACTCCCGACCTTCTGATCCGTAGTCAGATGCTCTATCCAGCTGAGCTACGGGCGCACACCCATGAAGGGCAGATCGACAGTGTAGAGGGCGGCCGGGTTCGCGCCACCTCGTGAAGTGGATCACCGCTTGACGGTTCGGTTCCCCACGTATCGAGCTGGAGTCGTATCCGGTGGCTTCAACCCCGGGTGCGGCTAGCGCTCAGCCTCGTTCTGAGGCAGGGTAAGGCCATGAGCGAAGATCCGACGGTTCTCAATGTCCTCAACCCTGAGGATGAATACCCCCACCAGCCTGACGCGGCCTCCAACTACAACGAATCGATGTATCTCAACGGGTTCGACGCGGCCCAGGGGCTAGGGGCCTGGTTCCGGTTGGGGAACCGAGTCAACGAGGGTTACGCCGAGATGTCGGTGTGCATCTATCTGCCGGACGGCCGGGTTGGGTTCATGTTCGGCCGACCTCAGATCGTGGACAACACCGAGATGAACGCCGGGGGTTTGGAAATAGCGGTCGTGGAACCGTTCAAGCATCTGACCATCAACTACGACGGACCGGTCGTCTTGCTCGATGAACCAGCCCAGATGACCAACCCTCGCGAAGCGTTCACCACCAACCCGCAGGTGAACTGCCGGGTGCGCCTCGACGTCCACGGGGTTTCACCGATGTACGGCGGCCGTCCGGTCAACGCCGACGGGTCCGACATTGAAACCGACCCGCTTAACTCGTTCGCCAAAGCCCACTACGAGCAGCACACCCGGGTAACCGGCACCCTCGAAGTTGGCGATGAGGCATGGGAGATGAACGGACTCGGCCTTCGGGACAAGTCGTGGGGTCCTCGCTATTGGCAGGCGCTCTCCTGGTACCGCTGGTGCCCGATGATCTTTGATGAAGGTTTCGCCTTGATGGTGTCGATCATTGGTCGCCCTGGGCGCGAACCTCGTCGCAGCGGCATGGTGCTCGAAGGCGATCAGTACCACCTGTTGACCGACTGCCGGATCGAATCGGACTACGACGAACTCCACCACCAGACCGCCGTTCGCATCTGGGCCAAAAGCGAAACCGGTGCCGAGTATTCGATCACGGGAGACATCAACGCCCTGATCCCGCTGCGAAACCGTCGCCGCGACCAAGACGGAAACCAACTGGTCACCCGTATCACTGAAGCGATGACGACGTTCCACTGCGAACACCACGGCACCATCAAAACCGGGATGGGCATGACCGAGTATCTCGATCAGATCATCGACGGTTTACCGGTTGGTCCCGACTACTCCAG
>Ga0075474_10000456_pt1 | contig 15468 bp, 15 predicted proteins | sample DEB08_DNA_2_FD_71485 | JGI IMG/M metagenome (GOLD analysis project Ga0075474, IMG submission 71485) | Aqueous microbial communities from the Delaware River and Bay under freshwater to marine salinity gradient to study organic matter... | ecosystem: Environmental > Aquatic > Marine > Coastal ...
ATGTGCACCACCACCACCAGCGACAACGCCACCACAAACGAGATGGTGTGCAGCAGCTGGTCGGGAAGCGAAACCACCTTGTGGAGTCCGGCTTCGAGCAGGTGAGCAATCGCCGGTTCAGCCACAAAACCCAAACCCAGCGAGGCCATCGTGATCCCGAGTTGCGCCCCGGCGAGTTGCGGTTGCAGGTCGCGCACCGAAGCCAACGCGATCATGGCCCGAGCGTCGCCTTCGTCGGCTGCCATCGGTTCGAGGCGGGCAACCCGGCTGGCTAGCAGGGCGAACTCGACGGCTACAAAGAACGCGTTGGCGATTAGCAGCAGCAGCGCCGCCAGCAGGAACCAGGCGGTCATGACGAAACCTCGGTGTTCGATGGTTCGGCCCGAACAACTGGGGTACGAACCCGAATCGAAGCGATCCGCAACCGTTCCATCGCCACCACTTCAAGACGCCAGCCATCGACGAGGACTCGGGCCCCCGGTTTCGGAATGTAACCCAACTGGTCCAGCATGAGCCCAGCCAGAGTTTCATAGGCCCCGTCGGGCATCTCAAACCCGGTCGCATGAAGCACCTCGTCAGGGTGCAGCGACCCGGACAGCACCCACGATCCCGAGCCAGCGACGCTGGTCAGGCGAGGCGAGGCCGTGTCGTACTCGTCGTCGATTTCGCCGACGATCTCTTCCAGGATGTCTTCGAGGGTGATAATCCCCGCGGTTCCACCATGCTCGTCGATCACGACGGCCATCTGCGTTCCGCCTTTGCGAAGGTCAAGCAACAGATCGTCGAGTTGTCGAGATTCGGGAACGGCGAGCACCGAGGTCATCAACGCTTCGGCGCTGGTCGTCGTTCGGAGTTCAACGGCGACCCCATGAATGGCTTTGACATGCACCACCCCGACGATGTCGTCAAGGTCCGAGCCGATCACCGGGAACCGGCTGTGTCCGGTTTCGGAGGCCAAACCTGCGAGCTCATCGACCGTGGTCGTCGAATCGACCGCCACCACTTGGACTCGGGGAACCATGGCATCGTCGGCAGATTTGTCGCCGAGCCGGATCGACCGGGTCATGAGGTCAACGTCGCCTTGGTCGAGCGTCCCTTCCTCCCCGGAGCTTCGGATGAGATGCTCGAGTTCTTCACGGTCAGGGGTTGTTTCGAGTTCGTCGGCCGGTTCGACTCCGAGCCGGCGGGTGAGCCGGGCCGCCATCCCATCAAGCAGCACCACCACGGGACGAGCCAACAGTCCGTAAAGCGCTACCGGGCGAGCCAACAGCAGCGAGGTTTCCAACGGCCGGGATGTTGCGATCGCTTTGGGCACTAGTTCGCCGAACACCATCTGCACCACCGTGGCGATCAACAAGGCAAGACCTACCGAAAGGCCGGGAGGGACCGATCCAAAGAGCTGCTCAAGCCCCGGTTCGATGACTTGGGCCACTGCGGGTTCGGCCAGCACCCCCAGCAGCAACGACGTGACCGTGATGCCGAGCTGGGCTCCGGACAGGTGGTAAGACAATCGGGCCAGCAGGCGCGAAACCGACGCGGCTCGGGCACTTCCCTGATCGTTGCGTTGCTGAACCCGGGCTCGGTCCACGGTGACCAACGCGAACTCGGCAGCCACAAACGCGCCGTTGGCTGCGACGAGAGCAACTGCAGCCAAGAGTCGAAGGACGGTATCGATCATCGCTCCCTAGCCGAATCGTGGACGGCCTCAATCTAGTCGTACCGTATGAAGGTGCCCCACCGAACCGACCGAAATGGCTACCCACTGGGGTACCCACGCCCCACGGCCACGGTCGACCCGGACCGTTCCCGTTGGTGGCTGGGCCGGATCTGGCCGGTAGTTGCGGTGCAGCGGTGGTCGTTCGCCGCTGCGGTTACCGCGGGCTTGTTGGGAACCGCAGCCACGGTCGCGGTTCCCAAAGTGCTGGGCAACGGTCTTGATGCGGTTGAGTTAGGGCACTCACCGACCCCGTATGTGTGGGCGCTGTTTGGCTTAGCGGTGGCCCGGTTCGGGTTCGGGTTCGCCTACCGGTTCGGATTGTTCCGGTCTGCGTTGCGGATCGAGAACGATTTACGAAACCTCATGTACGAGCGGCTGACCGAGTTGTCGTTCGATTTCTGGGATCGCACCCAAAGCGGTCAAGTCATCAGTCGGGCCAACACCGACATTCGTTCGATCCAGCTGCTGTTTGCGTTTGGGCCGCTGGTAGCCATGCAGGTCGTGTTGTTCGTCTTCGCGGTTGCGGTCATGTTGACCGTTGATGTCACCCTCACGTTGGTAGCGGTCGCGCCGCTCCCGTTCGTGTATCTGACCGGTGCACGGCTCCGCGACCGGGTCTTTCCGCTGCAATGGCTGGTGACGGCCCGGCAGGCCGACATGGCCACCATCGTCGATGAAAGCATCCAGGGCATCCGGGTAGTGAAAGCGTTCAATCAGGAAGCCAACCAGGTGCAGCGGCTTGCCGGTGCGGCCCGACGGCTGCGCTGGGCGGGAACTGAAGTGGTCGATACTCGAGCCCGCCACGCTCCCGGGATGGAGTCGCTGCCGCGCCTCGGGCTGGCGCTGGTGCTGCTGGTTGGTGGGGTTCAAGCCATCGACAACCAGTTGGCGGTGGGTGATCTCGTGGCGTTCAGCGCCTACGTGTTGTTGCTGGCCACCCCGTTTCGACTGATGGGTTTCATCTTGATCCAATGGCAGCGGGCTGGAGCTGCAGCGCTGCGGGTGTTCGACATTCTTGATGAGCAACCGTCCATCACCGACCCGGACCATCCGGTGCTACTCCCCGACCCGGTCGGTCGGGTCGAGTTCGACAACGTGACGTTTTCCTATCCCAGCGGCGACGGTGAACCAGTGCTTGCCGGTTTCTCCGCAGCCATCGAACCGGGCGAAACCGTAGCCATCGTTGGCACGACCGGTAGCGGGAAATCAACGCTGAGTCGGTTGCTTACCCGGTTCTACGACGTCGACGCGGGAGCGGTCCGCGTTGACGGGCACGACGTACGTCAACTGCGTCTCCATGACCTCCGACAGGCCGTGACCGCCGTGACCGACGATCCGTTTTTGTTCGCGTCGAGCATCACCGACAACGTGGCGTTCGCCCGGCCCGACGCCTCCGACACCGAAGTAGCCAACGCGCTCGCCGATGCTGCGGCAACGAGTTTTGTGAACGAACTCGGCGCCGGGGCGGCCACCGAGGTCGGCGAACGAGGGTTCACCCTGTCCGGAGGGCAACGACAGCGGGTAGCGCTGGCCCGCACGTTGCTGGCTGACCCGGCCGTGCTGGTGCTTGACGACGCCACCAGCGCCATCGACGTCGCAGTCGAAGAAGACATCCATCGCCGGTTAGCGCTTCGCCGTCAGGGACGCACCACAATCCTGATCGCCCACCGCCTGTCCACCATCGCCCTCGCCGACCGGGTCATTTTGATCGACGGCGGGCAGGCGGTATCGACCGGCCGCCACGAAGACCTGTTGGCCAGCAACCCGCTCTACGGCGCGATTCTGGCCGACACCAACTCGACCCCGGACGAGGAGGCTCGCTGATGTTTTCGATGGGTGGACATCCTGGGGGTCTGACCGGTGGCCCCACGTCGATGCAGGCCAACGCATCCGCGGGGCTGCCCGCTGCGGACCTACCTGGCGATCTTCGAGATCGGGTGGCTCACGTCGTCGAACGCGAACCCGAACACCAGATTCCACCGGTTCACTGGTCGCCGGTTGGCTGGGACCGCGAACCGTTTTCGCTGTTGCGGTTCCTGCGGCCGTATCGGGGACGTCTGATCGCCGCGATCGGTCTGGTGCTGATCGAAACGGTGGCGCTCCAACTCGGTCCGATCCTGACCCAGATCGGCATCGATCGCGGGGTCCGCAACGGTGACCGGGGGGTGCTGGTGACCGTAGCGGTGATCTACGTGGCCGCTGTGGCGGTCGCAGCGCTGCTGGGGTTGGCGCGGGTCATGTTCACCGGTCGGCTCGGCGAACGCCTCAACGAAAACCTGCGGGTTCGGGTGTTCAGCCACATGCAACGCCAGGGGCTGGCTTGGTACACCGAGGAAAAGGCCGGGGTGTTGCTGACCCGAATGACCTCCGACATTGAAGCGTTGTCGGTGTTGTTCCAGGAAGGGATCGTAAACCTGCTGGTGCAGTTGTTCACGCTGGTGGTCATCACGGTGGCGTTGTTTGTGTACGACCCGCTGCTGGCGCTCATCACGTTGGTGGTGGCGTTGCCCCCGACGTTGGTCGCATCGTTGTGGTTCCGGAACGTGTCATCGGTTGGGTATCTGCGGGTCCGGGATCGGATCGCTGACCTGCTTTCGCATCTTCAGGAGTCGCTGGCCGGGGTGCGGGTGATCGCCGCCCACAATCGTCGGGACCAGAACCTGACCGAACATCGTGCGGTGGTGGGCCGCCACCGAGACGCACAAATCGCAACGAGTCGGGCCAATTCGACGTACGCGCCTGGCACCGAGTTGATCGGGATCGCGACCCAAGCGATCCTGCTGGCTGTCGGTGGGGCGATGGTCGCCAACGGCCGGATCACCATCGGCGAAATGACCGCCTACCTGCTGTTCTTGACCTCGTTCTTTGCCCCAATTCAGACGCTGGTGCAGTTGTACAACAGTTACCAGCAGGGTGGCGCGGCGATCGTCAAACTACGGGGCTTGCTGGCCACCGAACCGGCGATTGGCGAAGCCGCCGATGCGGTGGTGCTACCCCCGATCGAAGGTGCGATCACGCTAGAAGCCGTGCAGTTCGGCTATCAGCCGGACCATCCGGTGCTTCACGATGTGAACCTGTCGATCCGCCCCGGCGAAACCGTGGCCTTTGTTGGCGAGACCGGTTCCGGCAAATCGACAATCGCCCGCCTCCTGACCCGTTTCCATGACCCGGATCACGGACGGGTCCTCATCGACGGCCACGATCTCCGAACGGTGACCATCGCCAGCCTCCGCCAACAGCTCGGTGTGGTTCCTCAAGAACCGTTCCTGTTCGCCGGACGAGTGCGCGACAACGTGGCCTTCGCCCGTCCCGACGCGACCGATGAGGAACTACGAGCCGCACTGACCGCAGTAGGCATCGATGACGTCATCGACCGGCTCGGCGGTCTCGATGCCCCGGTGCACGAACGGGGGGCATCGCTTTCCGCCGGCGAACGGCAGCTGCTGGCCCTGGCTCGGGCGTTCGTGGCTCGGCCCCGAGTGTTGATCTTGGACGAGGCCACCAGCAACCTAGATCTGCAATCCGAATCCCGGATCGAAGCCGCGCTCGACATCGTGCTTGACGGCCGTACCGCCATCATCATCGCTCACCGTCTAGCCACCGCCCGACGTGCCGACCGGATCGCGGTGGTTGAGCACGGCCGGATCGTGGAGTTGGGTTCCCACCAGGAACTCGTCGAGCTCAACGGTCGTTACGCCGACATGTTCGCCACCTGGGTTCGTCACGGAGGCGCGGCGTGACTTCTCCTGCTCCGGTGCTGGCAATGCGTGAGGTGTCTCGCCGTATCGACGGACGAGAGATCCTGTCCAACGTCGATTGGACCGTTGACCCTGGCCAGCGGTGGATCGTGCTGGGACAAAACGGTTGCGGCAAAACCACGTTGATTCGGATCGCTTCGTTGTGGCTGCACCCGTCGGCTGGGACAGTGACCGTGTTGGGCCACGACCTGGGCCACACCGATGTGCGGACGTTGCGGAGCCGGGTGGCGTTCGCCAGCGCTGCGCTTGCCAACCAACTTCGTCCGCAGATCACCGCCCGTGAGGTGGTGATGACCGGTCGCAACGCAGCGCTGGAGCCTTGGTGGCATGACTATGACGACGCCGATCGAGCCCGGGCTGACACCGCGCTCCATCGAGTGGGGGTGAACCATCTCGCCGACCGTGCCTTCGGGGTGCTTTCGGCTGGGGAACGGCAACGAGTGCTGCTAGCCCGAGCGCTGGGGATCGAACCGAAGTTGATCCTGCTGGACGAACCAACCGCAGCATTGGATCTCGCCGGACGAGAAAACCTGGTGTCGGTGTTGGCCGATCTGGCCGCCGACCCGACCGTCGCCCCCATCGTGTTGGTCACCCATCATGTGGAGGAGATCCCTGACGGTTTCACCCACGTGCTGTTGCTGCGTGACGGCGCCGTGCAAGCAGCTGGCGAGTTAGCAGCAACGCTGACCGCAGAGAACTTGTCGGAGTGTTTCGGGGTTCCGCTCAGCTTGGAACGTCGTCGTGGTCGTTGGACGGCGTGGCATGTAGACGAGTCGACCTACCCAGACGGACCACCAGCTCCAGAGGGCTAGTTACGCTCAAAAGCATTCAATTCAAGCGGCGTCCACCCATTCATTCAGTTCGAGCGGTGGTACAAGGTTGAGCAGGTCGCAGCCCACTGGCACCGAAGCGACTGTGACGTTGTCGTGAGAATCGAGCCTTACTGCGATGGAATAGTCACCTTCCAAAACGACACCCGTGATGCGAGCTTCCGCAGGGGCAGCTGACATATCTGCGAGCAACTCTTGGAGGCCTGGGCTCGCCGCCAATACCTCCGGTTCGCTCTCAAGTTCCCGAATCATGTCATCGACATACTCGTGGTGATACTTGGTGTAACGGCCAAGATCCCCGAGATCATACGTGCCCGCATCGAGTACTGACTGATGGTAGGTCCCGCTCTCGACTCCCACGAAGCCGGTCTTTGCAAACCTGATATCGCTGACCCCTATCTCGTTCGCGAGCAAATCAGCGAGATCGCCAGGGACGACAGGTTCGATGAACGAAATAGACAGGATCGACCCGGTTCCTGGCCCGACCGGACGTGTCAGCGTCTCTGCGGCAGCCGCCCGGTGAATCTGGTCGAGCCGAAGGAGAGAACTCCTGCGCTCGGCGACGGCGGGCGGCCCAGCAACAGCCTCTATGCCATCTGATTCGCCAGTTGGAAACTGGCCTACCTCAGCAGAGACCGAGTCCTCATCCAATTGTTGGAACGCGCGAGGAGTTGGACATTGCGTTATTGCAGTCGCTACGGGGTCCTGTGTGCTTTCGGAGGGAGACTGTCCTCCTGCCTGGGTGAACTAATCGCCAACACCACCCCCGAATCCACCTGCAGGTCCACGACGGGTTCGGTCACCCGGTTGGCCACGCCCCGCCCCACGAAGGGCGAAAGCACGAACCGGTCGAGCGGGTAGGCCAACCCGCGGGCACTGATTTCGGCGGGGCCACCTACCGCCAGCAACGCCAGATGCGATCCGACTGGGAGTTGGGGTTGTCGGTGCCCTCGCACCACCCACACCTGGTGGTCGCCGACTCGAACGGTGATCGCCAGATGGGCCCAGCGTGGATGGGCGAGCACGAAAAGGTTGGCGAGTTGATGGTCGAGTCGTCCGTCTTCACGCACCACCACTTCCACCGTCGCCACACCGAGGGCAACCGCTCGCCCGAGCGCAAGTTCGAGATCGGTTTCGTCCTTGTCGACCGGGTGCCGATCGATGGGGACACCAAGGTTTTCGACTGCGGCCAGCTGTGCAGGATCGGCAGAGTCGAGATCTCCAACTACCCAATCCGGTGTCCAGCCGTGGGCCAGGATCGCAGAAAGCCCGCCGTCGGCTGCGATCACCAGTTCGGGTCGCTGTGGGTACCGGCCGAGCTGACCGGGGGTAGCAGCGGCAACGATGAGCGCGGTCAAGGCGGAAGCCACGCCTGCGTGTCTACTACAGGAACGGAGCCGGGTCGGTGGCTGTGCCGTTGATCCGAATCTCGAAATGGAGGTGGGGGCCGGTTGACCATCCCGTGCTGCCAACCCGGCCGATGACTTCGCCACCTTCGACGACATCTCCGGCTGAGACCCCAAGGCTGCTCTGATGGGCGTACAGGGTTGAGACGCCTCCACCGTGACTGATCACGATCGTGTTGCCGTACCCGTTCATCCAACCCGACGAGAGCACGGTGCCAGACGCCGCCGCTTTGATCGGGTCTCCGGTGTCACCGTCGATGTCCACGCCGTAATGGTTTCGGGTGGTTCCAAAGATCGGATGCACGCGAGCGCCAAACGCACTGGTGATTCGTCCCGGGGTGGGACGATGGGTGACTGCGAAATCTCCGATATTGACCGGGGGCTGGTTGGCGTCTCGACGGCGACGGGCTTCGTCTTCGGCTTGGCGACGGAGTTGTTCTTCGAGCCGAGCGATTTCAGCCGCGGCTGCGGCGTCAGCGGCTTCCATCTCATCGCTGAGCGCCTGCCATTCGTCGATGCGGGCCTGGAGTTGGCTGCGGAGAGCTTCGGCTTCGGCCTTGGATGCTTCGAGCTCTGCGAGCCGCGCTTCGAGCTGGGCTCGTTGGGTTTGGATTTCAGCGACGAGGGCTAGCGCCTGCGCTTCGGCCTGGGCCTGCTCGGCGAGGTTCACCCGCAGACGGTCGACGAGTTGGCGTTCGTCGCCAACGATCTCCCCGAGGAAACTCTGCCGCAGCGCCGATTGCATCGGATCGGCCGAGTTGAGTTGGTCGAGCGCGTCCTGACGGGGAGCGACGAAGGCGTCGATGGCCTGCTTCTGGAGACGGGCACGGATCTCGTCGGATTCGGCGCCGAGGTGGGCGGCTGCTTGACGGGCCGCGGCAACTTCGGCTTCGCCTTCGGCGATGGCGGCCTCGGCTGAGGCGATGCGTCCTTCTTGCAGGGAGATGTGGGCATCAAGTGCTTCCACGGCCGCTCTGAGTTCGGCATCTTCGGCCCGAAGTTCGTCGATTTCTGTGGCTGCTTCGGCCGCCGCTCGGCGGGCTTCTTCTCGTTCGGTTCGCAGGTCGTCGATCGACTGGGCCTGCGCGCCGGGGGTCCACAAGGTGGCGAACAGTGCCAGCAGAAGTAGCCCGTAGGGGCTTCGGCGGAAGCGGTGACAAGACACGACATCAAAACTGTAACAAAACTGCAACAGTTCGCCGAGATTGGTGCCCGATTCTCTGACCGGTGGACCTCAGGCCCCGAGCAGCAGGAACAATCCCAGCACGGTGTAAAGGATCATCACCGCCAGCATCGGGTACTGCGAACGCACCGCAACGTCATGGCGATAACGCGCAATCGCCAAATCGTGCGCAGCCGCGACCGCTAACACATGCCCGACCGCGATCGCCAACGTCTGCACCCAGGCAATCAGCCCTGGCGAGACCAGCGTCCAGTCGATGGTGTAGTCCACTGTCCCAAACCAGTCGCTGCCACGTCCGGCTGGATCACTCAACCGAGCAATGACTTGTTGACCGTCCAAGACGAGCAGGCTGAAGTAGTGAGCGACCGCATAGGCCGCCGCGATCGGTACCAGCGTCGGCCCAAATAGTCGGCTTAGCTCCGATGCGCGGTCGCCGGTGATCGACGCCATCACCGAGATCGCCACCGAATACACCATGGCGACGAGGCCGACCACCACCAGCAAGCCGATCGTGAAGGTCACGGTGCGCTGCCAACCCGTGGCGTTTCCTGACACCTGCAACCAGAGCGAACTGCGAGTGAAACCGTCGAAGGTGGTTGAACCCAACACCACCAACACGAACGGGACCAATCCGGCCACATCTCGCAGGCGGCTGAGACCAGCCAACGGGGTGCGGACCCTCAGGTTGCCGGCGGGGTCGACGTACAGCGGAGCGATCGTGGCCAGTTTGGTGAACAGCACGGCGAAACCATCCGCCCGGTCAACCCAGACCGAGCCGTAGCGCAGCACGCCACCAACCATGACCAGCGAATACCCGGTGAGAAACACCCCGATCGCTCGGGGGCTGTCCGGCGAGTGGTAGGCCAACTCAAACCAGAGGTAGGCAAAGATGGCAACCGCCGCGGGCCACAACGACCGGTGGTCGGCTTGGCTGGTGTCCCCATCAGGCCCGACCCGCCGACGGTGGATACGGTCAACGACGGCCGCCACTGCCAGGTACGGGTTGAACAAACGCCAAACATCGCCGAACACAAACGACACCATCTGCAAACCCACCCAGAACCAGATGAGCAGGGCCGGTCCAGCAATGTTCACCGCGCCGTTCGGATGACCCCACCAGGCTGACCAGAGCAACACGGCAAACAACACCAACCCGATGAGCCGGGTTACGACCAGCAGCGACTGTCCGACCCGACCTCGAACCGAGAGCAACACTTTCCCTTCGGCCGCCTGCTCGAGTCGAGGTTCGGCCCAGAACACCCCGAGCGCCACAAACGAGCTCGCCACCGCAAACCCCGCCGCCCACGCCAACTGCCAGGCCGGGAGCGGCAGATCGGTGCGGCCCCCGATCCCGTGAGCCGCGGCGGGCGACGCGCCGGCTACACCGATCAGCCCCAGCGAAACCGCGGCTAGTGCCCGCCGCCCGGTCATGAGACCGTCAGCTCAACAAGGAGCAGGCCGCTGCCTTCGAGTTCGACCTCGAACCGGCCCGGGATCAACGCATCAAACACGATGCTCGACTCGACCGTTGGGTCTAGGTACAGGTCGTATCCGTGCACGTGAACGACATCGTCGACGGCTCCGTCCACGATCAACGTCACCGAGTCTCCCAGCCCGACCTGTTCGCGGCGCACCCCGCCCTGAAGTTCGCCACCGTCAAACACCAACGTCAGAACCGCTCCCCCGTTGTTGGTGTCCGCAGCCGCGACGGCAGGACCCGCTGCGGTGTCGGTCGAAGACGAACCACACGAGGTCGCCACCCCGATGGCCAACCCGACGATGAGCACCGTCACCAAGCGAGGCCCCCGTTGCCGCATCAAACGCTGCTGACGTTGCCAGCCCAATACGCCACCGAGGTTCATGGTGAAACCACCACCCGGGTCGAGGCCACCACTGCAACGCCATCTACCTCGTAGGGCCGATGGTCGTTGCTGTACGCGGCGATCGACACGTCAACCTCGCCGTCGGGTAGCGCCGGGATGTGGGTTGCGGTTCCGTACAGCCGACCCAGTTTGACCCCGTCGACGTACAGATGGAGGTGACCTTCACCATCGACGGGTTCACCCGACGCGTGTTCGGCTGACAACACCATCCCGTCCACCGTGATGAACGCGTTGAAACCCGACTTGGGATCCGGCACCACCTCAATACCGAGGGTGGGGGCCGGACCGGCAAAAGCCACGCTGCCCATCTCACCGTGGGCATGGTCGACATGGTCGTGTTCGGGGACCACAAACAACATTTCGGCAGCTAGCGGCTCCCCGTTGTGGGTGTAGGTGCTGTGATCGTTAGCTGACAGTTCGACTCGGACGTTCACCTCACCAGCAACCACACCCCCAAAGTAGATGTCGTCGTTGTAGAAACGCAGGACCTTTTCACCATCGAGGTAGAGGTGGTAGTGGCCCTGCCCGGCGACCGGGTCGGTTGAGGCGGAACGTGGTGCCACCTCGAACCCGGGGGCCCGTACGGAAAGGTTGATCCCCCCGGCCGGATCAGCCGACACCGCCAACGACACTTCGGGCACGGTGGGGCCGTCGTAGTCGAGGGTGGTGTGCATGTGCGAGGTCATCGGGTCATCCGCGTCGTGACCCATGCCGTCACTAACCGCAGGTTCATCGGCGGCAAGTTCATCGACAGCATGATGTTCGGTGTTGTCGTCGTGCAGGTGATCGGACATAGCCGAGTCGCTAGACAACGGATCGTCGGCGGCGCAGCTTGTCGCCAGCACGAGGGTAAGTAGCAGACATGAGAGGGCTCCCAGAGCCCGTGGCGCGTGGTCGCGCATAATGAAACTCCTTCAACGTTGGTGGATGGGCAACGGCGCCAAAGCGCCTGGTCGTTCAGCAGACCCGGTGAGGGGGGCCGCGGCGACCCGTCCCTGAAGGAACGAACACCAACGAAGCAACACCGGCGAAACCGACCGCCGAACGGTTCACCGATGGGGGTGACAGCAACGGTTCGTCGTGGGTTGCGACGGCAGCCACCATCGCCAGAAACACTCCACGAACCTGCGCATCGACCCCGACAAGCATCCGGTACACCAGCAGGCCGGTGATCAGACCGCCGAGCAGGCCCAAACCGGCCACCGCGGCGTTGGCGGGCCCGGCCTGAGAAGCCGCTTCGCTTAGCCGGGCGGCTGCCGTGACCGACAGAAACGGGATCGACACGAACCCCGCGAGTAACCAGGGGGTGGTTACCGGCTCTGGTTTGCGACGGATCACGCTCGATGCCATCGCCAACGATCCTAACCGTGGGCCCTAGCCGTCGGTAGTGCTGGGCGTCTCAGCTCCTTTGGCAAAGACCGCCCGCAGATCCTCTAACCCGGCTGGTAGCTCAATCGGTGGGTCGTCGAGCTGTACCGCTCCACGGTCAGCCAACCATTGCCGCATCGTTTCTTCGTCGTCGCTCCAGGACCGTGGGTCCCCCATCATCACCTCGTAGAGCTCCACACCGTCGGGTCCGGCTTCAAACGGTCCAAACGAGGCGCCGAGCGGCAGTTCGATATGGTCCCCGGGGCCGAGTTCTCGATCACCGCAGCGGAACGAGCCGGCCAACACCGTCAAGGTATGGGGGCTGTAGTGGCCGTGGTGACGCACGATCATGCCGGGATCCCAGCGGGCGAACAGCGCTAGGTACAGCGGTTCGACCGAGAACGCCACCCACTTTTCCCAGACGTGGGCTTCGCGACCATCGGCGTTGCGTTGACTGCGAACCGCGATGTAAGGGATTCCGTCGTCTTCGCGCAAACGGTTGGTGAACACCGCTTCACGTCCTGCTACCCGAGGTGTGTCCATCCCTGCTGTTTAGTCGCGTTCGGGGGCGGTTCGCCCATTTGCCGCTCCCGCTCTAGTGTCGTCACCGCGGTGCACTCTCAACGCACCCGACAATCGGAGGTCAGCCATGATCGACAACTACAACAAGATCATCGCCGTCGTCACCGGTGGTGGAAGCGGGATCGGCCGGGAATTGGTTCGCCAGCTCGCTTCGGCCGGAGCGGACGTGGCGTTTTGTGATCTGTCGCCGGAAACCGTGGAGCAAACGGCAGCGCTCGTGCGCGAAGAGTCACCGAACGTGCGGGTTTTGGCCGTTCAAGCCGACGTTTCGTCCGAAGCGGATCTGGAGGCGTTCCGTGACGCCATCACCACCACGTTCAACACCGATCAGGTGCATCTGGTCATCAACAATGCCGGGGTTGGTGGCGGCGGAAGCATGTTCACCACCGAACGGGCCGATTGGGAACGAACCTTCGACATCGTCTGGGGCGGCGTGTACTTCGGTACCCGGGTGTTTCTCCCGTTGCTGACCGCCGCCCCCGCCGCCGCGTTGGTCAACACCAGCAGCGTCAACGGGTTCTATGCCTCGATCGGCGTTGACCGTCCCCATACCGCGTATTCGGCCGCCAAGTTTGCGGTGAAAGGGTTTACCGAGGCGCTGATCACCGACCTGAAGGTCAACGCTCCTCACGTCTCGGCTCACGTGGTCATGCCGGGGCACATCGGCACCCGGATCGTGTCGAACTCGATGCGGGCCATGGTGACCGAACCAACCCCGGAAGAAGCCGAGTTGATGCTGGCCGCCGCCGAAATGTTCGAAAATCAGGCCCCGACCAGCGCCGCCGAAGCCGCTGAAATCATCCTTGACGCGGTGCAGGCTGGACGCTGGCGGATCCTGGTCGGGGACGACGCCCACCGGCTCGACGAGAACGTGCGGGCCAACCCGGAAGGGGCCTACGACCAACCGTTCTTCACGCTGCTGTAGCGGTCGAAGCTGTAGCGGTCGAAGCTGTAGCGATCAACGGCACCATTCGGGCCAGCCAGCTTCTCAGATCGCGGTATCGATCCAGGCCCGGAGTTCGTCGTAGTCGCTCAGCGAAGGAAGGTCGGTGTTTTCTGCGATCACGTTGTCGGGGGCCCGAAACAGGCACCCGGCATCCGCGGCCCGGATCATGGAAAGGTCGTTGTAGGAGTCGCCGGCGGCGATGACCTGATAGTTGAGTCCCTGATAGGCGACGACTGATCGTCGTTTGTGATCGTCGATCCGCAGCGCATAGTCGATGATCTGGTCGTCTTCGATTTTGAGCCGGTGGCAGAGGATCAGCGGGAAACCGAGCTGTTCCATGAGCGGTGCCGCGAACTGTTCGAACGTGTCGCTGAGCAGCACCACCGGGTAGCAACGACGGAGATCATCGAGAAATGCCCGAGCCCCGTCGAGCGGTCCCATGGCGGCCAGCACCTCGCGCAGTTGGCTCATCGAAACCCCTTCGCGTTCGAGGATCTCGAGCCGGTAATTCATCAGCACGTTGTAATCGGGTTCGTCACGGGTGGTTCGCGACAACGCGTCGATCCCGGTGTGGCGGGCGAGGTTCACCCACACTTCGGGGATCAGCACCCCTTCGACATCTAACGCAACGATCTTCTGCGGGTGCATGGCCGAGATGGTAATAGTCTCTGCATGAACTCCCCCGCATTTCATCCGTTGTCAACGATCAGCGACGCGGCCAAAGCCTGGTTGATCGCCAATCCGCCGCAGCCCCGAACGATGGTGACTTCGGACAACGCCGAGCAGGTCCGGGCCGCGGTACGCGACGGGTACGGGCCGGCCATTGCTGCGGTTCGGGCCGAACTGACGTTCACCGAAACTGACGTGACCATCGGCGGGGTGGACTGCTCGCAGATCGCCGGGCGTTCCAGTTCCCCTCCGGTGCTGTACTTCTTCGGTGGTGGCCACACTGTCGGCTCTCCCGAAGAAGACTTGACCATCACCGCGCCGTTGGCGGTCGACGCAGGCGTGACCGTGACCGCGCCCCGCTATTCGTTGGCCCCCGAAGCGCCGTACCCCGCCGCGCTGGAACAGGCGTTGGCGGTCTACCGAGCCCTGCTTGAGCACCATCGGGATGGTGTGGTCGTGGTCGGAGAATCTGCGGGGGGAAACCTCGCTTTGGCACTCACCCAACGGGCCCGGTCCGAAGGTCTTGCTCTACCCCGAGCGTTGGCGTTGTTGTCCCCGTGGAGTGATCTGGCATTCACTGGTGACAGCCAGCTAGCCAACCGTGACCCGTCGCTGTTTATGACCGACGGGGATCTGGTGGCCATGGCCGACAGCTACCGGGGCGACACTCCCGCTTCGGACCCGTTGATCTCCCCGATCCACGCCGATTTCGACGGGTTCCCGCCGACGTTGATCACTACCGGGACCAGAGATCTGCTGCTTTCTGATTGTGTGCGGGTTGCCCACGCCATGGGCCAAGCCAACGTGGACGTCACCCTGCGAGTGTGGGAGGGGATGTGGCACGTCTTCGAGTTTTATCGGGAGTTCCCCGAAGCTCGCGAGTCGATGCGCGAAGTCAGCGAGTTTGTCCGGCGGTTCGTTTAGCCGAGGCCGGGGGGTTTAACTTCGGCCCCCGGTTCTTCGGGTTCGTCGTCAACCATCTCGGCCGGGAACCCGGGGGCGCGAATGTCGAGCCCGGTTGCTTCTTCGAGCCGTTTGATGATGTTCGGCGACCATTCGCGGGCGCCGTAGCGTTCCATCCCGTCGCGGAAAATGTCGATCAGCAGCGGTGACACTTCGAGTGGGA
>Ga0075474_10000463_pt1 | contig 15378 bp, 13 predicted proteins | sample DEB08_DNA_2_FD_71485 | JGI IMG/M metagenome (GOLD analysis project Ga0075474, IMG submission 71485) | Aqueous microbial communities from the Delaware River and Bay under freshwater to marine salinity gradient to study organic matter... | ecosystem: Environmental > Aquatic > Marine > Coastal ...
TTCTTCCTCAGACATTTTTTCGAAGTGGGAAAAATCAAAGCGCAGCATATCTTCCCGCACAAGGGATCCTTTTTGTTGTACATGTGTTCCCAAAACCTGTCTCAACGCGGCGTGAAGCAAATGTGTTGCAGAGTGGTTGCACTCTGTGAAATTTCTTTTCCTGATATCCACAAAGGCATTTATGGGAAGCTGAATATTGGATGGCAATTTATCCACATAATGAATAATGGCATTATTCTCCTTGCGCGTATCCAAAACTTTTATGCTCTCATTGCCAAAGAGTAATTTCCCCGTATCGCCAACCTGTCCCCCGCCTTCCGGATAGAAAGGCGTCCTGTCAAGCATCAATTGGATATATTCATTACCCTTTTCTTTAACAGTTCTGTATTTACTAAGTCTTATATCTTCCGCTGCCAGTTCATCGTAACCAATAAATTCTGTCTCTGCATCCTCATTAACAACCACCCAATCACCTGTTTCCTTGCTGGCGTCTGCCCTGCTTCGGGCTTTTTGCTGAGCCAAAGCATGATTGAATCCTTTTTCATCAACATTCCATCCTTTCTCCTCAGCGACCAAGCGTGTGAGATCAAAAGGAAAGCCATAGGTATCATAAAGCTCAAATGCATCCTCCCCGCTGAGCGTTCCATCATCAATTTTCAAAGCGGCCAGACGTTTGAGTCCGTCATCGAGTGTTCTGAGGAAAGATTTTTCCTCTTCCAGTATCACTTTTGTAACAAACTCCCTTTGTGCATCCAGTTCTGGGAAAATATTTTTGAATTGATCAGCAAGCATATCGACAAAGCCATGCAAGAATGGCTCTTTGATATCAAGAAATGAATAATAGTATCTGACAGCACGTCTCAAAATCCTTCTGATGACATAACCTGCTCCTGTATTGCTGGGCATTTCGCCATCCGCAATGGTAAAACTTATAGCCCTAATATGATCAGTGATAACACGCATGGCAATATCTGACATGGAATTACCCGAATAATCAGAGCCATAGCTGATGCCTGTTTTGGATTCTATAGCCTTGATATATGGTGTAAAAAGATCGCTGTCATAATTGGAGGTTTTTCCTTGTACGACCATGCACAATCTTTCAAAGCCCATACCTGTATCAATATGCTTGGCCGGCAATTCTTCCAAGCTTCCATCTGCTTTTCTATTGTATTGGATAAAAACAAGGTTCCAAATTTCAATGACATGGGGGTGATCCCTGTTGACCAGGTCTTTCCCGGGAACACGCTTTTTCTCTTCATCACTCCTTATATCTATATGAATTTCTGAGCAAGGCCCACATGGACCGGTTTCGCCCATCTCCCAGAAATTATCCTTTTTATCGAAATACAGAATGTGGGATTCGGGTACATGTTTTTTCCAAAATGCTGTGGTTTCAGCATCTGCCTCTGTTTTGTCTTTCGGGTCTCCCTGAAAAACAGTGATATACAGATCTTCCTCGTTCAATCCATATACTTTAGTAAGCAGTTCCCATGCAAGGTCTATCGCTTCTTCCTTGAAGTAATCGCCAAAAGACCAATTGCCCAGCATTTCAAACATCGTGTGATGGTAGGAATCTCTGCCTACTTCTTCCAGGTCGTTATGCTTACCGGAAACCCTCAAACATTTCTGGGTATCCGCAACTCGAGTATAATCGGGTGCCTGATTGCCCAGGAAGAAATCTTTAAACTGGTTCATACCCGCATTGGTAAACATCAGACTTGGATCATCCTTTAATACAACAGGAGCTGAATTCACAATATGATGTCCCCGTGACTCAAAAAAATTGATGAAAGTCTTCCTTATGGACTGCGCGTTCATGCTTAATTCGGTTAAATATGAATTATTTAATATTATATATTTTTATAATATGTTCTAGCTCATTTGATAATTAATTACAAATCAACATTAATCATATTACCAAAAATTATATATATTCAAATTTTATGAAACAAATAATTTTGATTTTAGGAACATCGGGCTTATTTTTACAGCTTCTAATGATCCTTTAGACACATTTGCTCAAACAAGCATCAAAACTACTAATTCTAATAGTTAAAAAACCCCATGAGTAAAGAGAAATACGTTTTTAACCAGAATACGCTGCAGTATGAAAAGATTAGCGTAAGCTGGAAGAAAAGGATCGTGAAATTCACCGGTTTTTCGCTGACGATAGTATCGATTTCCTTCATACTCTATACCATTGCTTACACAGTTATTCCAACTCCCAAGGAACAGGCTATGGAAAGAGAGCTGAAGCAAATGCAGTATCAGTTTTCCAGCATTTCAAGCGATTTTGAAAAAATCGCCGTTGAATTGAATGAATTGCAGGAAAAAGATGCCCAGGTACACCGCGTGATATTTGGTATTGACCCGATTGATGAGACTGTCTGGGAAGGTGGTACAGGGGGTTCCGAAAGCATGGAATATTTATCAAGCATCAAGAATTCCGAAGATTTTGCCAGTTCGACACGCAAAAGACTTGAAAAGCTACAGTATAAAGTTGAGCTGCAGAAAAATTCACTCGACACATTAATGGCCCTGGCTAAGCAAAGAGAAAAAAAATTGCTGTCTATCCCATCAATAAAACCGGTAAGAGAAGATAAGCTGAAAAGAAATATGCACTCATTATCCGGATTTGGTTACAGAATACACCCGGTGCATGGCGTTAAAAAGTTTCATAAAGGCATTGACTTCACAGCACCACGTGGTACAGCCATACAGGCAACCGGCAATGGAAAGGTTATCCGTGTTCAGAAAAGAAGGTACGGGTATGGAAACAATATAATTATAGACCACGGATTCGGGTACACTACCCTATATGCTCACCTGAGTGAAATTGATATACAGGTGGGTGACGAAGTGGTCAAAGGTCAGAAAATCGGAACGATCGGTAGTACAGGTACATCCACTGCTCCGCACCTTCACTATGAAGTACGCATCAACGATCGCGTCGTAAATCCTATCGATTATTGCATGGATGGATTGACCCTTGAAGAATACCAAGAGCTTGTCAGAAAAGCTTCTATAGAAAATCAATCATTTGATTATTAAGAATCAGTTGCTGAAAACCAACTGAGCATTTAGTCAAAACTCAACGAAGCCAATCTTAATAGATTGGCTTTTTTTATTTAATCTAAATAAATTTAGAACTTTAGCAATAACTTAGTGTTAATGAAGGTGATGCCCGTGGACATGGGTTTTCAGATGGTTTATTATATATATTTGCAAAAATTTCGACCCTGAAAAATGGACAAAAAACTGATCTATCTTGATAATAATGCCACAACACCAACAGATCCGCGTGTTGTAGAGGCCATGCTGCCATACTTCAACCAATTTCATGGTAATGCAGCCAGTAGGAATCACCCTTTTGGCTGGAAAGCAGAGGAAGGCGTGGATGAAGCGCGTCAGCAGATTGCTGAGTTGATACAAGTCGACCCAAGAGAAATTATATTCACATCAGGAGCTACCGAGTCTGACAACCTGGCACTGAAAGGTGTTTTTGAAATGTATTCCCGCAAAGGAAATCACATTATCACCTTAAAAACAGAACATAAAGCCGTTCTCGACTCATGCAAGAAGATCGAAAAAATGGGTGGCGAGGTGACATATCTTGACGTCATGGACGATGGACTTGTCGATCTTGAAGCGCTCGAAGCAGCTATAAAAGAAAATACCATTCTGGTATCAATTATGTATGCCAACAACGAAACAGGTGTCATCCAACCGATGAAAGAAATTGGTGAGATCTGTGCACGAAAAGGTGTTCTGTTCATGAGTGATGCCACGCAAGCCGTAGGGAAAATTCCTGTTCATCCAAAAGAACTTGGTATTCACCTGATGGCTTTTACTGGCCATAAAATGTATGGCCCTAAGGGTGTTGGTGTTCTTTATGTAAATAGAAAGAATCCTCGTGTTAAAGTTACAGCGCAGATTGATGGCGGTGGTCATGAACGTGGTATGCGTTCGGGTACGCTCAATGTTCCGGGTATCGTAGGAATGGGCAAAGCTGCCAAACTAGCCAGACTTGAAATGGAGGAAGAAGCGAAGCGCTTGTCTCAGTTGAGAGATAAACTCGAGAGTTCCCTAATGAATAATCTTGAGGAAGTATATGTCAATGGGAATAGGGATCACAGGATGCCGCATGTAAGCAACATATCTTTCAAGCACGTTGAGGGAGAAGGTTTGATGATGACATTCAATCAGAATATCGGCGTATCATCTGGGTCTGCATGTACCTCGGCTTCCCTGGAGCCTTCATACGTGCTGATTGCATTAGGGCTTGGTGATGACCTGGCACATTCTTCGATCCGATTCAGCCTGGGCAGATTTACTACAGAAGAAGAAATAGACCAGACGATCGAACAGGTAACCAATGGTGTAAACCATATGAGAGACCTTAGTCCGATCTGGGAAATGTATAAAGAAGGTATCGATCTTGATGCGGTCGAATGGTCTGAGCATTAAAAGCATTGAAACTCGTATAAACTTATATTCGTTAAAGATTAAAACAAGAAATAATGGCCTATTCAGAAAAACTATTAGACCACTTTAAGCAGCCACGCAATGTGGGATCTCTTGATAAGGATTCTAAAAATGTGGGCACAGGACTTGTAGGTGCCCCTGAGTGCGGTGATGTAATGCGGCTTCAGATAGAGGTCGATGAGGAATCAAAAATCATCAAAGACGCCAAGTTTAAAACCTTCGGTTGTGGTTCCGCTATCGCTTCGTCTTCTCTTGCTACCGAATGGCTGAAAGGAAAAACCATCGACGAAGCCATGTCTATCGACAATATGGATATCGTGGAAGAATTAGCACTTCCGCCGGTGAAAATCCATTGTTCTGTTTTGGCTGAAGACGCCATCAAAAGCGCTATAGCCGATTACCAGGAGAAAAACTCAAACCAGGAAGCCTTGTAGATATGATTTTTGTAGCAGATTCTGCCAAAGACAAAATCAGGGAACTGATGGAAAAAGCGGAGCTCGGCGACGAACACTTCGTGAGGGTGTCGGTGACATCAGGAGGATGTTCTGGTCTGACCTATCAACTCGATTTTGATGACAGTTCACACGCAGATGACCAGGTTTTCGAAGATAATGGCGTCAAGGTCGTAACAGACCTCAAAAGTTTTCTTTATCTGTGTGATACGACTCTTGAATTTTCAGGGGGCTTGAATGGTAAAGGATTCTATTTCAACAATCCCAATGCAGCGCGTACCTGCGGATGTGGTGAGAGTTTCGCCGTTTAATAATATAACAAATGAAATATTAAAAAGGCCCGACGTTTTGTCGGGCCTTTTTTGTTTTATATACAGTATGTTCAACTTATTATATTTTTTTAACACTCTTAGATCCGATATTCAATATGCCAAAAATATATTTAGCTTATATTTAAAGAGCTAGGAAAAGAGCCAAAAGTTTTTTTTTATTTTGTATAGAACAAATTTTAATCACCAAAAAATTTATCATGAAAAATTTATTGAAAGGCATTGCGTTCACTTTTTGCATCGCTTTAACGATGTCTTCTTGTTATACTTTAACTTACAACGTAGGAAACGGTGCTCAAACAGGCATTGAGGTCAAAGAAAAAAATCATTATCTTATTGCAGGTCTAGCTCCATTAAAGACTTCAGATCCTGGAAAAATGGCAGGTAATGCAACTGATTACACAGTTACTATTCAACACTCCTTTGTTGATGGCTTAATCAATGCTATTACTTTTGGCCTTTATACACCAACTACAACAACAGTAAGAAAATAGTACTCTGTAGACCAGACAAAGTGATTCCAGACTTCTGTTCTGATATTGAGTTTAATTGATACATATGAAAAAACTCATCATTGCAATTGGTATATTGTTTTTGTGTTATGGACTTTATAAGGGAGGACAATACCTCTTCCAGTATGAGGAACTGACAGAGTATGGGAAAGGCTATGTTTGGGGTTCAGTAATTCAAATTATTATTGGATGTTTTTTGATATTTCTTGGAGTCCGCAGAAAAAACTGATACATAATAGTGATGCAACTACTTCTAAGTACGCATCGAGAAAGGACTTCTAGAATGAAAAACGAATAAAAGAAAAAGGCTGCATGAGCAGCCTTTTTCTTTTCTCCTATAATCTCCAAACATTGCCTCCAGAATATCTTCCTGAATCTATATCTGTATGTTTAGGATCTCCTTTATACCTGACACTACTGCCAGAACTAACGCTGGAAGCAAGTCCTTCTGTGACCCATCCCTTGATACCTCCTCCACTTAATGTAGGATGCTTTACTTTCCTACTTTCAAAATTATGTGCTTCAATGTTTCCTCCTGAGCTCGCATCTGCAGATAATGAACCGGCATATCCTTCGATCTCAATAGACCCTCCCGAACTGGCACTTGCCGACACATTGCTGGCGTCTAGGTCAATTTCGACATCTGCACCACCAGGGGCAGAAACACTTATAGCGCTTAATAGGTCAGCTCCATAAGGTTTTATGGTGGTTTTCTGATAGCTCTAACGAAACAACCAGGACTTCTATTCAAACTTTATAATCAGCTTTCCATTTTCAACCTTAGTCATTAGCCTTTGAAGATCCCCCTATTATTCAAAGTTGCAGCATAACAAAATCTTTTAATAGATTAGTTTTTATTTATATTGTTTACTTAATCTTAATTTTTTCAAGTGTCATATCAATAATTATATTATTATGAAGAATTTTTTATCATTATTATCTATCATAGCCCTAATTAGTTGTAACAACCAAGCTCCGCAATCTACAATTAAAACTGAGGATGAACTAACTGCAAACATCGAGTTGTTACTTGAAAAATATGTCAATAACGATTTTGATATCTCTAATTATTATGCAGATGACGTGGTATGTAAGATTAATAATATTGAATTTAGTGGATACGAGAATTTAATTCCCGGCTTCAAGGCTCATCACGAAATCTTATACAACAATATTAATATTAAAGATTTGTACGTCCATACCAATTATTTTGCAGATGGCGAAATTTGGACCAATGCATGGTTTACATGGACAGGTACTGGAAAAACTACCGGTACTGATTATTCTAACAGAGGCCATTTTGATTATAAATGGGAAGATGGAAAAATTGTCGAATTGTTAGCTTATTACAGTGAGACTGCCGAGATGACGGAAACTGCAGCATTAAAAGCAGCAACTAAAGAGTAAATATTGAAAATAATAGTGATTAAAAAAAACACTATACTATAACAGTATAACGGTTTTATCCTCAGCACGATGGGATGGTTATTTCGATGGCAATAAAGCCCAGCCTGGAGTATATATTTTTGTATATCAGTTGGCTCTAAGAAATGGAGAGCGTACTGTTCTCAGTGGAGATTTAATCCTTATATGGTAAATGAAAAAGGGCCGATTTCCTCAGCCCTTTCTTACAATAATTAATTATTCAGTATGAGTGGCAGCCCATCACCATGTCCTCCAACTATGACGATCTTGGAGTTGGGAGACTGTGCGAGCTTCAAGGTCGCCTCAATACCTTTATCTTTCAATATCTTATCTGAAAGACTGGCATTTAGAATCTTGTTTGCGTCAGCCTTGGCCTGAGCTTCAATTATCTTTCTTTCCGCTTCTTTTCTTTCTCTATCGAGTTTGAATTCATACTGGAAGGACATTTGCTCTTCCTCAAGCTTTTGCTCGATAGCTGATTTCAATTTTTCGGGTAAGCGCACTTCACGGATCAAAATGGCATCCAGATCAATATATTTTTCTGCAACCGATGCTCTTGTTTCTTCAAATATCTCATCCTGGATGGCTTCGCGTTTGGTTGAATACAACTCCTCTGGCAGGTATTGCCCGATAACTTCACGGGTCGCCGATCTGATTTCTGGAATTATAATACGTTCGATATATGAAGGACCAATTTCATCATGAAGAAATCCTATTTTATCCATGGAAGGACTAAACCTGTAAGACAGATCGACATATATACTCAATCCGTTCTTTGAAAGTACTTCCATTTCTTCAGATCCTTCATTTGTTCTCACATCGTAAATTATAAGATCATTCCATGGAGCAACTATTTGAAAGCCCTGGTTATAAATCCTTTCTTTATCAATACCTCCTCCAAATCGTTTAAACATAATGCCTTTATGACCTGCCGGTATGGTAATAAATGTTGTATTGGAAAGTACGACCGAAAAAATCAAAAAGATGATGAAGAATGATGCGTATTTCATCAATTTACCCTGGAAAGGGAAATCAGTGTTCCTATTGGTAGACATAAAATTCATTTTTATTAATTAATACTTCAAATCTATAACAGTAGAAAGCCGGAAAAGATTCAGGCTTTGAGCAAGGCTTCGACTGTAGACACTATTTTATCTACAGAAATGCCTTTCATACATTTAAAATGACCTTTGGGGCAGGATTCTCTGCCTTGCCGCGTACATGGTCGGCATGACAATTCCTCATTTTGAATGATGGCATGGTTGACCGCTTTGCTTCCGTAATATGGCGTATACCCTAAAATAGGATGCGTGCTTCCAAAAACAGCAGCCACAGGAATATCTAATGCTGCAGCAATATGCATCATGCCTGTATCCCCCGTGATCAGTAATTCCGATTTCGAAATCACATAGGCCGATTCATCAATACTCAATATACCTGCATAATCTATAAGCCTATCATTGGATGCATCCTCAAGCAATATCTTGGTGACTTCTCTATCATCCGGACCTCCTATTAATATAATATGTGCATCCAGATTTTTAATCACTGCTTTGAGATTATGCAGTGGGATATTCTTGGTGCGGTGCGCCGTCGAAACAGCAAGACAGACATAGGCTTCACCAGGTAAATCAATTCCGAGATATGATTTGCCGCCGGGAAAGTAAAATTCGGGATTGGTCTCATATGCACCATCAAGTAATTCTGATGCAGCATCCATAAAGCGTTCGACAATATGACGCCTTTGATTTCTGGCAAATTGAAAACGTGTAATGAACATATCATTCCACCTGTCTTTCTTCAATGCGTAAGACTTCAAACCCAGGGCCTTTCTAAGCTTATTAGACCTCAATGTATTATGCAGATCCAATACGCAATCAAAGCCCTCGCTCTTTAATTCAGCCACCAGTTTAGTCCAGTCTGTATCCAGGAACCAGGTTTTGCTGACATGCGGGTTGCTATCAATCAATGAAGAAAAAGTTTTCTTACACAGGTAATGAACTTCGTGACCAGATATCGCCAAAGCCTTCACGACAGGACTTGTCAGTACTATATCACCTATCGCATTGAAGCGGATAACAAGAATTTTCTTCGACATCAAGCCAGGAGCAATTAGTTCTTTATAAAAAGTAAAGACGTCGTCTTGCCACCTGCTTCCACTACAAGGTTATAGCTTCCGATTTGTAATTCCCTGACATCTATTTGCATAGAGCTGCCTTTGTCCACGATAGATTTAAGCAATCGACCATGGATATCATAAAGAAAATAGCTTTTGCTGGCTGAGTATAATGACTTGTCAAGTATTTCTAGATTTATAAAATCACTTGCCGGGTTAGGACTTAGAGTCAAACCAAATTGATCTGGCGAAAGCAAATTATTCGTCGAAGACAAAGTTCTTTCGCCGTTGGAAAACCAGACACCCCATTTACCACCGACAAGCAGAATCTCATCCGAGTTGGCGACACGTCCAATTTTATCGCTGGTCAATTGCATAACGCCAAGATCTGTATATCCAAAAATGTCCAGGTCATATATCATAAAACCGTCATCCCTGCTGTAACTTGGATAACCAAGGCCAGTATTTGGTAAAATAGTATTCAGATCCTGAGTCTCAAGATTGACACCAATAATCTCATACACGGCCCCATCAAAAATATCAAATGCGATTATATATGGAGAATTCTTTGAAAAGGTGGGGTTACCAATATTGATGCCTTCCGGCAGGTTGTTGAATAACTTTTCTATATCACCCAATGCCCAGGTATCGGCTTGAGGATTCCACACTTCAATAAAGCCAACATCCCAATATTCGAGTGCACCAGCACTACCCTGTACCTGGTTGAAAGCATCATACATGATGCTCGTACTTGTTGCATCAAACTCCATAACATCTGCAAATTGTACTTCCCCAGTATTGATACCTTGAGTGTAGGTCGGGTTGGTAAGTTCAAACACATTGACATTATCATTAAGAACATCAAATACAATGATATTATTGGAAACCACATTTTCCAGGAGAGCCAGAAAGCGTCCATTCTTTGAAATAACAGCATTACGCCAATCCGGACTGACTGTAATAACATTTTCAGTAAAGGCTGGGGGGTCTGTGCTCCAATCCAGGTCGATGAGGTGCACGTGATTATCAGTACCAACAAAAACAATGCGCGAGCCGTCATCCGTGATGCTTGGCTTAGATAATATCTCTGTTGTACTCAAAGGATTGTAAATTTCTTCGCCTGTCTGCAAGTTAAAAAGGTACAATTGACTGAGATCCTGGTCAGAAACCAAAAGCAAGTCTGATCCCGGGTTGGTATCAAAGTCCTCTTCAAATTCTATTTCACTTTCATCAAGAATACCTACCTGGTCGAAGGCATTACCTGCTGAAACTGCTACAGCAGATCCAAATAAATCTTCAGCTGATTGCAACACAGCAAACCGTAATTCCTGAAACCCTGATGATCTGGTCAGGTAGGTAGTAAGCGCCCTGTAATAAACCTGTTCGGCCACTACTTTGCCAACATCTTCTGCGAAGAGATAATAAGCATGATTTATAATGCCGCTGTTGATATGAACACCTCCATTATCCTCTTGACCGGTATATCTTTCATCATAGTGTCGTGGTTGCCAGCCTGCTCCAAAATCACCTGTCTGTGCTCCATTATAAGGATCAGACATATCTCTGAGAGCTCCCGACGGATAAGCCTCCAGCTTGACTACATCTTCCCCGATCAACCAATTTTCCCTGTCTATCATAGCGCCAAAAATATCAGCAAATGCTTCATTCATTGCGCCCGACTCATCCCTGTATTCAAAGTTAGCTGTACTTTCAATGACACCATGTGATATTTCGTGACCAGCTACATCCAGGGCACGTCCGAGTGACTCGAAGGCATCATCACCATTGCCATAATAAATGCCTATGCCGTTCCAGAAAGCATTACCCATGGAATTGCCAAATTCGTCCGTCACATTTATAAAAGAAATAATGCTCTGCCCCGTACCGGAGATGCTTTCCCTATTGAAGTTTTCCTTGAAATACTCATAAGCCAAGCCGGCATTAAAATGGGCTGATACACCTTCAGGGGAATCATTCCATAGATTATCCAATGATATAACATGGGTGTAGAGACTGTTTTCATTTACAGGAGACGTGTTATTCAAATCAATAGTCCATATGGCCCCAACTGGATCGTCAGGCAAAACCGATTGGCCTATTTGAAACATTTCTCGTGAGGCGTCTATAAGGAAATACTCATCATCAACTTCGTAGGTGTTGATCAATCTTTCTGAACCTGACAGGTCTGTTGCATTACTCATCGTCGGTCCGTCTAGAACGACAGTACTTGATATTACGGATGACCTACTTGTGCTGAGTTCAGGTCGGGAATTCGATATGCTACTGGGCTTATGTGAGCATTTATCAAATTCTCCATGAAACTTACAAATACTGGAAAAGTAATCCAAAAGCTCGCCTGTTTCAGCATTTACAAAATACTCATAACGTTCAGCAGGATTAGCATAGGCTTGCACATGATAACTGAGTACATAATTATCTTCAGAATCCTTGTACCAAACCAGCTCTTCGCGCCACTGCCTGGTGCTGAAATCCAGTTGTAAGGATTTTATATTGAGGCTTTCCTCCTTATAATTATTCAGATGTGAAATGACAATATTCTTCAATTTGTCCAGTGATATTGCTTCCGGTTTGCTGGTTTGCAAAAGGGCGGGATCAATCATCTTTCCATTGAATCGCCTATGCCTGTCTGTTTTGGTGTGCATCAATATTTCGGCATCATACAGCGGAACATCCATGTGAGTCTGTCGCATACGCGCATGATATACCCCTTGCTCATCTGTCCACTCATCAAGGGTTTCAATGCCAAGACCTTCCGATTTAAATCCCAATTTGCGAAAGCTTATCTCAAGCCACTCTTTTTTATTGTCACCAAGTTGTCTCCCGGTGAGTCCTGGCGCATAACTGTAAAGCCAATAAAATCCGGATGCATCGTTTTTCTTGATGAGTTTGACATAGTCCTGTTCACTCAAACTAAAATCAAGTCCTAACTTACCCTTATAAGAAGCTTTTGTCGGATTAGCTGACTTCAGTGTCGAGTATGGAATCAGCTGAGTATTAATGATATTTTGAAAATCCCTTCCCATTGTTGGCTTAGGATTTTTTATTCTTTTTTCATCAAATTGAGCATGCAGGATATTGCCCAGACCAAAACATAAAACCAGTAAAATTATACGTGTCATCTTTTTTCCGTTTTTAGATTTGAAGATCTCTTAACTTTTTCTTTCTTAGCTTGGTTACAGATATTTTTCAAATTGGCAAAGTAAATCAATAACTCGGCAGGTGCATTTGAATCATGCGCTCCCCATTGTATTTTATGCATATTGTCCTTGTCCTTAAAGAGAAGGTAGTGATACATATTACCGGGTTTGTCAATGTTTATATCATCAAATCCAAGTAATTTATAGTTTTTAAATAATTGTTTAACATGCTTTTTATCAAAGCGATCCAGTTCCATCGTATAGTTTCCGTTGCCATTCCCATAAAAAAACTGGCCATTCGATAGGATAGTGTACTCCTCAATTAAGCCTGTAAAACCTCCTCCTGTCCCAATGGTAATCATTTGACCCTCATAGTCTGACGGCGTATAATTCACAGACTTGCATCGTGTAGCGAGGAAAAAAACGGAAAAATATAATGGAAGAAATAGCTTCATTTACATGGGTTGTGGAATACTATGATTACAGAAGGAAAGACATTCTAAAATATCAGAAATTATCCAGATAATAAAATTAAAAGGAAGCATATACTTCACTTGACAAGTACTTAATGAAATGTTTAAAACCCGACAAAATTAATATTAGCAACAAGTATGGTTTATATAATTGTTACAAAGGACTGTGAATCATTGGAATTGTCAAAAATTCTGATCATTTTTGGGTTCTCATTTTGCTTACATTTAATTCAAATAACATGAAAAAATTATTCTTCCTTTCAGTTTTCGTATTATGTGCAGGGTTGGTTTCAGCTCAGGACACATCAAATTCAGCAAAAAAGTCTTGCAGCAAAACATGTGCTAAGACATGCGCTTCTAAAACTGCATCAGCTTCTGCCGATAGCGAAACAAAAGTAGCATCCGCTGAAAAAGCTGCAGAAATAGCTGCTGCTCAAGATGAAAACATCGAGAAAAAAGTATGTAGTGTAACAGGTAATGTCAGCTACTACATGAAGTCAAATTGCGAGCATTCAGGTGCTGTTAAAATGACTGAAGTAAAATTTGACGAAGAAAGTGAAAGCTTTGTAAGCCTTGACGAAACTTCTGTCATGTCTGCTGAAAAGCAAGCGGATATTGAAAAAAAGTCAAAAGCAAAAACATGTTCTAAAGAAGGTACAAAATCATGTTGCGCTTCGAAAAAGAAAGGAGCTTAAAATATATTTTCCTCCAGAAAAGAAAGCCATCCTGTTCACTCAGGATGGCTTTCTTTGTTAGTTCCAGGCTGTTAATTTATATTAATAATTTATTATATATATAAAACAATGGTTTATATTGTGGTTTACTCCGCAATCTATACCATGGGTTCCAAGAAAAGGAAAAAGCAACTCAAGGAAGAAAAGTTGAAACAGAAGGCTTTTGAGCAAGAAAAAATTCAACAAAAGAAAGCTGGAAAAAAGCAATGGGGCTACCTCGCCCTTATTCTTGTTTTCGCATTTACATGCTTCAGCCCCAGTTTAAATAATGGATTCGTCAATTGGGATGATGACAGAAACTTTACTGACAATGAGCTGGTTACGAGTCTCAATAAGCAGAACTTCTGGGAGAATACAGCCAAAATATTCAAATCCGACGTAATTGGGGGGTATAACCCACTGACTGTCTGGACATTTTTACTGGAAAACAAGTTTTTTGGACTGGATCAGCCCTTGTACTGGCACCTGGATAATATTCTATTACACCTTGTGTGTTGTATGTTCGTATTCTGGATAGGATTGCGCTTGGGATTGGGCAATTATGGTACTATAATACTAACCCTTTTGTTTGCTATCCAACCCATGCGGGTTGAATCCGTGGCCTGGGTTACAGAGCGAAAAGATGTTCTTTTCGGTGCCTTTTATCTGGCAGCAATGCTCTATTATATCCGGGGCAAACAAGAAGGCTTTAAGACATCTTATTATGCAATTATAGGTCTTTGCTTCATTCTTTCACTATTCTCTAAAATACAGGCTGTTGTCCTGCCTGTCAGTTTGGTCCTTGTTGACTACTATCTTTCAAGACAAAAGACCATCACTTTAAAGAGCATTTTGAATAAATGGCTTTATTTTATCGGTTCGCTGGCTGTGGGAATCCTGGGCATCTACTTTCTGCAGGATGAAGGATCGACACAACAGGTATACGAAGGAATTTCAAGAATATTCATCGGCAGCTTTTCACTATTGATCTATCTGGTCAAGTCTGTTGTTCCATACAAAATGTCACCCCTCTATCCCTACCCTTCTTCCCTTGACTGGTACTATTTTGTGTCGCCCATAAGTTTCCTTCTAGTGGGCTGGGCCCTTTGGAGATCATACTTCAAGAAATATTATGTCTGGTTTTTCGGTCTTGGGTTCTTTATGGTCAATGTTGTTTTACTTCTGCAAATACTGGGCGCCGGACAGGGATTCCTCGCAGACAGATTTACATACATACCATACATTGGCCTGTTTTTCATCATGGCCTATTTTATTGAACAGTATGTCAAAAACAATCCGAAACGAAAACCCCTGGTTACAGGATTGGTAGCAGCTATATTAGCGATCTATGGTATGATGTGCTTTCAGCAAAATAAAATCTGGCACGACAGCGGCACCTTATGGACTCACGTACTTAAATACCATACTAAATCAACCCTGCCATGGGGCAACCGCGCCAATTATTACCGTGATGAAGGGCGGATCGCGGAAGCCCTTCATGATTACTCTGAAGTCATAAAGTTGGTTCAGGACAAACCCGAACCCTATAATTCCAGGGCAAAATTGTATTTCGGTTTCCCTCAAAGGGATTCACTGCTCAAAGCGCTTGACAATTATAATAAAGCCATAGTATTAGACCCGGATAATGCTGAGTACTGGACCAATCGTGGTGCCACCTACGCTAAACTGGGAGACCCTAATAACGCCGTCAA
>Ga0075474_10000470_pt1 | contig 15319 bp, 9 predicted proteins | sample DEB08_DNA_2_FD_71485 | JGI IMG/M metagenome (GOLD analysis project Ga0075474, IMG submission 71485) | Aqueous microbial communities from the Delaware River and Bay under freshwater to marine salinity gradient to study organic matter... | ecosystem: Environmental > Aquatic > Marine > Coastal ...
TTCCGAACAGGCTCGCAAGAGCAGCATCGCGGCGATCCAGCAGGTGCTCGGCGGAATCCGCGACATCAAGCTGCTCCGCCGCGAGGCGGCCTTCTCCCACATCCACCTCGAGCAGCGACTGATTATCGCACGCAACAGTTACATGTCCATCCTGCTCGCCTCCCTCTCCCCGATCGCGATCGAGACGAGCCTCATCATCGCCATCGTTGGGGTCTTCGTCCTCACGACCGCTGGCGCAGCGGGCGATCAGGGGGCGCTCGCGACACTCGCCGTATTCGCCTACGTCGGGCTTCGTCTCCAGCCAGTTCTTCAGAGCGTCGTCGGACACGTCAACAAGATTAATACCAGCGTGGCGGTCCTCGAGAACATCGAACTCGATCGTGCGGAGATCTCGGCCTGGAGCGAGGAGGTGGCCCGCGAGGCGGCCGCTTCACCGAATCGAACGCCTCGCTTCGCCGACGCGATCCGGTTCGAGAACGTCTCGTTCCGGTACCGCGACGAGCATGAGGACGTCCTCACCGGGGTCGACCTGACCGTCCGGAGAGGGGAGTTCATCGGGATCTGCGGGCCGACCGGAGGCGGCAAGAGCACGCTCGTCGACCTCCTCGTCGGCCTCCTGCAGCCGACCGGGGGGACCGTGACGGTGGACGGGATCCCCCTCGGGCGACGACCCGTGTGGTGGTGGGACCAGCTGGGCGTCGTCTCGCAGGCGGTGTTCCTGACGGATGACACACTGCGCCGGAACATCGCGTTCGGCACGCTCGACGACTCGGAGATCGACGACGAGCGGCTGCAGCGCTGCATCCGACGGTCCCAGCTCGAGCCGGTCGTCGCCGATCTCCCCGATGGGCTCGACACGATCGTCGGTGAACGCGGCGTCCGCCTCTCAGGGGGGCAGCGACAGCGGGTGGCCATCGCCCGTGCGCTCTACCGGGAGCCCGAGGTCCTCGTCCTCGACGAGGGGACGTCGGCCCTGGACGGTGCGACGGAGCGGGCCCTCGTCGCGGCGATCGACGAGGCGACTCATGAGCGCACGCTGATCGCGATCGCACATCGCATCTCGACGATCCGTGCGGCGGACCGCATCCTGGTCGTGAGCGGCGGACGAGTGGTGGATCAGGGCTCGCACGACGAACTTCTGGAGCGCAACGACCTGTTCCGAGCGCTCGCCTGATCGGCGACCGTCAGAGCGCCGCGACGTTGCCGGGCACGGGGCCGCGGCGTCGGTAGACGCCCCGGGTGTCGAGCACCTGTGGGACCCGGGCCGCGAGCAGGTCGTACGCGACGGCGTCGTGGTCGGTCAGGACCACGGCGACGTCCCAACCCTCGAGGGCCGCGAGGTCGGCGACGACCTCGGACCCGTCGGCGCCCAGCCGCGCGGCCGGCACGTGCGGGTCGTGGACCCCGACGACCGCGCCCCGGCGGCGCAGGCGGTCGAGGACCTCCCGGGCCGGCGACTCGCGGTCGTCCGCGATGTTGCGCTTGTACGCGAGCCCGACGCCGAGAACGCGCGCGCCGTTCAGCGCCTTCCCGGCGGCGTTCAGCATCTCCCCGACGCGCGCGACGACGTAGTCCGGCATGTGGAGGTTGACGTCCTCGGCGAGGTCGATGAACCGCGTCGGGGCCCGGAGCTCGCGGGCCCGCCACGCGAGGTACTGGGGGTCGAGGGGGATGCAGTGCCCCCCGACGCCGGGGCCGGGGTAGAAGGCCTGGAAGCCGAACGGCTTCGTCGCGGCGGCCTCGACGACCTCCCAGATGTCGACGTCGAAGGCATGGGCGACCTGGGCCAGCTCGTTCACGAGCGCGATGTTCACCGAGCGGTAGGTGTTCTCGAGGAGCTTCGTCAGCTCGGCAGCCCGGGCCGACCCGACGACGTGTACCCGCTGGACCAGCCGGCCGTACGCGGCGGCGGCGACCCGGGACGACACCGCCGAGACCCCGCCGACGATCTTCGGGATCTCGTGCGTCTGCAGGGTGTTCCCCGGATCGATCCGCTCCGGCGAGAACGCGACGAAGACGTCCTCGTCGAGCGTCAGCCCGGCGGCTCCGACGGCCGGGACGAGGTGCTCCTCGGTGGTGCCGGGGTAGGTGGTCGACTCGAGCGAGACCAGCTGCCCCGGCCGGGCGACCCGGGACACGGTCGCCGCCGCGGCCTCGATGAAGCTCATGTCGGGCTGCCGGTTGCGACCGAGGGGGCTCGGCACCGCGATGACGATGACGTCGACGGCGGCCAGGTCCGCCTCGTCGGCGGTGAAGCGGGCCCCCGAGGCGACCGCGGCGGCGAGCTCGTCGTCGGTGACGTCCTCGACGTGCGAGCGGCCCCCGTTCAGGGCCGCGACCCGGTCGGCCACGACGTCGAACCCGACGACGTCCACGCCGGCGCGGACCGCGGTCATCGCCAGCGGCAGCCCGACGTACCCGAGCCCGACGACCCCGAGGGTCCAGTCCCCGCCCTCGAGCCGCGCGACCAGCGCGCCGACGTCGACCGTCCCCGCCATCGCCGTGTCCCCGCCGCCCGCGCTCATGCGGCGACGGGCGGACGGACGCTACCGCGGAGCGTCGGGACCAACGTGAGGGTCCCCTCGGCCGCGAGGACCCCGTCGAGCACCCTTCGCGGGTCCTCGGCCGCGACGAGGGCCGCGAGGACGGCGAGGTGCCCGGCCGCCCAGTCGCGGTCGAGGACCGGCAGGAACGGGGCGACCCCGCCGAGGCCCGCGGCGCCGGTGACGACGGTCGGGGCGGGCCGTGCGGCGAGGTCGGCGTCGAGGCCGAGTCGCCGCAGCGGTGCGGCCACCCCGCCGTCGTCGACCCGGACGCCGACGGCGACCGGCGGGTGGAACCCGGCCAGCGCCGTCAGGGCGGCCGCGACGCCGCCGGTGGCGACGGCGGCACCGGCCGGGACGACGCCGAGTGCGGTCGCGTCGGTGGCCCTCAGCGCGGCCGCGGCGACGGCGGCCGGAGGGGCCTCCGGCGGCACGGGGAGGCCGACGACGCGGAGCCCGGCGGTCCGCCCGCCGTGCGCCAGGCCGTCGACGACGCGCCGCAGCAGCACCAGGTTCGGATCGCCCTCGGGCAGCAGGAGCAGGCAGCGACCGGCCGCGGGGTCCAGCGCCAGCCCGACGGCGAGGTCCCGGACGACGTCCGCCCCCTCCCCCGGCGGCAGGAGCAGGGCGAGGTCGCCGCGGACGTCCGAGCGGTCGACCGACAGCGTCACCAGGTCCCCGCTGCGGGCGACCGACCCGAGCACCCGGGCGGCGACGCCGGCCACGGCGTCCGCCGCGAACCGCGGGACGAGGTCGGCGCGGGCCGCGGCCCCGAGGGCCGTCCGCAGCGCGGCGTCGCCGACGAGCGCGGTCAGCGCCTCGCCCCAGGCGTCGGCCGTGGCGGCGAGCAGCCCGGTCCGGCCGTGGTCGATCGCGGCCGCGTACGGCCGGGTCGGCGACGCGACGGTCGGGACGCCGAGCAGCGCCGCCTCGAACACCTTCAGCTCGCTCTTCCCGTCGGTGAAGTCGTTCTCGAGCTCGAGCGGGGCGAGGTTCACGTCCATCGTCGCGAGCAGGTCGAAGAGGTCGTGGTACCGCTGGAGCGGGTGCCGGACGACGCGGAGACCCTCGAGGGCGGTCGGCAGCTCGACCGGCCCGACGACGTGCAGCTCGGCCGCGGGGTGGGCGCGCAGGACGTCGGCGACGGCGGCGGCCATCTCGCGGACGTCCTGGACGTGCGTCGCCGTGCCGGAGAGGTACGCGATGCGGACGGCCCCGTCGGCCCCGCCGCGGGCGTCCCGGCGGGCACGGGCCACGGTCGGGTCGGCCCACCGCTCGAGCACGTCGAGGCCGAGGTTGTTCGGGACGACCGCGGCCGGACGACCGAGCGCCGCGACCTCGTCGCGGAGCGGCGCCGTCGAGACGGTGACGGCGTCGGCCTCGACCAGGCTCTGGCGGTACCGGCCGAAGAGGTGCCGCCGCGGCGCGACCTGGGTCGGTCCGGGCGCGGTCAGCCCGACGCGACTCGGATCGAACACCAGGTCGTCGACGTCGAACACCACGCGGGTGCCGCTGTCGCGGAGGCGGGCGACCTGCTCGGCGACGGCATCGTCCCACGCGACCCGGCAGAGCACGACCGTGCCGCAGCCCTCGAGCGCGGCGGCGTCGAAGCCGTCGGACGCGACGACCGTCGACCGCAGGCCGTGGCGCCGGAGCGCCGCGGCGAGGTTGCTGACCCGGTACCGGGTCGTGAAGGGGTCACCGACGCTGGCGACCCACCCGACGTGGTCCGGGTCCTTCTCGCGGCGCAGCGTCCCGGCGGTCCGTGCGGTGGTGGCCTCGGCCTCAGCAAGCGCCACGGCCGTGTCGGCGTGGCCGTACCGGTCCCGACGCGACCGGGCCTCCCGCCACGCCCGCGGCGAGACGGTCCGGACGAGGATCCGGACGGTCCCCCGCACCGCGGCCCGGACCGGGGGCAGCGCGCGCAGCACCGCCCGGACCGGGGCCGTCAGCCGCCACGAGGCGCTGGACAGCACCCGGTCCAGCCGGTCGTAGGCGTGGACCAGCTCGCCCCGGAGCCCCTCGACGGCCGCGAGGCGGACGCGGAGCCGAGCCGCCTCGGTCCGGGCCCGGTCGGCCTCCTCCTCGGCCCGCCCGAGGTCCCGGAGCGCGTCGGACCGCTCGGTGCGGACGACGGCGGCCCGCGCGGCCTCCGCCTCGGCCGCGAGCGCGGCCGCGAGGCGGGCCATCAGCCGGCGCCAGCCGTCCCGCTCGGGCGTCGGACGGCCCGCGAGCCGGGCGACCGCACCGCCGGCCGCGCCGAGGACGAGGACGCCGCCGGCGACGGCGACCGGGACGGCCGCGACCCCGTCCGGGACCTCGGCGTCACCGGGGACCACGGCGCTCGCGACCCGACCGTCCGCGACCGCCGCGACCACCGCCGCGACGACGCCGGCCGGCGGGGACGCGACCTCGTCGCCGCCGAGGACGACGAGGTCGACCGCCGGCGCAGCGGGGTCGAGGTCGACCAAGGTCGTCCGGTCCTCCGCGAGGCGGCCGAGCAGCGCCGCCACCGCGTCCACCGTCGCGGCGGCGCGGGCCGGGGCGGCGACGTCGAGGAGCCAGCCGAGGACCGGGGCCAGCGCCACGGTCGCCGGCGCGGCGTCCCAGGGGCCGGCACCGAGGTCCGCGCGGCGCAGCAGCGCCCGCGGGGTCGGCAGCAGCTCGTCGGTCACGTCAGCCCTCCCGGCGCAGCAGCACGACGACCGTGCGGAGCAGGATCTCGAGGTCGAGGACGGGCGACCAGTTCGCGAGGTACTGCAGGTCGTAGCCCAGCTTGTACGACGCGTCGGTGTGGTACCGCCCGTTCACCTGCGCGAGACCGGTGATGCCCGGCGGGATCTCGTGCCGCTTCGCGTACGCCGGCAGCTCGGCCTCGAAGCCGACGGTCAGCTCGGGCCGCTCCGGCCGCGGTCCGACCAGCGACATCTCGCCGCGGAGGACGTTGAACAGCTGCGGCAGCTCGTCGAGCCGGCGGGTCCGGACCCACCGGCAGGCCGGGAGGATGCGGTCGTCGTCGACCTCGGCCAGCCGCGCGCGGCCGTCCTCCTCGGCGCCGACGCGCATCGTCCGGAACTTCACCAGCGCGAACGGTCGGCCGCCCGCCCCGACACGGGTCTGGCGGAACAGGACGGGCCGGCCCGCCACGACGAGCTGGTACGCGGCGACCAGCCCCAGCAGCGGCAGCCAGACCGGCACGAACAGCACGACGAGGGTCAGGTCGAGCAGCCGCTTGAACCGCCGCCGCGACCCGGGCAGCCACTGGTGGCGGAGCAGCACGAACGGCAGCCCGCCGACCTCCCGGATGCGGCTGAGGCCGTACATCGACTCGACGGCCCCGACCCGCTGCAGCACGGTGACGCCGCGTCGCGCCAGCGCACCGATCGGCTCGGGGTAGACGTCGTCGAGGAGCTCGCGGGACAGGACCAGGACGTCGGTCGCGTCGTGGGCGGCGACGGCGGCCTCGAGGCCGGCCCGGTCCCCGACCCGGGCGACGATCCGGGCGCCGCCGCGGACGTGGGAGACATGGGCGTCGGCCAGCGCCAGGTCCGCCGGCGTCCCGAGCAGCACCGCGCGGGGCGGACCCTCGCGCCGCGTCCGCGCGCGCTGCGCGACGTGCCGGTTGACGGTGACGACGACCGACCCGAGGACGATCAGGACCAGCAGGTTCACGACCGGCATCGGGAGCGCCCGGGCGGTCGCGACCCCGAGCTCGCGCGCGAGCCCGGTCGCGGCCAGGTTCATCAGGGCGACCGTTCCGCCGGCCACGGCCAGCAGCCGAGCCGCCCGCGGCAGCACCGGCGGCGTGCCGAGCCGCGGCTCGCGCTCGTACAGCCCGCCGAAGTACAGCGCGAGGACGAGGACGGTGACGGTGACGCCGAACGAGACGAGGTACGCGGCGACGGCGTAGTCGGGCCAGCTCCTCCCGAACCGCAGGAGCATCGTCGCGACCGCGACCGCGTACAGCGCGACCGCGTCGGCGGGCTGGAGCAGCCGGAAGCCGTGCCGGTTCAGCCGGCCGAGCAGCCGGTCGGGCGAGCCGGCGACCGGCGCGGTCGTCACCCCGGCGCCGTCGGGACCGCCGGCGGCGGCGCCGGTGGGTGCGCCGGACGGCGCGGTGCCGAGCCCCGCCTCCACGGTCACCCCCGGTCGGTCGTCGGCGTCCCCGGGCCGGTCGCGCCGGGGGCGGCGGGGACGGGGCGGAGGACCGCCCCGAGGAACCCGACCCCCCAGGCGAGGTGCATCGTGGCGAGCGCGAGGGCGACGCCGGCCGCCCGGGGACGACCGCGACCGCCGGCCCGCCGCGCCGTGCGGAGCGCTCCGACGCCGAGGAGGGCACCGTAGCCGCCGAGCCCCACCGCCAGCGGGACGGCGGTCCACCGCCCGAGGTCGAGGAGGACACCGAGGAGCGCCAGCAGGGCGGCGGTCCCGAGCCCGAGGACGAGGACCGGGGCGGCCAGCTGCCGTCGGCGCAGCGAGCCGGGGTGGCGCCGGGCCGTCATGGCCCGCCCCCGGCCGTAGCCGCGGAACTGCCGGGCCAGCGCCGCGACGTCCCCCCGGGGCCGGTACGCCACGGCGAGGTCCGGGAGCAGGCGGACGCTCCCGCCGGCGCGGCGGATCCGTTCGTTCAGCTCGGCGTCCTGGTTGGTCCGGAACCGCTCGTCGTACCCGCCGACGGCCGCGAGGGCGTCGCGGCGGAACACGCCGAGGTAGACGGTGTCGACCGGCCCCTCGGGCCCGCCCTCGCGGTACGCCGCCCCCCCGTGGCCGAGCGGCGCGTTCATCGCGGCCGCGACCGCCGCGGCGAACCCGGCGTCGGCGGTCGCGACCTGCCGGCCGCCGACGACCGCCGCGCCCGTCGCGGCGAGGGCGGCGACCGTCCGGTCGCGATACCCGGCGGGGAGGCGGGCCTGGGCGTCGACGCGGAGGACGACGGGGCGGTCGGTCGCGGCGACGGCGCGGTTCAGGGCGGCCGGCGTCGTGCCCGTCGGGTTGTCGACGACCCGGAGCCGCGGCTCGTCGACGGCCAGCGCCCGCGCGGCGTCCGCGGTCGCCGGATCCGCGGCGGCGACGACGACCTCGTCGTCGGGCCGCAGCTGCGGCAGCACGGCGGCGAGGCAGCCCGGCAGCAGGTCGGCGGCCCCACGCGCCGGGACGACGACGGCGACGGCGGCGTCGGGGGCTAGCGGCGGCGGCGCGCCGAGGTCGCTCGTCGGGTCCGCGGGGAGGTCGCTCATGCGGCCCACCCCCGGAGCGCCGCGACCAGCCGGTCGCCCTCGGCCGCCCAGGTCAGCCCCGCGGCGGCGGCGCGGGCCCGCGCGACCGCGCGCGCATGGGCGTCGTCGTCGGTCAGCAGGGTCCGCACCGCGACCTCGGCCGCGTCGACGTCGCCGAACGGCACGACCGCACCGGCGCCGTCGGCCAGCAGCGGCACGACGGCGGGCAGCGGCGTCGCGACGACCGGCACCCCGTGCGCGAGGTACTCGACGACCTTCGTCGGGAGCGAGACCCGGTAGTTCGGTTCGTCGGCGAGGAGGCAGAGCCCGACCCGCGCGCCGGCGAGCAGCGCCAGCGCCCGGTCCGACGGCAGGTAGCCGTGGTGGACGACGGCCCCCTCCTGCACCGCGGCCGCGACGCGGTCGCGGACCTCGGGGTCGGCGTCGCCGATCAGCTCGAGCCGGGCGTCCGGTCCGAGCCGACGTCCGAGCGCGAGGAGGGCGTCGACGCCGCGGCCGGTCGAGAGCCGGCCGAGGTGGACGACGCGGGGCGAGCCAGCGGTTGCGACACCGGCGGTCGCGACCCCGCCGGCGGGTGCGACCGGCCGGTTCCGGACCACCGGATGGTCCCCGCGGAACCGCTCGCGGTACCCGTCCTCGGCCAGGACGAGGTGGACGCGGCGCTCGGCCCACCGCTCGAGCCCGTGGACCGCGCCGGCGACGAGCGGCCGCAGCGGCCGCGGCACCCAGGCCCGATGGCGGAGCGCCGCGGCCGGGTCCTCGTGGACGTCCCAGACCACGGGGGGCAGCCGCCCCACGCCGGCCGACCGGACCGCGAGCAGCAGCTCCGGGTCGTGCACCAGCACGAGGTCGTGCGCGGTGGCCTCGGCGCGCAGCAGCCGGACGGCCGCCCGGAGCGCCGCCAGTCGGCGCCGTCCGACGGCCCGGGGCAGGTCGCGGACCGCGAGACCGTCCGGCGGGGTGACGCCGACGGCCGCCCAGGGCGCGGCGTAGGTGACGGCGAGCCCGGCGGCCCGGAGGGTGGGGATCTGCCGGTGGAGGATGCGGGCGTCGTCCGGGCGGTGCACGACGGTGACGACGAGGACGCGCGGTGCGGACGCGCTCACGCCGGCGTCCCGGCGACGAGGTCGACCAGCGCCTCCGCGCGGTGGCGCCACGTGTGCGCCGCCAGCACGGCGGCCCGGCCCCGGGCGGCCAGCGCCGCCCGGCGCGGGGGGTCGTCGAGGAGGGCGGTCACGGTCGCGGACAGTCCGGCGGCGTCCGCGAACGTCGGGACACCGGCGTCGAGGAGCTCGTCCAGCCCGGGCAGGGCGTCCGAGACGACGCAGCCCCCGGCCGCGAGGACCTCGAAGACGCGGTTCGAGACCAGCCCCCACCGCCGCATGTCGTCCCAGTGGTCGTTGAGGACGACCTCGGCCGAGCGGTACCAGGCGGGCAGCTCGGACGGCGGCACGCCCGTCCGCGCGACCAGCGCCGGGTCGACGAACCGGTGCCAGCCGCCGCCCACGAGGGTCAGCGGCAGCCCGGCCCGGACCGCCGCCATCACCGCCGGGCGGGCGACCGACCGCGTGTTGCCGAGGAACAGCACCCGCGTCGCGCGGGCCGGGTCGACCGGACCCGGGACGAACGCGCGGTCGTCGGCCGCCTGATGGAGGACGTGGACGGGCGTGCTCGTGCGGGCCTCGAGGTGGGCGGCGAGCGGTCCGGACGCGGCGAGGACGAGGTCGGCGGCGTCGAGCTCGCCGGGGGCGAGCTCGCTGGGATGGCTGATGATCCAGACCACGTTCCGCTGCCCGTCGGCCACCGGCGCGACGCCCCGGCCCTTCAGGTGGAGCGTCACGTCCGCCGCGCGGTCGGCCACCCCGCCCCACGCGGGCCGGGGTGCGACGCGGACGACCGCCCCCCGAGCGCGCAGCTCACGGCGGAGCGCCTCCGCGACCGGCGTGTCCCCCCATCGCGCCGCCGCCCGACCGGCGGGGGCCCCGGTCCGGACCGACCACCGCGGGGCGCGCAGCACGTCGGCGAGCAGTCCCGCCACGTCTTGCGGCGACGCGTCGGGGGCGAGCCGTCGGACCGGGACCGTCGGTGCCCGCGCGGCCAGCGTCCCGTCGGGATCGCCGTCCGACGTGACGAGCAGGTCGCAGGCCTCGAGGGCGGCGTCGGACCAGGTCGCGGCGTCGGCGGCGCGACCCGGCCAGCCGACGACCGGGACCGGCGGCCGCGGGACGTCGGCGCGGCGCCGGCCGGGATCGGTGACGACGAGGAGCGCCGGTCCCGGCCCGCCCCGGGCGGCGCGGACCGGCAGCACCCGGACGTCGGTGCGGCCGACCAGCGGCCCCGGCACCGCGCCCGCGACCGCGACGACGGGGGGTGCGACCGGACGCGCGACCACGTCCGGGGCGTCGGGGTCATCGCCGAGCGCCGCGGCGACGACGCGGGCGCGCAGCGCCGGACCGTGGCGGGCGTCGAGCAGCCGCCGGTTGGCGCGCTGCCGGGCCGCGCGTGCCCGCCGGTCGCCCCGGAGGCGGGTCGCCCCCTCCTCGTGGAGCAGCACGGCGTCGGTCGCCACGCGGACCGGCCCGACCCGCCCGAGCCGGAGGCAGAGGTCGACGTCCTCCATCCCGTAGTCGAACCCCTCGTGCAGTCCTCCGACGGCGCGGACGGCGGCGACGTCCAGCAGCAGGCAGGCGCCGGTGGCCGCCAGCACGTCGCGCGCGCCCGGCGTCGGGGCCGGGCGGCGGCCGCGGTCCAGGTGGACCGGTCGGGCGAGGGGCCCGTCCAGCTCGAGCCCGATGGCGGCGTGCTGGACGGTGAGGTCGACGGCCGGACCACCGAGCCAGCCGCGCCGCCCGTGGACGAGCACCGCCCCGACAGCCACCGCCGGCGGGCCGTCCACGGGGACGGCCGCGGCGAGGAGCCGCGGGAGCCAGCCGTCCTCGAGGGGCGCGACGTCGTCGTTGAGCAGCAGCGCCCACGGCGTCGCGACCTCGGCGAGGGCGACGGCGTTGGCCGCCGCGTACGGCACCGGGGTATCCAGCCGGAGCCGGGTCGCCCGGGGGTGTCGGGCCACGACCTCGGCGACCGCCGGGATCCCGGCGTTGTCGACGACGAGGCTCGCGACCCCGACGCGGTCGAGCGCCGCGAGCAGGACGCCGAGCCGGACGGGCTGCGCGGCGGTGACCACGACGGCGGTCACGTCGGCCGCCGTCGGCGCCCCGGGACCGGTCCGGGGGGCGGGCAGGGCCGCGATGGCGGCCCGGAGGGCGCGCTCCCGCCGGCCGGCGCCGGCGCGCCGGGGCGCGGCCCGGAGGCTGCGCGCGACGAGGAGCACGGCGGCGCGGACCGGGTCCAGGACCCGGCGCGGCCGGACGAGCGCGCGGCGGGCGAGGTCGAGCCCCCGGGCCGCGACGACGTAGAGACGGGCCCGCTGGAGCCGCTCGAGCTGCTGGCGCCGCTCCTCGGCGATGCGGTGCCACTCCGCGGCGTCGTCACCGGGGGCGGACGGGGCGACCTCCGGGCTCATGCGGCCCCGCTCATCCCGCCGCGGTCGCGCGCGCGTAGGCCTCGAGCGCCGCCTCGGTCGGCCCGTCGAACACGATCCGGCCCGCGTCGATCCAGATGGCACGCCGCGTCATGCGGGCGACGACGTCGGCGGCGTGGCTCACGACGAAGACCGTGCCGGCGTCGGCGACGATCTCGGCGATCCGCGCCTCGCTGCGCCGCTGGAACTCGGCGTCCCCGGTCGCCAGCGCCTCGTCGATCAGGAGGATGTCGGGCCGGACGGCGGAGGCGATGCCGAACTGCAGCCGGGCCGCCATGCCCGACGAGTAGGTCCGGAGCGGCCGATCGATGGCGTCAGCGAGCCCCGTGAACGTGATGATGTCGTCCATCTGCGCGGCCAGCTGCGCCCGCGGCACGCCGAGCGCCGAGCCACCGATCATGATGTTGCGGCGGCCGGAGAGGTCGCCCTGCAGCGCCGCGCCGACGGCGAGCAGGACCGGCTGCGACGCGGCGTGGACCGTGCCGCGCTCGGCGGGGAGCAGCCCCGCGAGCGCCGACATCAGCGTGCTCTTCCCGGACCCGTTCCGCCCGATGATGCCGACGGCCTCGCCGGCCGCGGCCGTGAAGCTGACGCCCCGCAGCGCGCGGACCTCGACGTGGGGGCGCGGCCGGAACCGGCGAGCGACGAGGCGGCGCAGCGTCGGGCGCACGTCCTCGTAGACGCGGTACGAGACGTGCAGGTCGTCGACGACGACGGCCGGCACCGCCGCGGTAGCGGCGGACGCGGACCCGACGGCGACGGACGTCCCCTCGACGTCAGGCCGCATTCGCGTACCGCCCCTCGTGGCGGTGGAACCAGACACCGCCGGCCACGATCGCCAGCACGGTCCAGCCGACCGCCCAGCTGAGCGCCGTCGCGTCGACCCGCCCGTCCAGCAGCAGACCCCGCGCCGCCGCGATGAAGGTGTGCGGGGGGTTCAGCGTCAGCAGCGTCCGCAGCGGTCCCTCGGGCGCCAGCGTCACGGGGAAGAGGATGCCGGAGAAGTAGAACCAGATGCGCAGCACGTGGGTCAGCAGGTGGTCCATGTCCCGGAAATGGACCGTCAGCCGCGCGGCGACGAGGCTGAGGCCGAGGTTGAACACCAGCTGCAGCACCGTCAGCACCGGGAGGAGCAGCCACGTCGCGGCCGGCGCGACCCCGGTCGCGGCGACGATGCCGACCATGACCAGCAGCGCCGGCAGGTGCGCGAGCAGCTCGGAGAGGTTGACGGAGAGCGGGAGGATGGCCGCCGGGAAGTTCAGGCTCCGCAGCATCTGCGCCTTGACGACGACGATGCGGGCCGAGCTCTGCACCGCCTTCTGGGTGAACGAGAAGACGAAGAGCCCGACGATCAGCCAGGCGGCGTAGTTCTCGACGCCGCCCCGCTGCTGGAGGATGACCCCGAACAGCAGGTAGTAGATGCCGGCCTGGATCAGCGGGTTCAGCAGGTGCCACGCGCCGCCGAGGACCGTGTCCATGCTGCGCTGCCGCATGTCGCCCAGCGGCACGAGGAGCGCGAACTCCCGTCGGGACCAGAGTCCGGCGAGGTAGGCGCGGAACGGGGGTCGGACGCCCATCGGGTGCAGACCGGCGGCAGCGGCCTCGGCACCGGTCCAGGGCCGCGGCGAAGCGAGTCGGGACACGTCGCGCCTCCCGCGACCGAGGAGCTCGGAACCCCGGGTCGGCCGAGCGGAGCCCTATCCTAGGACGCAGGGGTCCGGTCGGGCCCGTCCGTCCCCGTCCGCTCGGAGTCCTCGGATGCGACGCGTGCGACCGTCGACGCTCGCACGGTCCGCCCGCCTGCGGTGGGTCGTGCTGGCGGCCACCACCCTGCTCGCCCTCGGCGGCTGGCTGGCCGCGGCGCCGACCGGTGCGAGTCCGGACGACGACTACCACCTCACGAGCATCTGGTGCGCGCGAGGCTTCGACGAAGGGGTCTGCCTCCCGAACCCCGGCGGCCCGCCGGACCGGAGCACCTTCGTCCCGTTCCCCGTGGCCAGCATGTCCTGCACGGCGTACGACGCGACGGTCAGCGCCGCCTGCCAGGCGGACGCCCTCGCCCGGGATCCGCGGACCCTGACGCTCGGGATCGGCGGGAACGTGGAGGGCGAACGCGCCGGGCTCTACTACTGGGTGATGCACACGTTCGTCTCGGCGGACTTCCCCCGGGCCTTCGCGAGCATCCGGATCGCGAACCTCCTGACCGCCCTCGCGGTCGTCGGCGCCACGATGGCCGTCGCCGCGCCGCGGCTCCGACGCGTCGTGGCGCTGACCTGGCTCGTCGGCGGTCTCCCCCTCGGGTACTTCCTCATCACCTCCGTCAACACGAGCGCATGGGGGTTGATCGGACTCGGGACCGCATGGGCGAACGCGTTGACGGCGTCGCGACCCGGTCCGACGCTGCGTCGCGCATCGGCCGGGGCGCTGACGCTCCTCGGCGTCACGATGGCGCTCGGCGCTCGGACCGAGGCGCTCGCCCACCTCGCACTCGCCGTCCCGGCGGTGATCCTGCTGCACCGCGCCGGGGCTTCCCGAGCGGCCGGCCGACCCGACCGCTCATCGCGCATGCGCCGCTCCGCCGCCGCGACGGCGGGCGTCGCCGGCATCGCGGTCATCGCGTTCGCCCTCCTCCCCACCCCGTCCTACCTGGCGGCACTCCTCGGCTCCATCGGGGACGGTGTCGCGGATGTCGCGGAGCGCGGCTTCGGTGACCCGTGGCTGGCGGTCCTCCTGGAGGTCCCACAGCTCTGGGCCGGCGGACTCGGGGACCGATGGGGGCTCGGCTGGCTGGACACCCCCATGCCCTCGCTCACCTCGGTGGCGACGGTCGGGTCGTTCGCCGTGCTGCTCGGGCTCGGCCTGCAGAGCGCGGACCGTCGGAGGGGAGCGGCCGTCGCGGCGACGCTCACCGGTCTGTTCGCGCTGCCGATGTTCTCGCTCCTGGCCGCGGGACTCGTGGTCGGCGAGCAGTTCCAGCCACGGCACTACCTCCCGGCTCTGTTCCTCCTCCTGGGCGCGGCCACGTTGTCCGACCGGCGGAGCCACGGTCCGGCCCTCGGCGTGGGTGCCCGTTCCGCGCTGATGATCGCGCTCGCGGTCGCCAACGCGGCGGCGCTCCACACGACCATCCGCCGCTACTCCGCGGGGCTCACGCAGGCCCGCGTCTGGGACCTCGACGGCTCGATCGAGTGGTGGTGGCCCGCGCTGCCCTCGCCGATGACCGTGTGGATCGTCGCGAGCCTCGCCTACGCGGTGACCGCGTGGCTCGTGCTCGGGCTGTTCGCCGCTCAGCCGACCTCGCGCGGCGCGGCGGCCCGTCCGACCGAGTGATACCGGACGCCTGCGGCGAGCATCGGCGCGGGGTCATGGGCGTTGCGACCGTCGATGACGATCGGGTAGGCGAGTCCGCGCAGGTAGTCGTCGGGCGAGAGCGCGACGACCTCGTCCCACTCGGTGCAGACGACGGCGGCGTGGGCCTCGTGCAGCGCCGCGTGGACGTCGTCGTGCGGCTCGACCCCCGGCACCTCGGCCGCGATGGCCACGTGCGCCACCGGGTCGAAGGCCCGGACCCGCGCCCCGACCGCGAGCAGCGCCCGGGCGAGGTGGACGGCCGGCGCCTCGCGGAGGTCGTCGGTCCCCGGCTTGAACGCGGCGCCGAGGAGCGTCACCGTCTTCCCATCGAGGTGCCACAGCTCCTGGCGGAGCTTGTCGAGGACGTGGTCGCGCTGGGCGACGTTGATCGCCCGGACCTCGTCGAGCAGTCGGAACGGCACCCCGACCGCGCGGGCGAGATGCGCGAACGCGTCGACGTCCTTCGGGAAGCAGGACCCCCCGTACCCGAGACCGGCAGAGAGGAACGCCCGGCCGATGCGCGGGTCGTGCCCCATCCCGTCGGCCACCACCTGGACGTCGGCCCCGACCTGCTCGCAGATGCGGGCGACCGCGTTGATGAACGAGATGCGCGTCGCGAGGAAGGCGTTCGAGGCGTGCTTGATCAG
>Ga0075474_10000473_pt1 | contig 15286 bp, 10 predicted proteins | sample DEB08_DNA_2_FD_71485 | JGI IMG/M metagenome (GOLD analysis project Ga0075474, IMG submission 71485) | Aqueous microbial communities from the Delaware River and Bay under freshwater to marine salinity gradient to study organic matter... | ecosystem: Environmental > Aquatic > Marine > Coastal ...
TCCTTCAGCCCGCACTACGCTTCGGACATGCTGGCACCTGTGCGACCGCCTAAAGCTCCGATCGTGATGACCCACGTGGTTGATGATCCTGAAGCGATCCGGGCCATGGCTCGAGCCAACGGCCCCTACTGGCAACCGGGGCGCATGCTTGCCACTTCAGGAAGCGCTCGCCAGGTCGCCGAAAACCGTAAAGACGGCAGCGAGAAAGTGTTTACCGACGCCATGATCGGCCCCACATTTCGCGGCCAGTGGGCGTTCGGCGAACCGAGCATTGCCGGAGCCGAACCGTTACTGAACCATCCTGGGTTCGCCCAAGCTGCCCGCGAGATGTACCAAACCGACGTGGTGGTCCCCGAACAGGTCTACGTCAACCTTTCCACCCCCTGTGGTCGGCAAGGGTTTAGTCACACCGACATCCCCGAGTTTCGAGGCTTGAACCGGCTGACCGCTCCCGCCTGGCTGTTGACCGCCATGGGGGTCAGTCGACTGTTTGAAGCCGAACGGATGCATATCGTGACCGCGGTGGCCTGGTTTTATCAGGGCGAGGCCGGAGGGTTTCGTTACTGGCCCGAAGGACCAGACGGACCGTCGTTGTTGCACGACGATGTATGGAACACCGCCATCGTCGGCGACAACGATTTCATGCCCCACGAAGTGACCCGGATCGGACCCCGCGGTTCATCCGGTCCAGCCGGGATGACGCTTGACTCTGAACTTGAGTGTGACGGAACCGACTGGCAGATCACCGACCACGGCACCGTTTTGGGTCGTTTCAGCGATCGCGAGGTTCGGCTTTCGGTGTCGTGGAAAGCCAAGGTGTACCGAGACGAGCACGAAAAGGCCCTAGCCGACGCCGGAGAGAACGGCGTTGACGTCGCCGAAGCCCTCGAACGTTTCGCCGCCGATCTCGCCCAACGGCCGGAACCAGAAGAACTCGCCGGTGACGGTGTTACCTCCGACGAACTCCGACAACAGTTGAGCCGCTGCTACTCGGCGTACCGGACCAACCCTGGGCCTGCCTAACCCATTCCACCCAACCGACCCGATTGGGGTCGGACCCGCCGAGGCTCAGAACTCGTCGCGTATGGCATAGGCCAGCAACGAACCGACCAGGGCAACTGCAGCTACCAGCAGCCACATTGGGCCATACCCGTGAGCGTCGATCACCGCGCCGGTAACGATCGGTGCTGCGAACACCCCGAGATAGATCCCCATCTGCGTAATTCCCGACGCCGCCCCCGAAGCGTCGCCGTTGGCTCGCATGATCCCGAAGTTGCTGAACACTGGCCACACCCAACCCGCGCCGAACGCCAACACCGTGGCAACCATGTGGCTCGGGGCCGAGCGGTACGACAGCCCAACCATGGCCACCGCCCCGATACTGGTAACGGCCGCAACCGCGGCGTACGGCCGGGCCGACATGCGGTCGAGCCGAAGTCCAATCAGCAGACGCATGGCGATCCCACAACCAGCGCCGAGGCTGAGCATCCAACCAGCCACTGACTCCGAAAGCCCCGCATCGACCCCCGACGACACCGTCCACGAGGTCAACCCACCGGCCGCGAACGCCAGGAACGAACCAACGACCAGCGCCGAAAGCAGCGCCCGCATCGACGAACGCGGACGAGCCGAACGCAGTTCCCCACTCCCGGTTCCATCTACGAACCGCACCACCAGCACCAACCCGATCACGGCCAGAGACACCCCAAGCGCAAGCGACCAGCGCCAACCAAACGTGACCGCCAGCAACGGGACGGCGATTCCGCTGACCATCGACGCCGACGGCATCCCCGACTGTTTGATCGCGAGGGCCAGACCGAGCCGGGGTAGTCGGGCCCGGGCCAGCACCAAGTTCACCGCGGTCTGGTTGGCGGCGTTGACAACCCCACAGGCCGCCAGCAGCGCGACGATGACCGTAAACGAGGTTGACAACCCGGCGATCATCAACTGCAGCACGATGGTGGCGATCAGGCAGGCCACCAACTGGCGCCGCGGCCCGACCCGTTGCACAACCCGCCCGGTTAGCACCGAACTGGCGCTGGCTGCGAGGAAATAGGCCGCCGTACCCCAGCCATACCGACCGGCCGAAACCGAGAACTCTTCGCGCACCTGCACCGCGACCGCACCAAACAAAAACCCCGGATAGACGCAGGCCACCGTCGCCACCACTGCGGTGGTGATCAGGGTTCGCGGCGAAACCACGGTGGTGGTCATCGTCGCTCCGGTAGCAGCGCTGTTTCGGTGATGGCCCCCGGATGGCCGATCGCTACCAGACACGACGCCTCAACCGGTCGGGCATCGCTGAGCGTCGTGCGTTCCCCGACCCGATGCACCACCACCCATCCCTGGTCGGTTTCGACAATCCCTTTGAGCCGGATCACTCCCGAGTCAAGGTGGTTTACGTGGCGGGTGAGCGCTTCAAGCCCGATCGGTCCCGACCATTGCTGATGCCACGATTCGAGGCCATGAACCAGCAGCGCCGTTCCCTCCCCCGGTTCCGGTTGCGCGGGGGTGGCGGTGAAACGGTCGGGAAGATCGAACAGTTCGACCGGAACTCGTCCGTGCTCAGCCATGATCACCGGACGATCCGCGACCAGCGTTCGCACCTGCGCCTCAACCGCGTCACGTTGAGCGGGTCCGATGAGATCGATCTTGTTGATCACCACCACATCCGCGGCCCGTAGTTGACCAACGACTGCGTCACCGACCAGCGGATCGTTGACCTGAGCTGCGAACCGTTCACCGTCCACCAGCACCACCACCAGGTCGAGATGAAACCCGGGCCGATGAGCGTACGCCGCTACCGAACTAGGATCAGCAACCCCGCTGGCCTCGATCAGCAACCGGCTCGGGCGGGGTCGTACCTCGTTGAGGTCGGCGAGCGCAGCCGCGAGCCCGTCGGCTACCGAGCAGCAGATGCATCCGTTGGCCAACGTCACGGTGGTGCCGTCGAAGCGTTCGATCAGGTGCTGATCGATCCCGAGTGCGCCGAAGTCGTTGACGATCACGGCCGTGCGATGATCGGCGCCGCGAATGATGTCGTTTAGCAGCGTGGTCTTACCCGCCCCGAGGTACCCGCCGAGCACCACCGTCTCGATCAACGGCATCCCTGCACCGGGAACAACGGCCCCGGCACCCGGTTCTGGTTCAGCCGACACTGCGAAACTCACTGATTGGCGCCAGCCGGCTGCGGAACCCCTGAAAGCACGGTTCCCCACACCCCAATGTCTCGAAGCTGGCTAGGGTCAACCGTCAACGGATCGTCATCGAGCACCGCGAAATCGGCGTACTTTCCGACCTCGATCGAACCGACCAGATGATCCAACTTGAGTTGGTGAGCCGCGCCCAGCGTGGCCGCGTACAGCGCTGACGCCGCACTGATCCGTTCCTCAGCTCCCAACTCGAATCCGCTGGCCGTCTGCCGGTTGACCGCGCACCACATCACCTGAAGATGCCCAAGCGGGGTCACCGGCGAATCCGAATGGAACGAATACGAGATCCCGAGCGCCTCGGCGGTCCCGCAGGCATCCATCGCCGCAGCCCGCTCTGGTCCGACCGTGAACTGCCGATGCTGATCACCCCAGTAAAAGATGTGGTTGCTGAAAATGTTGGCGCACATGCCAAGGGCCGCCATTCGTCGGTACTGCGCTGCGGTGGTCAGTTGACAGTGTTGGACGGTGTGACGGTGATCGGCCCGGGGGTGCGTGGCTAACGCCGCCTCCACTGCGTCAAGGAAGACATCGACGGCCTGATCACCGTTGCAATGGCAGTGGACGGTGAGTCCGGCGCGATGAAACACCGAAACGAGTTCGGGCATTTGTTCCGGCGGGATCAGCCAGAGCCCGTTGGGGTCAGCTCCGGCCGGGGGATCGAAATAGAACGGCCAGTTCAGGCGAGCGGTGAAACCTTGGATGGATCCGTCAAGGATCAACTTGATCACCCCAAAATGCAGCCGTTCCGTGGACTGGTCACGAAGCGAAACGACCTGGGCCGCCAACTCCTCGACCGACCCCGCAGATCCAAACGGTGACGCGGCCACCAAAATCCGGGCCGGAAACGCCGGATCTTCAGTGACCCGGCGCCAAGAATCCAGTTGACGTTCGGTAAACCCACTCGCTCCCAGATCAGCCAGCAGCGTGTGCCCGTTGTTGCACCCGTCTCGAGCGAAGCTCCATTTCGCTTCGTCGGTTCCGAACTCCCCCACGAAACGTTTCCAAACGTCCCCGGCCAGACTGATCGCCGCCGGTTCCTGCAATTCGCCGTTGGGTTCGCCGTGCTCATCGCGTACCACCCCTGGGGTGGTGCTGGCCGCAGTAATTCCCTCGCTGCGACGCAACGCAGCGTTGACGGTGGCCAGATGGCTGCTGGCGTGCATCACAAAGATCGGTCGTGTCTCAGACACCGTGTCGAGGTGCCGTCCCACCAGACGTTCACCGCTCAGATAGATCGGGTCGAGACCCCAAGCCATCAACGGCGCTCCGGCCGGTAGCGCCTCTTCGGCGCGGGCGAGTCGACTCAGAACCTCGTCAATGGTGCTACACCCGGGCCAGTAGCCACCGGACGGATCAGTTCGGCCGAAATACCCGACGTAGGTGTGGGTCCATACCCCACCTCCGAACACGTGACTGTGGGCTTCGACAAAACCCGGCACCAGCACCTGGTTCGCGAACTGTCGATCAACGACCGCTCCGGGCAGGTGTTCGAGTTCAGCGACCGTTCCCACCCCCACCACCTTGCCGTCGCGAACCGCGACCGCTTCCGCAGTGGGGTTGGTTCGTCCCATGGTGCGGATCAGTCGAGCTGGATAAACGATGGTGGTCACCGGGGCCTCCGTTGTCGACCGGGGAGCGTTGCTGCGTGCTACTGCTCAAACCCTAGGCGCTGACCGCCCTTTGGCCCTGACTCTGACACCGACACCCTCGCCGAATGGCCGGAGAGGATCGGTGCTGATTCGGTCTTGCGTCGACGCCCAGCGCGCTCTACACATAGGGCGTGTCCCGACCCCGTTTTCACCTTGCCATCCCGGTCGACGATCTCGACCAGTGCCGTACCTTCTACCGGGATGTGCTCGGGTTCCCGGAAGGTCGCTCGGCTGACCACTGGGTTGACTTTGACATGTTCGACCACCAGTTGGTCATTCATCAGGTGCCGGACGGTGGTGGTGTGGCGGGTCGAAACCCGGTCGATGGCGACGCGGTGCCGGTCCCCCATTTCGGGGTCTTGTTGTCACCGGAAGATTTCCAGGATTTTGCCGATCGGCTCACCGCGGCGCAGATGCCGTTTGTGATCGAACCCCACGTGCGTTTCGCGGGCAGTGTCGGCGAACAACACACCATGTTTTTCGTTGATCCCGCAGGCAACGCCCTCGAATTCAAGGCGTTCACCGACGACACTCAGGTGTTCGCCCGCAACGAGAACTAGCCAACCGACGGGTCGCCAAGCGACGCGACGTTGCCCTTGGAGAGCGTCAGCTTTGCGCGACGCTAGCGATCCGGCCTTGCACCGACGACAGTTCTCCGCGCGCTTCACGGCTGTAACGCGGGTTGGGTTTGACCTCATCGCCGGCCTGCGGGGCTAGCCGCATGCTGGTGTAGACGACCTTGCGGGGATGCGCGGTTGGCGGGTAGGCACGGTGCAAGGTGTCGCTGCAGTGAACGGTGACGTCACCGGTCACGGTTTCGAGCAGGCGGCTGGGAAGATCCAGTTCGGGATCTCGAAACGACGCGGTGGTGTTAGCCCGATGCGACCCAGGTATCACCCCAAGGGCCCCGCTGATCCGGTCGGCGCCAGTGACCGAAATGCCGACCGTCAGGCTGTTGCACATGTAGCTGTGGAGCCCCTGCCCACAGTCTTTGTGCCAGGGAAGATCCGAAAGCCCATTCACCACTCCCAACGGTTTGACCAGTCCTTCGCAGGTTGCTGGTCGTTGATGGCTGTCGCCGGTCAAGTCGGCCAGCCAGGCCAAACGTTGGTCGCCGATGGCCGACTGTGCGGCTGCCGATTTTTCGTGGAAGTTCAGGGAACGGACCGCGACTTCGTCGCCGTTGTCGAGGGTGCACCACCAGAACTCGGGATCGGCGTTGCGGGCACCGGCGATCGAGGCGTCGATATCGGTTTCGATCAGCGCCATCTCGGCTGGGTCAAACACTCCGGTGAGGTGGAGAAAGCCGGCTTCGCGAAGGAAGTGAGCCATCTCCGACCGGTCGTCATCGAGCCGAAAGCGCCGGTCGAGGTCGAGGGGTTGACCAACCGGGTCAACCATGGTGACGTCGCCTGGTTCGTGCACCGGTCGGCCGTCCAGCAGCGCCCGCAACGCCGGTTCCCAGCAGATCCAGTCGTTGAGCGACCCTTTGCTAATCACCACCCGGGAAGTCATAGCGAGGCCCATGGTTGATTGCCGATCCTGAAGCACATCGGACAAGGCGTCTTCGGCCATTTCGGCGATTACGTCGGCCTGACTAACCCCGTCGTGGAGCTCCAGCTTGGTTCCGTTGGCGGCCAGGGTCAGGGCCCGTCCCGCTACTCGGAGACCCAGATTGGGGAGTTGTTTAGCCGCTACCCCACGTCCCGCCAACGAACCGTGCTCACGCCAGGCGTGGGGAAGATACTCGTCGAAGGCCGCGTCGACCGTGAGGTCAACCACGTCCTGATGGCGACGGCAACGATGGTCAACAGACATATTCCCTCCCCGGCGAACCTTACTCGCCCTGCGCTGCGGCCTGGCTTTCCCGATAGCTCACCGGTGGGTAACGGGGAGGGTTCCCCGGTCCGGTGCAGGTCGGCAGGCAGGTCATTGGGGTGTCCGCGTTGGCGTTGAAAAAGAACGGGATCGAATAGCGATCGTCGGGTCCGAAGTTGGGAGGAACGAAGTGTTTCACCGAGGTGAACCGGTCGTTGGACCACTGCTTGAGAAGTTCACCGGTGTTGACGACCAGCGCGTCGCTCACTGCGGGCACGGCAAGCCATTCACCGGTTCGTTCGCCGCGAATCATCAACCCGGGACGATCTTGAGCCAGCAAGGTAAAGAACGTGGTGTCAACATGCGGTGCGATCCCGAACTCGTCGGCGTCGGCCTCAGCTACGGGTTCGTACCTCGAGAAACGAAGCCGGGAGAACGGCTGCTCCATTGCCGCCGCGAAAAAGTCGGCGGGCAGATCAAGGGCTCGGGCGTAGATCGGCACCAGTTCCTGCGCCACCCGTTCGATTTCGGTTGCGTACTGTTCGATCACCGGACGGAACTCGGGCAACTGTTCCGGGTCGGGCCAGGCGGCGTCGTCGAGGCCAAGGCCAACGTCCCGTTTGAAGATCAACGCCTCGTTCAGGTTGCCTTTGGCTCGGCGAGGAAGTTTGCGGGTGCCAACCGGCAGATAGCCGGCCCCCGGAACTTTGGTCTGTTCCGTGTCGGTGGCCAGACCCAGCTTGTGTTCATCGGGAAGCGCGAAAAACTGTCGGGCGACCGCGAAGGCTTCTTCGATGAGGTCCGAGGCAATCCCATGACCGACCAACAGATGAAAACCGACCTGTTCACCAATGACGCGGACCTTATCGGCGAGTCGTTCGAGCTCTTGGGGGTCTCGGTCGGTCAACCAGTTCCCGATGTCAACCGTGGGGAGTTCCTCCTCGGTTGCGGCCCGTTGCCGGGACAATTCCCACGTTTCTGATTCGGCGAGGAGTTCGCGTTCGCGAGACGCTGCGAACCCTTCGGTCATTGGTCCACTCCAAGTGGGTTGCCGTCGGTTCGGTCAAGTAGGCGTTGCACCAGCGTGGTTGTGTCCTCGTCGCTGCGTGTGGCGGTGATCTGGCCGTTGGCGAGCAGGAATGCCGGTCCTTGGGAAGCCGCATACCGGTCCGGGTCGAGGAACAAACGCGGTTTGATCATTGCCGGGTCACCGGTCTCGGGACAAAACGTCATGCAGTTGCCGCATTCGTTACACAATTCGGCAAACACCAGGTACTGCTGACGGTCGGCCATACCGTCGAGGCTCTTAATGCTGGTGAAGGCGTCGTTGGGGCAGACGGTCACGCAGAAGTTGCAGGCTACGCATCCGAACATGTCGAGATCGTGGTCGACTTCCCGCGGCAGTTTGCTGTTGTTCTCGGCCCGGTACGGGTTGGCTCCTTCGGCCTGTAACGAGGCCGCATACTGGGCCGCGGTTGACGTCCACCCACCCGCTTCGGCTTGCCGCTGACGATCGGCGCGCCAACTGGCGAGGTCGGTGCACTCCGCGGCGACGATTTCGCTGGTTAGCGCTTTGAGCATCGGGGCGAGCCGCCCGTACCCTCCAGGTTTGAGCAGGTCCGAGCAGACCGTGGTCGGGTTGACTCCGGTGGCCAAGGTTGCGGCCAAATTTTCTTTGGTGATGCCGGCCGAGAAACTGACCATGACATCGCCGTCGTGACCGGGGAGAGCGAACGTGCCGGGAAGGGCATCCGCGAGTCGGTCCAACAGCGTGCAGGCCAACACATGCAGCGGTGGTCCGGACAGGTACATGGTCTCGTCAGGCATCCAGCCTTTGGTGTTGTCCACGACCAGGGTGTTGGTGAGCTTGATCCCAAACCGACGACCGCGGTCTTTGGCGTACTGGTTGAGCTCAGCGATCAACTCGATGCCGCGCCCAAAGTGGAGGTCTTCGGCAAATGCCTGCTCCTTGACCGAAATGTCGGTGTAGCCCAGTTGGTCGTTGACGATCCCGGCCACCGTTTCGTAACCGAGCAGGGTGGGGTTGAGCTTGACGATCACGTCGAGTTCGTGCTCGTCAATGAGGTGTTTGGTGATGGATTCAATTTCTTCGGGTGGGCAGCCGTGAAAGGTCGAGAGGGTGAGGGTGTCGGCAAGGCAGGGATCAATGTCGAGGTCGGCGAACGGAGCGAACGCACCACCGATTTCGGGACGGAGCCGTTCGATCTCGGCGCTGGCGTTTCGCATCGAACGGAGGAAACCCGCAACTTTGGGGCTGCTGATTCCGGCGAGGTCATAGCCGACACTCATGTCAAAGACGTGCGGTCCCGGGTCAGGACCGACCAACGCTGCTACCGGCTCCCAGCGCCGCAGCAGTTCGATCAACATCGCGGCTTTGACGTATTCGGTGGTGCTTTGCGCCACCGTTAGTTCCTGACTCCACTCGATGTTGTATCCAACAGTCTGCATATCAATGCAGGGGCGGTTGATCTCTAACTGGTCCAGGATCTGCACCGTCTTGAGTTCAAACAGCCGAGATCCGCCAAGCCAGGACAGCACGATGTTTTGCGCCAACTGGGAGTGCGGGCCCGCTGCCGGACCGAGCGGTGTGGCGCAGGGCCGACCGAGAAACGAAAACCCGAGATCAACGGCAGGATCGCGACGCCAGACCCGCCCGGTGGGCAGGTCAAAGATTCGGCCACGAGTTTCCCACTCATGCTCCACTCGTCCCAGCAGGGTTCCGAGCGACATCGGGGTCAGCGGAGCGGTCTCATCCACCCCGCGAAGCTACCGGAAGTCTTTACAAACTGTAAATGACCGTGGGTCAGGTGGCGCTGGCCGCCGCGATCGACGCGATCGTCGCGTCAAGGGTGGCATCGAACTCGGCGTCGCTCTGCTGGGCTGAGAGCCCTTCGGTCAACGCTCGGGAGAAACTGGCGATCATGCCGTGCTGCCGGCTCAAGATCTCGTTCGACTCGGCCCGGCTGTACCCGCCGGAAAGCGCCACTACCCGCAGCACTTTCGGGTGGTCAATCAGTTCCCGGTAGAAACCATCGACGCTCGGCAACGACAATTTCAACATGATCTGCGCCCCGTCAGGCAACGATGCCAAGTTGTCGACGATGGCGGCCTTGAGCAGCACTTCAGCCGCGGCTTTGGTCGGGCTGTGAATGTCCACTTCGGGTTCGATAATCGGCATCAACCCGTGGTCGAGAATTTCCCGTCCGATCGCGAACTGCTGATCAACGACCGCCGCGACCCCGACCGGATTGTCGGCTTTGATCACCGAACGCATCTTGGTTCCGAAAACGCCTTTGGCCACTGCTCGGGTCAACAGTTCAGACAGGTCCGGGATTGGTTTGAGAATCTGAGCGTCATCGGCTTCGTCGGCTAGACCCTTGTCGCATTTGAGAAACGGCACGACCCCTTTGACATCCCAGAGGTAACTCGGGGCCGCAATGCCACCGATGTCACGATCCATGGTCATTTCGAACAGGATCGCCCCCAACACTCGATCACCCCCGAAGGCCGGGCTCATGCAGATACGGCTGCGCATGGCGTGAATGTGGTCGAACATTTCCTGGTCGGAGCCGTACTGATCCTCGCCGATCCCGTACAGCGCCAGCGCTTTCGGAGTGCTCCCACCGCTCTGATCTAAGGCAGCAATGAAGCCACTGGCCGAGCCCATTTTGTTGAGCATTTCTTCGTTCATGATGTCACTCCTTGCCGTGGCCAGCGCCGAAATGCCGGAAGTCCGGTGGTTGGCTGCGTTGCTCGCTCACTCTAGTCCTCTACCCACCCGCCTAGGGGGGCGTTGACATTCATCTCTTCCGGGTGAACCATGGGCCTAATCATGACCAGCCTTGACTACCGCCTTGAAGCCCAATTCGCCGCCGAACGAGGCCGTGTGGTGCTGTCCGGAGTGCAGGCACTGGTGCGAGCCCCTCTCGATCAGGTTCGCAGCGACGCCAAACGCGGCCAACGGACCGCCGGTCTCATCTCCGGCTATCAAGGTTCGCCGCTGTCCTCGGTCGAAGCGGTCTATGACCGCAACCGCCAGCTCTTTACCGACCACGACATCCGCTTCAACCCTGCGGTCAACGAGGAGTTGGCGGCCACCATGATCTGGGGAAGCCAACAAGCCGAACGAAACCCGGCCAGCACTCACGCCGGTGTCGTTGGACTGTGGTTTGCCAAAGGCCCGGGTCTGGATCGGGCTGGTGACGCGATCCGGCACGCCAACCTTGCGGGAGTGAGCCCCCACAGCGGGGTGCTTCTGGCCGTCGGTGACGACCCGGCCAACAAGTCATCCAGCATTCCTTCGGCTTCGGAAGGTTCGCTCACCGATCTGGCCGTTCCGTTTCTCTACCCGGGGTCCATTCAGGACGTGCTCGACTTCGGACGGTTTGGTTACGAGATGTCCCGAGCCTGCGGGGCCTGGATCGGCATCAAGATGCACAACGACATTGCCGATGGAACCGCCACGGTGCATGTCGATGCCGACCGGCTTTCCATCAACCACACACCGTTTATGCGCGACGGCCAACCCTGGCATCCCCAGTCGGACGACAACGTGCTGTTGCACCGTGCCTTGGAACTCGAAGCCGAATCGCACCAACTTCGTCCGCTAGCCGCCGCACATTTCGCCACCGTCAACCAGTTGCACCTGACTGTGGGAGCCAGCCAAGCCGAACTCGGCATTCTCGCCGCCGGCAAGGCCTACTACGACGTGCGAGAGGCGCTGCAAAGTTTCGGCATCATTAGCGACGACGACCTGCGAGATGCCGGGATCAGCATTCATAAACCCGGTCTGGTCTGGCCGCTGGCCCGAGACCCACTGCTGGCGTTCACCGCCGGGATCACCACCCTGCTAGTGGTTGAGGACAAACGACCCTTCCTAGAGCAACAGGCGACCGGGATTCTCTACGGGCAACCCCACCAACCGCTCATTGTGGGCAAGACCGATGAACAGGGCCTACCGCTCATCCCTTCGGCCGGAGCGTTGGAAGCCAACACCCTCGTTGCGCCGCTGCGCCGAGTGTTGAGCCGCCATCTCCCCGAGGAACGTCTTGGTCGTCCGCGCGAACGTTTCACCGTTACCGCCACCGAACCGCTGCTCAATCGGGCCCCGTATTTCTGTAGCGGCTGCCCGCATAACCGCTCAACGGTCGTGCCGGAAGGGTCGGTTGCCGGGGGTGGGATCGGCTGCCACACCATGGTCCTCACCTTTGAGGATCCCCGCGGGGTTGGGGTTACTTCGATGGGGTCTGAAGGTGCTCAGTGGGTCGGGATGGCTCCGTTTGTGCACGAAGGTCATCGCTTCCAAAACATCGGAGACGGAACGTTTACCCATTCGGGGAGTCTCGCCATCCGACAGGCGGTGGCCGCTGGCACCAACATCACCTTCAAAGTGCTTTACAACGGCACGGTAGCGATGACCGGTGGTCAGGACGCGGCCGGCGCGTTGACCGTGCCGTCAATGACTCGCCTGTTAGACGCCGAAGGCGTGACAACCATCGTGGTGGTTCGAGACAACGACAAGCAGTATCCGGCCCACGACCGGTTCGCCGACGGGGTGGAACTCACCGACCGGCGTCACCTCGACGAGGTGCAGCGTCGCCTGCGCGACACCCCAGGGACGAGCGTGCTGATCTACGACCAGGGTTGTGCCGCTGAGCTACGCCGGGCCCGCAAACGTCGCTTGTCCCCAACGCCCACTACCCGGGTGGTGATCAACGAAGCGGTCTGTGACGGTTGTGGCCATTGCGGCGAAATCTCAAACTGCATGAGCGTGCATCCGGTGGCCACCCCGTTGGGACGCAAGACCCGCATCCATCAGGAGTCCTGCAACATTGACCTGAGCTGCCTTGAAGGTGAATGCCCGGCGTTCATTTCGGTGACGGTTACCGACGGCGAGTCGGTGGATGCGCCGCTTCCTGACGTGGACCTACCCGTACCACCCGAGCCGGACCGGCCCGAGCAGGCGTCGATTCTCACGGTTGGGATCGGTGGGACCGGCGTGGTGACGGTCAACCAACTGCTCACCACCGCGGCGCTTCTTGATGGCAACCAAGCCGACAGCCTTGATCAGATCGGCCTAGCCCAGAAGGGCGGGGCGGTGGTGAGCCACCTGCGGATCGGACCGTCACTTCCCACTGGAGCGAACCGGATCAGCAACGCCTCCGCAGACACCTATCTGGTGTTCGACATGCTGGCCGGTGTGGCCGAAGCCAACCTGAGTCGGGCCGGGTCGGGCCACACCGTGGCGGTGGTGTCAACCTCGCAGGTCCCCACCGGGCAGATGGTGGCCAATCGGGAACACGAGGCGTTCCCTGAGCACACCCAGATTCGGAGCCTGATCGATTCCGCGACCCACGCCGAAGCGAACGTCTGGGTCGACGCGGAAGGTTTGGCCCGGGCATTGTTTCGGTCGCAGCCGGCGGCCAACCTCCTGCTCCTAGGTGTCGCCTACCAGCAAGGTTTGCTGCCGGTGAGTAGCCAAGCAATCGATCAGGCCATCGAACTCAACGGTGTCGCGGTTGACACCAACCGTCGGGCCTTTCTGGCGGGTCGGGTATGGGCGGTTGACCCGGAGCGTTTCGCCTCGTTCATTACCGATGAATCCGCCGAGTCGGCGCCGGTTCCCACCCCCGAAATCGCGCGGTTGTTGGACCGTGTCGACGGCGGCGAAGTCCTTGACGAGGCGCTGCGGTGGCGCCTGCCTCAGCTGCTGGCCTTCGGCGGCCGGCCGTGGGCCGAACGGTACCTCGACACGATCGAGCGAGTGTGCGAAGCCGAAACTGCGGTCACCTCCCGCCAGGACCTGCGGTTAGTGGTCGCCCACCATCTGAGCCGGGTGATGCTCTACAAAGACGAATACGAGGTCGCTCGCCTCCACCGTGACCCGGCCGTGCTTCAAGGGATCCGCCAGCGGTTCGGTCCCGAAAGCAAAGTCGCCTACCAGCTCAAACCACCCACGCTGGGTTTGGTTGGGCTCGACCGCAAGATCGCGATTGGTCGCCGGACCGGTGCGGTGATGTTTGCCACGCTGGAACGTTTTCGGTGGCTGCGCGGCCGCAGACTCGACCCGTTCGGGCACACCGAAGAACGGCGACGTGAGCGCGAACTGATCGGCGAGTACGAGACGCTGGTTGATGAGATCCTGACTGGGCTGCGAGCGGAACGCTACGACGACGCGGTGGCGCTGGCCTCGCTGATTGACCGGGTCCGCGGTTTTGGTCCGGTGAAGTTGGCCAACCTTGCCCAGTATCGGGAGGAACTTCAGACCGCCCGCACCGCTTGGCTGGCAGACTCGTCGGAGAACTGATCAACTCGCTGCTGCCCCGTGTGGGGTTCGACCGGAGTACCCGCCTTGCCCGAACCAACCAACGACCTCGACGTGCTGACCCAATGGGTTGGCCGGCAGCAACAAAGCGACGACGTGATCGCCCACCCGGTGGTTCGCCGGCTGGAGCTGACCCTTGACCGTGAACCAACGCTGGAGGTTGGTGACCCGCTCCCTCCCCTCTGGCACTTTTTATTCTTCGCAGATGTGGCCCCGACCCAACACTTGAGCCGCGACGGCCACCCGCCGCGTGTTGGGTTTCTCCCTCCAGTAGCACTCCCCCGCCGGATGTGGGCCCAGAGTCGGGTTGAGTTCCTTGCCCCGATCCGAATTGGGTCGGTTGCGCAACGAACCTCCACCATCGAAACGGTCGCGCTGAAAGAAGGGTCAAGCGGTCTGCTCTGTTTTGTGACGGTCCGCCACGAACTCACCGCAGATGGCCACCCCTGCCTAACCGAAACGCAGGATCTCGTCTACCGAAACGACCCTGACCCGTCGCAGCCGGTTCGCGAACCCGATATCGCCCCCGAACCCGCTGATTTTCACGAAACGATCCACCCGGACAGCGTGCTGCTGTTCCGCTATTCGGCGCTGACGTTCAACGGGCATCGCATCCACTACGACCTTGACTATGCCCAACAGGTGGAGGGGTATCGGGGGCTGGTAGTGCACGGTCCACTTACTGCGACCCTGCTCGCCGATCTGGCCGCTCGCCACACCCCGGACGGCCACCGGCTGGGATCGTTTTCGTTCCGTGGGGTATCGCCGCTGCTGAGCGACCAGCCATTCACGGTGGCGGGACGCCAAGATGGCCACTGCATGGATCTGTGGGCCGCGAACTCGACCGGTGGCCTCGCCATGACGGCGCAGGCCAACTTCGTTTGCGAAACCTAACCCTCAGCGCACCCAGTCGCTAGACGCTGGTGGTTCGGTGTTCGCCGTCGCCGACGTGGGTGTCGCTGTTGGTCGCCCGGCCATGGACCCAGAGTCCGAGGAAGATCCCGGCCAACGCCACCAGCCCGAGCGCTGCTCCCGAAGAGATCATGACCAGCGCCGGGGCGGGACAAGTCCCGGCCACCGCCCAGCCAATTCCGAACAGTGCACCGCCGACCACATGGTGGCGTTCAGGTCGAGACCGCGAAAGGGTGAGGGCGCCGCCCAGCGGCGTGACCAACCCTCGCCGTTCAAGCCACCACAGCAACGGCGCCGACACCGCAATAGCCGAACCCATGAACCAAAAAACGTCAAACTCCTGCAGTCGC
>Ga0075474_10000506_pt1 | contig 14971 bp, 12 predicted proteins | sample DEB08_DNA_2_FD_71485 | JGI IMG/M metagenome (GOLD analysis project Ga0075474, IMG submission 71485) | Aqueous microbial communities from the Delaware River and Bay under freshwater to marine salinity gradient to study organic matter... | ecosystem: Environmental > Aquatic > Marine > Coastal ...
AGTTCTTCAGTTGTAATATTGGCTGTATTATTATATAGAGATAGATTTGCTGTGCTACATGGATCATTTGGATTATCAACCTTTCCAAAGAGTTTTTCAATCTTTGCTTGTGTATCATCTTCGACTGGTGTCTTTTCTTCCAAATTCATCATTTCTTTCATGTCTAGGTAAATTTGGAACATACCTGTTCCGAAATATCCCTGTTGCCCACACATTACATTCGATGAAACACCACGCATCGTGTCCAATTCAGCATGTTTAGCAGCTTTCAAAAACATTTCGGGTGTCTCTTCAAACGAAGCCTTTGCAATTGGACCAATATTATCATTATTAATTCCATGACGGAAGATAGAAATCGGTTTATATGAATAAGTCATGCGATCTGCCAACATCTCAAGATGATGGGTATTAATGTAGGTGCCATCTGACTCAATTACTTCTGAAAATTCATTATAAATTGCTTGTCTTGCAGCTTCAATTCCAAGAACTTTGTAAATTTCCATAATACTATTACTGACCGTTTCATTTTTATCAATATAATCAAGTGCCAAAATATCAATTAGATTAGTTCCAACTGTATCCAGAACCCACATATCCTTGGATACATACTTTCCTTCTTCGTAAACGACATTTTGTGGATCTTTACGCAGTAACACACGATCAATATTTTTAACTCCTCTGAGAATAATATTATCAAGAAGCTGATTTTGGAATCCGGTAAGCAAATAAATTTCATCGCTCTGATCAAGTGGATTTTGCTTGATGTTCTTTTTGTTTTGAATGACGCTGTTCATTCGAATACGCAAAATCAGATTATCTGAATTATAATCAGAATAAACACATGAAACGTCGTCCTTATAACTATTCTTAATAGCGAAGTTTACGTCATCCATAGTAATATTTTTTTCCAGCATGGCAATTTTATCGAAGCTAAAACGGATAACCCATTTTGACTTTTCTTTACGAGATTGGGTTTCTTCAATACATTCATCAAACAAAGCTTCGAATTCATTAAATTGTTGAATCATTACTCTATCTTCTTCCACTAGAGATGCATTATCATCTGGATCATAGCAAATATCACACTTACTTACAATATCACGCATTTTAGTATGTTCAATTACAGTCATAATATTTTGAGCTCGTTCACGGTTATATTTATCCTCATCTTTCAAATAGATTGTAACTGAGGGATTCTTAGTATTCTCGGTCAAACTCAGAATTTCTTCGACACGGGGGACACCACGTGTTACATTTGATTTACTGGCTACACCAGCAAAATGGAAAGTGTTGAGCGTCATCTGAGTTGTTGGTTCACCAATTGACTGAGCTGCAATCATACCAACCATTTCACCCGGTGCAACAAGACCTTTTTTAAATTGGAATACAACTGCTTCCAATAGTAATTGGAGAGCTTTTTTATTAAAACGCTTGCTAATAACAATATTACGAGGGCTAAGGAAGAAATAATACATAATTTTGAAAAGCTCATTCGGTTTGCAATAAGTAGATACACTTAGAATATTATTAAATGTGTGTTCTATCATGTTAAATGCTTCAAGTGGTGTAATATCAACAAGTGAGTTACTCTGAATATTTTGTTGGTTTTGCAGATTTTGGATAATATAACTAAATGCAACTGGCACATGAACTGTGCTTCCTTGTTTATAATTAAATACATTTCGCACAACTTCATGTTGGGATGTTATCATATAATCAATATATTCCTTGCATTTTTTTTCCAAATCTTTGGCTTGGCGCTTAAGTTTACCCGATGCCTCAGGTGTAAAAACAATATCTCCTTTCACATTCATATTGAAATGTTGGTAGATATCCTCAAGCGACATCTCAGGAAGAGGGAAATGCTGATTTTCTACTCGAACAGTGTCAAATCCATCCCCGCCATATGAAAATTGCACAATCTTACCCTGATGATTTCTAACTGTCATATCATATTCCACTTTAAAGTCTTCCATTCCTTTAATAAGTCGACGCTGAATATATCCAGTTTGAGAAGTCTTAACAGCAGTATCGATCAAACCAACACGCCCACCCATCGCATGAAAGAACAATTCTTCTGGAGTCAATCCTCCAATAAAACTATTTTCTACAAAACCGCGAGCTCCTGGACTGTCATCATATTTCTTAAAATGGGGAAGTGTTCTATTATCAAAACCATAAGGAATTCGTTTTCCATCTACGTTTTGCTGTCCCAAACATGAAATCATCTGGGAAATATTGAGATCTGAACCTTTAGACCCAGCATTCACCATAATAACAAATCGATTATCTTGCTCCAAATTTTTTCTTCCGATCTTCCCTGACTCAGCCGCTGCTTCGTTCAAAATACCATTTACCTGAGATTCTAGTTCCTCATGATTTGTTTTTCCAGTTTTGTTTGAAAATACACCAAGTTGTGTCTGATGCAAAAGATCAACAACATCCTGCTTTTTATGAGTAATTTTCTCTACAATCGCATCACTTGTTTTCTTGTTAGCAATCAAATCACTAATTCCCACACTATACGCACTACTGCGCATATAACTAGTAATAATGTTTTGGAAATCATCTATAAATCGCATGGCATGAATATTACCAAAATCATTTGTAATTCGTTGAAGTAGACCCTTTGTTCCAGAACCAAAAATACCTTTATCCAGCTGTCCACGATACATTTGCCCATTTTTAATATCGATGACATTATTTGAGGCTTTAAAATCTTCTTCATCCCCAAAAAGTTTATTTTTGTGTTTAAGCGTTAGTGGAGGAAGAATTTGAGAAAGAATATCAAAGCTGGAAATAGTATCTTTTCCAATCAACTCACCCGGATTAACTTCATTATAATACATTAATAGATTCATAGCATCACGAGGTGAGAAATTAATTTCTTCTCTGGTGAATCTAAAAGCACCCAAAAGAGAATCTTGGAAAATACCAATAATGGAGGTATTACTAGCAGGACTAACGATTTGATAAGGGACAGCAGTCAGAAATTGAACTTCTGCTTCAGCCTCTGCATCTTGGGGCATATGTAAATTCATTTCATCACCATCAAAATCTGCATTATATGGCTTTGTATCCGCAACATTCATTCTAAAGGTATCTCCTTTAGACAAGACTTTAACTTGATGTCCCATCATACTCATTCTATGAAGAGTTGGTTGACGGTTAAAAACGATATAATCACCATCCATCATATGACGATGAACGATATCTCCATCTTCCAAGACTACCGAATTTCGATCCATATATCTGAGTGAAATTTCATCACCATTTTTCTTTTGAAGAATCTTGGCGCCGGGATGAACATCAGGTCCGTTTTGCACAAGTTTCAAAAGGAAATCTCTGTTAGTTGAATTGACCGTTACAGGTTTTGTAATGTTTTTAGCAATTTTCATCGGAACACCAATTTGTCCAATAGACAAATTTGGGTCGGGTGTAATAACTGAACGGGCACTAAAATCTACACGTTTTCCCATAAGGTTTCCACGAACACGACCACCCTTTCCATTAAGTCTCTCCTTAATTGACTTGAGGGGTCTACCTGACCGTTGAGCTACTTGTGCTACATTTGGGATGTTATTATCTACTTGTGTAGCAACATAATATTGAAGCACGGTAGTCCAGTCATTAATAACAGTAGCATTTGCATTTGCATTTATTTTTTCTTGAAGAGTATTGTTTGCCTTAATGATGTTAACAAGTATATGGCTGATATCATCCTCACTTCTTTGTTGAGAATCATGCTTAACAGATGGTCTTACAGCGGGAGGAGGGACAGCTAAAACTTGACAAATCATCCATTCTGGGCGTGAAAATGTTGGACTAAATCCCATGAATGAAATATCATCATCTGATATTTTCTTAAAGAGGGCCAATACCATCTCACATGAAAGTTTAATACTCATTTTCTTTTCATCTGCAACTCCTTCAATATTATCCCATTCTGCATAAAGTGTAGCAATTGTTTTATCCTCCTTGCGAATTTTATTGGGTTGTTTGCATCCGCAACCATCATCTGTGCATTCTCCACATCTTTTAACCTTACTAGCAATCGAAAAGATATAATTAAATTTTTCATCATCATTCATAGTTTCAACTAATTTAGCATACTTTTCTTTAGAAATAAGAAGCTTTCCACACTTAAAACAAACCATACGCAAAATGCGTATAATAGCAGATAAGTATTGAATGTAATAAACGGGTCGAGCTAGCAAAATATGTCCAAAATAACCTGGTGTTTTCATATAATTATGGCCATCTGTTGGGCAAATAATTCCTGGTTCAAGAACACCCATACGTGGATCAAATAGACCATTAATAACAGGTTTATTATTAATATAGGTGTCACGCGTAGTAATTTCGGCCACCGAATTTTTTATAATTTCTTCGGGGGACAACATACTAAATTGTATGCCAACAATTCTTGAATGGGTCTGCATCCTTCTATATATTATCTATATTTATTTAGATAGATATTCCCTTCAATTTTATAAAAAATTGATATGAAAAAAGTTCTCTAGTTATATTCAAATGACCATGGATTCCGCGCAACAGAACCAAAAGAAAAAGAAGGGAGGCAAGTATAACCTTCGGCCTCGAAAACAACTGAAACGTAGCATAGTTTCTGATGATGGAAGTGATTCCTCATCTGATGAAGATTATGATGTGAATGAAGTTTTAGATGGAGAAATGGATGATACTGCGTTTAAGCAATTCCTTTATAAAATGTTTCCAAATACTAAAAATTTGAAAACTAAGATTAAGGAAATGGATGCCATTACTGAAAAAATGGATGAAGAAGAATCAAAACCTCGAAAAGCGCGTAAAATTAAAAAAGTAGTGGAAGAGGAAGAAGATGAATGTGAAGATGAAAGTGAAAGTGAATATACCACTGAAGAGGAAGATGAAGAATTTGATGGTGAAGAACAAGCGGTCATCAATATTGTCCTAAATATTGGAGAAGCTTTAGAAGAAGAAGGAACTGAAGAAGATGAGGAAAGTGATGAAGAAGATGACGATGAAGAAGAAGAAGAAGAGAACGAGCCTCAGAAAAAAATTACAGATGTTCACATGGAACAGGCTTTATTGAAAAAGATTGAACAAGCTTGTCAATCAATTGGAGAAAAAGAAAAGAAAGACTCTGTGGTTTTCCAAGAACTTATGAAATTTACACAAACACAAAAGGAAACTGTATCTAAGCAAAGTAAGAAAGCGGATAAACGAGCCAAATCCAAAAATTTGAAAGAGTTCAAAAATCTCATAAATGAACGAAGAGCTATGAGCGAAGTGGCTTACTTTAATAAATTGGAAGTGAGTGACCAGAAAATTATTTTGGATCGAATTCGTGAAGCAAATAAATTTACTCGTTTGGATAAACCCTACCGGTTTAAGATGTTGGAAATGACAATTCCTGATCATTTGAAGTCAATTGCATTAAAGAAAATGAGTTCATTTCAAAAAATGGAACCGGGATCAGGTGAATATTTTAAATTGAAGAACTGGATTGATGCATTTATGTCTATTCCATTTAACACATTTAGAAATTTTGACTTATCTTTGGAAAAAGATGGTGCTGAAAAATGCAGAGATTTTATGACAAAATCTACATCGATTATGGATGAAGCTGTTTATGGTCTCAACGATGCCAAGATGCAAATTATGCAGATGATTGGAACTTGGATTACAAACCCGAATGCTATCGGTAATGCCGTTGCTATTAAGGGTCCACCAGGAACAGGAAAGACAACACTTGTTAAAGAAGGAATTAGTAAAGTTCTTCAACGCCCATTTTCGTTTATAGCTCTAGGTGGTTCAACTGATAGCAGTTTCCTTGAAGGTCATGGTTACACTTATGAAGGTTCCACTTGGGGTAAAATTGTCAGCATCCTGATGGAGAGTAAGTGTATGAATCCAGTCATTTATTTTGATGAATTGGATAAGGTAAGTGATACGCCAAAGGGTGAAGAAATTATTGGAATTCTCACACACTTGATTGATACAAGTCAAAACTCCGAATTTCATGACAAGTATTTCTCGGAAATCAAATTTGACCTCAGTAAGTGTCTCTTTATCTTCAGTTATAATGATGAAAGTAAGATTAACCCAATTCTTAAAGACAGAATGTATAAGATTGAAACAAAGGGTTACGATGCAAAGGAAAAAGCAATTATTGCACGAAAGCACTTGCTTCCAGCAATTAGAAAACAAATTAGTTTTAACGAAGAAGATCTAATTTTGTCAGATGAAGTTTTGAGTTATTTGATTCAAAACTACACAAAAGAAGAAAAGGGAGTTCGTAATTTGAAGCGATGTTTGGAGATGATTTATACAAAAATGAATTTGTCGCGATTTACAGATACAAGCACCGAATTCTTTAAGAAGGCATTTTTGGAAAATGTAGAATTTCCTTATACTTTGACAAATCAAGATATTGATAAACTGGTTGTTAAAGGAGAACAGAATCCTTACCTTTCAACGTTGTATACGTGAACAATATTCTCTAGATTGTAAAAGTAATCCTACAATTATATAAAAAAATGAATTTACTAAATTTAAAAGAAATATAAAAAATGCAATTATTGTATGAACAGTAATTTCACAACAATTTTTTGTTTTTTGTATTACTATTCCTCGTTTTGCTATGTTTTCTTCGCTGCATAAATTAGTTTCCAAATCTTGTATATCTTCTTGTGATAAAAACCCCATTTTATATAATAATTGAACTTGATTAATCTTTATATTTAAATTACATTTGTCATGGATACAAATGCAATTGTCCTGTATGTTTACAACAACAAAAAAAATCCTTTTATATTACTTCTTTGTTATATTATCTTTCGTATTTTAATTGGTTATTATTTTACTTTTATAATTCTTGTCTTTATAAGCCATATTTATTTTAAAGATTATATTAAAACATTTCTTGACTCACAATTAGACCATTATGGACTTAAAAATTAAAATATGAATAAATATATCTAACAGTCAATATGTATGATTGTAAAAATAAAATTGAGTGTAAATTAAATCAGTTAACCTATGGAAATTCTTTAGTTATTATTCTTGGAGCAAATATAAATGAAGATCACATTAGAAATTTTTTTTTTAATCAAAAGGAAAATATTTCAATTCTTTGCATGAGTAATGAATTTTATGAAAATGATTATTTATATGTTAATGGAACAAAAGAATTGGTTCAGTTTCATGTGGATTTTAACATTTTAGGAGTATGGATGGTTATAAATGATTATTTAATAAAGAAAAAACTAACTCCTGAAAAAATAATAGTTGATTGGAGCACTGCAAAATTTATTTCTGGCTCTTTTGCAATCAATAACAAAAACGGAAAAATAATGCAGATTATTTTGAAATGGATTTCCATTTTTGGATGTGAATTTTATTCTCCGTGTAGTTATGAAAGTTCTTATCCAATTAATTGTAATTTTAAAGAACCACAATTTTATAATTTTTTTCTTTTTACAACGTATGTCCCATTAAAGATAAATGCAGATGCAGTTGATTTTATTTGGATAGAAAATTTTAATCGTTATTTACAAATGAATTATGAAGATTTACAATTAATGTATTTTCAAAAAAGTAATAATTATCCTTTATTCCGAGATGTAACGCCTGTTACTAAATTTTTTAAACTAGTCAGAAAATAGATTAAATATATTTATCAGTTATTTATTTATTTATGTCAGATTTGGTTAAATTAAAATTGAATCTTGAATGTGAACAAAAAATACTCAAATTTTTAATTGAAGAGGGATCCTCAGAAAATAGAAACTTGAGAGAAAGAATTTTGGAAAATAATAAATTAGAATTAGAAATTGTAAAAAAAGAGCTTTACAATTCATGTTTTCATGAATGGGAATCTGATTATATAGAAGTAAATATTAATAGTATGAAAAAAATAATAGTTTGTAAAAAATGCGGTCTAAATAAGATTTAATTTTCACTTCTTAAAATATTATAATTTGAATGAGTGAAAAAAAAAGTGATGCTGATATGTTAAGTGAATTAAGTTGTATGCCATCTGTTGCTCCCAGAGAACGAAAGTCAACATTAAATGAAACTTCAAAAAAACCTCCAGTTGCTTCAAGATTTAAAAATGAAAATGAAATGAATGATTACATTCAAAAATGTATTAATGATGCTTTGAAAAAAAGTGGTAATGAAAAAAAAGAAGATAAACCCGTATCATCCACCATAAAAAATGAAGTTATGAGTGAATATAACAATCCAAGAAAAGAAAGTTCAACAGGAAAACATGCAGGGGTTAATAGTTTTATACGGAATTTAGGAACAATTGGTTATGGCGAAGAGAGAAAAGATATGGTTAATCATAATGCTCATGCAAATATTAAATCATCTACTAAGATGGCACAAAATAAAGGAGAAAGTAAAATAGCTGAAAATATTCTTCAAAAATTAAATGAAAGGGAGGCAAAAGATAAAGCCAAAAAGAAATACCCTCAAAGTTCTAAAAGTAGTGATGAGAAAAAACCTAAATATAAATCTTCCTCAAAAAAACCTAAACAAGAAGAACCAGAAATGTTGACAGAGGAACGAAAAAGTTATCCCTTTACTAGAATTAATTCTATTCATAATAAGAATAATGGAACATCTCAGCAACAACAGTTTTTTAATCCACTACAACAGTTTGCTAATCCACAACAGCAGTTTGCGCCTAATCAACAGCAGTTTGCTAATCCACAACAGCAGTTTGCTAATCCACAACAGCAGTTTGCTAATCCACAACAGCAGTTTGCATCTCCTCAACGACAGTTTGCACCACCTCAAAGACAATCTAAATTTTCTTTACATCAATCAAGACCCCAACAATTTCAGCAAATTTCATCTCAACACCCTCCTCAGCGATTTTCACAAAACCAAAACCAATTACCCCACAACCAGTTTTCATTACCCAACCCTCAACAATCACAGCAAATGAATTCAAGACGACAGCAACCTGCACAACCACAGCAAATCCAACCATCACAGCAACCACAGCAACCACAACAACTGCAAAACAATAACGAAATACAGAATTCTTTCGTCTTTATAATGCCTTCATATAATGGTGCAAAATGGATTAAAAGAATTTTTGACTCAATTAAATCACAAAGTTATCAAAATTATAGAATTATTTATGTAAATGATTGTAGTGATGATAACACAATTCCTGAATTAAACGCTTACACCAAACTTAATCCTCATATGAATATTATGTTAATCAACAATATGCAAAGACAGTGGCCTGCCTATTCGAGATATGTCGCTTGTAAGGAAGTATATGATCATGAAATTTGTGTTTTCCTAGATGGTGATGATTGGTTAGTAGATGATGATTGTTTGAAAACGTTAAATACTGTATTTCAAAATCCAAATATTTATGCTACATTTGGTTCTATGGAAAATGCTCCATGGCAGTTTAAGAAATGGAAAAAATACAATAGAGCTAATATTAACGATGGAGAGGGGGCCTACTTTCCACATTTAAGAACAACACGGGCTTCAATTGCTAAACTTATTCCACCATACTATATGCAAACAGAAACTGGAGATTGGTTACATGTTTGCACAGATGTTGCTCTTTTTATGGCTGTTATAGAGGCTGTTGGCCATGACGGTTATGTATTTTTAAAAAATGCTTTTGTTCACTATAATACTTCTAATCATAATAAAAATACTAAGGAAGGATATACAAACTCCAAGGGAAGTGATATGCGTATTTACTATAGAAGCACAATTAGAGATAAGGTGCCTATGAAAAAAATTACACGACCAATTGCTTATTCACCCCAACAGCAGATACAGATGCCACCACAGCAAATGCAGATGCCTCAACAGCAGATGCAGATGCCTCGACAACAAATGGCTCAACCACAAATGATTAATAGATCACATAATTATAATCCAGGTCCCCAACGACGAATGGGAAGTAGATACCGTTAAATAAATAAAATTATTTATTCTTTTATAATTTTATTTAAACAAACTTAAAATTCAGTTGGAAGCGTTCTGTTACCTCCACGTTCATTAAGGTATTTCATTTGTTCTACGGATGTGCAAGCGCAACCCGAAGAACTGGAATACGTTGAAGGACAGCATTCAGCTTTAAATTTATTATCCTCAAAGAAGAATAATGTATTTTCTAATGGAACAGGAGTGCCTTTATAATCAGCGTGTTTTTCTAATACTGATTTGTATCCCATATCACCAGCATAGGCCAAAGATTTGCTCATCCATGACCCCTTAAGGTCTTCATTATTATTATGATCAAGAGTAGCTGCATTTGAAAGATTTGTCATAGCTTCCTTTAATGAAACTTTACTACAAGAACAAGTCATATGTCCAGCAAGTAAAAATCCTAAAACAAGAAAAATTACAGCATTTAAGAGATTAAACTTAAATCCAAGAACAGAAATTTCCATTTTATCTATTATATATTTAATGACTAAAAAAAATTATTGCATCATATCATTATCCATAGCAGGACCCATCGGCATAGCGTGTTCCATATTCAAAGAATGAGTTTGTTGATGCTTCTTTTTTTCTACTTTTTTGGTTTTTCCCTTAATAACATCCATGGCTTCCTTAACTGACTTAACTTTAGAGCACGAGCATACTGTAAGAGTAGCTACTAAAAACCCCAATACAAGGAAAATAGCGGCATTTAAAACATTAAATTTAAATCCAAAAAGAGTATAATCCATCGCTTATTTATATAATTTCTGAATATTAAAAAAATCTAAATTCCAATTATAATCCATTACTTTTTCTTCCTTAATATTAAAAGTTCCTGTATTTGTTAAAATATGGTAAAGGGTTGAAGCAGTTTCACAAGAAGGTATAGGATTTTTATCCAAATGTTGAATTATAGATAATTGTTTTGTTCCTAAAAATCCACTTGAATATTCAAATAGAGGCTTATCATTTGCTATTTTTACAAATCCAACTACTTTTTCTCCATTTTTGCAAATATCTCCTACCTCGACTTGGTTTATATTTATATTTCCTTTCCCCTTAATGTTTACTTTTGTTGATTCATGGAATCCGTTTTCAAGTTTACTATGAATTTCTTCCATTTCTTGGCATCCATACTTAAAGATATTATTTTTATCTACTTCATCCCAATCATAAAAAGTATAATCTCCTACACAAATTATCTTATTTGAAGTATTTAAGCAGTAGATAAATTTATCAGTAAAATTACCTAATTCAATTGCGTTTGGGTGATCTTTTACAAAAATCCATTCTTTATTATGTTTTACTTTATGACTACCACTTACTGTTACATTCCCAAGCATATACATAGTTTCATTTGATGCATCTAACTTAAATACGGATGTTACTTTACCTCCACTTGCTAATTTTGTTCCTAATGGAATGCTTTCAATTGAATATAAAGTATGATCTGAACCTCTTAATAAAGTGCCTTTTTTAAAGCAACTTGGAACAGATTTTACTGAATGATTAACGCCCGTTATACCTATGATTTCTTTAATAGCTCCAGCTAATATTCCTAATGGAATAGAAATTCCAGCTAAAACTGCTGTCATCGCTAATGCCTCTGGAATCCCAAATCCGAAAGGTATAAGCCATAAACCTGCAATTATAACTATTAAAGCAACCACAATAACAATAATTAAATTATATATATTTAATAATCCTGAAATTAAAAACCATAAAGAGCCGATTGCCGTATACATTCCAGTAACAGTAGTAGCATGTGCTCTCCCCATCGTAGCTTTAACAGCTATTATCATTTTTTGAAATGGAATTAAAATATTTAATATTCGCGTCATAATATCTTGTGCAATTTTTCCCATACTTGTTCTAATTTCACTCATTAGTTTACGTATATCATTTATAGCTCCTTCAAAACCTGTAAAAATCTTGCTCATTAAATTAATTGCTGCTTCAATTGGTTGCATAGCATAACCGGCTGTTTCCTTAATAATATTGTTAATACAATAATTAAAGTTTTCATATGTAAAATCAAACCCGGATTTTCCTTTTGGTGGATTTATGAGTCCTGCAAACGGCATTACAGACGGGGAACATCTCTCTTGTGACCAGTTGTTTTTAATTGGATTAATTCTTTTTTGAACATAAATATAAGATAAAAGTATGAAGAAGATAAACATTAAAAAAAATGTTCCAAATACAGAGCCATTATATCTATCAAAAAAAGTCTGTTTTTCATATAACTTATTAAATTTTGCTTCCATCAGTGGATTAAGTTATATTAATGTGATAAATTAAAATAACTTATTTAGCTACTTCGTCGTCATTCCAATCCCAAAAAACACGTTTTCCAATACTTATACGCTGATTGCTTGTCATTAAAGAATAAACAATTTTATCTACTTCATCGCTAATTAAAGCTTCTCTGTGTTTTTCAACAGGAATGAACTTTCGGGATACTTCATCTTTTATTAAGTGAGATCCAGTTACAAATATATTTTCTTCTTTTTCTCCACCATCTAATACAAAATATGGAGATTGTGATGTATTTTTAAGTATTAATAAACCTTCTACCACTCCTCCATCTTTTAACATATCTCCTATGACTAAATCTTTCATCTCTCTAAATTGTCCGTCATATAGTTGAATTCTTGTAGTTCCTTTAAAACATAAAGCTCTTGTCATTTGCCCAGGTGGTCCATTCCATGCTGATTGCATGGCTTGCATAGACCCGTAAATCATAAATAAAAGGGAAGTCATGATACCGATAAGTTTACCCATAGTGTCCTTAAGTCTAAGCATTAGTTTTTGAATTTCAACTAATATATTCAATAATACTCCGAATATTGATTGGACGATCTCTGTAGTTAGTGATCGAATAGCAGAAAGCATTTTACGTGCATCATTAATTGCTGTTTCAAAGCCTCCTCCGATATTTTGCATTAAATTTACAGATTGATGCATAGGTAAAAGTAAAAATCCCATATAATCCTTTAACATAGAATGGGTGCAATTAGAAAATGTTGCAGTTGGATCTTCGCCAAAAAGACTTGCAAACGGCATCACGGCGGGATTACAACGATAAGCTACCCAATTTTTTCGAATATTTTGTAATCCTACGCTAAACATAGGAGCCATAAATAAAACAATAAACACAATCAATATCAAAATAGTTAATGTAATATCTCTTCCATTCATGAATGAATACTACATTAACTAGTTATTTTTTTTTCTAAAATGCTTCTTATGTCGAACATTTCGTTTTGTTTTCCCTCTACCCTTTTTAATTCTTTTTCTAGTTAACCTTTCTAATCGTTTTAATAAAGGTGTATATTTTCCCTTTCTTCCACCTTGCTGGGACTTAGGAATTTGCGGAACTACCACCTTGCTATCATATTCCGAATTGACCGAATGTTTTAATAAAGTTTCGGAAGCATTTGCTGCTATCGAATTACCTGTTTGTGGGCTTGGATGGTTTGATCCTGTGGTTGGAGCTTGTGGCACTACAATTTCAGTTGGTCTTTCATTTACCGACGCCGGTTCTCCTCCATAATATCTGCGTCTTCTCTCTCGAGATTTATTTTTAGACTTAGGTTGTCTTTTTGAACCACCATGTTTATTATTTAATTTATTCTGTTGGTCTATATTATTTTGTAAGTTGGAGAGAGAAGTTTTGAAAGGTTGTCCGGCACTACCATAGACAGGTATAGGGGGAATAATATTATTAATTGATCCTGCTTTCATATATATAAATATAAAGAGAAAATAAAGTAAGTAATTAAATACTATGGAAATGAATCCTACAGAACGCTTAAAGTTGCAAGAAATGATTAAGGCGAATAATGTTGAAGATCAAACAAATCGTATAAGAAAATTAAAACATAGTGAGTTAATTAGAAATGATATTTCAACTTATTTACAGTTAACTCGAAAATATCCCGGAAGTCATGCTAAAGAGTTTTTTAAGCAAATGTGTCTTAAAAATTGCAATTTTTTGTTTACAAACTACACTGATATTTATAATAAAATGATAAAAAATGAATTAAATTTATCAATTATGATGCAATTTGTAGACGTTTTGAGAGATATCGAGGAAGGTAAAATAGATCAACATGAAGGATCATATAAAGTTGGAAAGATTCTTAAAGAATTATATATTGATACAGCTTTGAGAAAAGAACAAAAACTTGAAGCTCGTGGAGCGTTGGGAGGAGGTAAAAATAAGAAGGTAAAGGCTCCAAGCACAGGCAAAAAACTAACTTATGCAGAATATAAGAAGAATCAAAATTAACAAAAAATTTTAATATTTATTTAATATATAAAATGGGAAAAGGTCCTGGATGTAATCGTGTTCGTATTTCTCTCGCTGATTATCAGGAACGCGTAGGAGATGAAGTAATGACAGTTAATGAAAATATTTATAGTTTTACTCAAGGAAGTCACAATATTAGCACGTGTGATGAAATAGTTTTTGCCGATGAAGATCAACTTGTTATTCCAAATGGGTCAAATGTTACTTTATATGGAGGGATAAATATCCCAACAGCCAAAAAAGGCTTTGGATCAATTGTAGTAAATATTGGTGGGGTTTTTAATATGGAAGAAAATTCATTAATAAATATTGATAGTATAGAAAATTTTAATTCTACTGGTATAGGTGTTTTTGGCACATTTAATTTAAATAAGAAAGGAACAGTAGTAATTAATACTATAAAAATAGGAATAGGAATTTACTTTTTAAATGCAAATAAAGTAGATATTTATGGACGTATAATTATAAATGAAATTAAAAATGGAAGAGGGTTAAATGTAGTGAATACAGAAGTGATTATGAATGATGAATCAGCTATTATAATAGAGAATGTAATAGCAGTTAACGATTCACCAAATATAGATACTTCGTTTGGAATAAACAATTCTGGTTCAACCCCTTTAGATAAATCTTTTATATTAAATGGAGGGTATATATTAATTAATAAAATAGAAGGATATG
>Ga0075474_10000509_pt1 | contig 14946 bp, 26 predicted proteins | sample DEB08_DNA_2_FD_71485 | JGI IMG/M metagenome (GOLD analysis project Ga0075474, IMG submission 71485) | Aqueous microbial communities from the Delaware River and Bay under freshwater to marine salinity gradient to study organic matter... | ecosystem: Environmental > Aquatic > Marine > Coastal ...
GGCGATCATCCGTCGCCGTGGCCGGAACCGGAGCCGCTGATGCCCCGCAGTCTGAAGAAGGGTCCGTTCGTCGACGACCACCTCATGAAGAAGGTGGACGACCAGAACGCCCGCAACGACAAGCGGGTCATCCGCACGTGGTCGCGCCGCTCCACCATCTTCCCGGAGATGGTCGGGCACACGATCGCCGTGCACGACGGCCGCCAGCACGTCCCGGTGTTCATCTCGGAGTCGATGGTCGGGCACAAGCTCGGCGAGTTCGCGCCGACGCGGTCCATCAAGTGGGGCGGCGCCGGTGAGAAGCAGGCGCAGAAGGGCCGTCGATGAGCACCGACGCCGTCCAGGTCCGCGCGACCGCGAAGCACGTGCACGTCAGCGCCTCGAAGATCCGGCAGCTGACGCCGCTGATCGTCGGTCGGCCCGTCGCCGAGGCCGCGACCATCCTCCGCCTCTCCGGCAAGGCCGTCGCCGAGCCGATCCTGAAGGTGCTGGGGTCCGCGGTCGCCAACGCCGAGAACAACGACGGGTACGACCCGGAGGAGCTCGTCGTGGCCAACGCGTACGCCGACGAGGGACCGACCATGAAGCGGTTCCGTCCGCGCGCGCAGGGCCGCGCCTACCGCATCCGCAAGCGCACCAGCCACATCACCGTGGTGGTCGCGCCGGCCGAGGAGCGCTGAGATGGGGCAGAAGGTCAACCCGAACGGCTTCCGGCTCGGCGTCACCACCGAGTGGACGTCGCGGTGGATCGCCGACCGGCGCTCCTACGCGGACTACGTCCACGAGGACGCCCGCATCCGGTCGTACCTGCGTGAGCGCGTCCGTCACGCCGGCGTCAGCCGCATCGACATCACGCGGACCCGGGACAAGACGGAGGTCGCGCTGCTGGCGGCCCGGCCCGGCATCGTCATCGGGCGGCGCGGGACCGAGGCCGACCTGATCCGCGAGAGCCTCGAGAAGCTCGTCGGGCACAAGGTCAAGCTGGACATCCACGAGGTCAAGAACCCCGACCTCGACGCCCAGGTCATCGCGTACAACGTCGCCGAGCAGCTCCGCGGCCGCGTCTCGTTCCGCCGGGCCATGCGCCGCGCGGTCCAGACGGCCCAGAAGGCCGGCGCGAAGGGCATCCGGATCCAGGTCGGTGGCCGCCTCGGCGGCTCCGAGATGAGCCGGTCCGAGTGGTACCGCGAGGGCCGCGTCCCGCTGCACACGCTGCGGGCGAAGGTCGACTACGGCTTCGACGAGGCCCGCACGACCTACGGCCGCATCGGCGTGAAGGTCTGGATCTACACCGGGGACATGATCGGGTCGGGCGAGGAGGCCGAGGCGCAGCGCGCCATGGACCGCGCCCGTGCCCTGGCCGAGGGCCGTCCGGTCGACGACCGGCCGCGCCGCAAGGCGACCCGGAAGGCCGCCACGGTCGCGAAGCGCGTCACCGGTGTCGGGACCCGTCCGGCCCGCCCGGCCGCCGAGGCCGCGGCCGGCGAGGCGCCCGCGGAGGCCCCGGCCGAGACGCCCGCCGAGCCCCAGGTCGAGGCGCCGGTCGAGCCGGCCGCCGCGGGCGAGGCGGTCGAGGTCGTCGCCGAGGCCCCCGCGGCCGACGCGGCGCCGGAGGCCTCCGAGGCCACCGAGTCCGCCGAGGCGCCCACCGACGCCCCCGCCGAGGAGCGTCCGGGGGGTGAGGCCTGATGCTGTCCCCCAAGCGCGTCCGGCACCGCAAGCAGCACCGTCCGCGGCCCCTCAAGGGCCTCTCGACGGGGCACACCGAGGTGCACGTCGGCGACTTCGGCCTGATGGCGACGACGCCGGGCTGGATCACGGCGCGGCAGATCGAGGCCGCCCGTATCGCCATGACCCGTGCGGTGAAGCGCGGCGGGAAGATCCGGATCACGATCTTCCCGGACCGCTCCATCACCCGGAAGCCGCTCGAGACCCGGATGGGGTCCGGGAAGGGTGCGCCGGACCACTGGGTCGCGGCGGTGAAGCCGGGGCGCGTCATGTTCGAGATCGGCGGCGTCCCGCCCGAGCTCGCCCGCGAGGCGCTGCGGAAGGCGGCCCACAAGCTGCCGGTCGGCACCAGGTTCGTGAGTCGGGAGGACGCCTGAGATGACCGCGACCGAGCTCCGGGAGCTCCCGGACGACGAGCTGCGCCAGCGCTACGCCGAGGCGAAGGAGGAGCTGTTCAACCTCCGCTTCCAGGCCGTGACCGGCCAGCTGGACGACCCGCGACGCCTGAGCCGCGTCCGGCGCGACATCGCGCGGGTCCTGACGGTGATGCGCGAGCGCGAGATCGCCGCCGCGCGCGGGAGGGTCTGACCATGACGGCATCCGACGAGCGCGGGGTCCGCAAGGAGCGGCAGGGCGTGGTGGTGTCCGACGTCCAGGACAAGACCATCATCGTCCGCGTCGACCGCACGACGACCCACCGCCTGTACGGCAAGACCATCCGGGTCTCGAAGCGGTACCACGCCCACGACGAGGTGAACGACGCCAAGGTCGGGGACACGGTCCGCATCGCCGAGACGCGGCCGATGTCCAAGCTGAAGCGCTGGCGCCTCGTCGAGGTCGTCGAGCGCGCCGTCTGACCCGCACCACCGACCGCCCCACGGGGACGGAGAGGGACCGATGATCCAGACCGAATCGCGGCTCGGCGTGGCCGACAACTCGGGCGCGCGCGAGGTGCTCTGCATCCGCGTGCTCGGCGGCTCCAACCGCCGGTACGCGTCGCTCGGTGACGTCTTCATCGGCACCGTGAAGCAGGCGATCCCCTCGGCCAACGTCAAGAAGGGCGAGGTCGTCCGGTGCGTCGTCGTCCGGACCACCAAGGAGCGCCGCCGTCCGGACGGCTCGTACATCCGGTTCGACGACAACGCCTGCGTGATCATCCGCCCCGACGGCACGCCGCGGGGGACCCGCATCTTCGGTCCCGTCGCCCGCGAGCTCCGGGACGCGAAGTTCATGCGCATCATCTCGCTGGCACCGGAGGTGCTGTGATGGAGCGGATCCGCAAGGACGACGAGGTCAAGGTCATCGCGGGGAAGGACCGCGGCCGCTCCGGTCGCGTCGTCCGCGTCCTCCGGGGCCGCGACCGCGTCCTCGTCGAGGGCGTGAACCGCGTGAAGAAGCACCAGCGCCCCCGCCAGACGGCGTCGGGCGTGGACGAGGGCGGCATCGTCGAGATGGAGGCCCCCGTCCACCTCAGCAACGTCATGCCGGTCTGCCCGTCCTGCGGCGAGGCGACCCGCGTCGGCTTCGCCTACGAGACCGAGGGCGACCGCCGCAGCAAGTCCCGCGTCTGCAAGCGCTGCAGCGCGACCTTCTGAGCCGCCCGAACCGCGACCCCAGGACCCCACGATGAGCACCGCGACCGCCGCACGGCCCGTGCCGCGCCTCAAGCGCCGCTACCTCGACGAGGTGGCGCCGGCGCTGCGCACCCAGCTCGGGCTCGCGAACGTGATGCAGACGCCCCGCTTCGAGAAGATCGTCGTGAACGTCGGCCTCGGCGAGACGATCACCGACTCGAAGGCGCTGGACGGCGCGATGCGGGACCTGGCCGCCATCACCGGGCAGAAGCCCCGCGTGAACCGCGCCCGGAAGTCCATCGCGGCCTTCAAGCTGCGCGAGGGCATGCCGATCGGGATCAAGGTCACGCTCCGCGGCGACCGGATGTGGGAGTTCCTCGACCGCGTCATCACGGTCGCGCTCCCGCGCATCCGCGACTTCCGCGGCATGAACCCGCGGTCGTTCGACGGCGCGGGGAACTACACGTTCGGCCTCACGGAGCAGCTGGTGTTCCCCGAGGTCCGGTACGACCAGGTCGACGCCGTCCGGGGCATGGACGTCACGATCGTCACCACGGCGACCACCGACGAGCAGGCCCGCGCGCTCCTCGACGCGTTCGGGTTCCCGTTCGTCCGCAGCCAGGAGGCCTGACATGGCGAAGAAGTCCAAGATCGCGGCCCAGAAGCGCGGCTCGCGGTTCAAGGTCCGCGAGTACACGCGGTGCCAGCGCTGCGGCCGACCCCGGTCGGTCTACCAGCGGTTCCGCCTCTGCCGGATCTGCCTGCGCGAGATGGCCCACGCCGGCGAGCTGCCGGGCGTCCAGAAGGCCAGCTGGTAGCCGCACCCCGGCGCCCGCCCGGGTGCCGGCCACGACCGCACCACCGACCTCGAAGGGAAGTACGGGGCAGGGCCCCGCAACCCCGATGGAGCCAGACCGATGACGATGACCGACCCCGTCGCCGACATGCTCACGCGTGTCCGCAACGCGTCGCTCGCGTACCACGACACGGTGACGATGCCGTCGTCCCGGATGAAGGCGGCCATCGCCGCCGTCCTCGCGGACGAGGGCTACATCGCGGGGTGGTCGGTGGAGCCGACCGAGCCCCAGGCCACCCTGACCATGCGCCTGAAGTACGGCCCGAACCGCGAGCGCGTCATCGCGGGCCTGCGCCGCATCTCGAAGCCCGGGCTGCGCGTCTACGTCAAGCGGACCGAGATCCCCCGCGTGCTGGGGGGCCTCGGCGTCGCCATCCTGTCCACCAACGAGGGGCTCGTCACCGACCGGACCGCGCGGAAGCGCGGCCTCGGCGGCGAGCTCGTCGCCTACGTGTGGTGACGAGGTAGCCATGTCGCGCATCGGTAGGAACCCCGTCCCGGTCCCCTCGGGCGTCGAGACCGCCATCGACGGTCTCCACGTCCGTGTCAAGGGGCCCAAGGGCCAGCTCGAGGCCACGATGCCCTCGGGCGTCTCGATCCGTGCGGACGGCGAGCAGCTCGTCGTCGAGCGGGCCGGTGACTCGCCGCGCGAGCGGTCGCGTCACGGCCTGGTCCGGTCGCTCATCGCGAACATGGTCACCGGCGTCACGGACGGCTACACCATCACGCTCGACATGGTCGGCGTCGGGTACCGCGCGGCGCTGAAGGGTCGTGACCTCGAGCTCCAGGTCGGGTTCTCGCACCCGGTCCGCATCGCCGCCCCGGAGGGCATCTCGTTCGAGGTCTCGGCGCCGACGCGGATCGTCGTCTCGGGCATCGACAAGGCGCTCGTCGGGCAGGTCGCGGCGGACATCCGGCGCGTCCGACCCCCCGAGCCGTACAAGGGCAAGGGCATCCGGTACGAGGACGAGGTCGTCAAGCGCAAGGCGGGCAAGGCCGCGGGCCGCTGACGTCGCGGGGCTCACCCCCCGCCAGGAGGACTCCGATGCACACGACCGAGAAGCGGGCCGCCCGTCGGCGGCGCCACGTCTCCCTGCGGCGCCGCATCACGGGCACCGCGGAGCGACCGCGCCTCTCCGTGTACCGCAGCAACGCGCACATCTACGCGCAGCTGATCGACGACCGGCGCGGGCACACCGTCGCCGCCGCGTCGTCGCGCGAGGCCGGCGTCCCGACCGACGGCGAGGGCGGGAAGACCGCCGTCGCCCGCCGGGTCGGGGCGCTCCTCGGGGAGCGCGCGGTGGCCGCGGGCGTCACCGCCTGCGTGTTCGACCGCGGTGGTAACCGCTACGCCGGCCGCGTCGCGTCCCTCGCCGAGGGTGCGCGCGAGGCCGGACTGACCTTCTGACGGCACGAGGAGCGATCACATGGCAGCGAACCAGCGAGGCGGCGGCCCCGGCCGCGGGCGTGGGCCCGGCGACCGCCGTGGCCGCGGTCGCGAGCAGGAGCGCGAGCAGTACGACGAGCGCGTCGTCGCCGTCAACCGTGTCGCGAAGGTCGTGAAGGGCGGACGCCGCTTCCAGTTCACGGCCCTCGTCGTCGTCGGTGACGGCAAGGGCACGGTCGGCGTCGGGCTCGGCAAGGCCCGCGAGGTCCAGTCGGCCATCCAGAAGGGCGTCGAGGAGGCGAAGAAGAACTTCTTCACCGTCCCGATGGTCGGCTCGACGATCGTCCACCCGGTCCAGGGTCGGGCCGGCGCCGGGCGCGTGATGCTGCGTCCTGCCTCGCCGGGTACCGGGGTCATCGCCGGCGGTCCCGTCCGGGCCGTCGTGGAGGCGGCCGGCATCGCCGACCTGCTCGCGAAGTCGCTCGGGACCTCGAACCCGATCAACGTCGTGCACGCCACGATCGCCGGGCTGAAGGACCTCCGCTCCGCGAAGCAGGTCGCGGCGCTCCGTGACAAGGCCGTCGAGGACGTGGCGCCGCGGGCGATGCTCGAGACGCTCGCCGGGGGTCGCTGATGTCCGGCATGCTCCGCATCACCCAGGTCCGGTCCGTGATCGGCGGGACCGACGCGCAGCGCGCGACGGTCCGGTCGCTCGGACTGCGCCGCATCCGCCACAGCGTCGTCCGGCTGGACTCGCCGGACGTCCGGGGCATGGTCCGGCGCGTCGCGCACCTCGTCGCCGTCGAGACGACGGCCGCGGTCGCCGCGACGTCCACGGCCGCGCCGCCGGCGGCGCCCGCCGAGGCGGCGCCGGCCGCGAAGAAGGCGCCGGCCGTGAAGAAGGCGACCGCCGCGAAGAAGGCGCCGGCCGCGAAGAAGGCGCCGGCGAAGAAGGCGCCGGCCGCGAAGAAGGCGCCGGCGAAGAAGGCGACCGCGACGAAGAAGGCGCCGGCCGCGAAGAAGGCGCCGGCGAAGAAGGCCACCAAGAAGGCCACCAAGAAGGCCACGGGCGGGAAGGGCTGACCGTGACGACGAGGCTCCACCACCTGAAGCCCGCCGCGGGCGCCACCCACCGACGCAAGCGCGTCGGGCGGGGCGACGCCGGCAAGGGCGGGAAGACGGCCGGCCGCGGCACCAAGGGCACCGGCGCGCGCGGCAACGTGCCCGCCGGGTTCGAGGGCGGGCAGATGCCGCTGATCCGGCGCCAGCCGAAGCGGCGCGGGTTCAAGAACCCCGACAAGGTCGTCTCGGCCGTCATCAACCTCAGCCGCCTCGACGAGGCGTTCACCGCCGGAGACGAGGTCACGACCGCGCTCCTCCGCGAGCGCGGCCTCGTGAAGCGCGGACGTCCGGTGAAGGTCCTCGGCCACGGCGAGCTCACGAAGGCGCTGACGGTCGAGGTCGAGGCGGTCAGCGCGACGGCGCGGACCAAGATCGAGGCGGCCGGCGGCACCGTCCGCTGAACCGGTACCGTCGTCCCGGCGCCCCGCGGGGGCACGGGACGGCGCCTCCGGCCAGCGGCGGTCCCCGGTCCCGAGCGAGGCGGCGATGCTCAGAGCGTTCGCGAACGCGGCCCGCGTGCCGGAGCTGCGCCGCAAGATGCTGTTCACGTTCGCGATGATCGTCGCGTACCGGGTCGGGGCCTGGATCCCGGTCCCGGGCGTCGACATCGACATCCTCCGGGACGCGACGGCCGGCGCGGCGGCGGCGAACATCGTCGGCATCATCAACGTCTTCGCCGGCGGTGCGCTGCAGCAGATGGCGGTGTTCGCCCTCGGCGTGATGCCGTACATCACGGCCAGCATCGTGATCCAGCTGCTCACGGTCGTGATCCCGCGGCTCGAGGAGCTCTCCCGCGAGGGCGAGCAGGGGCGCCGGCGCATCACGCAGTACACGCGGTACTCGGCCATCGCCCTGGCCCTGATCCAGTCCTCGACCCTGGTCGCGCTGGCCCGGAACGGCGCCGCCTTCAACGGCGTCGACGTGATGCCGGGGGCCGGGACCGCGACCGTCATCGTCGCGGTGATGACCCTGACCGCCGGCACCGCCGTGATCATGTGGCTCGGGGAGCTGATCACGGCCCGTGGGGTCGGGAACGGGATGTCGCTGCTGATCTACGTCTCGATCATCAGCCAGTTCCCGTCGCAGCTCCAGATCGTCCGGGTCTCGAACGGCTGGGGCTGGGTCGTCGGTGTGCTCGGCATGGGCGTCCTGCTCACCGTCGCCGTCGTCTTCATGGAGATGGGCCAGCGCCGCATCCCCGTCCAGTACGCCCGACGGCAGGTCGGCCGCCGGACGGTCGGCGGGCAGTCGACGTACATCCCGCTGAAGGTGAACCAGTCCGGGGTCATCCCGGTCATCTTCGCCTCGTCGCTGCTGTACCTGCCGGCGCTCGGGGCCTCGCTCTCGGGCAGCGCGTCGGTCCAGCAGTGGGTGGACGCGAACCTCAGCGACGCGTCCAGTCCCGTCTTCATCGGCGTCTTCGCGGTCCTGACCGTGTTCTTCGCGTACTTCTACGCGGCGATCACGTTCAACCCCGTCGAGATCGCCGACAACATGCAGCGGTACGGCGGGTTCGTGCCCGGCATCCGGCCCGGCCGGCAGACGGCCGAGTTCCTCGACCGCGTGCTCACGCGCATCACCCTGCCGGGATCGCTGTACCTCGCGGCCGTGGCGGTGCTGCCGTTCGTGCTCCTCGCGGTCGCGAACATCCAGGCGTTCCCGCTGGGCGGCGTCAGCCTGCTGATCATGGTCGGCGTCGCCCTCCAGACCGCGCAGCAGGTCGAGAGCCAGCTGCTCCAGCGGAACTACGAGGGCTTCATCGGCTGAAGGGAGGCGGGGCCGTGCGGATCGTCCTCCTCGGACCCCCGGGTGCCGGCAAGGGCACCCAGGCGGAGCGCATCGTCGCGGCCCGCGCGGTCCCGCACATCTCGACCGGTGACATCCTCCGCGCGAACGTCCGCGAGGGCACCGAGCTCGGCGCGACCGCGAAGCGGTACATGGACGCCGGTGAACTCGTCCCGGACGACGTCATCGTCGGCATGGTCGGCGGGCGGCTGGACGAGCCCGACGCGGTCTCCGGCTTCCTCCTCGACGGCTTCCCGCGGACGGTCCCGCAGGCCCGGGCCCTGGAGGAGCTGGTCGACGGCCGCGGCACGCCGATCGACGTCGTGCTGCGGATGGTCGTCGACCGCGACGAGCTGGTCGGCCGCCTGACCGGACGTCGGACCTGCGGCGAGTGCGGCCGCGTCTTCCACGTCGAGCACCGGCCGCCGGCGACCGAGGGCGCCTGCGACGACTGCGGCGGCGCGCTCGTCCAGCGCGACGACGACCGCGACGACGTCGTCGTGAACCGTCTCGAGGTCTACCGAACCCAGACCGAGCCGCTCGAGCGGTTCTACTGGGAGCGGGGACTGCTCCGCGATGTCCAGGCGACGGGGACCGTCGACGAGGTCACCGACCGGGCCCTCGCCGCCCTCGCGGCGCACGACCCGGGTCCGGCCTCGTGATCATCCGCAAGTCGGGGGCCGAGCTGGCGTCGATGGCCCGCGCCGGTGCCGTCGTCGCCCGGGCGAACGAGGCGGTCCGCGACCGGCTCCGGCCGGGGATGACCACGCTGGACCTCGACCGCATCGCCGAGGAGGTCATCGTCGGGGCGGGGGCCGTGCCGTCGTTCAAGGGCTACCGCGGGTTCCCGGCGACCCTCTGCACCTCCCGCGACCACGAGATCGTCCACGGCATCCCGTCGGCCGACGTCGTCCTCGAGGAGGGCGCGGTCATCTCGGTCGACTGCGGCGCCATCGTCGAGGGGTTCCACGGGGACTCGGCGATGACCCTCATCGTCGGCGGCGAGGACGCCGCGTCGCCCGAGGTCCGTGACCTCGTCCGCACGACCCGCGAGGCGCTGTGGCGGGGGATCGACGCCGCGCGGATCGACAACCGCCTCGGGGACATCGGGGCGGCCGTGCAGGAGCTGGCCGACCTCCACGGCTACGGCCTCGTCCGGGAGTACGTCGGTCACGGGGTCGGGCGGGACCTCCATGAGGCGCCCTCGGTCCCGAACTACGGCCGGGCCGGGAAGGGCCTGCGGCTGGCCGAGGGGCTCGTCATCGCCATCGAGCCGATGTTCAACCTCGGGACGGCCGAGACGCTGACCCTGGAGGACGGCTGGACGGTCGTGACGGCGGACGGGGCCCCCTCCGCCCACTGGGAGCACACGATCGCGATCACCCCCGAGGGGCCGTGGGTCCTGACCGCCCGGGACGACGAGCCGGCCCGGCCGGCCCCCGTCGCCGCCTGACGGATCCCGGCGCTCCGGTGGTGGCCGGGCGGCCCCGGGCCGGGTTGCCGGCCCGCCCCCCGAGCCGGTAGCCTTCCCCCACGCCCTGCTGCGCGGTGGCCCGCGCGACAGGGCGCTCGTTCGTCGGCCCCCGGTCGTCCGCCGTCCTCGGCTGCGCCCGGTCCGACCCTCGCACCGGCCCCGGCCGGTCCGGCACGGAGGCACGGTGGCAGGCAAGGAGGACGCGATCCAGGTGGAGGGCACGGTGCGCGAGGCACTGCCCAACACCCAGTTCCGCGTCGACCTCGACAACGGCCACAGCGTCCTGGCCCACATCAGCGGGAAGATGCGGCAGCACTACATCCGGATCCTCCCCGGCGACAAGGTGGTGGTCGAGCTCTCGCCCTACGACCTCGAACGGGGTCGGATCACCTACCGCTACAAGTAGTCCGCACCAACCGCGCGGCGCGCCGCGGCCCCCTGCCGGGGCCCCGGACCCCGCGACCGCGCGGCACAACGCGCCGGGCCACCGGCGCCGCATCCGGCGCGCGCGACCGCGCGACGCCGACACGGCCGGCCCGCGCGCCCGCGTGGGGGCCCCGGACCGCGGGTGGCAGCCCCGGTCCGCGCCGGTGGGACACACCGGCGACCGCCGAGAGAGGAACCGCACGTGAAGGTCAGGGCATCCGTGAAGCGGATGTGTGACAACTGCCGGGTCATCCGCCGTCGCGGCGTGGTGCGCGTCATCTGCACGAACGCGCGTCACCGCCAGCGGCAGGGCTGAGGAGGGTCGGCATGGCACGCATCGCAGGCGTCGACATCCCGCGCGACAAGCGCGTGGTGATCGCGCTCACCTACATCTACGGCGTCGGCCCGACCCGGGCCCGTCAGGCGCTCGCCGAGACCGGCGTCGACGCGTCCACCCGCGTCCGCGACCTCGGCGACGACGAGGTCCAGCGGCTGCGGTCCTACCTCGAGGGGACGTTCCGCCTCGAGGGGGACCTGCGCCGCGAGGTCGCCGAGAACATCAAGCGCAAGATGGAGATCGGGTCCTACCAGGGCATCCGTCACCGTCTCGGGCTCCCCGTCCGCGGCCAGCGGACGCACACCAACGCGCGCACCCGCAAGGGTCCGCGCCGGGCCGTGGGCGGCATCCGTAAGCCGACCCGGAAGAGCTGAGGAGTCGGCGATGGCACAGAAGCGACAGCGGAAGCGCGAGCGGAAGAACGTCCTGCACGCGCAGGCGCACGTGAAGTCCTCGTTCAACAACACCATCGTGACCTTCACCGACCTCCAGGGCAACGTGCTGTCGTGGTCGACGGGCGGCAACGCGGGCTTCAAGGGCTCGCGGAAGTCGACGCCGTTCGCCGCCCAGCTCGCCGCCGAGGCGGCGACGAAGGCCGCGATCGAGAACGGCGTCCGCAAGGTCGACGTGCTCGTCAAGGGTCCGGGGGCCGGTCGCGAGACCGCGATCCGGACCTTCGCGGCGATGGGCATCGAGGTGCTCTCCATCCGGGACGTCACGCCGGTCCCGCACAACGGCTGCCGCCCGCCCAAGCGGCGCCGCACCTGACCCGGGACCGAGGAGCGAGACGACCATGGCCCGTTACACCGGCCCGATGACCAAGCGGTCCCGCCGACTCGGCGTGGACCTCAAGGGCAACGACAAGAGCTTCGAGAAGCGGCCCTACCCGCCGGGCCAGCACGGCCGCGGGCGCATCAAGGAGTCGGAGTACCTGCTCCAGCTCCGCGAGAAGCAGAAGGCCCGCTACTTCTACGGCGTGCTCGAGAAGCAGTTCCGTCGGTACTACGAGGAGGCCTCGCGCCGCCCCGGCCGCACCGGCGACAACCTGCTGATCCTGCTCGAGCTGCGTCTGGACAACGTCCTGTACCGCGGCGGCTTCGGCCGCTCGCGGGCCGAGTCGCGCCAGATGGTCAGCCACCGCCACGTCACCGTGAACGGCCGCACGACGAACATCCCGTCGTACCGCGTCAAGCCGGGCGACGTCGTGGAGGTCCGTGAGGGTCACCGCGAGTCGCAGGCCGTGATCGGGTCGCTGCAGGTGTTCGGGCAGCGGGACGTGCCGGGCTGGCTCCAGAGCGACGCCTCGGCGCACCGCGTGACCGTGCTCGACCTGCCGGTGCGCAGCCAGATCGACGCGCCGGTCACCGAGCAGATGATCGTCGAGCTGTACTCGAAGTGACCTGACCACCGCCGCGGGCGCCCGCCCGCGGCCCATCGCCGGGCCCGGGACCCCGACGGTGGCGACCGAGGACGTGCCGCCGATGGCCCCGGGATCGAGGGCGGCGCGTGGCGGGGGGACGTCCCCGCCGGCACGAGGAGAAGAGATGTCCGAGTTCGGCTTCTACGACGACGAGGCGGCGTTCCTGGAGGAGCCCGAGAGCGGCTCCCCGTTCGTCTCCTACCGCCCGACCCTGACCGAGGAGACGCTGGAGGACGGCGTCAAGTCGCGGTTCACGGTCGAGCCGCTCGACCCCGGCTTCGGCTACACGCTGGGCAACGCGCTGCGCCGAACGCTGCTCTCCTCCGTCCCGGGCGCCGCGGTGACCCGCATCCGGTTCACCTCGGCCCGCGCGGCCGACGGCGGCTCGGTCCTCCACGAGTTCTCGGCGATCGAGGGCGTGAAGGAGGACGTGACCGACATCATCCTGAACATCAAGGAGCTGGTGGTCCGGTCGACCTCCGACGAGCCGGTCGAGATCTTCCTCGGCGGTGACGGACCGGGCGTGCTGACGGCCGAGAACATCTACGCGCCGACCCAGGTCGAGATCGTGAACGAGGACCTCGTCCTCGCCACCCTGAACGCCGACGGGCACCTCGAGCTGTACCTGACCGTCGAGCGGGGCCGTGGCTATCGGACCGCCGACGGGAACAAGCGCTCCGAGGACGCCATCGGCGTCATCGCCGTGGACTCGGTGTTCAGCCCGGTCCGCCGCGTCGCGTACCGCGTCGAGTCGACCCGTGTCGCGCAGATGACGAACTACGACCGGCTCGTCCTCGACGTCGAGACCGACGGCTCGGTCAACCCCGCCCAGGCGCTGGCCTCGGCCGGCTCCACCCTGCGGGCGCTGTTCGAGCAGTTCGCGACCTACGACGAGACCGGCCCCGGCGGCATCGTGATCAACCCCGAGGAGGTCCTGTCCTCGCTCGGCGGCGACCCGATCCGCGAGACCACCGTCGAGGACCTCGACCTCACCGTCCGGACCTACAACTGCCTGAAGCGCGAGGGCATCGCCACGGTCGGCGAGCTGATGGACCGGACCGAGCAGGAGCTGCTCGAGATCCGGAACTTCGGCTCGAAGTCGGTCGACGAGATCCGCGAGAAGCTCGCGGCGCTCGGCGTGGGCATCCGCGAGTGACCCCCGGCGGCCGGCCCGGCCGCCGCCCCGTCCACCACCCGCACGACGCGCCGCGCGCGCGAAGGAGACCCCCGAGATGCCGACCCCGAAGCGAGGGCCACGGCTCGGCGGCAGCCCGGCCCACCAGCGCCTGATGCTGTCCAACCTCGCGGCCGACCTGTTCCGTCACGGCCGCATCACGACGACCGAGGCGAAGGCGAAGGCCCTGCGGCCGTTCGCCGAGCGGCTGATCACGAAGGCGAAGCGGGGGGACCTCCACGCCCGCCGCACCGTCCTGTCGCGGCTCCGCGACCGTGACGTCGTCGCCCGGCTGTTCGACGAGGTCGCGCCGCGGTTCGCCGGGCGCGACGGCGGGTACCTCCGCATCCTCCGGCTCGACCCGCGGAAGGGCGACAGCGCCCGCATGGCGCTGGTCGAGCTGGTCGCCGAGGGCGACCGCCCGCGCCGGGCGGCCCGTCCGGCGGCCGCGTCGTCGTCGCAGGCCGCGGCCGAGCGCCGTCGTGCCGCCGCGTCGGCTCCGGCCGAGGAGGACGGGTCCGAGGTCGCGGAGGTCGCGGCGGACGACACGGTCGGGGCCCCGGAGGCCGGGGCGCCGGAGGCCGCGGCCGACGCGACGGCCGACGCGGCCGACGCCGACACCGCCGAGGACGAGGACGACGCCTCGGCGTGACCGTCCGCCTGCGCGTCGACCTCGCGTACGACGGGCGGCCGTTCCACGGCTTCGCCCGCCAGCCGGGGCTGCCGACGGTGCAGGGCGCGGTCGAGGACGTCCTCGCGGGGCTGCTCGGCACGCCGGTCCGCACGACCTGCGCCGGTCGGACCGACCGGGGCGTCCACGCCGACGCGCAGGTCCTGCACCTGGACGTCGATCCGGCCGTGCCGGCGGCGGCGCGGCTGCTCGCCGACCCGGTCCGGGCGCACCGCCGGCTCGCCGCGGCGGTGCCGGACGGGATCCGCATCCACGCGGTGCGCCGGGTCCCGGACGGTTTCGACGCCCGGTTCGCCGCGACGGCCCGGGTCTACCGGTACCGACTGCGCGACGGCGTCGACCCGCGGGGCCGCGGCCGGGCCGGTCGCGGTGTCGCCCGCGACCCCGGCGACGTCTGGAGCCTCACGGCCGACCTCGACGTCGCCGCCATGCGGCGGGCGGGCCGCCACCTCCTCGGCGAGCATGACTTCGCGTCCTTCTGCCGGCGCGCCCCGGGCCGGACCACCGTCCGCCGGGTCGACGCGCTGACCCTGCGCCGCCTGCCCGTGGACGCCGTCCGGGCCGGCCGGCGCGTCGGTCCCGGCCGGATCGACGTCCGCGTCGTCGGGCCCGCGTTCTGCCACCAGCAGGTCCGGGCCGTCGTCGGCTGCCTCGTCGAGGTCGGGCGGGGTCGGCGGCCCCCGGGCTGGGTCGGGGAGGTCCTCGCGGCCCGGGACCGGTCGGCCGCGGCCGCCCTGGCCCCGCCCCACGGGCTGACGCTCGAGGAGGTCCGGTACGGGCGCGGGGTCGGATCGGCCCCGCCGCCGAGCGCGCGGGGCCGGCCGGGCCCCGGGGCCTCCGAGGCCCTCGCCGGGGCGTCCGACGGCGTTTGACCCCCCTTCCGGACCGGGGCTACCCTCGCCCCGCGCGGCGCGGTCGGCCGCGCATCGTCACGTCACGGCGGGTCGCGCCCGGACCCCTCCCTCGGAGGGT
>Ga0075474_10000511_pt1 | contig 14937 bp, 14 predicted proteins | sample DEB08_DNA_2_FD_71485 | JGI IMG/M metagenome (GOLD analysis project Ga0075474, IMG submission 71485) | Aqueous microbial communities from the Delaware River and Bay under freshwater to marine salinity gradient to study organic matter... | ecosystem: Environmental > Aquatic > Marine > Coastal ...
CTTCAGCGGTGATGATGGCTGGTCGATGTACCACGGTCTGCAAGTGCCCGGGTTTCCTCAGCACCCCCACCGAGGTTTCGAAACGGTGACCCACATCCGCTTCGGGCTGGTCGACCACGCCGATTCGTTAGGCGCAACCGCTCGGTTCGGGCCGGGCGACACCCAATGGATGACCGCCGGGTCTGGCATTCAGCATTCCGAAATGTTTCCGCTGATCGACACCGATCTCGATAACCCGCTCGAAATGTTTCAGATCTGGCTCAACCTCCCAGCCGACGACAAGATGGTTGACCCGTACTTCACCATGATGTGGCGGGAACAAACCCCGCAGGTCAACGCCCTGTGCGACCAACCGACGTACACCGAAATCACGGTGATCGCTGGACAGTTAGGTCCGGCCCATCCCAACCCGCCCCCTCCCAACTCGTGGGCCGCGAACCCAGATTCCGACGTGGCGATCTGGCACATTCAGATGGGCCGCAATGCCTCATGGACCCTTCCCGCCGCTAGCGGCCCCAACACCCACCGGGTTCTGTACCTCTACGACGGCGACATGCTTACCCTCACCGACGATTGCACCATCGGTGAATCCACCGGGGCGATCGTTGACGCCAACAAAGAGTTGCTGCTTCGGGCCGGTTCTGATGGCGCGTTCATCATCATGTTGCAGGGCCGGCCGTTGGGCGAACCGATCGCTCAACGAGGACCGTTCGTAATGAACACCGAAGAACAGTTGGTTACGGCCTTCCAGGAATACCGTGCCACTCAGTTCGGAGGTTGGCCCTGGTCTAGCCCCGACCCGACCCACGGCGACACCCCTCAACGGTTCGCGATCCACGCCGACGGCACCCGCGAAGTCCCGGACGAGTTCGTCTAAGGATCGGTGGTTTCGGCCATCAGCGCGGCCAGTCGTTGGCTGGCCGCCTCCGACAACGGTCCCGGCTGGAGTACCCGGTCGTTGATCCGAGCGATCGGCATCACGTTGCGGGTAGACGACGTCAGAAATGCCTCGTCGGCCTGCTCGAACACTTCGATCGACACATCGGCTTGTTCCACCTCGCTGGTTTCGAGCACCAGCGCCCGGGTCACCCCGGCCAGACATCCTGAACGCAGTGGGGGAGTAATCAGCCGGCCGTCAACGTTGACGAACACGTTGGTACCGGTCCCTTCGCAGAGCGCACCAAGCGTGTTGGCAAAGATCGCTTCGCTGGCGTCACGTTCGTGGGCGTAGGCCAAGGCAATCACGTTCTCGGCGTAACTCGTGGATTTCACCCCGGCGAGCGCTCCTCGTTCGTTACGGGGCCACGGCACGGTCACCACTGCCGCGGTTGGTGGCCACGGACGGGTCGGACCGACCCCCACAATCACGGTCGGTTCGCCGTCACCACGCCCCGAACCGAGCGGACCAGGCCCGGCCGTGACCGTCAAGCGAACCACCCCGGCCGCTTCGTTGGCTGCGATCGTGTCGGCCGTTGCCTGCCGTAACTCGTCGTCGCTGAGCTCCAGCGTGATCCCCAAACCGGAAAGGCTTTGCCGGAGCCGGGCCAGGTGGCGTCGCATGGCGAACGCCTCACCTCGCACCACCGTGGTGGTTTCGAAACAGCCGTCACCCACCGTCAACCCGTGGTCGTTGACCGGCACCGCAGCGTCGCGGCCCTCCACGATTACCCCGTTGATCCACCAGCGAGCAGCGTTCACCGTCAAAGCGTGGCACACCACAACCCGCGGCTGGTGCCACACCAGCCCCGACCGGCCCCCGACCGGTCTTTCCCCGCTTCGGGTTCTATGGAACGATGAGCCGGGACCGGATGGATCCGACGACGTGAGGACACCTATGCGAGTACTGGTAATGGGCGGCACACAGTTCAATGGTCTGGCGCTGGTGCATCAGCTGGTCGACGCCGGCCACGACGTCACCGTCTGCAACCGGGGACGAACCGAGTCCGACATCCCCGATTCGGTGGGCCGTCTGGTTGCTGATCGCACCGACCACGCGCAGCTCCGGTCGGTGCTTGGTGGCACCGAATGGGACTGCGTCCACGACGTCTCGGCGTACCACCCCGAAGACGTAGACATCATGATGGATCTGTTTCGCGACGCCATCGGCCATTACGTCTTTGCCAGTTCGACCGTGACCTACTGCTCCAACGACCGCGCCATCACCGAAGATGACCCCGACGAACGCGGCGAGACCCAAATCGAATACGGCCTCCACAAGTTGCTCTGCGAAGACCGCTTGTTCGCGGCCTATGACCAATGGGGCTTTCCGGCTTCTACCGTGCCGTTCTCGATGGTGCTTGGTCCGCACAACGCCATGCCCGACCGGGAGCAGCGCATGTTTGCCCGGCTGCGTGCCGGTCGACCGGTGATGATCCCCGGCGATGGTTCAACGCTGCTTCAAGTTGGCGACGTTGACGATCAGGCCCGGGCGTTGGTGGCCATGATGGGCAATCCGAAAACTTTTGGCCGCCGTTACAACCTGACCGGTTCCGAAGCGGTGACCCGCAACGACTATGTGGCGATGTGCGCCGCCGCGGTCGGCACCGACGCCGACGTCAGGTACATCCCCGATGACTTGATGGAGGCGCTCTGGACCGGGCAGCGCAGCGTGCACGTCGCTAGCCAAACCGGAGCGCTCAACATCCGGTCCAGCGACGACGCCAAACAGGAACAGGCCAGCGGTCCCCGAGCGTTGCTACGAACCCGGTTCATGCTCTGCCTGAACCTGATCCAAGCCCTCGCTCCCAACATTCACTGGTGGAATCAGGACACTTCGTTCAGCATCGACCGGCTCCGCACCGACGTCGGTTGGGAACCCGAACACACCACCGCCACCATGCTCGATCGGGCCTACCAGTGGTGGGCCGACAGCGAACAGGTTGCGACCGAGTTCGACTGGAGCACCGAAACGCAACTACTCGAACAGTTGGACTGAGCGGCGAAGCCGAGGTGCGGGCTAGTTGATCTGTCGGTCTTCGCCGTCCCAGTACGGGGCTCGCAGCTTGAACTTCTGGAGCTTGCCGGTCGCGGTGCGGGCCAGTTCGTCACGGAACTCAACTGAGGTCGGGCACTTGTAGTGGGCGATCTTGTTTCGACAATGCTCGATCAGGTCGGCCTCTGACACCTCGCTACCGGCACTGAGCACCACCAGCGCTTTCACCGTCTCACCCCACTTTTCGTGGGGCACACCGATCACCGCAACTTCGGCCACCGCCGGATGCGAAAACAGGCAATCTTCAACCTCGATCGACGACACGTTCTCGCCACCGGAAATGATCACGTCCTTCTTGCGATCTTCCAGGCACAGGTATCCCTCGTCGTCGATGAAGCCACCGTCACCGGTGTGGAACCAGTCGTCGGCTAACGCATCCGCCGACGCGTCCGGATTTTCCCAATACGACTTGAGAATGTGGTTGCCGCGGGCCAGTACCTCGCCGTCGTTCGCCACCTTCATGGTGATGCCCACCGCCGGGACCCCAGCTCGGCCCAACTTGGCGGCTCGTTCGGCGGGCGTGTCCGAATCCCATTCTTGGCGGCTGCGGTTGATGGTCAGCAACGGCGCGGTTTCGGTCAGGCCGTAGATCTGAATGAACTCCCAACCGAGTTCGGTTTCGACCCGTTCGATGGTGCGGGTTGGTGGGGGAGCGCCGGCCACAATCATCCGAACCCGGTTCCGGCCCGGAACCTCACCGTCCCAATCGGCCGCCGCGTCGAGGATCGCAGCTACCACCGCCGGAGCACCGCACAACAGCGTTACCCCATGAGCCTCAATCCGGCGCAGGATTTCAGCCCCGTCCACTTTGCGAAGCACCACCTGAGGCACCCCCATGGCGGTGGTGCCATAGGGCATACCCCACCCGTTGCAGTGAAACATTGGGAGGGTGTGCAGGTAGACGTCGCGGTCGCTGACCCCGGTATGCCAACCAAAAATCGCCGAGTTCGACCACAGGTTGCGATGCGTCATTTCGACACCTTTCGGGCGTGCCGTGGTGCCCGAGGTGTAGTTGATGGTGGCGGTCGCGGTTTCGTCGGGTATCCACGGAGTGGGTTCACCTCCAGCGAACAGCACCGAGTCGGATTCTTCTCCAGCGATCAGCCGATGCGCGACCGGAATGTCACCCAGCGACGATTCGAGTTCCGGGTCGATGATGAGGACCTCGGCCCCGCTGTGTTCGACGATGTAGGCCACTTCGTCGCGGCTGAGCCGGAAGTTGATCGGGACCGCCACCCGACCCCACGCGCTGGCCCCAAACAAGGTGACCAGTAGCCGAGCGGCGTTGTGCGACACGATCCCTACCCGGGCCCCTGGAGCGAGCCCCAACTGGTCGAGTCCGGCTGCCATCTGCGAGGAAAGATCGTAGAACTGCCGGTAGGTCAGGTTGCCGAGGCTGTGCGCCGGTTGGTCCGGTTCGTCATAGATCCCGACCCGATTGCCGTACACCAACGCGGCCCGTTCGAGATGATCACGGATGGTCATTGGTACCTGCATGAATCCCCCTGAAGACGCGTTTAGCCCTCTGAGATCCTGCCCGGTTACAACGGCGAGCACAAGACCCCCACCGCGACCGGTTCGGTTTCCGACCGGACTGGTTCGGTGGTTCAGTTTCGGTGGTTCAGTTTCGGGGGGAACCGAGTGGCGTGGTTAGCGCTGGTGGACCCGGCGGCCGTCAACCCAGACGGTGTCAATGTCGGCCGCGGTGGTGAGCCGAGCCAGCTTTTCGAAACGGTTGGCGTCGGGTTCGTTGTCGCGCCAGCGGATTACCGAGCCCGGCGCGGTGGTGTTGATCGCCACCGCGTCGAAGCGGCGACCCGGTTCAAGCAACCCCACCGGTAAACCAAGCGCTTCGGCGCCACCCGCGGTCGCCATCCAAAACGCCCGAACCGTGTCGATCGCGGCGCCCGCCACACCCCGCTGATCCGATACCAGCGTGGCGTCAACCCCGTCGGCGCGCAGCCGAGAAACGGTGACCGCCTCGTTGATCTGCTGAAGCACCCCGGGCCGGATTCCGGCCCCGATGTCGGTCCCCAAACCAACCCGAACCCCAGCCGCCGCGGCCTCCGTCGCAGGAAACACCGCGTTTGCGAAGTAGGCGTTGGAGATTGGGCAGTGAGCAATCGCGCTACCGGCTTCGGCAATCCGGTCGAGGTCGGCACTGCGGACATGAGGGGCGTGAGCCAGCACCGTATGGTCTCTGAGCAAACCAAAGCGGGCGATGGCTTCGGTGTCGCTCTGGCCGAACCGATCGAAGGCGTAGCCAGCGTGCCAGTCGCTTTCCGAACCGTGGGTTTGGATCAGCGTGCCGGTTTCGGCTGCTAACTGCCCGAGCCCGGTCAACAGTTCATCGGTGCAAGCCGGCAGGAACCGGGGGGTGAGGATTGGCCGCACCAGCCCTCGTCCGTTGTCACTGGCGGTGACGTCAAGCAACGAACGACGGCTCGCGGCTAGACCGGCCGCCGCGTCGGTGTCTCGATACCACTCAGGGGTGCCTTCCGGATGATCCATCGCCACCCGTCCGACCAAAGCCCGCTGGCCGAGATCCCGACAGGTTTCGGCCAGCACCACCGTCGCTTCTTCGTGGACCGACGCGAAATACACCGCGGTGGTGGTGCCGTGAGCCAGCAAGGTGGAGACCAGATCGGGATACACCCGTTCGGCCACCAAACGATCAGCGAACGACGCTTCTAACGGGAACGTATACGAAAACAGCCATTCTTCTAACGGCAGGTCGAGGGCGGTGCCGTTTTGTTCCCACTGGGGGGCGTGCACGTGCAGGTCCACAAAGCCAGGGGTGACAGCGGTGGTCGCCGGAAGCGTGACGTGCGCCGGCGACTGCTCGCGCAACGTCGTTGCCGCCGCGCTCTGGGCTGGTTCCACCGCAGTGATTTCCCCGTCGGTTACAGCGAACACCACCCGGTCGATGCTGGCCCGGGTCGGAGCTGGGGTTTGCACCCGGGTTGCTTCAAGGGTGAACGAGGTCATGGCCGCGGGTGGGGCTAGCCAACCGGATCGGAGGTGCTGCGATCGGGGGTGCTGCGATCGGAGGCCAGATGACCGGCCCGATGGCCACCGGTCCAGTCCTCCTCAACAGCCCGAGCCGCCAACGAGCCGGTCACTCGAAGCTGGGGAACCTCACGCAGGCTCCGTTTCAGTTCGGCAAACCCCGGGAACTCAGCCAGTCGGGTCACCGCATCCCACAACACGAGCGCCTCTTCGGGTTCGGGAACCCGAGAGATGACCGGGCCGAAAAACGACCAGGCCTGTCCGTCGGGCCGGTTGAACGTGATGATCGGGGTACCAACATCTCGACCGGTGCGGCTCAACGCCAGTTCGGTTTCCTGATCGAGTTCGTCATCCCACGACACATCGTCGAGCGCCGACGCGAACTGAGGATCAAGCCCCGCCGCGACCAACACCTCCCGGGCATGATCGGGAGTGGACAGGTAAGGCCGACCCCCGCGAGCTTCGGCCTGTTCGGGTTCGAGATCCCACCAGCTCGCACCAAACGCAGCCACCAGCGCCCCCAGCGGCTCGTTGCCGTGAGCCTTGCGCACCGCGGCGGCGACCCGCAGGAACCGCAACCCGGCGGTGTGGCCCTGTTCGTATTCGGGTGGGAACTCGCTGGCGTAATCCTTGTGCTTGTTGAGTAGACGCAACGAAATGAACCGCCACGTCACCTCCAACCCGGTCTGTTTTGAAACTTCCGCGACCCAACGAGAAGTGATCCAGGCGAACGGGCACACCGGATCCCAAAAGAACTCGATGCTGCCATCGGCAGTGTTGCTGCCGGTGCTCATACGCGAGAACCGATCGCACGATCAGCGGTCTGGCCGGCCAACGCCACCAACTCCGGGTCGTGGGCGTTCAGACAGAGGTTGATCGTTACTCCGTCGAGACCCAGGTCGATCAGATCCGAGATCGCCTCGCCGAAGGTGTCCGGGTCGCCGATGGTGGCTCGGGCACGGATGAACTCACCGGCCGAGGCAGGCCAGCCGTGAAGCGCCACGTAGGCGTCGATCGCGGCCTGGGCTTCTTCCATGGTTCGGCCGATCACCCCGGTGACGAGTTTGGTGACCTTGATCGTTGAGCGATCTCGGCCCAACCGTTCGCAATGAGCGTCCAACACCTCCAACTTGCGGGGAACATCGGCGACTTCACCGACCAGGTTCGATTCGTCGGCGTACTGGGCGACCATTCGCAGTGTCTTTTTCTCGCCCGAACCACCGATCATGATCGGGATCGACGACAACGGCTGAGGCGAGTTGATCGCCTCGGTCGTCTGATAATGGGTGCCATCCACGGTGGGGCGTTGGTTGCGCAACATCGGAATGATGATCTGCAACGCCTCCTCAAGCTTTTCGAACCGGTCGGTGAACGTGCCGAATTCGATCCCGAACCCGACGTGTTCCATCTCGAACCATCCAGCCCCGATCCCGAGCGTGGCTCGACCTCCCGAGACGTGGTCGAGGGTGGTGATGATCTTGGCCAGCACCGCCGGGTTTCGGTAGGTGTTGCCGGTCACCAAGGACGAAAGCCGAACCGTTGAGGTGTGCTGAGCCAACGCCGCGAGCAGGGTGTAACACTCCATCATCGGATCGTCCGGGTTGCCGATCCCCGGTAGCTGATAGAAGTGATCCATCACCAATACCCGGTCAAACCCGCTCGCTTCAGCCGCTTTGGCCTGAGCGACCACGGACGGGAAAATGCCGGCGTTCTGGCCATCCGGGTAGGTGAAGTTTGGGATCTGGTAGCCGAGCCGGGTCATGGTTGCTCTCCTTGGATGGGGACTGGGTTGGTAGTTGAGCTGGGTTGGTAGTTGAGCTGGGTTGGTAGTTGAGACTGGGGTCAGCCGACGTTGTCGTGAGGGAGCGAACCCCGGGCCGCCCGTAGATAACCGTACGGGGTCGCTTCCCGGAAGTTCGATACCCGACTGGTGTAGACGTCGGCGTACTTCTCGACTTGCCGGGCAAACAGGCTTTTGTCGATACCGGCCCGCATCAACGGACCCCAATGCGGGTTCCCGAGGCGGCTCGCGGCTTCAGCGAGCGGGGCCAGTTCGGCGTCCAGTGCGGAAATCTCGTCACCGGTCGTGTCGATTTCGGTATCGACGGTGCGGTGATCGCTGCCGTCGACGACCAGTCGCCGCCGATGCATCCGCAACTGGGCGTAGCGTTCTTCCAGTTCGGCTTTGTGATCCATGCGAAGCCGGAGTTGTTCGGTTTCGTCTACGAAACTGCGCGCCGATTGCACCTCGGCTTCCAACTCTCGAGCGATCAATGCGGTGCGCCACCGCAACACGTCTTTGGTGACGTGCACGTCACCAAACAGGTGGTCGCCGACATAGAGGAACTGGCTGGCTTCATGCCCAAGCGCCGCTTCGACCATCCGGGCGTCACCACCTTGATACACCTCGCCGGAGGTCAACGGGCCAACGTGAGGTTCCAGCAACCCCCGTTCAGCGTCAACCAACCGATACACCGGCTGTCGTTGTGCGAAGAACCGTGGTTTGGCGGCGCTGACGATCACCAGATCAAACAAGTCCCGCCAGGTTTCACCGTCGGGTAGCGCGTCGTCGAAACACCACGACATCATCTGCTGGGTGTACCACCACTCCGAGTTGGTGATCAGCAGCAGTTGTTTTCCAGCGAGCCGCTGGTCCTGCAACGTCCCGAGAAGGTCCGGGTCTCGCACAACGAATCGGTCCGGGTCGTTGACGATCTGGCTTTTCAGCACCCCTTCCAGGTGAGCTGCACCCAACGCGGCATCGATCTCTCGGTACAGCGACCGGTACGAATGCACGCCGGGAAGCGGCTTGCGGTCGTGACGATCAACGAGCTGGGTCCACAACGAAGCCCGACTCAATTCGAACAGCGTGTTCATGAACTCGAACCGTTCGTCTCGCAGTTCGATGACTTCACCGTCGTAACAGTTGCGTTGCTCGTCGAAACTCAGATGGGCGGTACCGTGCTGGGCTCGCACCACGTAGCCGAACCGGGTGGCTTTGACTAGGTTGCCGAGCTCAAGGTCGAAGGTCAGCCCGAGAATGAACTCGTCGGGATCGAACGTCAGGTCTTTCACCGGCCAACCTTTGGCCTGCAACCAGATCTGAGCGTGCTCAAAAGCCGCGCGTTCCCATTCATCAACCCGGTAATGGATCAGCGTGTAATCCATGTCGTACCCGACGGCCCGAACCCCCCGCAGATTGAGGGTGCGGTTACAGAACAAACCGCGTTCGGGTGAGCCCAGTTCACTCATTGGGTCTCCAAACGACGAAGTTGCCGTCTCAACCAGTTCTGCTGGTCGTCTCGGTATTGACGGGCCGGTTCGGTTCCCTGCCACATCTCAATTCCGTGCGGCACCCCGGGGTAGACGTGCAATTCGGTATCGACCCCCGCCGCCATCAACCGCTGAGCGAAATCGATGTCTTCGTCTCGGAAACCGTCAGCGCCACCCACACAGACATAACTCGGCGGCAGACCAGCCAGGTCGTCGGCTCGAGCCGGGGCCGCATCAGCCGGAGGGTCACCGTCGGCCAGTTTCCCGAGGTACGAGCGCCAACCGTAGGAGTTGGAATGGCGCGACCAGACCACTAGGCCATCGGTTTGAGATGACGCCGTCTGCATCCGGTCGTCGAGCATCGGGCAGTCAAGCAACTGGAACGCCACCGGCGTATCGGAGCGATCCCGCATCCGCAGACCCAGAGCCGCGCAGAGGCCACCACCAGCGCTCACCCCGGTGATGCCCACCCGCTGCCGGTTGATGCCTAACGCTTCGGCGTGTTCGAACACCCAAAGCAGGCCAGCTTCAACGTCGTCGATAGCAGCCGGATAGGGGTCGTCGGGGGCTAGACGGTATTCGACCGATACCCCCACCATCGAGAACTCGACACACCACCGATCGAACTTGGCGTCGTCCATTGATCGATCGCCGATCACGTATCCGCCACCGTGAATCGAATACAGGCAGGGGAGGGGCCCGGTCACGCCGACCGGTCGATGCACCCGCACGATCACCGATGGATCTTCGGACACGACGTGGTCTTGGCGTTCCACGGCATCGCTGAGGTCGAGTTCGCCGACCAGACCGATCTCGCGAAGAAACGCCACCTGAGCGTCGTCCATGTCGGGGAGCGGAAAACGCTCCGGGTCAAGGTCAGGATGAAGTCGCGGTGCTGTCACAAGGTGTGACCGTATCGCTTCGCGGCAGTCGGAACGCAGTAGGAAGGCCAAGCATGGTGAGCACCACCAGCATGGTCATCGTTGCCTGCATCCCCGCCACCGGGTTCGCGGCCTGGGCCAGCAAGGTGATCGCCACCGCGGCGGTAAGGGCGCTACCGATCTCCTGGCTGATACGACTCATTGCGCTTCCCATGCCCAGTTCCCGTTCGGAAACGTCGCTGACCGCCAACGCCTGACAGGCCGCGTGAGCTAAACCCACCCCGATCGAATAGAGCACGTTTAGCGGAATCCAGACGGTCCACAACGCCCGTAGGTCGCCGACCACGTTGGCCAGCAACAGACCGGCGCCGGCCATGGTCAGCATCCCCGGAAGCAACACTCGTCGGTGCCCGAACCGGTCGGCCCAGCGGCCGCTGGCAACGGTGAGCGGACCGGCCACCGCCGGGATAGCGGCGATGATCAAACCGGCTTCGAACAGGCTGTACTCCCAGGCATCGGTCAGGAACGCCAGCTCGGCGAGGAACACCCCACCGAAACTTCCCGCCACCAGCAACTGAAGCAAAGCACCGGCGCGAAACGAAGGGATCGACAGCAAGTTGAGGTTGATGATCGGGTTCTGCCGGTGTTCGCTGCGTCGGACCAGGGCGTAACCGAGGGTCGCGGCACAGACCAGCGCGGTCAACGTCCGAACATCGAAATAGCCCCAGTCATCGCTTTGCACGATGCCGAGGATGAGTCCACCTACCGAACCGATGATCAGTACCGCGCCGAACAGGTCCGGAACATGACGATCCTGAGAATGATCCTCGAAGGTCAACAGCACCAGCAACGCGGCCAGGATCACCAACCCGATAGGCAGGTTCGCCGCGAACGTCCAACGCCAACCGACGTTTTCCACCAGCGCGCCACCAATCGCTGGTCCTGAAGCGGCGGCGATCCCACCAATCCCCCCGGTAATTCCTACCGCGGTGGCTCGTCGTTGCGGCCCGAACGCGTCGAGCATCAAGGCCAGCATGGCTGGGCTCTGGAAGGCGGCACCGGCCGCCTGAAGCACCCGGGCCGCGATGAGCAGCTCGACGGTGGGGGCGATCGCCACCAGGCCCGAACCGAAGAGAAAGACCGTCAATCCGGCAACAAACACCCGAGCCCGTCCGTACCGATCGGCGGCCCAACCTCCGGGCACGATCAAAGCACCGACCGTGATCGAAAACGCGGTGAGTGCCCAGGAGACGGTCGTGGTCGACGCGTCGAAGCTCTCCGCGATCTCCGCGAAAGCCACGAAACTCACCGAGAAGTTGAGGGAGGTCAGCACCATCGCGGCACCGATCGCCGAAAACGCGAGTCGGCTCACCCGTGGGCGCTCGGTTGCCGATCTCGCTATCTCATCAGTCACTTAGCCTTCATCCTGATCGGTCTGCGATTGGGAGGCTCGATCCGTCCATTCGGTGAGATGCCCGTGGTGTAGCTGCTTGCGTTGTTCTAGATGCCGTTGTATCGGGGCGTCAAGAACGCTGACCGCACCAACGATGACGATGGCGACGATGGCATCAAGCCACCAATGATTTCCGGTGACCACGACCGTGATGGTCATCACCGCCGGATGCAGCAGCGCGACCCACCGCAACCAGTGGGTTCCGGCTTTGACCACCGCCCAGCCGCCGATCACCGCCCAGCCGACATGAAGTGACGGCATGGCCGCGATCTGGTTCGCGGTGTTGGCTACCGTTTCGCTGTCGTAAATCTTCGGCCCGTACACCTGCAGGGTGTCGATGAACCCGAGATCTCCGAACCATCGAGGCGGGGCCAGTGGAAAGCCGATGTGGATGATCAAGGCACATCCGGTGGTGGCGAAAAGCACCCGGCGGATCCGACCGTAATGGTCGGGGTGGATGACGTAGATCCAGATGATGCAGACCAGCGTGCCTACGAAATGGGCGTAGAAGTAGTAGCGGTTGGCCAGCCAAATCGCGAGGTCGTTGTCGAGGATCAACGCTTGGAAGTCGACCTCATTGAAGATCCGGAGGTGACGTTCCCAACCAATCAACCGGTCGCTATTGGCGTAAGCCTCAACGAGTTCGTCTTTGACCAACAATCGGGCGGCCCGGTAGGCAAACAATCCGGCGATGAGCAGCGCCATTTCCCGTATCAGTGGCAGCCCGAACCGGGCCTGCCAACGAATCCCGAGAATGGTGCCTCGGTTCCCTCGGCTGGGCGTGCGTTGCATTGTGACCGTTACTGCCCGGTTGAGGTGTCGCTGCTGGTGCCGTCGTCGGTGGTTTCTTCCGACGGCTCGCCATCGTCAACCAATGGAGCTTCGTCGCTGTCAGCCGCATCGGCCGCGTTGAGCGCGGCAACCAACGAGGTTGAGTATTCAAGAAGGTGCCGGTTGCTGCTGCTCACCGGCAACGCGTATTCGCTGATCGCCGCGGCGATCGCTTCTTTGGTTTTCGCGCCGGAGATCCCGTCAACCGGGCCCGGGTCGAATCCGAGCGTGGTCAGGTTTCGTTGCAAGGTCGCGATTTCGTCACCGGTAAGCGGCTCCGATTCGGGTTCCTTGACGGTGTCTTCGTCGTCAGCGGGTTCGGCATAGACAGCGCCACCTTCGTCGAAGAACCCACCGACGACCGGCCCCGCCGCTTTGCCGACGATCAGCAGCATGATCGCGAGCAGGACCAGCATGAACACGCCTTGGGCGTGGGCATGCATTGGTCGAATCTCCTGCCGGGCCATGGCGAAACCTACGAGTGGGCTAGGCCGAGACGTTCCTCGGCGGCATCGACGGCGGCGACCACGAAGTTGGCCAAGCCGTCAGCTTTGCGCTGACGGCGGAAGGTACGGCCCCCCAACCAATCCCCACCAAGCAACTTGACGACATCGCCAACTTTTTCGATGACGTTGCCAGCGTGGAGCGCGTAGGTGACGAACCCGGCGGTGGGTTTGCCCCAGATGCCCGGAATGTCGAGCAGTTTGCCCGAATCGCCAGGCCGGTGACCGCCGATGATGATCCCATCGGTCCAGGTGCCGAGAAACACCATGTCGGCATCGGTCAGGTAATCAAGGTTGATTTTCCGACTGTTCCAAACCCCGACCTCATGGCCAAGTTCTTGAACTGCTGCACCGATCATCTCTGCGACCGCAGCGGTGTTGCCGGTTCGGCTTTCGTAGACGACTGCTACCTTCACGTGACCCTCTCCATCGTTCGGTGCCGCCTCTGAGTCTGCCACTCAGGTTGACGCTCCGCACCTTGTCGTTTAGTTCCCGCCCCGCTGCAATAGCTGTTCCCGTATCTTCTCACACATCGGGCAGATCGGGTACCGGGACGGGTCGCGGCTGGGAACCCACACCTTTCCGCACAACGCCCGAACCGGAGTTCCTTCCACGGTGGCCCGGGTGGCGTCGGCTTTGCGAACGTAATGGGCGAACCGGTCATGATCACCGTCATCGGTGATCGGGTTCGTGGTGGTTTGCTCGGAAGGAGCGGTAACGACGTCGGACATGGCCCCATTCTGGCCGATGGAATGGGGCATCCCTCGGGACGGGTTAGCGTTCCGTTGTGAACCCCGGAATCGTACGAGCATTGATGGCCTATGTGCTGTGGGGTGTTTCGCCGATTTTCTGGCGTTGGGGGCAGGGTGGCGCCGCCGACATTCTCGCTTTTCGGATCGTTTCCACCGTGGTGTTCCTGCTGATCGTGCAGGTTTTTCGAGATCGGGCGGTTTCGCTGCGCCGGGCCGCAGCCATACCCGGAGTGCCGCGCCTGATGCTGTTCGCTGCGGTGCTGTTGTCCATCAACTGGTTGGGGTTCATCTGGGCGGTCAATCACGATCATGTGATGGCCGCCAGCCTCGGCTATTTCCTGACACCGCTGGTCAGCGTGCTGCTGGGGGTGTTCACGCTGGGCGAGAAGCTCCGGTCCGGCCAGTGGGTAGCGGTGGGTTTCGGTGCCGCTGGTGTCGTTGTGCTGTCAGCCGATCTCGGAGGGCTTCCTTGGATCTCGTTGCTGCTGGCCGGCTCCTTCGGGTTGTACGGCCTGCTTCGCAAAACCGCACCGGTCGAGTCGTTGGACGGGTTGACGCTGGAAGTTTCGCTGATGGGCCCGCTGGCCGCAGCTGCTCTGGTCTACTTGTCGGTGACCGGTACCGACACCGGCGTCTCAGCGGTTGACGGCGGGTGGGGTTGGGTTTGGGTGCTTTCCGCGGGGGTCGTGACCTCAACCCCGCTGCTGTTGTTTGCGAACGCAGCCCGTCAAATCCCGTTGTGGCTGGTGGGGATGCTGCAATACGTCACTCCGACGTTGCAGTTCCTCCTCGGGGTGCTCGCCTACGACGAAGATTGGTCGGGTGGGCAGATCGTCGGGTACGTGGTGATCTGGTCAGGTCTGGTCGTGTTCTCCGCAGAGGCAGTCCGTCACGCCCGTCAGACCCGTCACGGCCGACGGGTTGTCTACTAACTCGCCCGTTCGACGTGACTGGCGATGGCGCTCACCAGTTCCTCGTGCAACGAATCAGGCAGGTTGTGCCCCATGGTCGGGAACATCAACAGCCGTGAGTGCGCCACCGCGGCGGCGGTGGCCTGACCACCGGAAGGTTTGACCAGCAGATCTTTAAGACCGTGGATCACCAGGGTAGGGGTGGTGATACTGCGCAGACCGGGGGTGCGGTTGGGGCTACCGGCGATTGCCGCGGTCTGGCGCTGGACCCCTTCCGGACGCCACGACCGGGCCACTGACGCGGCGCTGCGCCGCCGGGTTTCGGCCTCGTC
>Ga0075474_10000525_pt1 | contig 14774 bp, 15 predicted proteins | sample DEB08_DNA_2_FD_71485 | JGI IMG/M metagenome (GOLD analysis project Ga0075474, IMG submission 71485) | Aqueous microbial communities from the Delaware River and Bay under freshwater to marine salinity gradient to study organic matter... | ecosystem: Environmental > Aquatic > Marine > Coastal ...
ACTGAAGGGGTCGTGCGTGCGCCTTCTGAGTTTGGAATGACGACGGGCTCACCCGCTTCGAGGACTGCGACAACGGAGTTCGTTGTTCCGAGGTCAATACCGACTGCCTTTGGCATTTGGTTGTGCTCCTTGTGTTGGTCACACTGCATCGTGTGGGGGGTTTATCCACAGTGTACGACCAACAGGGAATCACGCCAACCTCGCTAACAGAAAACTTGAGTCGATACGACTCAAGTTTTCTAAAACCGTTGCTGTATCAGGATGAAAGGTGCTCAGGTCCAAACGAATCTGGCAGTAAACCGTTCATCGTGTACGTGCCTAACAACCCATCTCGACTACACGCATAGATGATCGTCCCCTCGATTGCAAACTCACGAATCTTTTGCCGACAGCCTCCACATGAGGTCGCCAGCCCCTCTGAATCACATACCGTGAGCACGAATTTCGCTTCACGCTTACCGTCCGACGCCATAACCGCTAACGCGGTTGCCTCAGCACAGAGCCCCTGGGGGTAGGCCGAATTCTCAATATTCGCCCCAACGTATATTTCGCCTGTCGGAATCATCACCGAACACCCAACGTGATAGTTCGAATATGGGGCGTGAGCACGTGATTGCACATCCAGCGCAGCTTCAAACAGGCTGCGAAGCACGTCATCCATTTCCTCGGGTGGAACCGCTCGGTCGTACACCGTTCGATCAGGTATCTGCTGAGTCATAACCCAACGATACGCATCTGAGAATCACCAAACGAGTTGCACCACGTCAGCGCCATTAACAGGCCTCAACAACGCCGATTCGCGCCACATCATCAACTAACCATCCACCTGAACTCCAGATGAGCCCAACTGAACCCGCCGACGCCATCACCGTCCCCCATTGGCCCTGTGTGTCACTAAATGACGCGTAACCAGCATCTTCAACGACACAGAATGAGGCAACTGCACGACCAGCAGTGTCGATTCGTACTCCTGTCACGAAGAACTCCGCATCGACTATTGCGGCATCAGATCGTGGCGACATTGACGCCCTCAACTGTTCGCCGAGAACCCGAGCAAATCCGCTTCGATATTCGAATGCGGACGCCCAGGTATACGACCCTGCTCCCTCCGACACCGCTTGTCGTTGAGCACTCCACGCAAGTCTCAGCACCTGCGACACCTTGGCAGTGGTTTCTGCGTCAGCAGGCGAACTCACCGCCGTTGCACCGCCAGCCCAGCGGATGACCTGCAACACATCAGAGCCGTTTGGTTCTTTAACCTCAGTTGAAGAATTCTCGCCGGCCCCGTCAGACGGCAGCTCAGCTTGATCATTACCCCCGAATCGGCCTGATTCATTGTTTGGCCTTTCGACATCTTCGATGACCTTGACATCTGCACCTCCCACGGGCGACTCGCCCAACACAAGGAGTTCGAGTCGGAGTGGAGGCACGTCCTGTGCCGGCACTTCGAAAGATCTCGGAGAGGGAGCATCCGTTGTGCCTCCAGGTGATGAAGCGGACAACATCTGCGAAGTCGGTTCGATTGCAATTGTTGATGAAACCGAGGAAATAGGTGCGGCGAGGGCTGACTGAGACGCATCAACAAGTGAGATCTGCGACGGCGCCGGCCAAAATCCGATCAACATCATGACGCCAACCGCAACCGACACAGGTACCGACCACTGTCTCCTTGATCCTGTAAACGCCACCTCTTCCTTGCGCTCTAACACAGGAGCAGACTAGGAAAATACATCTTTGGCGTGCTGTCGAATTTTCTACTGGCTGTTCGCACTACGGTCGTGGTGTGAATCTTCGCGAACTTCAAGATGTCATTAATGCAACGTACGGTGAACGCGATCGCGACCGAGGAGTTGCACCAACGGTTGCATGGCTATGCGAGGAACTTGGAGAGCTCGCTCAGGCGGTGCGAAAAGGAACACCAGACGAAGTCGAACACGAGTTCAGTGACGTGCTTGCGTGGATCGCAACTCTTGCCAATCAGGTTGGCGTCGACCTCACAGACGTCGTCGATCGGTACCGAGATGGTTGTCCTAAGTGTTCAGCCCTGCCCTGCGCGTGCTGAATTAAACACTTTTACAGCAGAAGTTCCGCGATCTGAATTGCATTGAGGGCAGCACCTTTTCGAAGGTTGTCATTCGCAACAAACAGCGCCAGACCTCGATCACCGTCTACCGACGGATCACGGCGCACCCGACCCACATAACTTGGATCACGACCCGCAGCTTCAAGCGGCGTGGGAACATCGCGTAGTTCAACTCCAGGCGCCGTCGATAACAACTCAAGAGCACGTTCCACAGAAATCGAGCGCTCGAATTCGAGATTCATCGACAATGAGTGGCCGGTAAACACAGGCACACGAACGCATGTGCCAGACACTCGCAAATCGGGAATGCTGAGAATCTTGCGACTCTCATTGCGGAGCTTTTGCTCCTCATCGGTTTCAAGTGAGCCGTCAGACACCATCGATCCGGCAAGCGCAAGCACGTTGAAGGCGATTGTGTCAGCAAACTTTTTCGCAGGTGGGAAATCAACCGACCGGCCATCATGTGTAAGAGCAGCTGCATGAGGGGCAGCCGCCTGCGCCTGAATGTCAAGATCTTCAACGCCAGCTAACCCACCGCCGGAGACCGCCTGATACGTCGAAGCGATGAGCCGGGTGAGGCCCGCTTCAGCGTGTAGCGGCTTGAGAACTGGCATCGCCGCCATCGTCGTGCAATTTGGGTTCGCAATAATCCCTTTCGGAATATTGGTCACTTCCTCCGGATTCACTTCACTCACCACGAGGGGAACCTCAGGATCCATTCGCCAAGCCGAGGAGTTATCAATGACGGTTACACCTGCAGCAGCGAACCGAGGGGCAAGTTCGCGCGAGGAGGTTGCACCGGCAGAAAACAGTGCCACATCAAGCCCCGAGGGATCCGCTGCCGATGCATCTTCAACAACGATGTCTGAACCATTCCACTTAATGGCGCTACCGGCCGACCGAGCGGATGCAAAAAAACGAATTTCCTCAACTGGAAATTCTCGCTCGACCAAGAGACGTCGCATCACGCCTCCTACCTGACCTGTTGCACCAACTACAGCAATGCGCATGCCGGCAGGCTAACGGCGCACACCGGCGAGCAGTCGCTCAACAGCAGGTTCAGACCACAGTTGCGGTGATCCACCAATGGTTCTGATTGATGCCATCGAACCGCCCACGCCGGAAGGCTCCCTGAAGATCGTCAACAGGGCCACCTGACCAGATCGTCACCCCATCAATCGAACCATCAAGAGAGGCGAGCACTTGACTCGGCGAAATTCGACTTACCTGCCACGCTAACCGGGTAATCGAACGGCGTTGACTGAGCCACTCGCCGATTCGCGGCAAGCGAAAAGCATTTCGAACAACAATTCCAAGCGGCAACAGCAATGGGTCAAGCCGGGAAGGTCCACGGAAATTCAAGGCAATTTGACCTCCAGAGCGAGTCACACGAACCGCCTCACGAGCCAAATTCAACGCATCGCCCTGCGCGCAGTGCTGCAAGGTGAGATAACTAAATGCAAAGTTGACAGAATCATCAGCAAGGGCCAATGACCGACCATCGGCAACCTCAAGAGTGCGCAAATGATCCGCCCGACCAAATCTCGACACCGTTTCGTGACATCGCTCAAGAAATCCAATATCAAGGTCCGCAGCGATGACGTCGCCGAACTCCCGAGTAAACGCTGCCGTCATTCGCCCAATGCCAGACCCAATTTCAATCATCGTTTTCTGATGGTTATCCGGACCACGAAGCCCAAACGCCTCTAAATAAGCCGGCACCTCTTCATCGCCAGTGGCGACGAAATCAGCGAGTGTGAGGTGATCGCCAGTGGCATTGTTGAAGACCCAACCTGTCTCTCGAACAACCTCATCGGCACTCGTATGCCGATCTGAAACACGACCGGCCACCTTCCAAGCTATGAGTTGAGATCGACGGCGCATCAACGACGATTCTCGCACATCAGAGTGCACGACAACTGTGTACGCCTGGTCACTTGCGCTCGGGCAAGGGAGCGGAATATGACTCGCCTGAATCCAAACCAAATTCGGTGTGAAGACTGCGCGCTGCAGTCTCCAGATCGCTCGCAGCGATCACCACCGAGATACGAATTGTTGACGTTGAAATCATCTGAATGTTGACGTTTGCGTCAGCGAGGCACCGGAACATCCGGGCAGCGATACCCGGCGAAGTTTTCATACCTGCACCGACCAGCGACACCTTCGCAATCCCGTCGTCTCGGGTAACGCCCACCGCCGACATCTCAGTTGCAACTCTTGAGACGATCTCTTCGGCAACTTTGAGGTCAGCAGAAGGAACCGTGAATGAGATATCGGTCGTTCCCTCGGTTGACGTGTTCTGAACGATCATGTCAACGTTCACGTTTGAACCAGCGAGTGGTTCAAACAGAGTTGCTGAAATACCTGGTCGGTCTGGCACTCCAAGCACGGTGAGTTTCGCCTCACTCGCATCGGTGACAACACCAGAGATAATTGGATCTTCCATTGAAGGCTCCTCAGAGGTCACCCACGTACCGTGCTCCCAAGTGAAACTCGACCGCACGTGAAGAGGGACATTGTGATTTCGGGCAAATTCGACAGAACGCAGTGCAAGTACCTTTGATCCGGCACCCGCCATCTCAAGCATTTCATCGAAGTTGATTCGTGACAGTTTGTGCGCTTGAGGAACGATTCGAGGGTCCGCAGAGAACACACCGGTCACGTCGGTATAAATCTCGCAAGAATCAGCATGTAACGCTGCCGCAAGTGCGACGGCCGTCGTGTCAGAGCCACCTCGGCCAAGAGTTGTGATTTCGCGGTCGGTGGAGACGCCTTGAAAACCGGCAACCACACAGACATGTCCATCGCCTAACGCTTCACGAAGACGATCACCCTTCACCTCAAGAATCTTTGCCTTGCCGTGAGCCGTATCGGTGATGATGCCGACTTGGCTTCCTGTAAAGCTCATTGCGTCAATGCCGCGTTCGGCAAGTGCCATGCACAACAGCGACATTGAGACACGTTCACCCGTCGTCAACAGCATGTCCATCTCGCGGCCGGGGTGAACCGTTGAGACATCATTCGCAAGTTTCAACAGGTTGTCGGTTGATTTTCCCATCGCCGATACAACAACGACGACATCTGCCCCGTGCTGGCGGGTGTACGCAACATGATCGGCGACCGCTCGCATGCGATCGGGATCGGCAACCGAAGTACCGCCGTACTTTTGGACGATGAGTGTCACAAGTCCAAAAGCCTACGGGCGTCACGAACGGTCAGCGACCGTCAACGAAACAACATCGAATTCAAGAAGTGACGCACCGGTTGCAACCGGATGCTGGGGTTTAGCCTCTCCTGACCCTCCATCGGCGTGGGTCTCGCGGTGTTGATGCGCAAAGGCCTGTCCACTTCGCCACGCTTGAAACGCTTCTTCGCTCTCCCATCGCGTCACAACGAAATAACGATCATCTCCGGCGGTCGGACGAAGCAGCATGAATTCCTCGAAGCCAGGCTGGTCATCAACCATGCCTGCTCGAGCCGCAAACCGAGCCTCAAGTTCGGGACCTGCGCCTTCGGGTACCTCAATTGCATTGATTTTTACGACTGACATGACTGCATCGTCGCGCAACTTCAACACGTTGGCCATATCTTGCCTCTAGGCCAGCGAATCGGTACCAGTATTGTGAAGGGATGTCCGGCGATACAAAGTTCACAGTGAACGGCTCGCCGGTAACGATTACGGGAGAACATCCTCATCTACTGTCCGCCCTGCGGGACGAACTCAACATCACTTCTCCAAAGGATGGTTGTTCCCCTTCAGGGCAGTGCGGCTGCTGCACAGTTCTCGTCGATGGCCGAGCAATTGTTGCGTGTCAGCAGTCTGTTGAGTCCTGCGAGGACCGTGAGATCACGACTCTCGAAGGTTTGCCCGAATCGGAACGCCAACGATTTGCTGATGCGTTTGCTGCTTGCGGTGGTCTACAGTGCGGTTTCTGCATCCCCGGCATCGTGATGCGGGCACACCATCAGATCGCAAAAAAAGGTACCGGCCTCACCCGCGAATCGATGGCTCCACATCTTGGTGCTCACCTGTGTCGATGCACCGGCTATGTCAAAATTCTTGACGCGATCGAAGCCGTCGCTCACAACACACCGGTCGATCCGCCAAAGGTGCAAGGTGGTGTTGGAGCAAGCGGAATGAAATATGAGGCGCAGCCACTCACCCTCGGCGACCGGCCGTACATTGACGACATTCGTACCCACGGCATGCTTCATGCTGCGCTGCATCTCACCGAGCACACCCGAGCCCACATCAACGGCATCAGCGTCGAAGCAGCTGCGAACGCGCCCGGAGTCATCGCTGTCTACACAGCCTCAGATATCCCTGGCCAGTTGCGGTCAGGTCTGATTCATAAAGATTGGCCACTGATGATTCCCGTCGGGGGAATGACGTCGTACGGTGGAGATGTCCTTGCCATCGTTGTTGCGGGCACCCGCGAACAAGCGAGGGCCGCAGCCAAGCTTGTCGAGGTTGAGTACAACGTGCAACCACCCGTTGTAGATCCAGTGGCTGCTCTTCAACCAGACTCGCCAATCGCTGTGTGGGGAACGGACTCAAATGTGCTTTCGGTGAGCGCCTACCAACGCGACGAGGGCTTGACGAATGATGAGGCCTTTGCGTGCAGCGCACATGTGGTGTCAGAAACGTTTACCACTCAGCGAATTGAGCATGCGTTCCTCGAACCTGAGTCAACGCTTGCTGTTCCGTCTGGCGAAGGTGATGAACAAACATTGCACGTGTACTCAGGCGGCCAAGGCGTATGGGACGACCGTAATGACATCGCCTCCATTCTCAACGTTGATCGAGACCGAGTGACTGTTGAACTCGTATCAAACGGTGGCGCATTTGGCGGCAAAGAGGATATGAGTAACCAGGGTCATGCTGCTCTTGCTGCATGGCTGCTCAATCAACCAGTGAAATGCACGCTGAGTCGCGAAGAAAGTTTCAGGATGCATGCGAAACGGCATCCGATCACTCTTGAGGTGAAAGCAGGCTGTGACGACGAAGGTGTATTGACCGGGCTGCATGTGCGTGCGATTGGTGATTCGGGGGCATACGCAAGCGTTGGAATGAAGGTTCTCGAACGCGCAGCGGGCCATGTCGCAGGGCCATATCGATGGAAGTCGCTCGACATTGAGGCAACTGCTGTTCGCACAAATAATCCAGTCTGTGGGGCGTTCCGAGGGTTCGGTGCTAACCAGGCACAGTTCGCAACCGAAGGAGTGATCGATCGGCTGGCCGAGTTGGCCGGAATCGATCGTTGGGAATTTCGAATGCGGAACGTCATCTCTCCGGGTGACATCTGGGGACCGGGCCAGATTATGGATGAGGGTGCCGGTGGGGCTCGTGAATGCCTTCACGCCATCAAATCTGACTACGACGAGGCGCTCTCAGCCGGACGTGCCGTAGGACTTGCAATCGGTATGAAGAATTCGGGTCTCGGTAACGGCTTCCGGGAAGTTTGTGGTGCAGTTGTCAGGTTCCGTCGCGACGGTCGTATCGAGGTTCGCCACGGCTGGACAGAAATGGGCCAAGGCGTTCATACGGTTGCTCTCCAAGTCGCGGCTCAAGAACTCAACGTGGATGCTGAACGTATTGACGTGATGGTTGACACAACGAGAGAACTTGGATTCGGCCAAACAACTGGTAGCAGGGGAACCCTGATGACGGCAGGCTCAGTTGCTGCTGCCTGCGCAGCTGCGCTTGCATCGAATTGTGAAGTTGATGTCGATCACTTCGGCGAATACGTCGTCGATTGGACGCACCATCTCGGTGACCCTGAACATCCAAACCCGACAATTCATTCGTGTTTCTCATACGCTGCACAACTCGTCGAAATCGATCGCTCATCAGGTGCCATCGAACGAGTTCTCGCTGTTCACGATGTCGGCAAAGCGGTCAACCCGATACTTGTCGAAGGACAGATTCAGGGCTCAGTTCACATGGGACTCGGCTATGCGTTGAGCGAAGACTTCCCGAGCGATGAATTTGGGATGCCGACCGCTACGACATTACGGCAACTCGGTATCCCGCGTGCCAAAGATATCCCACAGATAGATGTCAAGGTGGTCGAGGTTCCTCAGCCCCACTCACCATTTGGCATCAAAGGCGTGGGCGAAATTGGTCTGGTGCCAACAGCTCCTGCAATTGCTGGAGCGCTACATGACTTGGACGGCGAACGGCGCCGTACACTGCCCATGCGCCGTCAGTGACGCCGGCGTAGTTCACACTCCGTTAACAATCGAGATACCGGTGCGAAACCGCTCATTGGCAGAGTGATGCCTACCCCTACAAATTGCGAATATCGCCGAAAGGAATCACGTGGCGTACCAAGCTGAATACATCTGGATTGATGGCCATGAGCCAACTCCACAACTCCGTTCAAAGACGAAGGTTCTTGCTGACGAAGTGACCGATCCTCCCATCTGGGGCTTCGATGGTTCTTCAACCGAGCAGGCAACTGGTGACAAGTCTGACTGTGTGCTTCGTCCAACATTTACTTGCCCCGACCCAATCCGCGGCGGTCGCAATATTCTCGTGATGTGTGAGGTGTTGCTCGCATCAAACATGCGTGCACATCCAACGAACACTCGTGCAGCTTGCGCCCGAGTTGAGAAGAAGTACAAGGACGACGAAATGATTTTCGGCCTTGAGCAGGAATACACGATGTTGCGCCCCGACGGCTCACCTCTTGGCTTCCCAGTTGGCGGCGGACAGCCAGCACCACAGGGCCCGTACTACTGCGGTGTCGGCACAGGTCGAGTTGTTGGGCGAGAAATTGTTGAAGAGCACACTCAGGCGTGTATCGATGCTGGTCTTGCAATTTCAGGAACCAATGCAGAGGTCATGCCTGGTCAATGGGAGTTCCAGATTGGACCACTCGGACCTACCGCTGTTGGCGATCAGATGTACGTCGCTCGCTGGCTACTTCACCGCATTGCCGAGGATTACGACGTAGTCATCAGTTTTGCTGCGAAGCCAATGAAGGGCGACTGGAACGGCGCTGGCTGCCATACGAACTTCTCCACCATTGCGATGCGCGAGAACTACAAGGCCATCACCGCAGCATGTGAAGCCATTGGAAAGAACTACATGATGCTCGTCGAGAACTACGGCGACGGAATTGCTGACCGCCTGACCGGTCAGCACGAGACCGCTCCTTGGAACAAGTTCTCCTACGGCGTCTCTGACCGTGGTGCATCGATCCGTATTCCATGGCAGGTCGAGAAAGATGGCAAGGGCTATGCAGAAGATCGTCGCCCAAATGCCAACTGCGACCCGTACACCGTTGCGCAGCTCATCACCGACACTGTGTGCTCAGCTGCAGCAAAGGGTTCCAAGAAGCGCTGATCATCTCAGCGTCCCTTGGTGACGTCGCAATGAAGGGGGCCTCGTGTGCACGAGGTCCCCTTTAGCGTTTTTCACTGGCAGACTGAGGGATTAGAGGAGGGTTCATGCGTGAACAGCAATGTGACTATGTGCTGAAAACTGCATCAGAACGCGGTGTTCGCATGGTGCGACTCTGGTTTACCGACGTGCTCGGAAACCTAAAGAGTTTTGCGATTAGCCAGAACGAACTCGAGAACGCCCTTAACGATGGAATGACCTTCGACGGTTCATCAATCGATGGGTTCTCTCGAATTCAAGAATCTGATGTGCTTGCAATCCCAGATCCGGACACCTTCCAAATTCTGCCACTTGGCGACAAAGGTGCTGCCGAAGCTCGAGTGTTCTGCGACATCCATCACCTCGATGGGACACCGTTTACTGGAGATCCGCGCCAGGTTTTGCGTCGACATGTTGAAGCGGCCCGCAACGAGGGACTCACGTTTTATGTCGCTCCCGACATCGAATTCTTCTACTTCAACACTCCGCAAACCGGCGAACGACCAATACCACTCGACAACGGTGGCTACTTTGACCTCACCACCCGCGATGTCACGGGCGATCTTCGTAAGCAAACCATCCGCACGCTCGAGCAAATTGGAATCCCGGTTGAGTATTCATTTCATGAAGATTCACCGAGCCAACAAGAGATCGACCTTCGTCACGACGATGCACTAACAATGGCTGACTCGGTGATGACATTCCGGCTCATCGTGAGAGAGGTCGCGGCAGCCCACGGTGTGTACGCAACCTTTATGCCAAAGCCTCTAGAAGGTGTGCAAGGTTCAGGAATGCATACCCACCTTTCACTCTTCACTGGAGACGACAATGCGTTCTACGACGAGGACGACGCATACAACCTGTCTCCTCTTGCGAAGTCGTTCATGGCTGGTCTTCTTCATCACGCGGCAGAAATCACTGCCATCACAAATCCAACTGTGAACTCCTACAAGCGGTTGGTTCCAGGATTTGAAGCGCCAGTACATCTCAGTTGGGCTCGGAACAACCGGTCAGGTTTGATCAGAGTGCCAATTGCAAAGCGTGGTAACCCTCTCGCCACTCGCCTCGAATACCGATCTCCCGACCCCAGTTGCAACCCATATCTCGCATTTAGCCTGATGCTTGCCGCAGGATTGAAAGGGGTCCGAGAGGGATATGAGTTGCCTGTTGAAGCCGATGCGAATTTATTTGAACTTGACGATAACGCTCTCACCAAGCTGGGAATCGGCCAGTTACCGCAGTCACTCGCTGAGGCACTTCGCGCAATGGAACAATCAGAGTTGGTCCGCGAGGCACTTGGTGAGCACATATTTGAATGGTTCCTGCGCAACAAACGGCGAGAGTGGATGGACTACAAGACACACGTCAGTCAATTCGAAATTGACCGATACCTGGGGACACTGTGACCCAAGCCGAAAGTGGAACCATTCTCGTCGTTGGCGATCCCATTTCGGCTGAACTTGCGCGAACCCTAGACCTCTGCGGTCGAACATGGCATGGCATGTGCTTCAACGATGATCCATCTGGCGTTGAGCCGACCGATGGATGGGTAGGGGCAATCATCGATCTGTCCAACGATCCCGAATCGGGCTGGTCTGTGGCTCGCGGCCTTCGTCGATCAGATCGTGACCCGGTACGGACGCTGATTCTCGTGAGCGGTGGGCAACTTGCTGAACTCAGTCATCGAGATGACCTGTTCGATGACTTCTGCCTTACGCCGTTCCACCCTTCAGAAATCGAAGCACGCCTCAACCATCTCCTTGCTACGGCCGGACCCATCGCAACCCGGTCCGAGGTCGTGCTCTACGAGAATCTCGCTCTCAATCTTGAGACCTATCAGGCTTCAGTTTCTGATCGGCCTCTTGACCTCACGTATATGGAGTACGAACTGCTGAAGTTCCTTGTCCAAAACCCTGGGAAGGTGTTTTCGCGTGAAATGTTGTTGAGTCGCGTATGGGGCTACGACTACTACGGCGGCGCAAGAACTGTCGATGTACACGTTCGCCGCCTTCGCGCAAAGCTTGGTGAAGAACACGCCGATCTCATTCAGACAGTTCGGTCGGTCGGGTATCGCTTTGGTCATTTGCGCTGGCGAGCTTGAGTCATTCTGCAAGCCGCTGAATTCGGCGTGAGGCAGAGGCATGCGCTCTAAGCATCTCCTCAGTCGCATCTGACACGAGGCGACCATCTCGTACCACTGGCCGACCATTGATGATCGTGTCCCGAGCCCCGGTCGGTCCGCAACGTAACCATGCGGCAATCGGGTCAGACACAGCCCCTGCATATGCGATGCCGTTTTGATCCCAGACTGCGATGTCAGCAACAGCACCGACACTCAACGTTCCTAACTCACCTGATCGTCCTAGGCAAGCGGCACTTCCCAGGGTTGCCATCTCAAGAACCTCACGGGCGGTGATTGCGTCTGCGCCATCGCGAAGTTTTGCGAGGAGCAAGGCCTGACGTGCCTCGAGCCACATCGAACCGGAATCTGCCGATGATGATCCGTCGACACCCAGCCCTACGTGGCATCCCGCATCGCGAAGGGCAGTTACCGGAGCAATTCCAGACGAGAGGATGAGATTCGAACTTGGGCAGTGCGCGACGCCTACGCCCGCTGAGCCCAAACGGCTGATCTCATCAGCATCGGGCATCACACAATGCGCAACCCAGCTACGTTCACTCGCCCAACCTGTGCGCTCTAAGTACTCGGTTGGACGACATCCAAATGTTGCAATGCTAAACTCATCATCTTCAGCATTTTCTGCAAAGTGAGTGTGCAAACGCACGTTGAGATGCTCAGCAAGTTCTGCTGTTCGAACGAGCAGCTGCTCGGTTACGCTGAATGGCGAACATGGGGCGAAGGCGATTTGAGTCATCGAGCCCCACGAATCATCATGATGTCGCTGTACGGCAGACTGGCAGGCAGCAAGAATTTCGTCATCATCCTCGACGACATCATCTGGGGGAAGGCCACCATCTTTCTCAGAAAGTGACATCGACCCCCGAGTCGGATGGAAACGAACACCAAGATCAAGCGCCGCTCGAATCTCGGCAGATAACAGGTCTCCAGAATTTCGAGGGTGCACGTAGAGGTGATCGGTCGAGGTCGTGCATCCAGAGAGCGCAAGCTCGGCGAGACCTACCCAAGCGGACAGATAGATGCTCTCCTCATCAATTGACTTCCAGAGTGGGTACAACGATTGCAGCCACCCAAACAGTGGCTTGTTAGTCATGTCCTGATACGCCCTCGTGAGGTTCTGATACAGGTGGTGATGGGTGTTGATCAGACCGGGGGTGACGAGGCACCCAGATGCATCAATCACCACGTTGGCGTGAGGTGGATCGTCACTACCGATTCCGTCAATACGACCCTCTACTACCGACACCCAGCCGCCCGCCAGTTCGCGCCGCTGGTCGTCCATGGTTGCCACAAGCCGGGCATTTTTGATGACGAGATCGACCATGTTCCAACGCTAATCAGTTGAGAGCCACCGAATCGGCGTCTCTAGCCTGAGAAGACTCCTGCAGATGTGGTCTGATCAGTCGTCAATCTCGAGGAGTTCGCTGCCCTCAAAGCGACGCTCGCCATCACGCTGAAGGACTGCGCCGAGAATTGCACTCGCTACACCACCGCTGATCCCGATAATGACGGGGAACAGCGCAAGAAGAATGATGATTGCAATTGCACCAGCCATGACTTCAGTCTAGTTGCTTGAACCTAAAAGGCCAGTTTCGATGCTTTGCATCGTTATTGCTCGGGCAAGTACGCCCATGCCTCTATTTCGACTGCGCCATTGAGCGGAAGTGCGGCCACGCCAATAGTTGAACGGGCGGGTCGATGGTCGCCAAATGCGGCCACATACGCTTCGTTGAATTCTGCAAACGTCGACATATCAGTCAAAAAGCACATTGTCTTTGCAACATCAGAAAGGCTCGCTCCATGTTCAGCGAGGCGATCTGCAAGATTTGCAACAGACTGTGTCGTCTGGGCAGTGACGCCCTCGACGAGAGCGCCGTCGACGATGCCCAGCTGGCCAGACACAATGATGAAATCGCCGGCTCGAACAGATGGGGAATATGGACCAATCGGAGTAGTCATACCGACACCTTAGATATTTGCCAGCGGTCGACGTTTACTGGTTTCGCTCTGCTGCCAGCGACGCTTCGAAGGCACGGGCCTCATCCCAACGCCCCTCCGCGAAACGTTTTGCCTGCGCCGACCACGTCGAGGGGTCATGGCGTCCATACCGAGCACCTGCATCTGCGAGCATCGACGCGAGCACTTCTGGCTCCGCCCGTGCCAGATCCCACCAAGTGCGAATTCCTACGCCGTGGCACAAGCGCTCGATTGCAGGCCCAATTCCAACAACCGCTTTCAGGTCGTCCTGCACCAAACGACGTCCAAGCACTGCCGCTCCAAGTGCAACATCAGGGCGCGAATCGATGCTCGCTGAAATTGGAGATTCTTGTTGCGGCTGCGACTTCAGTTCATCATCGACATCAGCAGAACGTGATTCGTGCGAATCACCGTCTTCAGGAGCTGGGTCTTCGTTGCTATTAACTTTGCTGACAGTAACAACGAGACGTTCTTTCATCGATTCAACTTCAGCCTGCAGGAGATCGCGTTCTTCAGCCACACGCCCTAGCGTCGTTGCACGCTCGCGAAGTTCCGCCATCTCTTCTTCAAGCTCATGCTGAACTTGCTTACGAGCACGAGACACCTGCCGACTCGCTGACGCGCTTCTCAGCACCCAGCCAACAACAAGACCAATTAACGCTGAAAGACCAAACCAGATGAAGCCAATAGTCAATGTGTATGGCATCAGTTCAGCACCTCTCCAAACGGTATTTCAAGCACGACATCGCTCACGTTACCGAGACGATGATTTCCACACGGCGGCTGAGGACCTTGTCTTCAACCCCCTCAATAATGATGGGCTCGGCCGATCCAATTCCTTCTGAACGAACAACTGAACGCTCCAGACCCTGGCCAATCAGCACATTCGCGACAGCAGCCGCACGATCGGCGCTCAGTAGAAGGTTAGACGCGGGGACACCATCACTATCAGTGTGACCTCTCACAACAACTTCGATTCCGGGAACACCGATCAGAAGTTGAGCGACGCGTTCGAGAACACGGTCACTTCCCCAGACAAACTCGGCTCTTCCCGACACAAAACTCACCGGAGACCCCGCAAGTAGTTCAGAAATCTCGTCATTGAGAGCATCAACTTCACCGGCAGTGACCGGTAGTCGAGGGGCAAGCAGAACTTCTGCACCAACTGAACGAGCGACAGCCTCCAT
>Ga0075474_10000537_pt1 | contig 14689 bp, 13 predicted proteins | sample DEB08_DNA_2_FD_71485 | JGI IMG/M metagenome (GOLD analysis project Ga0075474, IMG submission 71485) | Aqueous microbial communities from the Delaware River and Bay under freshwater to marine salinity gradient to study organic matter... | ecosystem: Environmental > Aquatic > Marine > Coastal ...
GGCCAAATTGAACAGTTAATAATTAGTGCGCAAAGTGAAAAATCTCAAACTCAGTATTTAGTTGACAAAATAAGCAATGTATTTGTACCAACAATTTTGGTATTGTCCACTTTGACTTTTTTTACCTGGCTATTGCTTGGTGAGAGAGCAGGCTTTGCCTTGAGTAACGCACTTGCAGTGCTGATCATAGCTTGTCCTTGTGCTTTAGGATTAGCAACTCCAGTTGCCATACTGGTTGGTAGTGCTATCGCAAATCAAAATCAAATCTTGATTCGTAGTTCTAAATCTTTGGAATTATCGAATAAGATATCTACAATATTTTTTGATAAGACTGGAACAATAACTACTGGCTTATTAGAAGTGGTTGACTTTAAAGCTGTAGGCTCAGACGCTAAAACCATCAACGCCGTTGCATATCAATTAGCTTCCCGAAGTACTCATCCAGTATCTAAGGCAATTAGTCGCTATCAGAGTGTGGATTTGATGACAAGAGTAGATGATTTTGTTTCTGTTGCTGGAGGCGGCATTGAGGCTACCATTAACAACAAAAAGTACAGACTAGGGAATTTCAAATGGTTAGAGGTTGAACCCCTAGACGAAATGACTGCCACCAACATGAGATATGTAGGGCTCACTGAAAACTCAACCTTAATTGCCTATTGGGTGATGTCGGACTCAGTTAGGAAAACCAGCAAAGAGGCAATTGACAGCTTTAAAAATTCGGGAACCAAAACGGTGATTTTAACTGGAGACAGCAAGCAGAGTTCAGAAAAAATTGCCCACGAGGTTGGTGTTGATGAAGTAATAAGTGAACTTGATCCCTTAGGAAAGGTTCAGGTCATTGAAGAATACAAAGCCAGGGGAGAAAAAGTAGCTTTTGTGGGAGATGGCTTGAATGATGCTGCGGCAATGAGTGCGGCCAACCTATCTATCGCAATGTCTGAAGGGTCTTACGTGGCATTAGCGGCAAGCGACATCACAATCCTGAGAGGAGATCTAAACCAAGTTGTCAGTGCCATAAAGCTTGGGAAAAAGACGCTTTCAACAATTAAGGTCAATCTCTTTTGGGCTTTTGCTTACAACGCAGCAATGATTCCCATCGCCATGCTTGGATATTTACAGCCCGTTTGGGCGGGGGCGGCGATGGCGTTATCTTCAACTTTTGTGGTCGCTAATTCATTAATGCTTAAATACCGGAATTTTAACTTTACATAATATATCTTATCGGACAATTACTTTAATCTAAATAAACGTTTTAATCCCCAAAAACCGATTCGGGTGAAAGCTTCAATAACTATTTGGCGGCTCATTTTGGAGTTTCCAGCTTCTCTCTCAGTGAAAACTATGGGGGTTTCGCAAACCTTAAAGCCAAATGCTAAAGAACGGCGGACCATATCTACCTGAAAGCAATATCCCTGGCTTTCGATTGAATCTAAATCAATAGTCTCTAATACTTCACGTTTATACGCCCGGTAACCACCTGTAGCGTCTTTTACCTTGAATCCCAACATCAAACGGGTGTAAAGGTTTCCACCTTTTGACAAAATCTGCCTGGATATTGGCCAATTTTCAATTCTTCCGCCAGGTACCCATCTTGACCCTAAACTCACATCACATTCATCAAGATTCTTCAAAATAGATGGTAGCTGCTCTGGAGCATGAGATCCATCGGCATCCATCTCAACAAAAATATCAAAATCTTTACTTAATCCCCACTTAAAACCTTTGACATAGGCTTTACCTAATCCGCCTTTAACTGAGTTAGTCAGCAGTCGAATTTTGGGATTACTTTTCATCAATCTTTCAACTATCTGACCAGTTCCATCTGGGCTGGAATCATCAACTACTAAGACATTTGCTTCAGGGTTTGCGGCTTGAACTCGCTCAAGGATTGAAATGATATTTTCAGATTCTTGATATGTTGGAATTATTATTAGAGTTTTACTTGACATAATGTAAGCGCCTTCCATGTAAGGCAAAAATCAGAAATAATCCCACGAATAATGATAATACAATAATTTGTAAATAATAATTTAAGGCTAACCCGATCGTCTGACCCTCGTAAGTAGTTACTTGTAGGAGTTTGCTCTCAGCGATGAATTCATCCGCCTCCCAAAGTACTGTACCGTCTTTGTCAACTAAACCGCTAATACCGCTAGTTGCAACAGTTAAAACTGGTTTTTGAGATTCAATCGCTCTAAGCCTTGCTATATTAAATTGCTGAGGAAGTTGCGTAGTTAGTCCATAAGTCGCATTATTTGTTTGCACTACAATCACGCTGGCTCCATTATCGACCACATCTTTAGCTAACTGCCCCCAGGCAACTTCAAAACAAATAAGTAATCCAATTCGAAGTCGCTCCCCTAGTTCGAGAATTCCCACTTTCGAGCCTGGTTCTAAACTTTGGGAAATTGGACCAAAGTTACTCGCGATTGGGCCAAGGTACTTTTCAAAAGGTACCCTTTCACCAAAAGGCACCAGTTTTCTTTTTGCATAATAAAAGGCATTTTCATAAGTCGTTTCACCAGTGATCAAAATTGATGCGTTAATTGGCCCGTTATTTGACATCATTCGAGAACCTACCAAGATAGGTGCCTTTGCCTGTTTAGCTAATTCATTTAACTCAAGAATAATCTCTTCATTCGCAAAAGGATCAACATCTGGTGCATTCTCAGGCCAAATAATCAAATCGAAACCAACTTCTGGGTTTTCGTACAGTAACTTTTTTGTTTCATTTAGGTGATTTTGATAAACAGCTTTTCTTTGGGCATTAAATTCAAGTCCAAGTCTTGGAACATTTCCTTGAACAGCACCCACCGTCAAAACATCCGTCGCCTCAGGTGTCGATTGAATATCTGAGAAATAATTTAAAAAGCCAACCAACAATATCCAACAATTTATTAATACAAAGCCCGCCGTTAGTGACCCTTTACTTGCAAGCAAATACCCATAAATTAGAAAAACAGCAAGTAAAAATATTAAAATAGACAGTCCAAATACCCCTATGACACTAACTAACTTAGCTAGCGGATTTTCACTACTGATGTATCCAATCGTTCCCCAGTTAAAACCACCAAAAGGCCAATAATTAAACAGGCTTTCTAAAGTCAAGAAAACTAAAGCGTAGAGTAGTGCCCAAAATTTAGTATTATTAAAAACTATTGTCGTAGATGAAGAAATCGCAAAAAAGAAACTTAAAGCTGCCCCAGTTATTACCAAAACGATCGGCGATAGAACGCTTAGCCAATTTACCTGTATTAACCAAAATGAAAGAGAAAAAAAGAACCCAATTAAAAATCTTTGCCATATTTTTTGATTATGAAGCAAATAGATAAAACCTGCTAAGGAAAATGGCGCAAGTAACCAAAGGCTAAAGGGCTCATAACTCAGAGCTAATAATGTGCCTAGCAAGGCAGCTAGCAGTAGCTTTTTCAATGAACGATTCTCAAACTATGGTCAAAATCATTAAAGTTAAGAGTTTTAGACCCTGACAAAGCGACAATATCTTCAATGCGCGCGCCCCATCTTCCTGGAATGTAAAAACCAGGTTCGATGCTAAAGACGTTTCCTTCTTCTAATACATTTTTATTACCAGCCAACAACCAGGGCGCCTCATGAGTCTCCATACCAATTCCATGACCCAAACGATGCACAAACCATTGCCCTAAATCATTGGCGATCAAATGATCTCTGACTTGCTTATCTAACGACTCAGCAGTGATCCCAACTTTAGCGCTGGAAACGCCTAAATTTTGCGCAACTGACAGTATCTCATAATCTTTAACAAATTCAGGATCAGGATTATCAACTACATAGGTCCGCGTGCAATCAGAGCAATATCCGCTTTTGGATGTGCCTCCAATATCAATAACAACTACATCTCCGCCTTGAATTATCCGCTCCCCTGGTTGATGGTGTGGGTTTGCAGAATTAGGGCCAGAGGCGACGATTACGAAATCAACGGTTTCGTGTTCCTCGCGGATCATTGATTCTATTACTTTTGCCACAGCTAGCTCAGTTCTATTTGTAAAATTAATTTCAGGGATCGATAAGTGAACGGCATTTATCGCAGCTGAAACCCTTGTTAATTCTTGTATTTCCTTATCGCTTTTTTTTGATCGCATAGCATCTGAAATTGGTGAAAACGAAAGAAATTCAGCACTGAACACTTTTTGAAATTTTTCTACATGGAAAAAGGGCATTTTTTCATCGAGAGCAATTACCTTTGAATTGGGTGTCCTTGCTTGGACCATCGAATAAGGATCATCGGTCTCTCGCCACGAGATTATTTCTACCTCATTGTGAAATTCTCGAGCTTGATTAAATTCTAGTTCGGGCACAATCAGCCAATATTGACTTTGCGTAATCACCAAAGCGGTTAGGCGCTCCAGTGCCACTGCCCGCTGGTTAGTTAAGTATCGATAATTAATCCCTGGAGTAATTATTGCTAGATCAATATTTCTCTCCGCCAACATTTGTTGAGCATTGAGGATTCTCTGACTAGACAAATTCCCTGAGTTTGGCATATAAGTCAATTTTAGGTGCTACTAATCAATATCATTAGAGAGTGTCTCCAGTTTTATTGCTAGATCTACCTAGTCTTTACTATCGGGCTTTCTACGCGCTTCCAACTTCAATCTCTGATTCGCGTGGAAAGCCAATAAACGCAATCCGCGGCAGCTTGACCACTATTGCTCAGCTAGTGGACAAATACAAACCTAGAAGAATTATTGCCGCAATTGATGAAAGTTGGCGACCCAATTGGCGCGTGGAATTGCTCTCAGAATACAAATCTCATCGATTAGCCGCTGATAAAAAAAATGAATTAGCGCCTGAAGAACTCCTTGGGCAAATACCTGATTTAATTCATGTTCTTAAATTACTGCAGATAGCTGTAGTTGGAATCCAAGATTTTGAAGCTGATGATTGCCTTGCTTCACTCTCAAATCTTGAAGAAAATTCAATTATTGTCACTTCCGATCGCGATCTACTTCAACTGATAAATAAGAAAAATCAGACTGCTCTATACCTTCTTTCTGATAAATCACAACCGCTCTGGGATTATGAAAGATTTAAAGAGGTATACGGTTTTGAACCAGAACAATATTTAGACTATGCGGTATTGCGCGGTGACCCCAGTGATGGATTGAAAGGAGTTTCAAAAGTTGGAGAAAAGACAGCAGCAAAATTTATAAAGGAATTTCAGACTATTGAAAATCTAATAAACCACTTGTCAACTAATCCCAGAAAAAAGCTCTCTGTCGCCGAAGAGAATATAATTTCAAGTGTCAGCTACATTCAAAAAGCACGACAGGTAACCAGTCTAAACAAAAATTTAAAACTAAAAATCCTGGTTGAGCACATGGAACTTGAAAAACTAAATAAATTCGCAGCGGAGAAGAATATTACAAAACAAGTTAATGAACTTCTTCGATTAATTCATGATTAATTTCATCTACCCCAAGCACGTACTCTTGTGCTATAACGCCTCGGTTAATTAGCTTTAAGGCATCTTTTGCAGTTTGCGCCAATGAGTTTTCTAAGGCTGAGATTTGTCCTAATAGATCAATATTTTGTTTCATGCTTCGAACAAAATCACCGGCAGACATGTTAGCAATTTTTAGTACCTTTCTTAAGCTGGCTCCATTCGCCCACATGAAGACAGAATTAGCAAAACTAAAGTCAGGCTCAGAAGTAAAACTCAAATCATGCTTATCTTCAAGTGCGATAATTTCGTGCGAAATGGCTAATAATTCATCAGCTCTTTCGTTTAATACCTCATTGGGCAACCAGTACTCATAGTCTTGGTCAATTCGTGATTCATAGGTTAAGCCTGAAACTAATGAAACTAACTCGCTGGGCTTTAGGTTAGAAAATACATTACGATCTATCGCCTCCCCGAGCAACAAATCTTGCTCTGAGTGGATTTTGGTAAGTAGCTCTCCTTTATTGGTTAGGATATTTTCGGAATCAGAAACTGTGAGATATTCAAACTTTTCTAAGACACTCAAGACATTTTTGAAAATCCGCTTTATTCCTGAGGTGTCACGGGAAATATCACGTTTTAGTGAAGCAACTTGTTTTTCTAATTTAAGCCGGCGCTCCCCCCAGCGCAAGTGGCTTTCTCTATCTTTGCAGCCGTGAACTGGGTGCTGGCGAATCGCTTTCTTTAGACCTCCCACTCTGGATCATTTCGCTTTTGCGCTACCGCCAAAGACTTAACTAAAGAAAGATATTCATTGATGTCACCGAGGTGGCAACTTGCTGTATTTTTATATTTTTCTAAGGCTTCCTCTTCTCGCCTCTGTCTAGTAACCATTTTTTTTACTTTTAATTTTGCCTGAAATTGGGCCAAAGATTTCTCAAGCAATTGCTCCGTTTGGGCGATGGTCCTTTTTTCGAGAAGTCCGCAAACCATGTTGTAGCGGGGCTGAAAACTAGATTTAAGCTCAAAAGCTCTGTTGGTGGCTAAGTTACTTAGGTATCTGGGGTCTGTAGCTCTAGAGAAACAAATTATCGAAGCACCCCGATTGTCTATTCCTCTGCGACCCGCTCGCCCTGTTATTTGGGTATATTCAGCAGCAGTCAGCAATTCATGGGTTTCCCCATTCCATTTATCTAATTTATCCAGCACCACACTTCGAGCTGGCATGTTGATGCCTAAGGCCAACGTATCGGTCGCAAATACTAATTTTATTAATCCATTTTGAAATAATTTTTCTGTTGTTTCCTTTATTACTGGCAACAATCCCGCATGGTGGGCAGCAAATCCACGTCGCACCGCAGCTTGCCAGCGATCAATACCCAGTAAATTCCAATCCTCGCCTTCAAGCGCCTGAAGAACTTGTTCTATAAACTTATCGCAAGCAAGCGACTCGGCATCAGAAGTTAGACGAATTTTTGAAGACAGTAAATTTTCAACGGCTACATCACATTGCTTCCTGGAGAAAATAAAATAGATCGCGGGCAAGAGACTAGCATTTCTTAACTGAGAGATGACCTTCTCTTGACTTGGGACCAGTGACATTTGATCGCTTCTCTTATATTTGCTGGTTCGTCGAGATTGGGCTGCTTGATGAATCCGAATTAAATTCTTGTTTAAAGTCGTTGAGTCTTCTTTAGAAAAGAGAGGAATTATTTCGGTCTTTGTTACAACAAATTGCTCTAGCGGTATTGGCCTCTTAGTTTCAACAATAACCTCAGTAGTTCCTCGAACCTCTGTGAGCCAATCCCCTATTTCTGAAGCGTTGCTAACAGTGGCGCTTAACGCCACAACAACTATTTCTTTAGGTAGCAGAATTAGGACTTCCTCCCAGACTACGCCACGATTTCTATCAGCTAAATAATGAACTTCGTCCATAACAACTAAGCCAATATCAAGAGTTCGCGAAAAGTCTTCATAAATCATGTTTCTCAAAACTTCGGTTGTCATAACAACTATTGGAGCATCTTTGTTTACGGAATTATCACCAGTAAGCAATCCGACATTTTCTACCCCATAGCGCTCTATGAGCTCCCGGAATTTTTGATTAGATAAAGCTTTAATTGGTGTTGTGTAGATGGACCTTAAGCCTCGTTTCTTGGTGATAAAGATTCCAAAATCTGCCACCAGAGTTTTACCGGAGCCTGTCGGCGCCGAAACCAGCACATTCTTATCTGACTCAATTGCGATGAATGCTTCTCGCTGAAAGTTATCGAGCTCAAAGGGAAGATCTAATTCATATTCTTGAATTAATTTTGACGTAGTCCTCTGTTTTTTTCTAAAATCACTATACTTTTGAGAGTAATCAGTCATTTAAACTCTTAAAACACTTAATTTAAACTTAGCCACACTAATACGGCATGGAAGTTCTGACATGAATTGACCATCAGACCATACCTCTAGCTGCTGATTGCTGGAAGCCAAATGAATATTATTTGTTTTTATAAAATTAATCTTTCTTGATTTAGTATGTTGTTTTAACAAGAGCAAAATAAAGAGCAAAAGTAAGGCCAAACGATCCAATTTTTTGACAAACACCAATTCTAGTTGACCATCTGCAATATTGGACTTAGGTGAAATTTCGATTCCTCCCCCATACTGCGCAGTATTGGCCAAAGAGCAAACACTCACATCTCCTTGGTACGAGAAACCATCTGTTGTAACTGTTACCTCAGTTGGCGAATTCTTAAAAATTTCCATTATGGTCGCTAATACATATCTAGCGCCCGCGAGAAACCTAGGCATTGTCGAAGCCCGTTTGCTAACTCGTGCATCTGTACCGAGGCAGGCAACAGTCAGACAAAAAATACTTTCTTCTCCTGAAATTTCCATCAAATCTACTTTCTTGAATTCAAGTTCTTTGAGCGCTTTATTGATTCGCTGCAAATTTAATTTCGGGTGAAAGCTTTGACTTATGTCATTTCCAGATCCAAATGGTAAGACTAATAAAGGTGGCGTCTTTTCCTTCAGTAGATTAATAACGCCATTAACGCTTCCATCACCACCTGCTATAACAAGTAAATCAAAGTTGGAAGTTAGAGTATCTACTTCTTGATTTAGTGAGTAAGGATTTTTAATTTCAAATTCTTGAACAGTGCCATGATTTAGGAGAACGTCACGAATTTCTTTGATCTTCTTAGACTTAAATCTTCTACCTGCATTTGTATTGTAAACAAAGCCAATTCTTAGCATTAGTTTGTTTTCAATCTAGAAATGGCACTATCTAGCTCCGCTAAAACTTCTTGTTTTAAGGTTTCATCCATTTGAACGCTTTGAATACTAGTAACCGTTGAAACTAAAAATTGAAACAGCCATACGGCTGAAAAGACTGGCATAGTAATTTTCAGACTATTGGCATTGGTTTGGGTAGCTTCGACTGCGTATTGCCCTAACACCCAGAGCGCATTCGTTGTTAGATCGATCTCAAGCTCCCGGCCGAATTGATTCAAAGATTTTTCAGATTGTCGCTCTTCGAAAAATTCATTTAGTGCTGTTGCCTTAAGAATTCTATCTATTCTGAAATCTCGCCAGCCATCACTCGCACGACACCAGGCTTGTAAGTAAAGCGTAGAACTCTTGACAACTATTTGGTGAGGCTCTACCACTCTTGTCGTTGCTTTGCTTGCGCCAAATGACAAATACTGAATCTTGAGACGTCTCTTCTCGCCAAGACATCTGTTAATTGTTTGGTTTAGCTTAGAAACGCTTAACTCGCTTGCCTCGACGCTTTCAAGTTTCTCAAGAGCCGAAAATGTTGCTGGATTCGCAAGCTCTAGATCCTGTAATATTCTTAATCCCATCAAAAGTGAAATTCTTTCAAACATATTTAAACTTAAAGCTGACTTTAATCCTTGAGGGTCGACAACTTTAACAATGTCATCTTCATACTGAATATCGACTAAACCACCACCTGCTTGTTCGGGGCCTACAAAAGTAAGTAATGCCAAATCTGCCAGCACCTCTTTAATTGAAATATTAAAAACTCTAGCAACTTCAGATATATGCACTGGCCCTTGCGACTGCAGCCAAGGAAGCATCGTTAAAAGACGAGCTAGTCGTAGAGAATTTTGCCTCATCGAAGCCTTTTCTGCACTGATTCAAGTAGCGAAATGACTGCTTCGTTTAATGAACGAGGTTCAATTTTTTCAATTTGATGAGCAAGCGGGGCTATGAATACCGCAAAATCATCTTCATTGAAATAATCAACCTCAATCCAATCGTCAACAAGTTGCCCATTTATTGTGTGCAGAATGCTCTCCGGTGAGAATCGATACTTAATACGCGCTACTTGCTTTATCTCGTCATTAGCTACTTTCTTATTTTTAATTAGTTTTAGATCCTCATGATTTGGCTGAAACTGCATCACCTCAGTTCCAATCCTTGATAGATTAAAAGTCTTTACAGTTGAATCGCTTAAGTCATTCGCCTTCAAGTAGACATTAGATTTTTTGGTAAAAAGCGACTCTGGTGCAACTCTTTTTGTTACGGCATTTGTTTGGTTAGGTTTGTGGTAATCAAATTCGACGAGGTTCTTATTAACTAATGCCTCAGCAATTACTACATAAGCATGAGAGGCAATAATTTTGCCTATTTTGAAGTCCTGTTTGTAGTTTAGCGATTCTTGGCTCTCTGTGAGGCTTTTTACTAGGCCGAGCCGTGCACTAGTAGCAAGAACGGAATCTTCCCAAATTAGGGCGGCTCGAGTTAACTCTGCCAATTCTTCATTATTAAAGAAAGAATTTTTTAAATTCAAGTTTTCAAGACGCAACTCGTAACCAAATTCGTCATCAAAGAGTGGGTCAAGCGACTTTGTTTCTATCGGAATACCAACAGCTCGAAGTTCATCTTTATCTCTTTCGAACATTCGCTCAAATGAATCTTGATTCTCTTGATTACGATATTCCTCGATTTTCGACCGAATTACCTCTCTACTTAATGGGCGCGACGAATTAAGCAGAATAAACAAAAGGTCGAGTTGTCTTTCGGTCTTTCTAGCTGACATCGCTTACTGAACAATGGCTAGCAAATCAACCACAAAAACTAGTGTTTCATTCGATCCAATACCTGCCTGCGGAATTCCTGCTTCACCGTAAGCTAAATCTCCGGGAATTACTAGCAAACGCCGGCCACCAACTTGCATACCGACAACTCCCTCGCTCCAACCCGGGATCACTTGGTCCAAGCTAAAACTTATCGGAGCGTCGCGATCCCAAGAAGAATCAAATTCATTTCCTGAGTTAAGCCCCACGCCTACATAGTGAACGGTTACTTCTGCTCCTGGGAGCACAGTTTCACCTTCACCTCTAATTAGATCACTCTGAAAAAGATCAAGAGCGCTGGTCGCCTCGTCGGTAATTGTTATTAGTGGTTTTTGTCCAGCCGTGCTTTCTACCACTACACCTTTATATGTCTCCAATGTTGCTGCTCCTTGACCTGGTGTTACATCGTTCGTAACTGCGCATCCACTTATGGTTAACGCTATTGCCATAAAAATTGCCTTCATCTTCACATAGTCTCCAATAGTCTTTCAACTCTTTCATCTACATTCTTAAAAGGGTCTTTGCAAAGAACAGTCCTTTGAGTCTGATCATTTAACTTTAGATGCACCCAATCTACAGTAAAATCACGTCTTTTTTCTTGAGCCCTAGCGATAAAGTCGCCACGCAATTTCGCCCTCGTGGTTTGCGGAGGTGTGCTTTTAGCCTGAGTTACTTCTTCATCATTGGTAATCCTTAAGGCTTGTCCTCGTTTTTCTAGTAAATAGAAGATTCCAATATCACGATTTATGTCGTGGTACGAGAGGTCAATCATGGCCATTTTTGGGTCTGCAAGAGAGAGATTACCTCGACTTTTATAGCGTTGCAGCAATCTATATTTAATTGCGAAATCAATCTCTTTATCTATCAAGCTCCAGTCTTGACTCTCGCCTGCTTTTATCGCTCTCTGCCAAAGATCTAATGCACCATAAACTATTGGGTCGCGGGTTAATTCAAGACTATTTGCATATTCTTGAGCTTTTTCAAAATATTCTCTTTGCATTGTTAAAGCAGTTATGTCTTTCCCGTTAGCTAACTTAATTGTTTTTTTCATTTCAATATCATTAGAAATATCTCTAATCGCTCTAATTGGATTTTCAATAGTAAAATCGCGAAATACTATGCCATCTTCTAGCATTTTCAACATCAGATCCGTAATCGTTACTTTAAGTTGTGTAGTAACTTCTGACATATTGGAATCGCCAACAATCACATGCAACCTACGGTACTTCTCTGCGTCGGCATGAGGTTCATCGCGAGTATTTATTATTGGACGAGATCTAGTTGTAGCACTAGATACTCCCTCCCAAATATGATCTGCTCGCTGACTTAAACTATAAAAAGAACCCCGAGGTGAGTGGACGATTCTTCCTGCGCCAGTTATTACTTGTCGAGTAATTAAGAATGGCACCAAACTCTCTAGTAGTAAATTAAAATCTCTTTTGCGTTCAACTAGATAATTTTCATGACAGCCGTAACTGTTTCCGGCTGAATCGGTATTATTTTTAAAAAGATGTATTTTTCCGATTATTCCCTCGTCCTGCATTCGCTTTTGAGCATCAACTACAAGACTCTCTAAAATTCTCTCTCCGGCACGATCCTGAACAACCAAGGTGTGCAAGTCATCGCACTCAGCTGTTGCGTATTCAGGGTGTGACCCAACATCTAGATAAAGTCGCGCACCGTTAGTTAGAAAGATATTGCTAGAGCGACCCCAAGCCACTACTCGTCTAAATAAATACCGCGCCACTTCATCTGGTGATAATCGACGAATCCCATCTGAGACGCAAGTTATTCCATATTCTGTTTCGAGCCCAAAAATCCTTTTTTGCATTAACTTTTCTTGATTAATTTATCGGTTTGCTCGACAGTCAATCTCCTAAAAGTTCTTCCAGATTTCTTTCGATCTAAAACTGCTACTTCTAAATTGAGCGCATCAAATTCTTGATCTGCGTTGGCCTGATTGGTTAGTGCCTCAACAGCAATTTTGAGAGCTCCTGAAAAATCTAAACTAGACTTCCAGGATTGCCCGAGCATTTGATTTATCTCATCTGCTTGACCACCAATTGCTACAAAGCCATGTTCATCAGCTAACGAACCATCAAAAGTTAGCCGATAGATCTCATCTTCTGAGATTTTCTGCCCTAATTGGGTGACAACAATTTCAACTTCTAAAGGTTTTAGCGCATCAGTAAAAGCGGCGCCCATAGTTTGAGCATAAGCATTTGCCAGTGATCTGGCCGATACATCGCTTCGGTCATAGGAATAACCTCTCATATCAGAAAAACGGATTCCTGATACTCGCAAATTTTCAAACTCATTGTATTTACCAACAGCTGCGAAGGCGATCCGGTCATAAATTTCACTAACCTTATGTAATGCTTTAGATGGATTATCTGCAACTAAAATTATGCCTTCACTACTTTGCAGCACTACTACGCTTTTCCCGCGTGAGATACCTTTTCTAGCGAAGTCTGCCCGGTCTCTAGTTAATTGTTCAGGAGAAACGTAAAAGGGCACACTCATGAGTGTCTCGCAATCGGTCCATCTGGCCGATTCTTTCTACCTGCCAGAATTTTATTTAATGTTGCAGTCAATTGGCTTTGTTCTATTTTTTCAAAACCTTTTTCATCGACTTTAACTACTACCGGGTAAATGTTTCTTGCCATATCTGGACCGGCCGTAGCAGAGTCTTCTTCGGCTGCATCATAAATTGATTCCAGAGCAATTTTGATAGCAAAATTACTATCCTGATCTGGTTCAAACATCTTTTTTAAACTAGCTCTGGCAAATAGAGAACCTGAACCGACCGCAAAATAATCGTGTTCTTCGTAACGGCCTCCCGTAATGTCATACGAAAAAACCCGCCCGGATTCTCGCTTAGGATCATAAGCAGCATAAAGTGGAAGCGCCGCCAAACCTTCTAATGCTAAACCAAGATTTCCCCGAAGTAAGACACTTAAACGATTTGCTTTACCTTCAACAGACAGTGGCATTCCTTCGATTTTTTCATAATGCTCTAGTTCAACTTGAAACAATTTAACTAATTCAATGGCAATTCCAGCACTGCCTGCAATGCCTATCGCGGAAAAGTCATCTGCAGGAAACACTTTCTCAATGTCATTCTGCGCTACATAGTTACCCATAGTGGCTCTACGGTCTCCCGCCATAACCACTCCTCCAGCGAAAGCGACTGCCACAATGGTTGTACCGTGAACGATCTGCTCCATTTTGTTATTTTTAATTGGAAGCCCGCCCTGATTCAATTTTAAAAATTCATAAAATGATGATGAATAACTCAAGTCACTCATTGGCCACCCTTTTGAACAAAACCTTTTACAAACTCTGCAGCATTTTTTTCTAGAACGGCATCAATTTCATCGAGTAATTCATCAGCGCGATTAGTGTCCGACTGGGTCACATTCGTTTCAAAATGGGAATCTTCGTCGTGACTCTGCCCAGTAGAGGTGATTTGCTCTCGTTCAGCCATAAATTCCCTTCTAATTTTTAAATCTTAACGGAAAAACTCAACTGTGGCTCAGTCGCATAACTAAATCCGCTGCCGATTTAGCTGACTCAAAGATATCGCCTAACTGCTCCTGATTTCCCTTCAAAGGATCTAGCGTGGGAATTCTTAGCAATGGGCGATCTGCCGAAATATCGAAAATCACACTGTCCCAACTGGCACCTGCAATTTGATTAGAAAATCGCAAAAGCGACTGTCCGCGAAACCAGGCACGAGTAGAAATAGGTGGAAATTTAACCGCCGCGATAATTTCAGCATCACCAACTAATCGCTTAAGATTTCCTTTTCGTTCAAGTAATCGTGCGAGAGAGCGATTGGGATTTAAATCTGCATATTGCAGATCTAGCATTTGTAAAACCGAATCAGACCACTTTAAATTGTCTCGTGATTTTATATTTTGAATTAAATTAAGCTTTGCTACCCAATCTAAATAATTTACAGTCAAGAATATATCCTCTCTGAGTAAATCCAGTATTTCTTGCCACCAATTCAAAGTCTCCTGAGTATCTGGATCAATTTCATCAATTTTTTCTAGATGTTGTTGCACTCTTTCAAAAAAAACATATTGAATTTCGATTGCAGTGAGGTATTTTCCATTTTTTAATTTCAATTTTTTCTTAAGTTCTAAATCTTGAGAGACCATTT
>Ga0075474_10000542_pt1 | contig 14621 bp, 10 predicted proteins | sample DEB08_DNA_2_FD_71485 | JGI IMG/M metagenome (GOLD analysis project Ga0075474, IMG submission 71485) | Aqueous microbial communities from the Delaware River and Bay under freshwater to marine salinity gradient to study organic matter... | ecosystem: Environmental > Aquatic > Marine > Coastal ...
AACTCACCGACGCAGACATCGCCAGTTTCTTCGTGCTGTTGGTGGTGGCTGGGAACGAAACGACCCGAAATGCGATCAGTTGGGGGTTGACGTACCTGACCAACAACCCGGATCAGCGGGCCCTGTGGCAGAGCGATTTCGATCGCTACTCGGCTGGTGCCGTCGAAGAAATCGTCCGGCTTGCCAGCCCCGTGACCTACATGCGCCGCACCGCGTTGGCCGACACCGAACTAGCTGGGGTGCCGATCGCCAAGGGTGAGAAGGTGCTGATGAATTACTTGTCAGCCAACCGTGACGAAGCCGTCTTCGAGGACCCTTACCGGTTCAACATTCAACGTGACCCCAATCCGCATATCGGGTTTGGTGGTCCTGGTCCTCATTTCTGTCTTGGAGCCCATCTGGCTCGCCGAGAAATCACGGTGATGTACCGGGAACTGTTCGAGAATCTTCCCGACATTCATGCCACGAGCGAACCCGACGTGCTGTCGGCGGCGTTCATCCATGGGGTGAAACACCTCGACGCAGCTTTCACGCCGTCCTAAACACCGAACGGCTGTGCTGGTTTAGGGACGGGTAAAGGTGAGCCCGTCGAAGGTTCCTCGGCGCCGCCATTCGTCGATGTAGTCAAAGTAGGCCACCGGTCCTTCTGGGAATCCGAGCCGGGTGAGCTGATCGCTGCTTTCACCAGGATGCCCCTCGTTGTTGTAATAGCCGGGGGTGCAGTCCGGGTCGGCGCCAAACGACCGGTTACCGGCCCGAAGCATCTCCACCCAGTCGTCTTCGGCCTGTTCGGTGACCGCCACCACCGACCGTCCGGAAGCGTGCGCATGGGCGACCGTCGTGCCGATCGTCTCCGCCGCTTCGATCAGGTTGTGCGGAACATTAGAGATCAGGTTGGCGCCTTGAGCTGGGCTGACGACAAACAAGTTGGGGAACCCGTGCACGTGGATCCCGTGAAGGCTCCGCATGCCATCCTGCCAATGCTCGGACAGCAAACGTCCGTCTTGACCGACCGTGTCGAAACCGGACCGGCGCTGGAAAGTTGTCCCGACTTCGAACCCGGTGGCGTACACCAAAAGATCCAGTTCGTAGAGCGTGTCGTTGACGATCACCCCTTGTGCGGTGATGGACTGCACCCCTTTGCCGTCCGTGTCGATCAACTTCGCGGCGGGTTCGTTGAAGGCCTGAAGGTAGCGGTCGTGGAAACACGGTCGTTTACAGAGCTGGCGGTACCAGGGTTTCAACGCCTCAGCGGTGGCCGGGTCGTCGACGATGGCCTCAACCCGGGCCCGGATCTCTTCCATCTTCTGGTCATCGGCCGAACGGTACGCTTCCAGAAAAGCTTCGCGGGTGAACTCGGTCGGGTTCATTTCCACCATGCGATCTCGAATACGTCGGCTGAGTTCGGTCCAACCATCCATTACGAGGTCTTCGTCGGCGAACCCTCCGGTCTGCAAGGTGGTGAAGTTCCGAAGCCAACGGCGTTGCCATCCCGGTCCCAAAGTCGAGAACCACACCGGATCGATCGGTTCGTTGTTGCGGGCGTCGATCGACGAGGGGGTGCGTTGAAAAACCAGCAGTTCGGCGCTCCAACGAGCCAGATGGGGGATGCATTGCACCGCGGTCGCTCCCGTACCGATGATCCCAACCCGTTTGTCGGCAAGACCAGTCAGCGGTGCACCTGACGGATCGCCTCCGGTGTAGGCGTAATCCCAACGACTGGTGTGAAAAGAGTGGCCGGCGAAGTTCTCGATCCCTGCAATGCCCGGAAGTTTCGGTCGGTGAAGCGGACCGGTTCCCATCCCGACGTAATCCGCGGTGAAATCGTCTCCGCGGTTGGTCGTGATCCTCCAATGGTGTTGGGTCTGGTCCCAGATCAGACCGGTGACCTCGGTGGACAGCAGTGCGTGTTCGTAGAGCCCGAAGTGGCGACCGATCCGCTGACAGTGAGCCAGGATCTCCGGGGCGTGCACATATTTTTCGGTAGGGACGTGACCGGTTTCTTCGAGCAACGGCAAATACACCATCGAAGCGGTGTCGCATTGCGCTCCGGGATACCGGTTCCAATACCACGTACCGCCGAAATCTCCGCCTTTCTCAATGATCCGAACCGTTCCGATTCCGCGTTGTTGAACCGCGGCTCCGGTAACTAAACCAGCAAACCCTCCACCCACAAACGCGAAGGTGACGTGGTCGTGGACCGGGGGGCGGTCCTCGGCAACAACGTGGGGATCGTCAAGGAACCGGGCGAGAGCCCCGGTCGGTTCTCGGTACTGCGAGTTGCCGTCGCTGCGCAGACGCTTGTCGCGTTCCTGGCGGTATTTGGCGCGAAGCGCGTCGGCATCTACAGGCCCCGTATCCGACGCCGGGATATCCGATGGTGCCTGCGCCTTTGGTCTGGTCGCGGAGCTCATCAGAACTCGTCGGGGAGTGGAGTTTCGGGAAGGGGCTGAATGACCGACCGGCGGCGGCGCCGTTCCGGTACCAGGCCCCGCATCGACTCGAGCTTGCCGAAGCACAGCAGGCGATCGTCGACTTCGATGATCCGGTCGCTTCGAGGGTTCGGGATGACCATGGTTCCGCGGTGCAGGGTCAGAACGGAAATGTCTAACTGCCGAAGATCGCCAAGGGTTGTCTCAGCGTCGAGCAGTGAAGCCCCCTCGTGGACGCTGATCTCCGCCACCCCGTATCCGGCCGAAACGGTGAGCCGTTGGCGAACATCAAGTTCGGGAAACGCCACCTGTTGCGCGGCGTAATCGATGATCGTACCAGCAACGTCAAGTCCGGTGGCCTGTTCGATGCCTTGAAGCCCAGGTGACGAATTGACCTCCATCACCACCGGACCATCGGCGCTTTCAAGCATGTCAACCCCAGCCACCCGAAGACCCATGATTTGGGCGGCCCGGATCGCGGTCGCTTCGAACTCCGGATCGAGTTCAACCGCCTCGACCCGTCCCCCTCGATGAACGTTCGATCGGAACTCGCCGTCTTGAGCGACCCGACGCATTCCCGCCACCACTCGATCACCAACCACCAATGCACGAACGTCACGACCGCGGCTTTCGGCAACGAACCGTTGGATCAGCACGTTCTGCCGGGTGCTTTGCAGCGTCTCAATCACCGCTTCGGCCACTTTGGTGTCGGGAGCAAGGATGACCCCGATGCCCTGCGTACCTTCAAGCAACTTGATCACGACCGGAGCCCCACCAACCCGGTCGATCGCAGGGAGCACATCGGCCCGGTCCCGCACGAACGTGGTCGCTGGAATACGCACATCATGACGCGACAAGATTTGGATGGCCCGCAGTTTGTCCCGGGAGTTCGCGATCCCATTGGACGGAGTCGGGGTGTACACATCCATCTGCTCGAACTGACGAACGACTGCCAGACCAAAGAACGTGATCGACGCCCCGATACGAGGCAGGACAGCGTCGAAGTCGTCGAGTGGGCGTCCCCGGTACTGAAGGTCAGGTTCGTCGCTCGAAAGGTCAATAGCGAACCGCAACGTATCCAGAACTCGTGGTTCGTGACCGCGTTCGACCGCAGCCGCGACGAGCCGGCTGGTGCTATAGGAACGAGGCGCCCGGGACAAAATTGCGAGTTTCACCGTCCGCGACGGTAACAGCGTGAGCGGCGGTTTCGGTCAGCACCGTCGGATGGAAAGGCGGTGAGTCAATTGTTGGTTTTCTCACTATCGACGTAATGTCCGGCGGCAACCAGTGTTCGATGGGCAGGCCCTGATGGTGTATCGACCGGAATACAAGTACGGCGTGATGATTGTCTACATCGCGTCGCTGTTCATCCAGATCCTCGACGCAACGGTCGTCAACGTCGCGTTGCCCGCACTCGCTGATGAATTCGCGGTCTCGATCACCAACGTCGACACGGTAGCGGTCGGCTTTTCGGTGGCGTTGGCGATGAGTATCCCGGTCGCAGGATGGCTCTCAGACCGGTTCGGTAGCCGAAGCGTCTTCCTGTTCGCCCTTGCCGTCTTTACTGGGTCTTCAGCGCTCTGCGGGGCGGCCACCAGCCTCGATCAGCTGGTGCTGTTCCGGATCCTTCAAGGGGTCGGAGCGGGCCTGATCACCCCGGTCGGTTCCGCCATGCTCTTTCGGGCGTTCCCCATCGAAGAGCGGGCGGTGGCCGCCAACGCAGTGCTCAGTGTCGCGGTGATCGCTCCAGCGATGGGCCCGGTGCTCGGTGGCGCGATCGTGGATAACGCTTCCTGGCGCTGGATCTTCTTGCTAAATGTCCCCATCGGTAGCGCCGCGTTTATCTTGTCGTGCCTGTGGCTTCGCAACGATGAAAGCGCGCCGGCGGGTCGCTTCGATTTTCCCGGGTTTGTGTTGTCTGCGTCAGGTCTGGCCGGGATCGTTTACGCGGTTTCGATCGCACCTGACCGGGGCTGGTTTGCGGGTAGCACGCTGCTGTTTGGTATCGGCGGGATCCTGGCGCTGGTGCTGCTGGTACCGGTCGAGAATCGCCTAGAGAACCCGCTGCTGCACGTTCGACTGCTCGGAGAACGGTTGTTTCGAACCCTCAACCTGCTCGGAGTGTTTTTCTACGGGGGTTTCATCGGTCTGCTGATCATCTTGACCCTGTACCTGCAACGGTTCCGCGGCTTTTCGGCTATGGAGGCAGGCCTGGCTCAAGCCCCTCAGGCCATTGGGGTGTTCTTGTTGTCGAACCTTGCCGGTCGCCACCTATACCGTCGGTACGGGCCGCGGCCGATGTTGATCGCAGGCACCTCTTCGGCCTTTGTGTTTTCGGTGCTGCTGGTCATGGTTGATGCCAACACGCCGCTGGTGATGGTTGCGGGCCTGATGTTCCTGCGAGGCATTTCGGTCGGGGCAGTGTTTCTCCCGATGCAAACCGCGATTTACACCAACATCCCGATGCCGCAACTTTCCCGAGCGACCGCAGTGTTCAACACGCAGCGTCAAGCCGCACCTGCTTTCGGTATTGCGTTGACGACCACCACGTTGGCCTTTGCTGCTCCCTCGGTGGGCCTCGGGCCAGATTCGGGGATGGCCGGGCTCGCTGCCTACCGTTGGGCCATTCTGGTTGCCGCGTTGCTGCTCGTCCCCGCCATGGTGATGAGCTTGTTTATCCGGTCCGACGACGCCGGAGTCACCCGGTAATCTTCGCGATTTGGCTGCGCCGGGTTAGCCTCATGGGGTGACGACCACCCTCGAAGATGTTCGCCTGACCCACCTCAAACAGCTCGAATCTGAAGCCATCCACATCATGCGTGAAGTGGTGAGCCAGTTCGAGCGTCCGGTCATGCTGTATTCGATTGGCAAAGACAGTTCCGTTCTGCTGCATCTCGCCCGCAAAGCGTTCTTTCCCGGTCGGATTCCGTTCCCGTTGCTGCATGTCAACACCACCTGGAAGTTCCGGGAAATGATCGAGTTTCGGGACCGTATGGCAGACGAACTCGGATTTGAACTGATCTCACACAGCAACCCTGAAGGTCTCGCTGACGGCATCAACCCGTTTGATCACGGTTCCAAGAACTACACCGACATCATGAAGACCCAAGCGCTCAAGCAGGCTCTTGACGCCGGCGGTTACGACGCCGCATTCGGTGGTGCACGGCGCGACGAAGAGAAGTCCCGGGCCAAAGAACGAGTGTTTAGTTTCCGAGACCGGTTCCACCGTTGGGATCCCAAAAACCAGCGGCCTGAACTCTGGAACCTTTACAACGGTCGGGTCAACGCAGGCGAAAGTATCCGGGTGTTCCCGATCAGCAACTGGACCGAACTCGACGTTTGGCAATACATCCACTTGGAGAACATTCCGATCGTTCCGTTGTATTTCGCGGCGCCTCGACCGGTGGTTGAACGCAACGGGGTTCTCATCATGGTCGACGACGACCGGTTCCGTTTCGAACCGGGGGAGACCCCCGAGATCCGCAGTGTTCGGTTCCGAACCCTCGGTTGCTATCCGCTTTCGGGAGCGGTCGAGTCCACGGCCACCACCCTTCCCGAAATCATTCAAGAAATGCTGCTGGCTACCCGATCCGAACGCGAAGGCCGGGTCATTGATTACGACCAGTCAGGTTCTATGGAAGAAAAGAAGCGGGAAGGGTACTTCTAGCCATGTCTCATCAGAGCGAACTGATCGCCACCGACATTGACGCATACCTGGCTGAGCATGAACGCAAAGACCTGCTTCGCTTTCTCACCTGTGGCAGTGTCGACGACGGCAAATCAACGTTGATCGGCCGTCTCCTGCACGACTCCAAGATGATTTACGAAGATCAGTTGGCCAGTCTCGAAGTTGACTCAACCACTCACGGAAGCGCCGGCGAGCACCTCGACCTTGCCCTACTCACCGATGGTCTCAAAGCGGAACGTGAGCAGGGCATCACGATTGACGTCGCCTATCGGTTCTTTTCGACGGCGCGCCGCAAATTCATCATTGCTGACACCCCAGGTCACGAGCAGTACACCCGCAACATGGTGACCGGCGCATCAACCTGCCAATTGGCGATCTTGTTGATCGACGCCCGGGCCGGAGTCAGCACGCAGACCAAGCGGCATAGCTTCATCGCCAACCTGCTCGGGATCCGCCACGCAGTCGTAGCCATCAACAAGATGGATCTCGTCGACTGGTCTCAGGAACGTTACGACGAGATTTGTGAAGATTTCCGGTCGTTCGCGAAGACGTTCGAACGTTTCGATCCAGTGTTTCTTCCCATGTCGGCGCTGCTGGGCGACAACGTCGTCGACCGGGGCGAGAATCTCGACTGGTTTGATGGTCCGACCCTGATGGAACACCTTGAAACGGTCGACGTCGACGCCGACGTAGACCTTGACCGTTTCCGGTTGCCGGTGCAGATGGTTACCCGCCCCAACCTTGACTTCCGCGGTTTCGCCGGGACGATCTCGTCGGGAACGATTGAACCCGGAGATCGAATCATCAGTTTGCCTTCCGGGATGAGCGCCAACATCGAACGGATCGTTACCTTCGACGGCGACCTCGACGTGGCTGGTCCCGGACGGGCCGTGACGGTCACGTTGGACGCCGAAATCGACATCAGCCGTGGCGATTTGTTGATCCGTGACGGTCAGGCTCCGCTGCGAGCCCATGAGGTAGAAGCCACCATCGTCTGGATGTCCGACGAACCGTTGACGCCAGGCCGCCACTACCTTGTCCAATCCGCGAACGGGCTCAGCAACGCCGTGGTCGAAGGAATCCACTACCGCATCGACGTCAACACGCTCGAGCACGAAGACACCGAGTCGCTGGGCCTCAACGACATCGCCACCTGTCTCGTCCGAGCCGATCGCGAATTGTTGTTCGACCCGTACGAAACCAACCGCCAAACCGGCGCGTTTATCCTCGTGGATCGTCTCAGCAACGCCACCGTCGGCGCCGGCATGATTTCTGGACGGGGCTCGACGTGGGATCGCGTCCCGGAAGCGACTCTGGTTGGTCAGCGGTCATCGATCGCCGCTCAGGAACGGTCGATGCGTTTCGGCCAGCAACCGTTCACCGTGTTGTTGACCGGTTTGACTGGTGCCGGCAAATCGACGATCGCCACCGCGTTGGAACGAGAACTGTTCGACCGAGGCAAGGTTGCGGTCCGGATCGACGGAGAAAACCTTCGTTTGGGTTTGAGCCGTGATCTCGGCTTCGACGAATCCGACCGGTCCGAGAATTTGCGTCGGGCCGCGGAAGTCGCCCGCCTGGTAAACCGCCAAGGGTTGCTGGCGGTCGCCGCGTTTGTCGCACCAGAAGCTGGGGTCCGTCAACGGTTCCGGGAAATGATCGGCGATGATCATTTCGTCGAGGTGTTTGTAGATACCCCGATTGAGGTCTGCCGCGAACGAGACACCAGCGGACTGTACGAACGTGCCGACCGTGGCGAAATCGCGGCGTTCCCTGGGGTCACGTCTGCGTATGAAACTGACGGCACGTTCGATCTTCGACTTGATGCCAGCCGGTCAACCGTTGCCGAAAGCGTGGCGATGATCGTCGACCTGCTTCAGCAGCGAGGCGCGCTGTATGGCTGACCAACCCGTCGCCACCAACATTGTGCGCGCCGAAGGTCATGTCAGCTCCGCGGATCGCGAAGCGTTGCTTGGCCAAACCGCAAAGACGCTGTGGTTCACGGGCCTGTCGGGTTCTGGCAAGTCGACGCTGGCGTTCGCAGTAGAACAAGCCCTGATCGCCTCCGGCCGGGCCTGCTATGTCCTCGACGGTGACAACGTACGGTTTGGTTTGAACCGAGATCTCGGATTTTCGCCAGAGGACCGAACCGAGAACATCCGCCGCATCGGCGAAGTTTGTCGGCTCTTCAACGACGCTGGCCTGATCGTCCTCACCGCGTTTATTTCTCCGTACCGAGCCGACCGTGACCTTGTTCGGGCCCTTCACCCGCAGGGGTCGTTCGTTGAAGTGTTCGTCGACACGCCCCTGGAAGTGTGCGAAGCACGCGACGTCAAAGGTTTGTATGCCAAAGCCCGGGCCGGTGAGATCACCGAGTTCAGCGGCATCTCAGCACCGTACGAAGCGCCACGCGACCCTGAACTGGTGGTCGACACGAGCCAACCGCTCGAAGCGTGTGTCGCCGCGGTTATCGCTGCGTTGTGACGTTGGGGCCGGTGACGCCGGTTCGTTAGTTGAGGAACTCGGGTTCGTCACGGACCAGTTCGTCCCACCACGGCTGGAACTGGAACCAACCGGCGAGTTCGCCGCCTTGCGCGTCGTATCCGGCCTGACAGAGTTCGTCGGGAATGTCGATCGGTTCACCCGCCGCTTCGGCGAGCAGTTGGCTCTGGCAGCACCGTTCGAGCGCCACGAACCACCAGACCGCGCTGTCCACCGACGTACCGGCGGAAATAAGTCCGTGGTTCTGGTGAATCATCGCTTTGTTATCCCCGAGGGCTTCGGCCATTTGTCGACCTACCGCAACGTCAAGCACCACCGCACCGCTTCCCGCGTTGCACAGTGCCACGTCGTTGTAGAACATCGTGGCGTCCTGGGTGATCATCCGCAGCGGACGACCCATCGTCGAAAACGTTTTGCCGTACATCGAATGAGAATGCGCGGCGGCGATGACATCGGGGCGGGCCTGATGGATCTGCGAATGAATCGCGAACGCGGCGGCGTTCACCGGCCGATCGCCTTCGACCACTTCGCCTTGATGGTTGACCAGAATCAGGTCGGACACGGTCATCAACTTGAAGTTGACCCCAAACGGGTTGACCCAGAAATGATCTAGATGTTCTGGATCACGGACGGTCACGTGGCCAGCCACCCCTTCGGCGAGATGCAACCGGCCCATAATCCGCAACCCCGCCGCTAGACGCTGTTTGCGAGCCAGACGTTCCGCTTCGACGTCGTCGGTTTCGGTCGGGCGAGGAATCGTGAGCCCTTCCTGAGTGGGTTCAAACTCGCTGGGTACCGTCTGGTCCTGGAGGTTGGTCATGGCAAAGTCTCCGTAGGTTGGGGCGAACGTCGGGCGGGCCGACCTCGGAGCACGTTAGTGCACGGCACTCAAAGTTCGGGCAGCGACGACTGATCCTCACCGGCCGCAGCGAGTTGTTCTCGTAACGTCACCAGCGAAACTTTGCCCATCCGGTTTCGGGGGAGTTCAGGGAGCAACAACCACCGCTCCGGGGTTTTGTGGCCGCTGAGTTGCTGACGGACGTGGTCTCGCAAGGCGGCCACCTCAAGGTCGTTGCCGACCACCGCGGCGGCCACCCGTTGACCAAGTCGTTCGTCGTCGAAACCGAACACTGCGACGTCGTTCACTTGCGGGTGGGTGCGCAAAACCGCTTCAACCTCGGTGGCCGAGATGGTTGATCCACCGCGGTTGATCATGCTGGAAATTCGACCGTCCACAAACACCCGGCCCTGCCCGTCGACCCGGCCAAAATCTCCGGTTCGAAGCCAACCATCGCGATACAACGCCGCCGTCGCATCCGGATTGTTCCAGTATCCGATGGTTGGACACCAGCAGCCTCCCCACGCTCCTTCAGGGTCCGGGGCCAGCAGCAGCTCACCTTCGGTATCGGCACGGGCGATGATTCCGGGCAGTAACGCACCACCGGTTTCGTGGCTCTGGCGACGGGCCACTCCGGTCGGAGCCTCAGTCAACCCGTAACTGCTGGTGATCGTCACACCGGTTCCGGCAAAACCCGTTTCAAGGTTCGGGTCGAGGCGAGCCCCACCCACCAGAATCTTGCTGAGATCACCGAGATGCTGCGGGGTGGTTCCGGAGATCAGGTCATACAGGTGGGTTGGGACCAGCACCGCCTGCGTAACGTTCGAGTTTCGGATCGAAGCGGCGAGTTCGGTTCCGCCTGGGAGCACCACGGCGGTCGCTCCTCGCACCAGCGCAGTGAGCGGAACCAGCGCCATGATGTTGAGGGTCGAAAACGCCAAAGGGGTACCGATTCGTTCGTCGCTTTCGGCCCGAGATTCGGCGAGGCTAGCTGCCCCGGGATAGAGCAGTTGCTGATGGATGTGGACGACGCCTTTCGGTTGGCCGGTGGTGCCCGATGTGTACCCGATCGCCGCGGGTCGGTGGGGATCAGGGTCGGGGAGCGGCCCGAGCCCGGTGTCGAGGCTGAAACGGGGAAGTTCCGTGTGAAAGGCCTGCGGGGTGGCGTCAGCCAGAACGGCAACCCGTTCGTGTTCGGTGGCGCGGGGATCGATACTAATCCAGATACCTCCGGCCCGGATCGTGGCCAACAACGCCACCAGCAGATCACCGGCCGACGCCAGCGTCCACGCAATCCGGTCGCCTACCGAGACCCCTGACGCCACCAGATGCGATGCCAGACGCCGGCTCGTCAGGTCGAGATCTCCAAACGTCCAGACCTGTTCGCCGTCGATTAACGCCAGACGTTCGGCCGGATGTGCCGCCAACGCTTCGTCGACGGTGACCGGCCCGACCGGAAACCGGCGGGGTTGACGACACTGCACCAACGGGTGTTGCAGTACGGGTGGTTCAGGTGGCCGGGCCATCGGGTCAAGTCTCGCATCCTGAGGCAACAATCCCACTAGCCTCGGACCGTGTCTGTCGCTCACGATCCGCTCGATCCTTCCACCTGGGTAGTCACCGCCGGACGGCCGGGTCGTGCCGGCGAACCGCTCAACTATCCGATTAGCCCGGTTTCGACGTTCGCGCACGGCGCGGAACGCATCTACAGCCGCGGTGACAGCACCCCGGCCTGGGAGGCGTTGGAAACGGTGCTGGGGGGACTCGAAGAAGCCGATGCCGTGTCCTTCGCGTCGGGGATGGCGGCCGCCGCCGCCGTTTTCGCTCCGCTGCCGACCGGGTCTCGGGTGCTACTTCCCGACGACTGCTACCACGGGGTCGTGAAGTTGGCCGAAAACGGATCTCAACAGGCGCGTTGGACGGTCGAACGGTTACCGATGACCGACACGGACGGTTGGTGTTCTCGAATGGGGAGCGTTGATTTGGCCTGGATCGAGTCACCAACCAACCCTCTGCTGGAAACCGCGGACCTGACCACAATCCTTCGAGCCGGTTCTGGAACTTCGACGCTGGTCGCAGTCGACAACACCTTCGCTACCGCGTTGCGCCAGCGGCCCTTAGACCTCGGCGCTGACCTGTGCATGCAGTCCAGCACCAAGTTCATCGGCGGGCACAGCGACCTACTCGGTGGTGTCGTCACTACCCGGCGCCCTGACCTGTTGAAGCAACTGCGCGAAACCCGGAGTCTTCAAGGCGCAACCCCGGGTGCGTTAGAAACCTTTCTGGCGTTACGAGGGGTGCGCACCATGGCACTGCGTCTTGACCGCGCCGAGTCAACCGCCCGGTTCCTAGTCAAGCAATTGAGCGAACACCCGGCGGTGTTCAACGTCCGCTACCCGGGTTTCGGCTCAATGGTGAGTTTCGAAACGCTCGACGGAGAACGAGCCGATCGCCTCTGCCAGGCGCTGGGTGTCATCATTCACGCCACCAGCCTCGGCGGCGTCGAATCGACGCTTGAGCGACGGGCTGCGACCCCCGGCCAGGAACACTTGCCGGCCGGTCTGATCCGGTTCAGCGTGGGTTGCGAAGCACCCGGAGACCTTTGGGCTGACCTGCAGCAGGCGTTGCAGACGTAACCCGTTCAACACTGAAAACGAATTGTTCCAAGTCGCTCAGCGGTCGAAGGGCAAGTCAAACAACGTGATGGCGTTACCGCGGGCCAGTTTGTAAACCTGTTCTGCGTCGAGGTGCCCGAACAGCGAATGGGCGACCTCTTTGGACCGAGGGAACGTTCCATCCGAATGCGGGTAGTCGGTTCCGAACAGCACGTTGTCGATCCCTACTTCGTCAAGCAGCTTCATTCCCGCCGAATCTTTGAAGAAACAGCTGTACACCTGCCGGCGATAGTAATGAGATGGCGGTTCCGGAAGCCGAGTTTCGCCTTGAGCCCACAGATGGGTCCGATAGTTGTCGTCGGCTCGTTCGAGGTAGTAAGGGATCCAGCCGATCTGGCTTTCGGCGTACATCAGTTTCAGGTTCGGGTGTCGAACCAGCACACCGGAGAACAAGAAATCGATCATGGATGCCGCCGAGTTAGCCGAGATCATGGCGGCAGTAACGATGGTCGGGCAATCATCGGAAGGGCGCACGGTGCGAGTACCCGAACCGATGTGCATACAAATGACCGTTCCGGTTTCTTCACAGGCGGTGAAGAACGGGTCCCAGTAGCCGCTGTGGATCGACGGCAGTCCCAACCAGGCCGGGAGTTCCGACCAGGCCACCGCCCGAACCCCTCGGGCTGCATTGCGTCGAATTTCGGCTGCGGCCAGTTCAGCATCCCAGAGCGGAACTAAGCAGAGGGGGAGAAGTCGGCCATTGGAACCCCCGCACCATTCCTCGACCATCCAGTCGTTGTAGGCCTCGACACACAGCCGGGCGAGCTCACGGTCTTTGCGTTCGGCAAACAACTGCCCGCAGAAGCGGGGGTAGTTCGGGAAACACAGCGACGCTTCGACATGGTTGGCGTCCATGTCGGCAAGCCGAGCGTTTGGTTCGAAACAGCCGGGGCGAATGTCGTCATAGGTGACGCCCTGCATGGTGACTTCTTCTGGTGGGCGACCAGCACAGGCGATCATCTCTTTGAGCTGGTAACGGTGATCCTCGTAATGCCACCAGGCCGCCATCTTGTCGCCCGAACCTGGGCTTTCGACCCATGACCCATCGACCAACGCCATCTCACCTTGGGGGGCGATCACAATTCGGGGTCCGACATCTTTGTATTTGGCCGGAAGACGATCCTGCCAAAGGTGCGGCGGCTCGACCACATGGTCGTCGACGCTGATGATTTTTGGGAAGTCAGAAAGATCGACGGGCATGAAAACATCGTACCTGACGCACCGTCAGGTATTCACGTTGGGCCCGGTTCGGGTTCTCAAGAGGATCGACAGGACCCTCTAAAGGTGAGTACGGTCGCGGGTATGACAGACGATTCGGATGCTTTCGACGCGATTGTTATTGGAGCTGGAGTGATCGGCGGGGCGATCGCTCATGAACTCAGCGGGCGGGGATGGCGCACCTTGACGGTCGATAAAGGCGCTTCCGCCGGGACCGGTTCGACCAGCAACTCGTGTGCGATCGTCCGTTTTAGCTACTCGAGCGTGGCCGGAATCAACTTGGCGTGGGAAGGGATGCACTATTGGCGTGATTGGCCCAACTACATCGGTACTGACGACGAACTCGGGTTGATCGACTACCACATGACCGGCCAGGTGGTGTTTCAACCACCGGGGGAAGGCACTCATTCGGCACGCGTCAAGATGCTGTGGGATCAGCTCGACATTCCCCACGAAGTTTGGAACGCCGACGAGTTGAGGGCCCGGTACCCGTACCTCGATCTGGGCATCTATGGACCGCCAACCCGACCCGATGATGAGGCGTTCTGGGCTGAACCTGACGGCCAAATCGAGATGGCCTATTTCGCCCCGGATGCCGGTTACGTCAGCGACCCCCAGTTGTCTTGCCACAACCTGCAACGGGGAGCCGAAGCCCGCGGGGCCACGTTCTGGTTCCATAGCGAGGTGGCCTCCATCGACCAAACCGGCCAAAAAGTGACCGGAGTGACCTTGACCGACGGACGGGCCCCTCGAGCCCCGGTGGTGATCAACGTCGCCGGGCCGCACAGCTATCTCATCAACCAGATGGCGGGGGTGTACGACACGATGAACATCAAAACTCGAGCGTTGCGCCACGAAGTGCATCATGTTCCGGCCCCTCAAGGCGCAGACTTTTCCGAAGGTGCACCTACCGGCGCCGATGACGATCTCGGGATCTACTTTCGGCCAGAAGTCGGCAACAACCTGCTGATCGGCTCGGGGGACCCGTCGTGTGACGAACGCGAGTATGTCGACCCTGACAACTACGACACGCAGATTGGTGAAGAACAGTGGCGGGTTCAGGTGCTTCGAGCCAACCGTCGTATTCCCACGCTGGGCGTTCCTCACGAACGAAGAGGAATCGTCGATCTTTACGACGTCAGCGACGACTGGCTCCCGATCTACGACCGGACCGATCTTGACGGCTTCTACGTTGCCATCGGAACCAGCGGCAACCAGTACAAGAACGCGGGTTCAGCGGGTCAGATGATGGCTGACCTCATCGAAGCGGT
>Ga0075474_10000544_pt1 | contig 14615 bp, 11 predicted proteins | sample DEB08_DNA_2_FD_71485 | JGI IMG/M metagenome (GOLD analysis project Ga0075474, IMG submission 71485) | Aqueous microbial communities from the Delaware River and Bay under freshwater to marine salinity gradient to study organic matter... | ecosystem: Environmental > Aquatic > Marine > Coastal ...
CCAGCGGTGGCCAGGCCGAGATTCTGTTGCTGGAAGAAGGTGACGACCAATGGTGGGAGGCGTTAGCGAAACCCAGCCGCAAACTAGCCGTTGGCGATCATTTGACCGTCGGGCCGCTCACCATCGAAATGGGTCAGGATCTTGGCCAGGGGCGTCGCCGGGTTCGCCTCGAAGTTGGGGAGCGTGACCTGCACGAAGTCCTGGCCGAAGTAGGGACCCCTCCGCTCCCGCCCTACATCGAAGCGGTGCTTGACGATCCGTCGCGTTACCAGACGGTATTTGCCGACCGTCCGCTGTCAGCCGCCGCACCCACCGCGGGCCTGCATTTCACCGACGACGTGCTAGCGGGGCTCGCGGCTCAAGGCATCGCGGTGGCCAGCGTCGAACTCGCGGTTGGGTTAGACACGTTCCGACCGGTGTCGGTTGAACGGCTCGACGACCACGTGATGCACAGTGAGTGGTATCGGGTGCCGGACGCGACCGCGGCGGCGGTGGCCGCCGCCTCCCGGGTGGTGGCGATCGGCACCACGACGGTTCGGGCGCTGGAATCATGGGCCGCGACCGGTGAACGCAGCGGACGAAGCGACCTGTTTATTCGACGGCCCTACCCGTGGCGGGTCGTTGATGTCATGCTCACCAATTTCCACCTGCCCCGCTCGACGCTGCTGTGTCTCGTTGATGGTTTTGTCGGCGACCGATGGCGTGACCTGTACCGAACCGCCCTGTCGGACGGCTATCGGTTTCTCAGCTTTGGCGACGCGATGCTGCTCGGTATCAACGACGGACCGGTGAACAAGAGCCCCGAGCCGATCGCCTAGCCTGCCTACGTGCGCGCCACCTTCACCGAAACCGCCCGCGACGGGTTCGCCCGCTGTGGAACGGTGACCACCGCCCGAGGATCGTTCAGTACCCCCCGCTTCATGCCGGTCGGCACTCGGGGAGCGATCGTTCATCTCGATTCGTCGGATATGGAACGGCTCGGAGCCGAAGTAATCCTGGCGAACACCTACCATCTGATGCTGCGCCCCGGTGCCGACATCATCGAACAACTCGGCGGGATTCATGGTTTTGCCGATTGGCACGGGCAGGTCCTGACCGACTCCGGCGGCTACCAGATTTTTTCGCTTGACCCGGATCTGACCGATGAAGGAGCGACGTTTAAGTCGGTGTACGACGGCAGCAGCCACCTGCTCACCCCAGAAGGGGCGGTCGATGTGCAAGCCAAAATCGGTGCCGACATTCAGATGGTGCTTGACGTCTGCCCTTCGTCGGTAGCTGAACACGACGTGGTCAGCGACGCAGTGGAACGAACCGGCCGTTGGGCCGAAAGGGGCCGGGCCGCTTTTCTCGACCATCCGGATGCGGCCAGCCGCCAGAGCCAGTTCGGGATTGTGCAGGGTGGAACCGACGAGACGTTGCGGGCGGCGTCGGCCCGCCAGATCATCGACATTGGGTTCGACGGGTACGCGGTTGGTGGGTTGAGCGTGGGAGAAGACCGACGGGAAATGCTCCACGGGCTTGATGCCTGCATGGCGCTGCTGCCGTTGGATCAACCCCGGTATTTCATGGGGCTCGGAGATCCGGTCGGCATCGTGGAATCGGTCGCCCGTGGGGTGGACATGTTCGACTGTGTGCTGCCCTCCCGGCTCGCCCGCCACGGAACGATCCTCACCGACGCTGGCCGCTACAACCTGACTCGTAGCGAATTTGCTTCGTCGTCGGAGCCTCTCGACCCCAGTTGGCCGGAAAGTCCGGCGGCGCGATGGTCCAAGGGCTACCTCCGGCATCTCTTACTCACCAAGGAACCAACCGCGGCACGGTTGATTACCTTGCACAACGTGGCCTGGCTGCTTCGGTTCATGGATCGCATGGCGGTGTCGATACGCCAAGGGACCTTCGAGGACTTTCGGGCCGAAGTCCACGGAGTGTGGTTGGACCGGTAGCCTTTCGGAAGTCCGCGACGGCAACGATGGGATTCGACTCATGGAAAGTTTCATTTTTCTGTTTCTGCTGATGGGTGTCATGTACGCCGTGATGATCCGTCCTCAGCAGAAACGAATGCGGGCCCACGCAGCCCTGCTCAGCTCGCTTGAGGTGGGAATGGTGGTGGTGACATCGTCCGGGATTTACGGTGCGGTCGCTGAAGTTGAAGACTCGGTGGTCTGGCTTGAAGTAGCTCCCGACGTAGAACTCAAAGTGACCAAAGCCTCGATTGGCGAAGTTGTCAGCAACGATGACGACCAAACGGTCGGAGACGACGAAACCGAAACCGTTACGGGTTCCGGCGAGGACTGAACCGATGCGACGGCAGCTGGTGTCAATCATCGGGATCGTTCTGGTGGCGGTAGCCGGGCTCGTGTACACCGTGCTTTCGGGAAACGAACCGCTGCTGGGGCTTGATCTCAAAGGTGGGGCATCGGTGGTGCTTGAACCAGCCCCCCGGGTTGATGGCGAACCCGTCACTGAAGAATCGTTGGACCAAGCGGTGGACATCATCCGCAACCGCATCGACGGTCTCGGTGTTCGAGAGCCGGAGATCACCCGCCAAGGCCAAACCATCCTGGTGCAGATCCCGGGTGTCACCGATCAGCAACGAGCGATCGATCTGGTGGGGCAGACCGCGGAACTGCGGTTCCGCCCGGTGCTTCGCACCGCTACCGCGGCCGATGAAGCCGCGTACAGCGCGGCGCTCGCGGTCCTTGCCGAAAACGAGACCGATGACGTAGACGCGGAAGCGTTGGCTACCGCCCAGGCCGTGGTTGACGAATGGACGCTGACCCCCGACGCTCCCGCCGATCAGCCAACGGTGCTGCAACGGCGAGGCGAAGAGGTGTTCACCAGCCGGGTGATGTTGGGTCCGGTCCCGACCGTCATCAACTCCGAAAAGCCGGGGCAACGGCTTACCGGCGACGCCTTGGAAAGCGCAGCCGCCCGCTACGCACTGCCTGACTGGTTGGTCCAGCCGGTGTTCCGGCCCGGGTCGCCAGGCATCGACGATTTCAACATTCTGGCCGCGCAATGCAACTCGTTTTCGCAAGCTTGCCCCGAAGGTCGCATCGCGATCGAGATCGACGGGTACATCGAGAGCGACCCGTCGGTGAACGCGCCGTTTTTCGAGCGAGACCAGATCACCATCTCCGGGTCGTTCGACGAGGCAGGGGCTAAGGATCTTGCCTTGGTGTTGAACTTCGGCGCGCTGCCGGTGGAGTTGACCCCCCAAGAAAGCCGGATCGTCTCTTCAACTCTCGGCTCTGATGCTCTCAACGCGGGCTTGATCGCGGGCCTCATCGGCCTCGCGCTGGTTTCGCTCTACCTGATTGCCTATTACCGGTATCTCGGAGTGATCGCCATCTTGAGTCTGGCCATCAGCGGTGCAGTGCTGTGGACGGTGATCGCCTGGTTGGGTGAAAGCAAAGGTCTGGCCTTGACGTTGGCTGGGGTTACCGGGTTAATCGTTTCGATTGGTGTGTCGGTGGATTCCAACGTCGTCTATTTCGAAAACATCAAAGAGGAGGTGCGGGCCGGACGTCCACTGCGAGCCTCGGTGAACCGGGCGTTCCCGTCGGCGTTTTCGACCATCGTCAAAGCCGACGTAGCCAGCCTGATCGCGGCCGTTGTGCTCTACATGCTGACGGTCGGGCAGGTCCGCGGGTTTGCGTTGTTCCTTGGTCTGGCCACCGTGCTTGACCTGATCGCCACCTATTTCTTTATGGGTCCGGCGGTGCGATTGCTCGTTGAACGCGACGGGGGACTGGTGGACAAACCCCGACGACTGGGTATTCCCGCATCGGAGGTCGAGTCATGAACGCATTGCGCAAGCTCTACCGAGGAGAACAGTTCTACGACTTCCCGAAGCTTTGGAAACGGGCGTTGGTGCTGTCGTCGCTGGCCGTGGTGGTCAGCTTGGGCGCCCTCGTCTTCGACGGGCTGAACCGTGGCATCGAGTTCGTTGGTGGAACCAGCTGGGAAGTATCCGCTCCCGATCTGAGCGTCGCTGAGGTGCGTTCGGCGTTGGGAGGCACCGACGCGGCGGCTGGCAAAATCCAGTCAGTGGGGGTTGATGCGATCCGAGTACGGGCCGACGTCGATGGCCAAGACGCGGTGCTCGCCGTGACCGAACGCCTCGCCGACCTCGCCGAGGTGGACACCACCGAGGTGAGTGTGACCACGGTTGGCCCGTCTTGGGGTGGCCAGATCACCTCCAAGGCACGCAACGCGCTGATCTGGTTTTTCGCGCTTGTCGCCGTCTACATCGCGGTTCGACTCGAATGGAAGATGGCGGTCGGTGCGCTGGTGGCGGTCGCCCACGACATCGTGATCTCGGTTGGCGTGTATGCGGTGTTTCAGTTTGAGGTCACACCCGCCACCGTCATTGCCTTCCTCACCATCATGGGGTATTCGCTCTACGACACGATCGTGGTCTTCGACAAAGTCCATGAGATCAGCGGGCGCCTGACCACCACCGGCCGCTACACCTACACCGAGATGATGAACCAGGCACTGAATCAGGTGCTGATGCGCTCGATCAACACGTCAATCACGTCGATTTTGCCGGTGCTGTCGATGCTGGTTGTTGGCTCGCTCTTCCTTGGGGCTCTGACCCTGCAGGAGTTCTCGATCGCGTTGCTGATCGGCCTGATCGTCGGCTCGTATTCTTCGTTGTTCGTCGCGGCGTCGCTTGTCGGGATGATGAAAGAACGAGAACCGCAGTACCGGGCGCTCGCCGAAAAGGTCCGCCAACGCAGCGGAACGGTGGAAACCCGACCGATCAGCGATGATGATGTCACCGCCGCGGCGTCGTCGCCGCGCCGATCGGCCACCGGCCGTCAGCCGAGCAACCGACCGGTGAACTCGCCGCTTCGCTCCGGCCAACCCCCCAAGCCGAGGAAGAAGAAGAAGCGCTAGAGCGGCTACCGTACGGACATGAGCAAGTTGTCGCTTGCCGATGTCGCCGGCCTTATCCGAACCGTTCCGGATTATCCAGAACCAGGGGTTCTGTTTCGCGACATCACCCCGTTGTTGGCTGACGGCCCGGGTCTGCGGGCCACGGTCGAAGCATTAGCTGGACCATGGCAAGACCCGGCCGGTGACCAGCTGGTCATTCACAAAGTGGCGGCGATCGAAGCTCGGGGTTTCATCTTGGGGGTACCCGTTGCGCTGGAGCTCGGTGCCGGATTCGTTCCGGTACGAAAAGCCGGCAAGCTTCCTGGCCCTACCGTCTCGGCGTCTTACGGCCTTGAGTACGGCACCGACACCATCGAGATGCACGAGGACGCGGTGGCGCCCGGGGATCGGGTGCTGATCCTTGACGATGTGTTGGCCACTGGCGGAACAGCTCAGGCCACCGCCGACCTGATTGTCTCACTGGGGGCCACGGTGGTTGGTTTCTCGTTCCTGTTGGAACTGGTTGCGCTTGCTGGCCGTACACGGCTCGGTGAGCATCGAATCGAGTCGTTGTTGATGGTGGAGGACTAGATGGCAACCGTGACTCGAGTTCTTCCTTGGCGCCGGGCTGCTAACCGGCCACCGTCGGCGGCGCTGGCCGGGTTGCTTGAGACGTACCGGTCACGCCACCCACGGTCGTCCACCGAAATGATCGAACGAGCTTTCGCGGTCGCCGAGGAGGCCCATCGCGGCCAGACCCGCAAATCGGGTGAACCGTACGTGCTGCATCCGGTTGCGGTGGCCACCATCGTGGCCCGCCAAGGACTCGACGACGTAACCGTCGCCGCCGCGCTGCTTCACGACGCCGTGGAGGACACCGCACTCGACCTTGAACAGCTCGAAAAGGAATTCGGCAGCGAGGTGATGGCGATCGTTGACGGCGTCACCAAACTCGACCGGGTCAAATACGACAGCAAGGAGATGCAGCAGGCGGCAACGATGCGAAAGATGATCGTGGCCATCGCGCAAGACCTTCGGGTGTTGATCATCAAATTGGCGGATCGCCTGCACAATCTCGAAACGATTGCGGCGATGCCAGAGTTCAAACGGGAACGAACCGCTCGAGAAACCCTTGATGTGTACGCGCCGCTGGCGCACCGCCTCGGGATGCAGGAAATGAAGATGCAGTTGGAGGATCTGTCCTTCGCTTCGCTGCATCCCCGTCGGTACGCCGAAATCGACCAGATGATTCAGGAACTCGCCCCCGAACGAGGGATCTTTTTGACGCAGGTCGTTGGTGAAGTGCAGGACCGGTTAGAAGAGTTGGGGATCAACGCCACGGTCGAAGGACGCCCAAAGCACCTCTGGTCGATTTACGAAAAGATGGTGGTGAAAGGCCGGTCGTTTGACGAGATCTACGACCTGGTGGCGATCCGGGTTATCTGCGAGTCGGTTCGTGATTGTTACGGCGCGTTGGGGTCCATCCATTCGACCTGGAGGCCGGTGCAGGGCCGGTTCAAGGACTACATCGCGATGCCCAAGTTCAACCTTTACCAGTCGCTGCACACGACAGTGGTTGGTCCGCAGGGCAAATCGCTGGAGGTGCAGCTTCGTACCCGTGAGATGCATGCTCGGGCCGAGTTCGGGGTGGCCGCCCACTGGGACTACAAGAACGAATCTCCTGGTGGTGAACTGGCCTGGCTAAACCGGATCGTTGAATGGCAGCAGGAAACCTCCGACCCGAGCGAGTTCATGTCGAACCTCAAGTTCGACCTCGATCAAGACGAGGTGTTCGTGTTCACCCCGAAGGGCAAAGTGGTGGAACTGCCCCTCGGAGCGACCCCGGTGGATTTTGCGTACGCCATTCACACCGACGTCGGTCACAGCTGTGTGGGATCGAAAGTCAACGGTCGGATGGTGGCGTTAGAAACCCGACTTTCTTCCGGTGACACCGTCGAAGTGTTGACGTCCAAAATGGACGGAGCCGGACCGAGCCGCGACTGGCTGACCTTCGTTGCGAGCCGTCGGGCGTCCAACAAGATCAAACAGTGGTACACCCGGGAACGGCGAGAAGATGCCATCGAGGAAGGGCGTGAGGACCTGATTCAGGCGCTGCGCCGTGAAGGTCTCGCCGCTCGGCGAATCCTCAAAGAAGCGGTGTTCCAGCGGGTACTGGAGTCGATGAACTACAGCGACGAAGACGCGTTGTTCGCGGCGGTCGGGGAACACCACGTCACGGCGGGAACGGTGGCCGAACGGATCGGTCGGGAACTGCGCGGGGAAGCAGGCGACGGCGACGTTCCCGACATTGAACGGCTCCCGGCGACGGTGTCGCGCCGCCGAGGCAATCGCCGCCGACCGGAGCAGGGTTCCGGTGTGCACGTCGAAGGGCTCGACGACATTCTGATTCGCTTGTCGCGTTGTTGTTCACCGGTTCCACCCGACGAGATCATCGGTTTTGTCACTCGGGGGCGTGGAGTTTCGGTGCACCGAAGCGACTGCCTCAACGCAGCCGAGCTGTCCGCGGAGCGGCTGATCGAAGTCGAATGGGATTCGCAACACACCGGCCAGTTCCAGACCACGATCGAAGTGCGGGCCTTGGATCGCAGCATGCTGCTGGTTGATGTCGCCCGGGTGCTGGCCGACCACGGGCTGAACGTGGCCAGCGTGTCGACCGAGACCGGCGACGATCAGGTCGCCAAGATGCGGTTCGATTTCGAGCTGGCCGATGTCAGCCAGCTCGAAGCGGTGCTGTCGTCGCTGTACGGGGTGCGGTCGGTCTATGAGGCCTACCGGGTGGTCCCCGGTGTGGTGGGGTCCTGATTGTTCGTTGGGTGTTTGCGATGTATCAGCAACGCCCGCAGGGTGCGCCGGTAGCCTGACGGTTCGTGGCTGAGCCAACTTTTCGTGCCCCGAAAGGCACCCGTGACATTCTCCCGCCCGAATCTTCCCGGCGGCGTGCGCTGATCGACGCGTTTGCGGTTCGGGCCAGCCAGGCTGGCTTCGGCGAAGTCATGTCCCCGATCTTTGAAGACCTCGGGGTGTTCAAACGCCTCGGGGAATCCACCGATGTTGTCACCAAAGAAATGTTCGATTTCTTTGACAAAGGCGACCCTCCGCAGCATCTGGCGCTGCGTCCCGAACTCACCGCGAGCGTCTGCCGGGCCTACGCCGAACACCGGCCGACTCCACCTTGGAAAGTTTGGTACGAAGGTCCCCAATTTCGCTACGAGCAGCCGCAGGCCGGCCGTTACCGGCAGTTCAGTCAGGTTGGGGTCGAAACGCTCGGTAGCGACGACCCGCAGGTCGATGTTGACACCATCGTGTTGGGGTGGCGTTTCTATCAGTCGTTGGGGCTGAGTCAGGTCACGTTGCTGCTCAACAGCCTCGGTGACGCCAGCTGTCGTCCCGCCTATTTGGACGCGTTGCGCAGCTATCTAGAAGCGAACGCGGAGAACCTTTCACCGCAGAGCCAGACCACGCTGGAACGCAACCCGTTGCGAGTGTTGGACTCGAAACGTGCCGAAGATCAGGCGGTGATCGCCGCTGCGCCGTTGATGGTCGATTTTTTGAGCGACGAAACCGCCGAGCATTTCGCGGCGGTGCGCTCCGGGCTCGATCAGGTCGGTGTGCCCTATGAGATCTCACCTCGGTTGGTTCGCGGCCTCGACTACTACACCCGGACCACGTTCGAATTCGCGGCGGAGGCGTTGACCAGCGCCCAGAACGCAGTGGGGGGCGGGGGCCGCTACGACGGGTTAGTGGAAGCTCTGGGTGGACCGTCAACTCCGGGTATCGGTTTTGCGCTGGGCGTGGATCGGATTTTGTTGGCCTGCGACGCCGAAGGAGTGTTCGACACTCCGGCGGCGGCCGTGAAAGTGTTCGTGGTTGACGTCACCGAAAGCAACGAAGGACTCAAGGTCTGCGAGCAGCTTCGAGCCGCGGGTATCGGAGCAGATCGGGCTTATGGCGGCCGTTCGATGAAAGCCCAGATGAAAGTCGCTGACCGCTCCGGAGCGCCGCTAGCGGCCATCATTGGCGACGACGAATTGGCTTCCGGTGAGATCACCGTGCGGGACCTTCGTGGCGACTCCGGTCAGCACCGGGTTTCTCGCGACCAGCTCGTCGCAACCATCCAGCGGCTGGTTTGACCCCTAGCCTGAACCGGTTCACCGGCTGACGATTTTCTCGAAGTCATCTACCCTCTGCCCAAACAAGAAAGCAACGAGCTATCACCATGCAGGACCTTCCCACCTCGATGCGCACCGACATGTGCGGAACGCTCACGGCTGCTGACGCCGGCCGAACCGTGTCGGTCTGCGGCTGGGTAGACCGGCGCCGGGAACACGGCGAACATTTGGCTTTTATTGATCTGCGCGATCACACCGGAGTGATCCAATGTGTCGTCAACTCCAGCCACGATCTTCGCAGCGAATATGTCGCCCGGATGACCGGCCTGGTGCGTCCCCGTCCCGGTGAAACCGCCAACGCCGACCTTGCGACCGGTGAAGTGGAAATTGAAGTCACCGAGATCGAGATTCTGGCCGAAGCCGAACCGCCGCCGTTCCCGGTCAACGACCGGATCGACGTTGACGAAACGATCCGGCTCCGTCACCGGTACGTGGACCTTCGCAAGGAACGGCTCCAACGCAACCTTCGGACCCGGGCCCGGGTCAACAGTGCGATCCGTGCTGGCATGGAAGAGCAGGGGTTCGTGGAAATCGAAACCCCGATGTTGATCGCGTCGACGCCGGAAGGGGCCCGAGACTTCGTGGTCCCGTCTCGGAAAGAACCCGGGAGCTTCTACGCCCTTCCGCAAAGCCCCCAATTGTTTAAGCAGCTGTGCATGGTGGGTGGCATCGACCGCTACTACCAGATCGCTCGGTGTCTGCGAGACGAGGACCTTCGCGCCGATCGCCAGTTCGAGTTCATGCAACTCGACGCCGAGATGAGTTTCGTGTCACAAGAAGACGTGTTCACCGCGATCAGCCACGCGGTGGCCAACGCGGTGGAGGCCGTCACCGGTGAACGCCCCGGTGATTTCGAACGCATGACTTGGCAGGAAGCGATGGAACGCTTCGGTTCCGACAAACCCGACACCCGGTTCGGTATGGAACTCGTTGAGCTCACCGAAGTGTTCGATGGCACCGAGGCGCGGGTGTTTCAGGCCCCCTGTGTGAAGGGGATCCGGATGCCCGACGGGGTCGCGGCCCTGAGTCGTAACCAGATCGACGCGCTGGTTGAGACCTGTCAACGCTGGGGGGCCAAAGGCCTGGCCTGGATGAAGGTGGTCGATGGGGAGAACGGACCGGCGCTCGATGCCGGTGTCGCGAAGTTCCTTTCCGAACCCGAATCGAAGGCGGTCATCAACGCGCTTGAAGCCGAACCGGGCGACATGGTGTTTCTGATCGCCGACACCCGGCGGGTTGTTCGTCACGTGCTCGGATTGTTGCGTCTCGAACTGGGACGGCCCCCGGTCAACGAAGGTGGTCTGCATTTCTTGTGGGTGGTGGATTTCCCGCTGTTTGAAACCATCGCCGACAACGGGTCACCGGTGCCGGCTCACCACCCGTTCACCATGCCCCACGTTGACGACATGGATCTGCTCGGCGCGTCCGGGGAGACCCTCCTCGATGTCCGCTCGCAGGCTTACGACCTGGTGCTGAACGGTTGGGAACTTGGTTCGGGTTCGATCCGGATCAACCGGTCCGATATCCAGAACCGCATCTTCGAACTGCTCGGGATCGGTGAAGCCGAACGGCAAGCCAAGTTCGGGTTCCTGCTCGACGCGTTCCGGTTCGGTGCCCCGCCGCACGGCGGTTTCGCGTTCGGTATCGACCGCCTGACCGCGTTGCTGCTCGGCGAAACCAACATCCGTGAAGTGATCGCGTTTCCCAAGACCCAATCGGGGGCCGATCCGCTCACCAGCGCACCGTCACCGATCGACAGCGCCCACCTCGAAGAACTCGGGATTCGGACCCTTCCTCCCGCCACCTGAGAGCCGCAGAGGCCAGGCCGTGACGGTGTTGGATTATCGACGGGTGTTGGTCGGGCCGCCGCAGAGCTAGGGTCCGATCGTGAGCGACGACCTCTTCAGTGCGGCTGCAGATCAGCGACTGGCCGGACGTTCACCGTTGGCGGCACGACTGCGGCCCATCAACCTCGATGAGGTGGTGGGTCAAGAACACCTCCTCGCCCCCGGGCGGCCGTTGCGGGCGCTGATCGAAAGCGACCGGTTGTCATCGGTGATCTTCTGGGGCCCCCCGGGAACCGGGAAGACGTCGCTGGCCCGCCTGATTGCCTCCACCACCGACAAGACATTCGCGGAACTTTCGGCGGTGACCGCCACCGTCAAAGATGTTCGTGAACAAATCGCGGCTGCTCGCCAACGACTCGGTGAGCGGGGGGCCGGCACGATCCTTTTTCTCGACGAGGTGCACCGGTTCAACAAAGCCCAGCAGGACACGCTGCTGCCCGCAGTAGAAGACGGACTGATCGTGCTGATCGGGGCTACCACCGAGAACCCCCATTTCGAAGTCAACCCTCCGCTCATGTCGCGATCCACCTTGTTTCGGTTGCACGCACTGACCGAGGCCGCCATCGTCACCTTGATCGACCGAGGGCTTGACGTCGAAGGCGCCGGGGCCGACGACGACGCCCGAAACCATCTCGCCGCGCAATCGGGTGGGGATGGTCGACACGCCCTGACCAGTGTCGAGGTGGCTGTTGCGTTGGCGGCTCAGCGAGGACGACCAATCCATGTGACCCTGGCCGACGCTGAGGGTGCGGTGGACGCGAAAGCTGTCCGCTACGGCCGCGACGGTCACTATGACGTGATCAGTGCCTTCATCAAAAGCATCCGCGGCTCAGATGCCGACGCCGGTTTGTACTGGTTAGCCCGAATGCTTGCCGCCGGGGAGGACGCTCGTTTCATCGCCCGCCGGTTGGTGATCCTCGCCTCTGAAGACATCGGAATGGCCGATCCGCAGGCCCTGTTGATCGCTGACGCGGCGGCCCGGGCCGTTGAGTTCGTAGGCCTTCCCGAGGCGCAACTCAACCTGGCCCACGCCGTGGTTCACCTCGCTACCTCACCCAAATCGAACCGGGTGACGGTGGGGTTGGGGGCCGCACAACGAGCAGCTCGTCAAGCCGGAACGGGGGACGTACCAGCCCCGCTGCGCGACGGTCACTATCAGGGAGCCGAGTCGCTCGGACATGGGGTCGGCTACCGCTACCCCCACGATGAACCGTCGGGGTGGAGTGACCAGCAGTACCTGCCGGACGAACTGGTTGGTGAACAGTTCTACCGGCCGTCAGCGCATGGTCGAGAAGGTCGACTTCGGCTCTGGTGGCCAGGTCATCAACCCACCGACGACGAGACGTCGGAATCCGAGGGGACTCTTTGATTGACTGGGGTAATGCGTTGGGGATTGACTGGGGCTATGAGAAGGGTTCGGACCGATGAGCGCAACTGACCTTGCCGCAGTGATCGTCACCGTTATCTGTCTGGTCGTGGTGGTTGTCTTGGTGCTGGCGGTGCAGGCCATCGTGTCAACGCTGCGAGAACTGCGAGCAACGGTCGACCAGCTGCGGGCCAGCACCCTTCCCCTCGTTGAGGACCTTCACAGCACCGTCAACCGGGCCAGCAGCGAACTTGACCGGGTCGATGGGGTGATCGATCGGGCCGAACGGATCACGGCAACGGCCGATGTGGCCTCACGGTTGGCCTACCGGGCAGTTGCCCCTCCGGTGATCAAAACCCTGTCGGCGGTGGCTGGTGCCGGACGCGCCACCCGGGTGCTGATGCGCCCCCGCCGTGGAGTGATCGAAACCCGAGGACGGCGATGATGAAACGGCTTTTCTGGATGGTTGTCGGGTACAGCTTGGGGTTGGCCACTGGCTGGTACGTGCAACGACGGGTCAAACGCACGGTGGAGCGTTTTGCTCCCGAACAGGTCCGCAACGATGTCACCGATCGCAGCCGCCAAGCGGTCGATCGGGCGTTGACCGTGGTTGACGATCTGCGGGACGCGGCCAGCGAAGGGCTCAACGCTATGCGGGAGGAACGCTCCATGCTGCTGGCCGAGTTTGCCGAAGATGAAGCGTTGCATATCGGTCCCGCCCGGCGGATCTCGGTGCGGCGTCGAACTATCCGGACGCGACGACCGGGAACCGATTTTCGACCCGAAGGTCGATCCGGTACTGGGCGCAAACCATCGCGGTAGGCTGTCGGCCTCATGAAGGCCAACGAAGTACGTAAGGCGTTTGTCGACTTTTTCGTCGAGCGGGCGCACACCCAGCAACCATCGGCGTCGTTGATCCCCCACGATCCGACGCTGCTGTTCACCGTGGCCGGGATGGTGCCGTTCAAGACCTATTTCACCGGTGAGGAAACCCCACCGTTCGACCGGGCGGTCACCGTTCAGAAATGTGTTCGAGCCGGCGGCAAGCACAACGACCTCGATGAGATTGGCCGCACCGCGAGGCACCTGACGTTCTTCGAGATGATGGGGAACTTCAGTTTCGGGGACTATTTCAAAGAAGACGCCTGCCGCTGGGCGTGGGAGTTCGTGACCGACGTTTTGGGGTTGGACCCGGATCGACTGTGGGTGACCGTTCACCTTTCCGATGATGAAGCGGCCGCGATCTGGCAACACCAGGTCGGGGTTCCGGCCGAACGGATCCAGCGCCTCGACGAGGACAACTATTGGAAGATGGGCGATGTCGGACCTTGCGGCCCGTGCTCGGAGATCTTCTGGGATAAAGGACCGGAGTACGGGGCCGATGGAGGACCCGCCGAAGGTGGCGAAGATCGGTTCATTGAGATCTGGAACCTGGTGTTCATGCAGTTCGACCAGCAGGCCGATGGTTCGAAGGTGCCGTTGCCGAAACCGTCGATCGACACCGGTATGGGTCTTGAACGCACCGTTTCGGTCCTGCAAGGGGTTGACTCGGTGTGGAACACCGACGAACTTTCAGCACTGCAATCGGCTGCGGCGCGACTCACCGGTCTCGACCTCGCCACTGCCGATCCCGAACAGATGGTGTCGCTGCGGATCCTCGCCGACCATGCCCGTTCGACGTCGCTGCTGGTCAGCGACGGAGTGTTCCCGTCCAATGAGGCGCGGGGTTATGTGCTTCGTCGCATTCTGCGTCGGGCGGTTCGTCACGCCTACCTGTTGGGGGTCGAGACGCCAGTGATGGGGGGCATGGTTGACGCGGTGGTCGAGATCATGGGCGCGGACTACCCCGAAATCGTTGAGAACCATTCGTTTGTCCGAGATGTGATCGACCGGGAAGAAACCCGTTTCCGGGTCACGCTTCGAAAAGGGCAAGCCATCCTCGACGAACAACTCGATGGGCTGAAGGCAGGTGAAGCGCTGGCCGGTGATGTGGCGTTCTTGCTGCACGACACTTACGGGTTCCCGCTGGAAGTAACCGAAGAAATTGCTGCCGAACGACAACTGGTGGTTGACACCGAAGGATTCGGTCGGGCGATGGCCGAACAGCAACGGCAGGCCAAAGAGGCGCGCAAAGTCGCGGCGACCGGTGATGTCAGCCACCTGATTGGGTTGGTCGACGCCCATGGCGAAACGGTCTTTACCGGTCGCGACGAGGTAACGACCGAAGCCACCGTGCTCTACGTCGACGACGAAGTGCTGGTTTTGGATCGGACCCCGTTCTACGCCGAGTCCGGTGGCCAGGTTGGCGACACTGGCCTGATCGTCGCC
>Ga0075474_10000559_pt1 | contig 14502 bp, 16 predicted proteins | sample DEB08_DNA_2_FD_71485 | JGI IMG/M metagenome (GOLD analysis project Ga0075474, IMG submission 71485) | Aqueous microbial communities from the Delaware River and Bay under freshwater to marine salinity gradient to study organic matter... | ecosystem: Environmental > Aquatic > Marine > Coastal ...
GCAGCCGACGCGATCGAGGACGGCCTGGACATCAAGGCCCTGCTGTCGGACAAGCGATTGAGGCGCAAGTGGCGCGCGAAGATCGAGCGTCCGCTGCCCCCGACGCCCCGCGACGACAGCCCCCCGCCGCCCGGCCTCGAAGACATCGTGGACCCCGTCCACAATGCCGAGGCCCCGCCGCCAGGAGATCCGGCGCGGGATCGAATAGAATGGTGGGCCCCGCGCATCCTGGGCACCGTCGACAATCACATCGCGGCGATCCCGTACAACGGCTCACACATCGAATTGATGCAGTCTCGCAAGTTGACCAAGAGCGATTTGATGAACCTCGCCCGCAAAGACAGATACTGGGCATCGACCCACCCCGGAGTAGAGCGGAACGGAATTTTGGAGCCCGACTGGGATACCGCGATCAACGATCTGCAGGACGACGCCCGCAAGCTGGGCGATTTCGAGGCCCACAACATTCGGCGGCGGGGGGTGTGGATTGATGCCGACGGCAAGCTGCTGTTTAACAGCGGCGGGGCGCTGCACGACATCAGTCTGTACGACGGATCCGAGCCGACCCCCGAGCCGATCCCGCTGTCGCACCACCAGGGGCATTACGCGTATATCGGCGGGCCCGACCTGAACCAATTTGTCGCGCCCCCCGGCGAGGGGCTGACAGCCGCCGAGGGTCTGCAACTGGTCGATATTCTCAAGGAGGTTTCCTGGTCCAACGTGATGTCCAGCCGCCTCCTCGCCGGGTGGATCTTCGCCGCCCCGATCTGCGGCGTGCTGGACTGGCGATCCCACATCTGGCTGACGGGGCCCCACGGGTCCGGCAAGTCGACGCTGCTGCAGAAAGTGATCATCCCCCTACTGAACAATATGGTCCGCGCGTTCGAGGGTGGGTCCACCGGCGCTGGCGTCCGTCAGGATCTGAAATCCGACGCGCTCGCGGTGGTCTACGACGAGGCCGAGGCCGAGAAGGGCCGCAACCAATCGAACTTCAAAACGACCATGGAACAGATCCTTGACTTGGCGCGGGTATCATCGTCGAGCGCGGGCGGACGCGTCGTGAAGGGCACCGGCACCCAGACGGGGGCGATGTCGTATTTCCTACATTCGATGTTTTGTTTTTCGTCGATCGTCATCGACATCGAGAACGCCGCCGACGACAGTCGGATCACGCGCCTGGAGATCATGAAGAACACCAACATGGACGCCGAGGATTCGTTCCAGCGGTTCCAGCAGTTGATCCACCAAACGATCACGGTATCGTATCGCCGCCGGTTTTTGCGACGCTGCATGGATCAGGCTCCGTACATCCGCAAGAACGCGGAAATTTTCAGCGAGATCCTGTCGCGAATACTGCAGAACCGTCGGTCTGCGGACCAGTTATCAACGCTGGTCGCGGGGTACTTTGGGCTCGTCAAGGGCGGTCTGGTCAGCCGGGAGCAGGCCGAGAAATTCTGCACCGGCCTGCCGTGGCACGAGGCGACGAGCCAGGAGTTGGCCAAGGACGACGACAGCGCCCTGTGGGCGATATTGAATTTCAAGGTCCGCGTCGACCTGCAGCACGGGGCGAAGACCTTCGCGATTAAAGAGCTGGCGTCGATGGCCGGTGGCGAGATTATCGACGATGCCGTCACCCAGAAACTGGCGAAGGACACGCTCCGGTCCTGGGACATTAGATACATCAGCCCGTCAGAGGCGCGGATTGAGGGGTTCGGGCAGGATGGGCTCCTGATCGACCCGAGGGGGTCGGCGGCTCAGGGCGGGTTGAAGGGCACCCGATACATGAACGCGGCAAAAGAGATGCTGCAGCGACGCGGGGGGGAGGCATGGAAGCCCTCCAAAGTCGGGCGAGGACGCGTCGCGAAAACCGTGCGGGCCGTGTTCATGCCGATGGATATCGTGACCGGAGAGGGAGAAGACAATGACGAAGAATGATGACGAAACTTATATCCTCTACGAGGGTGAGATGGTCATGGTAGAGCAGGCCGCGAACGGCATGATCATCAAGGTGGGGCCGGAGTTAAACTTCGGCAAAGCGCCCCGCATGACGTTCGTTGCGGAGAATGAAGACCGGGCCCGCTTCGTCATGGGGCGATTGCTAACCGACGATGGCTGGGTCTCGGACAGTTATATTTTCAAGGACGATGACGAGGAGGATGACAATGACGAAGAATGAAGAGGTCGGCGAGTTCCTGGCTGCCTGGGACAACGGTGAGGGCTGCGAGGTGGCCGAGATCGGGTCAGTCGGCCCAGCGGTCGAACAGTGCCTGTGGATCATCGCGATGGAGATGCTGCGCGAGAGCCTGCACAAGAAGGCCCCCGAGAGCGGAATAATCCCGCCCGCGATGTCCTACCCCCAGGCCCTGCAGGTCACGAACTATCTGATCGCCAGCGACGAGCAGAAGACCCGGGCCGCGACCGAGGCACACCGGATCTGGTGCATGGGCCCGCGCGCCTATCTCAAGGCGCGTAAGAAGGAAGGCAAGCGGGTCATCATGATCCAGCGCGCGTTCCCGCTCTGCCCCCCGACCGCCCCGGTGGAGTCGATGCGAGACTGGACCGAGGAGGTTCTCCGCGAATGGGCGGACCTGCGGGCCAAGATCGGCCCGGGGGGGATGGGCCTCCCGCCCGAGCAGGTCATGGAGCAGTTGGCGATCGTGTCGGGCCGGATGTCGCTGGTCCTGAAACAATTCCTAGAGAGCCTGGAGGCGTTCGACGATGCAGAAGAAGAAGCGTGAAGGCGGATGGGTCGGCGCGTCGCGCGTGAACCCGCTCGGCCTGCAGATAGTCGAGCTGATGTATCCCGACACATTGGTCATGCCATCGGGCATCGCCCAGATGCCAAAGGGCACCGCGAACGAGGGGCTCTATATATCGTGGCGGTTGCTCTCGATGCTGCCGCCGCTCGGGGCATGGATGGTCATGTGGCGGGTCGGGCACGATCGGTCCGGGGAGATCGAACACGGGGTGTCCATGTGTCAGCGTATCGAGATGCACAAGCGAGGCGCATCCGGCGCTGCGTCGCCCAGCACGATGCTGCAGTAAAAAATAGGCCCCCGCGAAGGGGGCCAGTTGGGGGAGGATGCGCCCATGGGGTGGGCAGGGGAATTATGCCTCGGTTACGCTCTCGCGGTCAACCACCCACCCGAACGAGGACCAGCGGGCGAACGTCGGCTCCCAGGACGCGTTGATGGCAATGCTTGCAAGCGTGACCGTCCTGCGGCCTGTATAATCGTCATTGACGATCGCCCAGGCACTTTGGCTATCCAGCGGGAAGCACTGGTCGGAGCGGAGCATGTCGGCGGGGAAGGTGCCCTTGCCGCTCACCGTGAATTTAATCCAGGTTCTATTCGTCATCGTCGTTCTCCTCGTTTTCGGTCGCGATCCACCAGAACCCGACCTTGTTGCCATTGGCGTCGCGGATGTCGAACCCGGTGTTAAGATCGCCCAGGTTCCGTATTGCGCCCTCCAGGATGCGACGGATCGCGGCCTCGGGGTCTTCCACCATCGCAGCGTTGCCGCTGTCGATCTGGAGTTGGAATTTTACGTTGGTGATCATTGGGTCGCCTCCACGTTGATCTTGCGCTTCCACAGTGCAAACAACCCGACCGGCTGCTTGTCGTAGCGGAACTCTCCGCTCTCCAATTCGACATCGACGAAGTTGGTGCTGCGCGTCTTCACGACGCGGTAGACGGTGGTCTCGACGACGGCGTTGTTGCTGCGGACGAGGTCTCCGACCTTGAAACGGTTCATGTCAATCTCCTCAGTGGCGGGCGGGCCGGAGCCCGCCCTGGTTGATTAAGCGGTGAGAGCCTTGAACTGCTTCTCGCTCACGAACTGGTTGTCGACGTAGATCCGCGCCGGGAACTGGTTGAAGGGGGTGCCGCGCGAGGACACCTTGAAGACCACCTGCTGGTCGACGCGGACGCTCTGGCCCTTCAGCTTGCCACGGATCGTGAACGCCGCGCCGCGCACGTTGATCAACTCGACGCTATCCAGATCGGACAGCTTCTTCTCCAGCTTGGCGACGAAGCTGTCGACCTGCGCCTCCGCCTGCCTCCGGCACGTTTCGGTCAGATACTCTGCGCGGATCTTCTTGGGGGAGCCGAAACGGCAACTATTGTCGAATGAAGAGGTCGGCGAGTTCGCAGCGGTCAAGAAGTCCCCGACGATCTTCAGGCGCGTTTTCGTGCGCTCGTGCAGGATGATCTCGTCGCGATCGGCATCCTTGCGGGGCTTCCACCCCAGGCCCGTGCCGTAGCTGTCACCGTGGTCAGCGTGTAGCCGGTTCAGGATGTTGGTGTAATACTCGACCTGATCCGCCTGGATCTGCGGGACGATCTGGTTGAATGCGTCGCGAAGTTCAGTAATCTTGGTCATGTCGTCTCTCCCTGGTGTTTGTTGATCTACACACACTGTATAGATTTCTGAAGGGCGGTCTATATTTTTTTTCACAATTTTTGTGATTTTTTTTGTTGACCCTCTCGGGGCAATCTATACAGTGTGTGTAGATCAAACGGGAGATACGAGATGACCATCCGCAAAGTCGCCAAAGGCTGGTACACCGCAACCGCGAAGGCCTGGGACATCAACGACACCACCGAGCTGCACTTTGACGTGTGGAAGTTCGAGACCGGGAAGTACGCTGACTGGACCGTCTCCTGGCGCGACAGCTCGACCCTGAACCGCGACATCCAGGCGAAGATCACTTCCTTCGATAGCTGCGCCGCCGCCAAGAAGTATGCCGTCGCGCTCGCCGAGGCCGTGCAGAGCGGTGCCGACGTGGTCGACCCCGCGCCCTTCGAGGAGTTCAGCCGCCTGACGTTCGGTTTCGAGACCGACCGCTGGAACCAAGTGACCGACAGTTTCAACCAAAGCGCCTCCCTCTAGGGGCGCTCGGACTGGGAGAGTGATTATGACCACCGTCCTGCACGTCAACGCGATGAACATCCGGCGCAACATCAAGAGAGAACCCGCCGACCGCCTACCGGTCGTGCGGGCCGAGGCCGACGGCGAAACCGTATACGGGGACCGCGCCGCAATCATGGTGGATGGCCAGCCGGTCGCGTGGCTGATCTACAGTCCCGACAACCCGCGCGCCTGCGGGGCCAGGGTGTGGATCGAAACCGAACACGATGTGGTGGTGATGGACGCCTAAGCAGTCAGTCTCGGCTGCAGCGCCTCGACGTACTTGTCCATGGAGTGATCCAGGAACCCGCGCGCGGTGACCCGGATCACTCCGAACCCGTGGGCGGACCAGATCTCTTGCAGGACGGTCAGGGCGAACGGCGAACGGTAGATCTGCCCCTTCGACCCGATGAACCGCATGTCGCCACCGTGGCGGAAATTCATCGTCCACAGAGGAACGCGCGCCACCGGGTCCGCGAGGTTCACATAGCGCCGCCAGGGGATCGGGTCCAGGATCAGCACCAACTGGGCATCACCAACACGCGGCTGACCGAACGTGACGACAGCGCGCACGGTGCCCTTCTGGCTGTAGTGGACAGCGGCGGCGGCCAATACCGCGAGCGCGCCACCCAGGCTGTGGCCAGTGAATATCACCGGCATGCCCGTCATTTCGATTGTTGCGGTTAATTCTGCCCAGATCGGATCCAGCGCCCCCTTGAAGCCACGGTGGACCTTGGCGGGCCCAAACGCGTCGGACTGGGTCTTGCGGAACCGCATATCCGACCGCAGATCCGTCAGGCTTGTGGGTTCGGTCCCCCGGAACGCGATGATAATGACGTCGTCGTGGACAAAACCATAGGCCTCGGTGCCATCGGCGTGCAGTACGACAACCGGCACCCCGCACGCCTCACGGACGCTTGCCGGATCCTGGTAGGCGAGCGCCGAATAGCGTGCGAGGAGGTGATCGTCGACGATCATTGATCACGGGCAGTACGTGTACGAGTTGTCGCCGCGAACGTGTTCGGCGACGTTGTCTGCCCGCTTCTTGCCCTTATCGGAGAGGCTCGGGCAGATCACCTCGGTCTTCACCGCGCGGTAGGCCTCGATGACCACCGGTGCCGCGAAACCGACGACAGCGGCGGCTCCACCGCCGCAGCCGGTCATGCCGATCGACGCGATGATTGCGAAGGGGATGTAGCGTTTCATTTCTTGGTCCTCCGTTTCGCGGCAGGCTTACCCGTTGAAGGAATGGTCCCCAGATCGAGAACCTTCTCCATCTTCGGCGCGGGCTTCGGCTCACGATAGGGGGCATAACCTCCCTTGCCGTCAGTCTTGAGGGCCTCCATCCGGTTGTTCTCAACGCCCGCGACGATCGACGCGTGGATCCACCCGCTGTTCGGATCACCCGGCACATAGTGTTCGAGGATCATCTGGTCGAACACCGGCACACCGCCGCTGATCATCCACTCGAACAGTTCGAGGTTGTCGACCAGGGGTACCTCGAAATCGACCGCGCACCCGGTCATGTGCTGGCTCTTCTTCGCGCCGCCGATCGCGGCGTTCAACGCCGGGCTCCGATACCAGCTTGACGGGGTGAAGGGGTATCCAAACCGATCACGCGGGTATTGCAGGATGTGCTGCGCGACCCGCGTAACATTCGCCATGCAACTCTGGGGGACGCTGTTATCGATCCCCAGGCGCGTGGCGGTGTGGGACTTCTCGGCCTCGTGGAGGCTGAAGTTTCTACTCAGTTGAGTAGGTATTTTCGCTTCGGGCATTTCGCCTCCAGAGTTGATGTGTCCACAGCTTACGCTTTCCCGGTTAACCACGCAACAACGGCGCTGAGGATCGACGTCGTGAACAGCCCATATATCCAATACACGGCGCGCTTGAATGGCCGGATCGTTTCCTTGCGCTCGAACGTCTCCATGCCGTTCTCGAAGCGCGCGTCAGCCCTGCTGACCGCATCCTGGATCATCTCGCGGACGGCGGTGTGGTCCCGGGAGTTCGACGCCTTCATGTCCGCGAACGCGTCCATAGTGCGTCTCTCCATGCCCTCCATGCCCTCTTTCAGGCTGTGGATACGCTCCTCTAGGACCGCGTTGCTGGGTGCCTTGTCATCAGTCATATCCTAGCCCTCTTTACTCGGCGCGACGATCTCCGGGATCGATGGCGTTAAATGAGGCCCGAACATATCGCCCTGCGCGACTTTACACCCCCAGGATTCAACAATAATCCACAACGTCCACGCGCGCGTTTGCGGGTCCGTTTCCGAGAACCAGAGATCACCCTCCCCATCAATGCCGACGAACGGTCGAATTGGATTGGGCGCGCTTCGGAGCGTGGATACGGGCAGGCATCTCGCCTGCAGATCGATGTTCATCCACCGGCCCGGCAATGCCTCGGGGAAGCGGTCTTGCGCGATGGATGACTGGATTATGCCGCACATCAATACGGCGAGTGCCAGTATTAAACCCTTCGTCATCACGCCCTCCCTGCTATCTCGGCTGCGGTCGTGGAGAATACGATTCCTCGTCGATGGTTGCGCTGATCGCCCCACGAGCGGCCCGCGACGGTACAGTAGCCGTCCCGACCGCCTCGGACAGAGCGCCACGCCTCTGCCCCGCGCGACGAACCTCGTCGGCCTTCCCGAACTTCGCAAGCGATGGGTCGGCCACAATGTCCATGACGTTCTCGCGGATGCGACCGGACTCGCCGGACACACCAGCCGCCGCCCGACGCATCCCTTGCGCGCCGGAACGCAGCCCCCCGAGCAGGGTATCCATGATGACCGCGCCCAGCTTCTGACTGGCGTCGTCGTTCATTCGCGGAGACGTCTGGCTCCCAGACAGAACCATATTGCTCGTCTCCTTCATCTGATCTTCCAGTGCCAGCCGTTCCATCATGCGCTTGTACCCCTTTTCAGTGGGGGCGACCATGCGGAGCACGTCCTGATACCACGGCGTCTGAGCAAGCTGCTTCGCGCCATCCAGGTTGCCTTTCCGGGTCGACAGCATCTGCTCTATCTGAGAGATCACGCCCAGGCGAAAAGCGTTCTTTTCTCCAACGCCGAACCCGTCCCACATGGACTGCATGTCGTCTATGTAGTCCTTGCCGCCACGCATCGCGTCCCGCCCCGCTTCCATGGCGGAAATTTCTGCGGATGGACCGGCCCACATGCTACGGGCCTTCTGATAGATCGACTCTGTCTCGCCCTCGTCCCACTTCGCGCCTGGGCCGGGCAGCACCAGATCACCGCCGTCTCCGGTCAGCGGAACCAGTTGCCGACTGCCGCCGTCACGGGCTGGCGCGGGCAGGGCCTTGTATTCGGGCTTGGCCTTCGGCACGCGGGTGGCGTCATCGAGTGCCTGCACGATTGTTCGCTTCGCGTCCAGGATAGCGCGGCCTCGCCCGTTCAGACGGCCTTGGTCATTTTTCGCTTTGGCGCTGTTAAGAAATTCATCCAGAGCGATCTTTATGTAATGCCATGTCTTGGTGTCCGGCACCGACTGGGTGCCGATGACGTTCCCGGCATCGTCCATGGTCAGCAACTTCTGCATGTTCTGCCACGCTTCGTCGTCCAGGCTGTCCATGGAGTCCCGGAGAGCCGTCCGAACCGTCGGGCGCTTCAGAAGATCCTCCAATTCCATGCTGAACGGCATCGGCATCTTCCAGGCTCGTTCGTAGAGTGGGCCCGCATCAGCCGACCTCTTGCGCTGCAGCGCCGCGTGGGCCACACCGAACCGCTCCAAGTCGCCCTCCATGACGCCCTGACGCAGGTCGGAGATGATGCGACCGGTCTGGTATGTTTGGGTCCGTGGGTCTGCCGTCGGGTCTCGGGATTGCCGACCTAAAAACACTTCCTTGGCCTGTTGGCTGGCCTTGCCCGGGTGTCCCGCAGCCTGCCGAGCGAGACGCCGTGTATTGTCTCCAGCGACGTCCGCGATCGTGGCGGGTTTTGCCCCGGCAGCGACCAGATCGTCTGTAACCCGCCCGATGGTGGTGCTGTCGTCCTCAAGCGCGCGCCGCACCTGTTGGATGGCGCGGCCACGGCTATCCAGGCCAAGGGCGGCGGCGACGTTCTGCGCTCCGGCGAGAACGGGCTTTGCTGCAGCGGCAACAGCAGGAGCGGCAATGCTGCCCATAACAGCGCCCTGGGCAGCACCGGAAGCGCGATCTCCAAGATCACCCTCAGTCGACAGTCCTCCAGTTACGCTGCCCCAGAGCGCGCCATTCGCGGCCAGATCGATCCCGGCCTTCAGCCACCTCGGGGCGGACTTCATGAACTGCCCGATTTTTACCACATTCGCGCCCGGCAGCGCCATGCTCGCGGGGATCGACGCCAGATCCGCACTCAATTCGCCAGAGCGCGACGACCGCGCCTTGGCCTTCTCTACCGTGTAGATGTCGCTGATCTGCTGCCGCAGTTCGTTGATCGATTCCGGCATCTCGATATCGCCGTCAACCAACCTGGAGACATAGCCGGGCAGGACATTCGCCGCACCGGTCAACTCATCGCCGCCGCCGAACAGAACACCATCCGCGAGTTGGTTGAACCACCGCTCCCAGTTGCCGGGGGCCTCGTCATCAGGGTCGATATCGGACCCAACGCGATCCGCTGCGATCAGGGCGTCGGCGTAGTCTCTCTCTATGTGGTCGATGACGGCTTGCTCGTCCTTGATGCCCTTCGGCACAGCGAACGGCATCTCTTGCCCCCCCTGTGTCGTCAGCCATTCCAATCTGGTGTCAGACGCCATTACAGCCTCCCGACCCTTGCGCCGGACTTCTTCCCGACCGCCGCCTTGGGTTCCCCAGTGCCCGCACCCGGTGCTTTCTTCGGCAGCGACCCGTCACGCGTGCCGTTGAAGTATTCCCGCCAGCCCAGACGGTTCTCGTTGGCCACGATGTTGTCCGGGGTCGACTTTGAATGATCGATCACGTCGGCGTACCCGCTGTTGAGGTATTCGTTCCAGGCGCGCTCCGCCTCGCGGGCCGTGGTGCTGCCGGTGAACGACCCGCTGACCGCTGCCATGAAGTCCAGCTTGGCCTCGCGGAGTTTCCGCGTCTCAAGCATCGCGCGGGCGATAGCCCGGTTATTGCCGAGGGTATTGTTCACGCCGATCGTCGCCGACTTGAACATCGCGACGTCGCGATCGGAAGCGGCACCCGGCAGGCCCTGGCGCATCGCCGGAGCCAAGGTGTTCGTGATGCTCTCAAGCAGTCGCAGGTCTTCGTCGCCAAAGATCCCAACGAGGCCAGCGTGCGAGATGAGGCGGTCACTCCACCCCGGCTCGTATCCCTTGGAATCCAGATAATCCAGGTACTTTTGCGCCGCCGTGTTCGCCAGCGTCGACTGTTCCAGCGCCTCCTGCAGGGCGTCGGTCTTGCTTTCAATGCCGCTGATATTCCTCTCGCGCCGCCGCGCCTGCTCCTCTGGGGACAGACCCTCCAAGCTCCTCATATTGATGTCCGGCAGGCCTTCGGACCGTAGAATCTCATCGGGCGTGAAGACGATCCTTTTAGCCTCGCGATCCTGGGCGCGGCGCTCTCGTTCATCGATCAGGGACTGCTGGCTAGCGTTCGCCATCTGCGCGGTGAGGCCCCGCAATTCGGCATTTATCTTCGTAGACTCTTCGCGCAGGGCCGCCTGCCGATCCCAGTTTTCCTCTTTCGCGGCCTGAGCGGCGAGGCGATCAATTCGGGCCACCTCGTTCTTCATCTCGGCGGCGCGCAGTTTCATGCGTTCGATACCAAATTCGCCCGCGAGTTTGCGAGACGCCAGCCTTGATGCCTGCCGCGCCTTGATGGCCTTCTCCCGGCTATCTTCGGCACCACGCAGGGCGAGACCCATGTTCCCGAGCAGACCGCGATCGATGCCCTGGGCGTTCGGCGCACCCGCCGCCATGAGACGTGTGCCAATCTCGAACAACTGCGAGCGACCGGTCGACGGGTTCACCTCGCCAAAATACTTACCCAGAGCGCCCATAACCGACTGGTCCTGTTGGGGCGCTGACGGTGTCGGAGCGGCGACGGGAGCGGCCATGGCCAGAGCCCCTCGGCCCATCCCCTGATCCATCTGTCGACCGGGGACACCCGACGTGGTCGGGGGCATGGCGTCGATGTCGGTGGCCGCTTGCGCGAGCGCGCCAGGGGCAACGGCGCGCGGGCGAGGAGACGGGACGGATGGCGCTTGCGGCGGATTGCCGCCTTGCGGCAACGGCATCGGTGGGAGGACACCCATCTCCTGCGCGGCCATCATCAATTCCGGCGGCAGAGGTTGGCCGGACGACTGGAAATTCTCAACCAGAGACATCACCATTTCAGGGCTAGGAACGCCGCCACCGCCCTGCAGGCCAATCCGGCCACCGCGACGGAACCCGAGGCTCTTGAACACCGAACCGCCGATGGTACCGCCGCCGGGCAACCCGAGCCCAGCGACGGTCGCGCCCGCGCCAAGAATCTGACTGAAAATGTTGCGACCCGTGTCCTTGGTCTGCGTAGTTCCCGTAGGGACGCCGGACAGAACGCTCGTGCCGAGCGACAGGCGATTTTCCGGGTAATCCCGCACCTCCCGGAACAGGTCCATGTTGTCCTGGATCTGCTGGTTCTGGAACGCTTCCTGCTCGGCACCTGCGGCCCGCAACGCGCCCATCTGGCGCATGTTCCGTTCCAGTTCCTCGTTCTCCAGCCGAGACGCGGTCGTGGACAGCGTGCCCGCCAGGGAACGGTTCTGGATGTCGAAGCGGCCCAGGCGCTCGCGCTCGCGTTCCAGAACGTCCTCGGAACGCTCGTAGGCCCCCTTCTGCATCCCGGCGGTCAACAGGTCTCGGTTGCGCCCATATTCGGTGTCGGCGAAGGTCTCGGCGAGCATGCCACGCGACCCCGGGGTGCCAGCGCGCCGCGCCGCCCGACGGGCCCGCGCTCGGTCGTTGCCGCGATCCGATGAGTCCAACGTCTTCTGAATCCACCCCTGAGTATAGGGGTTCATCCGCTTTTCGATTTCCTCGGGCGTCAGGCCGGACATGGCGGTGTTAATGTTGCCTTGGTTCCCCGCGACATCCATCAACGCGCCCATGCGGTCGCCCATGCCAAGGCCCTGACCACCGCCGATCTCGGCGGCCTTGCCGAACGAAGCGAGACGCATCGCGGATGGACCGGCGCTGCGCTGCCCCGTCCAGACTTGTTGAGGGCGCTCAAACAGATTCTGAGTCAGGCCAGCAACATCGCGAGCAAGCGGCTCGAAATGCGGCGGCCAACTGACCTCGTTCTTTACGGTCGTCTTGTCGCTTCCGAATAGGCTATCCAGGATACCCATCAGGCCCTCCTATGCGTAATCGCTGCCGTGCGGCGGCGGCGACCCAAGGCGTTTCATCACGCCCTGCTGACGCGTTCTCATGACCATGTCGTCGAGGACGCGGCCCCCCGCTTCAGAAGACCCGTTGCCAAGATCGCTCACAACGTCCGCCGGGACAACATATTCCTCATGGGACAGCGACACGTTCTGACGGCTATCAGACGTCCCGTCGCCGGGGGCGGACACCATGCCGGGCGTTACCGGTGGGTCCACCCCCGGATCGGGCTGCCCCCCGACCGCATAGCCATTGCGGGCCCGCCGTAGTGCTCCGATGCGCCCGCCGCGCCGCATCTTATACCCCATCGTCGCCGCGCCCTTGTTGATCAGGCTATCCAGACCGGGCGTCCCGGTCGACAGAGCCTGACCCTGCGGAGGCATGTTCATCGATGCGATCTCCGCCATGCTCGGCACCCGGTTGTTGTATTGCTCAACGTGAGCGCGAGGATCGCCGACGGGGCGCGGAGCCCACTGCATGTTCTCGTTCACGCCGAATTGGTCGTAATGCTCGCGCGCGTTCGCGAAATGACCCTCGGCAATCGCGGCGGCAACGTCAGGCCGCTGCTGCAGATAGTGGTCCTCGGCGGACAGGGCCGTGTCCGGCAGGCCATACATCCGGTTCAACTGCGCCGTCTGCCCCTCAGCGCGGGTCGGCTGACTGCCAAGGATCTCTTCGATCAACGCGCGGATATCGTCCTCGCTCATCCCACCGAAATAACTGCCCGGGAACTCGTTCGGTCCGCCCTCGCTGCCAAAGTCTCCGGCTGACGTTTCATTGGTCTCGGAGCCGGTGTCATCCGCGCCAGTTCCATCGCCGCCGACCCCGTGGCCGCCCATGCCTCCGCCGGAGCCTTCGCCATTAAAACTTGGAACTTGCCCGCCCGGCCCCATGTGCTGGTACTGGCCGGGCAAGACCTCTTCACCCGATCCCTTATCGCTAAACCCGAGACCCGCGTCTCGGATGGCTTGCATTTCATCGAGGGTGAGATAGGCGAGGTGCGCCTCTTTTCCCGGCGCGGAGGAGAAAGAGCGCGGGAGTGTTAAGAGGTCCGCGGCCCTGCCGCCGCCCTTGAGCCCGAGACGCCCGCCTCGTGCCAGCCCACCGTCGGGCTGGGCCGAAGACAGCAACTCCATCTGCCTGCGCAAGGCGTCTGGACGGGCCGGGGCCTGGGGCGATGGCGTCGCAAGTCCAAGCGGTACTGCGCCTGTCAGGGTGTCACCATGCGTGGGAAGCACCGTGTTTCTGAGAGCGTCCAGAATGCCGGGGTTGATGCCCCCACGACCCCCACCGGGTTGCAACGGCCCCAACACGTCTGGACGGGCCGGGGCCTGGGGCGCACCCCCTTCTCCCGCGCCTTGTGCCGCCATGACGCGCGTCATCGCGCCGTCGGACCGGGTGGGTGCGCCCCAAACACGGCCCTCGGCGCGTCCGTGGTTTTGATAGTGTTCCAGCGCGTCCATTCCAGCCGCCGCCACATCGGGGTTCTGCTCCAGATACGCCGCCTTCAGGCGGTCGACGTGGTCGTTCGACCCGAATATCCGGCCCTCTTTCTGGCCGTACCGCTGATAATGCTTCAGCGCGTCGTTTGACGACATGCCACGCAGGTCGTCGTACCGGTTCGCGTAGTCTTGCGCGGCCCGCAACTGCTGTGCCATGGACTGCTGCCGCATTTGCTGCATCGTCTGCTGGAACAGGCGCGGGTCAGACCGCGCGAGAGCCCTCAGTTGGCCAATTTGCGGCGGCTCCGAGCCTGGGCCGACATCATTCCCTTGATCCCCACCGCCGAACTGGGACGGATCATTGGAGATACCAGTGTCGTCCCCCGCGAAGCTGGTCGGGTCGGAAACGTCCGCGCCCTTGCCTCGGGCGGCCCTGCCAACCATGTCGCCAACAGCCGTCACCCCTTGGAACCCGATAGGCCCGAAGCCGAACCCAATTGGCTCACCCGCCACATGGCTGATGCCGGGAACACCGCCAAACGGGTTTACCCCAGCCGACACGAGCCCGCCCACGACGTCATCGACATCGGCTCCAAACCCGCCGCCGTAGGCACCGGGAGCCGCGCCGCCCATTTCGCCCGCTACCCCCGCGTCGCTTTCGGCACCGGGATTGCCGCCCGCAACGCCGCCGGGAGCGTCATCCCCGCCGCCGAGGCCGCCCTCGTTGTAGCCTTTACGTTTCTGGGCAGCGTGCCGTCGCAGGGCACCGCTGAATCGCGTGCTGCTCATCATGATACCGTCGC